>Ga0302289_1000163_pt1 | contig 37449 bp, 36 predicted proteins | sample III_Fen_N1_2_FD_194552 | JGI IMG/M metagenome (GOLD analysis project Ga0302289, IMG submission 194552) | Peat permafrost microbial communities from Stordalen Mire near Abisko, Sweden - III_Fen_N1_2 | ecosystem: Environmental > Terrestrial > Soil > Wetlands > Permafrost | place: Sweden: Abisko... | reverse complement strand
ATAATATATTAATAGACAAGGGATTTCTTTCCGGGAAAATATCAAAAGGCGTTTCAAAATTCAACCAAGCAACATACGAAGCCGTCGTTGCCTTCCAGAAATCTATCGGAATTGATTCTAATGGCATTGTCAATACACAAACAGTTTATTTCTTAAAAAAATAGCATGCCGTACTCAGCCTTAGCTAATGGTTTGATTGTCATCGACGTGGACCTTAATCAGTATAGTAACGAAGTTGTATCCAAGTCGTGTTATTGGTTATCTGACACGTATATTTTTTCAAGAGAATCAAGAGTGGACAATACATGTAGGATCACCGTTGAGCGTATTGACGGATTATTCAACGAAGACGAATTCCTTACATTTCGGATCAAGTTTAGTCAATCATTGGCCGATAATAAATTAAGAGAAATAATCAGAAAAGAGACTGAGTGCATCAGAAACATACTCTATATCAAAGCATTCTCAAACAACGATGAGTTTGAGGATTACAATTTTACATTATAAATGTATTTTCTTCTTCCCTTTAGGTTCCATCGCTTACTTGATCGCGAATTGATCGTTAACGAAGTCGGAGATTTCTTGGTTCTACCAAATGGTAGCGTACAAAGAATCGTTGAACGTCAAATCGAAATCGAATCCGAATTATTTAAAGACCTTGTTGTCAATTCATTTATATCGGTTGATACTATTCCGCCGCTTATCGACAATTACGCAACAAGATTAAGGACAAAAAAGGCATTTCTTAATAACTTTACAACGTTGCACATTTTTGTGTTAACGATCAGATGCAATCAAAATTGTATTTACTGTCAAGCTTCAAGCAGAGAAAGCGGAAGTCCATGTGAATGCGATATCTCGACAAAAGCGATTGAAGAAGGTATAGAATTAATGTTCAGAAGCCCATCCCCCCATCTTACAATGGAGTTTCAAGGAGGCGAACCAACATTAGTGCCCAATTTATTTAGATATGCTTTAGAAACCACAGAACTAAAAAACAAACAGTTTGCAAAAGATATTACATACGTTCTTTGCACCAACTGCGTTAACGTATCCGAAGAGGTTCTTGATTTATGTGAGCAATATCACGTATTGATTTCAACCTCTCTTGATGGACCCGAAAAGTTGCATAATACCAACAGAGGAAAGATTGACAGTTATCAAAAAACCATTAATGGAATAAACAAATGCCGAGAGAGATTGGGTAGAGAAAATATTTCAGCACTGATGACAACGTCCAATCTTTCACTTGAAACCCCGAAAGAAATCATTGAATCATATCTAATTAATGGTTTTCATTCCATTTTTATACGCGCCCTTAACCCATATGGCCTTGCATCAACAAACGATGATTGGGGTTTATACTACGAAGCATTTATTAATTTCTATAAATCAGCGCTTGATTACATCATTGAAATCAACAAGAATGGGACATTCTTTGTCGAGGAATTTACAGCCTTGATTTTACGAAAAATTCTCACCCCGTTCTCAACTGGATTTGTTGATTTACAATCACCTGCCGGCATTATTAATAGTGTTGTTGTGTATAACTATGATGGATTTGTTTATGCTTCCGACGAATCAAGAATGCTTGCAGAATTTGGTGACTACACTTTTAGATTGGGCTCAGTCACTGACTCATACGAACAATTGTTTTATGGTAAAAAGGCTCAGAATCTTGCCCAATTATGGGCAAATGAAATTATTGCAGGGTGTTCTGATTGTGCTTTACAAACATATTGCGGAGCTGATCCTGTTCGGAACTATTCGACTCAAGGAGATCCGTATGGGTATCGACCATCCTCTTGGTTTTGCAAAAAACACAAAGCAATTATTGAACACATTTTTTCTTTATTGATTGAAAGGGCAAAAGAGGTAACCCCTATTTTTCGTAACTGGTTAATTCAAACACGTGGATGAAAAGAGATTCTATCGACATAAATTCAAATGACAATGCTTTGTTTGTCACATCCCGTTGCAACAATCAATGCTTAATGTGTTGCCAGCCGCCATACTACGTAGATGATATTGACTTCTTTTATGACAAGAACATAAAAATAATTGATAGCGCAGACAAAAATTTAAAAGAAATTGGTATCACAGGAGGTGAACCAACCTTATTAAACGAACGGTTCTTTTCTCTCCTATCTCATATTAGTAAGTCTTTACCTTACACGCATATTCAAGTTTTGAGTAATGGCCGCAAATTTTCTGATTTTTTATTTACTTTAGGGTTTAATGATTTGATTAAAAACCAGTTATTGATAAGTATTCCTATACATTCCGATTTCGCTGGTGACCATGACAAAATAACACAAGTTAAAGGATCATACGATCAGACATTACATGGCTTATACAATTTAGGGAGGTTGGACGTACCCGTAGAGATTAGAATTGTAATCAACAAGATGAATCATACCCGCTTACCTAAAATTTCTTCATTCTTGTACAAACAGTTGCCTTTTGCCCATTTTGTATCATTTATGGGCATGGAGACCACTGGTTGGGCTATAGACAATCAGGAATTGGTATGGATAGACCCCTACGAATACAAACAAGAACTCGAGATAGCCGTTTTAGAACTAACTTCATGCGGAGTTAATACGTCAATATTTAACATTCCCCATTGCCTCTTGCCAGAAAGTCTGCATCCTTATGCAGTCAAATCAATCTCAGATTGGAAGGTTACATTCTTCAACAAGTGTATGTCATGTAAATACCTCACAAAATGTTGTGGGTTATTTGAAACGTCCAAAATTCACAGTCAAAATCTAAAGACCCACATGTGATTTGGGGCAACCACAAATTTCGAGGATTTTCTGATTAATTCTTTTCAAAACGTGTCGTACCTTTTTCCGCACGCAAACAGCCCTTCCTTTATCAAGTAAATCCAAAGTCACTGCTGCCCGCCCAATGACCGTTGCAGTGGAGCCGGAAAAGATACCCTGCCGGCGGAACGGAAACAGGTAGATGTTACAGGGGAAACTAAATCTTCAGGTTTCACGGTTAATCCACAACTTTTCAATTTGATATAGAATAGCACCAGCCCGACAGGGTGGTCTGTAACAAGAAAGCCCCATTTCCTGATAAAATGGAGCATTTCCAGTGCTTGCAGAAAGCAAAAAAATACGACAATAGTTATGCTTAGGCGCGGTGCGAGAGAATTTCGATGGTATCCTTGGCTATCATGAATTCTTCTTCCGTGGGCACAACAATGACCGTAACCAGCGAATCGGGAGCGGAAATAATCATCTCCTTGCCCTTCAAGCCGATATTCTTCGACTCATCCAGCTTGATGCCCATGAATTCCATGTTCGCACACACTTCGGAACGCGTTGACCATTGATTCTCGCCAACACCGCCGGTAAAGACCAGAATATCGACACCGCCCAACACCGCTGCATAAGACCCAACGTATTTCTTGATGCGGTAGTTGTACATTTCCTGGGCCAAAATGGCGCGCTCGTTTCCGGCCTTGACAGCGACCTCAAGCTCCCTCATATCGGAAGAAACGCCCGAAACGCCGAGAACGCCGCTTTGTTTGTTAAGAAGGTCACTGATTTCGGAGGCCCGCATCTTTTTCTTTTCTGAAATGAAGGTGAGCACACCTGGGTCGATCTCTCCGGCCCGTGTACCCATAAGCAGCCCATCCACAGGAGTCATACCCATGGATGTGTCAATGGATTTACCATTCTTGATAGCCGTAATGGAAGCACCGTTACCGATGGCTGGTACCGTGAAAACCGTAGCGACGAATACCGTAATCTAGGTAATAACTGTAGGGTAGCCCGTAAATATAAGCCTTGGGCGGCATGGTTTGATGAAAGGCCGTATCAAATACGGCAACTTGGGGAATATTCGGCATCAACTTCTCAACCGCACGAATGCCAATCAGGTTGGAAGGATTGTGCAGGGGTGCCAGATCGACACACTCCTCCACTTTTTTAATCACCTCATCGGTGATCAGCACACTTTCATTAAATTTCTCACCGCCATGAACGACCCGATGGCCAACAGCATCTATGGCGGTGAGCGAGTCAATGCAGCCGTATTCCTTACTGGTCAGCACCTTCAGTATCAGCTCAACACCCGTTTGATGCTCAGGAATGGATTGATTGATAACCACTTTTCGATCATCGGGCATCGTCAGTTTCAAAAATGACCCCTCTAGACCGATCTTCTCAATCCCTCCTTGAGCCAACACTTCGTGAGTCTGCATTTCGAACAACTTGTACTTGATCGATGAACTGCCGCAATTAAACACCAATACTTTCATGCATTCAATCTATTTTGCACCTCATTCACCGCTTGAGACCCAGTGCCTGATTGGCTGTAATTACAATCATTTTATACACATCCTCAACCGAGCAACCCCTGGACAAATCGTTGATGGGAGCTGCCATTCCTTGTAAAATTGGACCGATAGCCTGAGCCTGGCCAAGCCGTTGCACCAATTTATACGCGATGTTTCCTGCTTCCAACGAAGGGAATATCAACACATTGGCCATTCCGGCAATAGGACTGCCAGGCGCTTTGCTTTCAGCCACCGACGGAAGGATAGCGGCATCAGCCTGCAATTCCCCGTCAATAAGCAATCCGGGTTCCATTTCCTTTGCCAAACGGGTGGCCTCGACTACCTTGTCAACGCGTTCGTGTTTGGCGCTTCCCTTGGTGGAAAAACTCAACATGGCTATTCGCGGTTCAAATCCAACCAGGTTTCGAGCCGTTGCTGCTGTACATACAGCTATTTGAGCCAATTCAGGAGCCGTTGGTTCCGGCGTAACGGCACAGTCTGCAAACACCATCAACCCATCATTACCGTAGGTATCGGCGTTTAAAAACATGAGGAACGCACCCGAGACAACACTGATACCCGGTTGCGTTTTTATAAGTTGAAAAGCGGGACGCAGCACGTCTCCTGTCGTATTGCGGGCACCGGCTACTTCACCGTCGGCATCGCCATTTTTAATCATGAGGCAAGACAAGTACAACGGATTCTCCACCAATACGGAGGCTTGTTCTTGGGTCATGCCCTTACTCTTTCGGAGTTCAACCAACAGGTTTGTGTATAGTTCTTTATTTTCGTGGTTTACAGGATCGATGACTGTCGCTTTGGCAATATGCGTAAGCCCGTTAGCTACAGCCAGTTGCTTAATTTCATCCGGATTACCAATCAATAACAGATGAGCCGCGTTGTCGGCCAAAATGGCATCTGCTGCCTTCAGTGTCCTAACCTCGGTACCTTCCGGTAATACAATGCGTTTCCGATTGGCTTGGGCGCGCAATAACATATCCTGTAAAATGTCCATGGAACTTTCTTTTTTCGGGTGCAAATATACACAATTTGCAACGTAGAGTTTGCAAAACGGTCAAATAACCTCTAAAAAAAACAAAAACCAAATGAATTTATAATCGTCAGCTTTAATGAGTCAGCAAACGTTCCAGATCTTCGATGACTAGCCGCTGCTTTAATTCTCCCATATACGCCAGACTGATCCTGCCCGTTTCTTCAGAAACAACGATGATTTTTGCATCCGTTACCTGTGAAAGGCCAAGTGCAGCCCGGTGCCTAAGCCCGAGCTCTTTTGGCAAGTTATCGTCGTGAGCAACCGGCAGGATACAGGCGGCCGCCTTGACCCGATCAGTACTGATTATGACGGCGCCATCGTGCAGGGGGCTGTTCTTGAAAAAGATATTTTCCAGCAATCGGCCACTGATTACTGCGTCAATGATCTCACCCGATTTCACATAATCGTCGAGCATGACTTTCTCTTCCAATACGATGAGAGCGCCCGTCTTACGTTTGGACATTTCCTGACACGCCAACACAATTTCCATGATGGAATGGTCTCCGTCTAGGTTCCCCTGTTTCTTTGTAGAAAAAAATGAAGACAGTGCGTGCCAACGTCTTCTAGACCCAAGTAGCACCAAAAACCGTTTGATTTCGTTTTGAAACAAGACAATCAAAGCGATAGCACCTACACTGATGAACTTATCCATGATGGCACCCAACAACTTCATCTCAAACACATAGGAAACCAGAATCCACAGCGCCACAAAGAAAATGACCCCAATAAACACCGATAAGGCGCCTGAGCTTTTCATCAACTTGTAGGTAGCATACAGCAGCAGTGCGACAAACAAGATGTCGATAACATCAATGATAGAAGGTAAAATGGGCATATTCAACATAATCCGGCTTTTTGGCAGGTTTGAACCAACGTCACACATTGCTTGGCGGCGGCCACATCGTGTACCCTAAGAATATGGGCGCCCTGCATCAGTGCGAGGGTATTGAGCGTCGTGGTTCCGTTCAACGAATCTTCAGGTGTCAGGTTCAATAATTTGTATATCATTGATTTGCGAGATACCCCTACTAACAAAGGTAAATCAAAAAGTTGAAAGTCGGGCAAACGCCGCAGCAATTCGTAATTCTGATCCAGGGTTTTCCCAAAGCCAAATCCAGGATCAAGCACGATGTCGTTGACCCCGAGGTCTCGCAACTTGGCTATTTTTTCCGAAAAGTAGGCCACCACTTCTTTGACAAGATTTCGATAATGAGGTTGTACCTGCATAGTAGCCGGAGTACCCTGGATGTGTGACAAAATATAGGGAACCTGCAAGCCGGCCACTGTTTTGAACAGCTGTTTATCCATGGTTCCTCCGGAAATATCGTTGATCATAGCAGCACCCAGTTCGTTGACAGACAGGGCTGCCACTTTCGACCGAAACGTGTCGACCGAAACGGGCAAAGAAGGCCATTCCTTGCGAATCAAGGTTAATGCCAAACGGATGCGCTTCACTTCTTCTTCCTCCGTTGCCAACTCAATTCCGGGACGTGTAGAACAACCTCCCACGTCAATAATATCCACACCCTCCTCAACCATATTCCGCACCCGTTCCCAAATGTCCTTTTCCGACAGGTTTCGACTTCCGGAAAAAAAAGAATCGGGGGTAACATTCAGGATACCCATCACCCTGGGTGTATCCAGCGACAGGAGTTGTCCCTGAAAGTTCAGCGTGTATCGGGGTTGTGGCACATTCATGGGTAAAAGAGATTGATTGTTTACAAAAGTAACGTGAAAATCCATATTTCAAACGGATGAAAAAAAAATTGCACCCGCCACGTCCGATAATTCCTAAAAAGCCGATACCTTTATGTTCGCTTAAACAAAATGACAGTTGCCCCCATGACCACATTGGACACCCTGTACGCCTGTTACCTCAAACATCCGTGCGTCACCACCGATAGCCGAAACACGCCGGCCGGATCCATCTTCTTCGCCCTTAAAGGCACATCGTTCAACGGAAACACGTATGCTTCCATGGCATTGGAGGCCGGCTGCAGTTTTGCCGTGGTGGACGAACCGGAAGCCGTTGTCAACGAGCGTTGCCTACTGGTGGACGATGTGCTGGAAACCCTTCAGGCACTGGCCAATCATCACCGTAACGCCTGCGGGATACCAGTGATTGGAATCACGGGTACAAACGGAAAGACCACCACCAAGGAGCTTGTAGCCGCTGTCTTGAGTCGGAAATATAACCTGCTCTACACCCAGGGCAACTTAAACAATCACATCGGGGTGCCTCTTACCTTGCTTCGCCTGACAAAAGAGCACGAAATGGCCGTTATCGAGATGGGCGCCAACCACCCCGGCGAAATTCGGGAGTTGACCGCCATTGCCGACCCTGATTACGGCCTTATCACCAACGTGGGCAAGGCACACCTTGAAGGATTTGGGTCTTTTGAGGGTGTCATTCAAACCAAAGGCGAACTCTACGAACACCTTCGCGCCAAAAAAGGCAAGATTTTCATCAATGTAGACAACCCCTTTTTAGCGGGCATCGCACTTGACATGGAGCAAATACCCTACGCCACAAGCCCAGGGTCTACGTTATGGGGAGAAACCCTCTCCTGCTCGCCCTTCCTGCGGCTCAAATGGCATTCCGGCAACAACGAGGTGGTGGCCTCCACCAACCTGATTGGTTCGTACAACCTGGAAAATGCGCTTGCAGCCATTTGTATGGGGCTTTATTTCGGTGTGTCCGAAGCCGATATTGTTTCCGCACTGAAGGACTACGTACCCAGCAACAACCGGTCTCAACTCAAACAGACGGAACAGAACACCCTTATCATCGACGCCTATAACGCCAATCCAACCAGCATGGCTGCTGCCCTGCAGAATTTTACACAGTACGAGGCTGAAAAAAAGGGGATCATTCTGGGTAGTATGAAAGAACTCGGAGCACAAAGCCTTGAGGAACACGACCGTCTTGTACGCACCATCACCGAATCGGGTTTCGACCGAGTATTTTTGATTGGCGATGAGTTTCGCTCAATAAGCGGTGACTATCCTGTGTTCAGTAATGCCGAACAATTCACCAACTTTCTTCAAAGCTCCCCGTTGGAAGGGTACACCATCCTGATCAAAGGTTCCAGGGGTAACCGCTTGGAATCGGTGGTTCCCTTTCTGTGAGAAACAGCCATTAATCGAGTGTTGCGCCATGCGTGGCACATAAAAAAAGAGGTTGCCTTTATAAGACAACCTCTTTTTTATATCGTGTAACAGCTTGTTGTTACAAACCGAAGCTAATGGCGCTCAAGTGCTCGTAGATGCCACCGAATAAGCCCAACGTCACGATGCCCACCAGGCAAAGTACCAGGGATACCTTCATGTACACATCACTGGAAACCCGTTCCAACGGTTGGTCGTTTGGATTGATAAACATCGCCTTGACCACCAATAAGTAGTAATACAAGGAGATGATGGTGTTGACCAGAGCAATGAACACCAGTATATACTCACCCTGAGCAGCGGCTGCGGTAAAGACGAAGAACTTGCTAAAGAAACCGGCCGTGGGAGGAATACCCCCTAAGGAGAACAACGCAAACATCATGATAGCGGCCAATTTAGGATTCGTCTTGTACAATCCGTTATAGTCGGCTATGTCCACTTTGCCCGTTTTGTTCTCAATAGCTGAGATGACACCGAATGCGGCCATGTTTGAGAAAATATAGACCAACACAAAGTAGATGGTTGAAGCCATACCTTGAGCGGTACCAGCCATCACACTCAACATGATGTAACCGGCCTGCGAGATGGAAGAAAATGCCAGAAACCGTTTGAGGTTGGTCTGACGCATAGCGAACAGGTTACCCAACGTAATGGTAATCAAAATAATCCACCATAATATATCCTGCCAATTATACGTCATTATGGTAAATACCCTATACAGGATAGCCATCAAAGCATACACCGCTGCACCTTTGGAAATAGTTGACAAATAGGCTGTTACATTTGTAGGAGCTCCTTGGTACACGTCGGCTGTCCAGAAATGAAAGGGAACGAGCGAGATCTTAAAGAACAAACCCACTGCAAACATAACCATAGCCATGATTACCATTGGATTGGGCATCATGATTACCTTGATATCGCTGAAATACATCGATCCGGTAGCACCATAGAGGAAAGAAAGACCAAACAAAAGGATGGCCGAGGAAAAGACGGCGGTGAATATGTATTTCGCACCCGCTTCGGCTGAATTGTTCCGGTACTTTTCAAACGCTACCAAAGCAGCCATGGGAAGAGATGCCATCTCCAATCCAATATAGAACAAAATGAAATTTCCGGAAGAAATCATCAGGTACATGCCCAAGAGCGTCAGAAACGTCAGTGAAAAAAACTCGCTGCGTTTATAACTGACCTCGCTTCCAGACAACCACCCGTTCGTTTGAAGCAGCATCAAGAGCACACCCACATTCAGGATATTTTTCACCCAAAACTCAGTGTTTCCCAATACATACATGCCGCTAAACGACTCACCGGTTGTTTGAGGCAAAAAACAAAACACCGTATGGGCGAGAAAAAGCAAAATAGCCAACGGTTGAAACAGAGCCTTAGCCTTTTCTGTCGCCACCAGGTCAAACACAAAAAGGATAAGAAACACCACCATCAGCGACATTTCTTGCTTCATCAACAAATAATTGCTCAAATCCATATATCAGTTTCAATTAGTCGATTAATCTTCAGTTAGGGGGTCACCAAATAGCCAAGGTGGTCAGACTGCCTCTGATCAGGTCGGATATAAAACTGGGGTACATACCAATGCCGGCAATAAACACAATCAGCACGACAACAGCTACCCGTTCGTACCAGGCAGCGTCGGTAAGGTGAAGGTGATGTTCATCCTGAACGCCACCATAGAGAATCTTGCCCACCACGCGCAGAATATAGACCGCCGTGATTACAATGGAAGAAACGGCAATAATGGTGAAGACACGGTGGAACATATCGGTGTGTTGGAACGAACCAACAAATATGGTCATTTCAGATACGAAACCGCTCAAACCCGGCAACCCCAGCGAAGCCAAACCGGCAATCACGTAGCAGACCGAGAGGAAGGGCATCACACGCATCAGCCCACCCATCTCGCGGATGTCCCTGGTGTGTGTCCGTCCGTATATCATACCGATCAAGGCAAAGAAAAGTGCCGTCATCAACCCGTGTGAAAGCATTTGCATAACAGCACCGGTCATTGCCGTTTCGTTGAGCATCAGGATGGCAAACAACACCAAGCCGCAGTGGCTTACGGATGAATACGCATTGATGTATTTCAGGTCGGTTTGTCGGATGGCTCCAAAGGCGCCGTACACCACGCTGATACCGGTTAGAATTAAGAAGATCCACGCCTGTTCGTGTGCAGCTTGAGGCATCAATGAAACGGCAATGCGGAAACAACCGTAGCCTCCCAATTTCATCAACACACCGGCGTGCAACATCGACACCGCTGTCGGGGCGGAAGCGTGACCATCGGGTGACCACGTATGGAAAGGAAACATAGCGCCCAACACGCCAAATCCAACAAAGGTCAACGGGAAGAATACACGTTGAAATCCAATAGGAATACCCGTTTTAGCTATTTCCAACAGATTGAAGGAAAAATGACCGGTACCCGCACCGGAACCGAAATATACACCCAATACGCCCAAAATCATAAAGGCCGATCCACCCATCAACATGAGCGTCAGTTTCATGGCCGAGTATTCCTTGCGACCCGTTCCCCAAACACCAATCAGCAAGTACATGGGAATCAGTGCTACCTCGTAGAACAAGACCATGGTAAACAGATCGATGGAGATGAAGAATCCGTAAACCCCGATGGCCAACAAAGAGAACCACATAAAGAACTCTTTAGGCAGGGGATTCATGTTCCAGGAAGCAAAAACGCCGGTAAACACGATGACGGACGACAACAGCAGCATGGCTACTGAAATACCATCGATACCTACCGAGTAATGAATATTCAAGGCCGGATACCACAGGGTGTCGGCAGTAAACAACATCTTAGCCACGTTGCCGGCACCTCGTTCAGCCAGAAACAAGTACGTGGTCACCAGCGAGAGAATCAACAGCAGTGATGCCCCCATAACCGCTACAGTACGGATGGCTTTCATGTTTTGCTTGCACGGAATGAAGCAAATCAGCATCAACAGTGGAATGAGAATAAATAATGACAGAAAATTCATAGCGTATGTTTTAGCGATGATTCGTTAGTACATTATAGGAATACGACAAGTGCGACAATGACCATCGTAGCCACATAAAAGGCCCAGGCATAATCCTGCAGCTCTCCCGATTGAATGCGTTTGATACCGGTTGAAACCGTATTGGTCACCGACGAGAGCAAGTTCATGAAACCGTCAATCACATGGCGATCAAACCAAGCGATGGGCTTGGATATACGTTCAAAAATGATCTTCTTCGTCACAAACATCCACACCTCGTCAAACCAGAACTTATTGTAAGAAGCCTTATACAAACCCTTCACAGCTAAGGCCAGTCGATCGGGTTTATCATTTTCCTTGCGGTACATGTACGTAGCAATCAAAATGCCAATCACGCCGACCAAAATACTCATCGAGGCAATTGACCATTCGATGTGACCGGTAAAACCCGCGCCATCTGCTGTGACAAACTGACTGAACGGTACAAAACCAATCACACAGGTCAGGGTAGCCAGGAACATCAGCGGGAACGACATGGTGAGCGGAGACTCGTGCGGAGTATGGTGGTAGCTCTTATCCGATTCACCCCAAAAAATACGGTAGTACAACCTGAACATATAAAAGGCCGTTAAACCGGCAGTCAGATACAAAATGCCAAAAATCAGCTTATCGTGTTCAAACGCGTTAACCAGAATCTCATCTTTGCTGAAGAATCCCGAGAAAGGAGGAATACCGGCAATGGATAAACAGGCGATGAGGAAGGTTATATGAGTGATAGGCATGTACTTGCGCAAGCCACCCATATCCTTCATCTCGTTGCTGTGCACCGCGTGAATCACGGAACCTGCACCGAGGAACAACAAAGCCTTGAAAAACGCGTGTGTCGTAAGGTGGAACATGGAAGCCATGTAACCCAAGCCTTGATGACCTTCAAACCCGGAACAGCCGAGGGAGGTAATCATGAAAGCAATTTGCGAAATGGTGGAAAAGGCAAGCACACGTTTGATGTCGGTCTGCGTACAAGCCACGATGGCTGCAAACAAAGCCGTAGCGGCACCAATGTAGCTGATGATGGTCAAGACTTCGGGAGCTCCAAAAAAGTAAACAGGGAACATGCGGGCAACCAAGAAAACACCGGCTACGACCATGGTAGCAGCGTGGATCAGGGCGGATACCGGCGTGGGGCCCTCCATGGCATCGGGCAACCAAATGTGGAACGGCATCATGGCCGACTTGCCGGCACCACCGATAAAGATCAGCATCATGGCCCATGAAAGCACCGACCATCCCATAAAGGTAGCGGTGATAGGATGAGCAAAGACATTACCCGTAGGGCTGATTAACGAAGCAAAATCAAACGTTCCGGTGTAGAACGACAAGACCAAAATACCGATGAGGAAAAATAAGTCGGCAAAGCGCGTCACGATGAAGGCTTTCTTCGAGGCAGCCACCGCCGACGGTTTGGTATAGTAGAACCCAATCAAGGAATAGGAAGAAACACCCACCAACTCCCAGAAAATGTACATCTGGAAAATATTCGTGGCAACGACCAGTCCCAACATGGAAAAGGTAAACAGGGACAACAAGGCGTAATAGCGTTGAAAACCCCGCTCTCCCTTCATGTAGCCCAAACTGTAAAGGTGAACCATCAAGGAAACCGTGGTCACCACCACCAGCATCAATACGGAAATGGGATCGAGCATGATGCCCAAATCGATGGACAATTTGTCGGTAAAGGTCAGCCAATGTACGTTAAAGGCATTGACGGCCGTGTATACGCCGTCCACCTTCCCAATCTCAAAGAAATACTGGTACGCAGCTGTGTACGAAAGCGCTGCCATGACGGTCAGGGCTATCGTGCCGATAATACCGGCCACGGCTGGTTTCATCTTACCGCCAAGCAAGCCAAGAAACAGAAACATGATGGCGGGTAACGCAACTATGATTAATGTATAACTCATCATCAGAACTTCATTTTATTAACCTCATCAATGTTGATGTTCTTCAGGTTGCGGTAAATATTAATGATAATGGCGATGGCTAGGGCAGTTTCAGCTGCCGAGACACCGATAGCGAACAAGGAAAAGAAAACGCCGTCCATTTGTCCCGGAAAGAAATAGCGGTTAAAAACGGCAAAGTTGATGTCGGCTGCGTTGAGCATAAGTTCAAGCGACATAAGGATGGTCAGCATGTTTCTGCGGGTCAGAAAGCCATATACCCCGGCAAAAAACATGACGGTACTGACAATCAGGTAGGCTTCAATAGGTATGTTACTCATAGTTCCTGCTATTTTTAACGTTTTCTGGCAATCATGATGGCGCCGACGATGCTCGCCAGCAACAAGATGCTGATGGCTTCAAAGGGCAACAGGTATTGAAACTTATCGGTACCCATCATGGACAAACCAATTTCTTTCATAGTCGGTTCCTTAAAGGGAAACGCCTCACAAATACGCGTGATGTTGTAATACAAGATGTGACCACACAGCAACAATCCGAAGGCTGCTCCAAGGGCGGCCGGAACCTTGCGTTTCCAAGATACCGGCTCTGCCTTGTCACCGGCATGGCTGGTCAACAAGATGGAGAAAATGAAAAGCACCATAATACCGCCTGCGTACACCGAAATCTGCACACCAGCCAGGAATTGATAGCCCATCAGCAAATACAAGCCTGCCGTGGCAATCAAGACAAACAACAGGTAGGTGGCCGCACGCAATATTCTTCTCGATGTGATCGAAAGGATGCTGAAAGCGATGATAACAACCGCTAAAACGTAGAATATGATCTGTTCTGCCATGGTTATTTGGTTTTTTCTCTACACGATGATCCTTCCTTGTTCAGTTGTTCCACCAACTTGCTGCGGGTAAACACACTGTTCTCGAAAGTGTTTTTAAATACAATGGCGCTTGAAGGACACGTAAGGACACACAAGTTGCAAAACGTGCAACTTCCCAGGTCATAGATGTACCTGTCCAGCACCTTCTTTGGCTTTCCACCTTCCTCGGTAGGCTCCAGCATCTTGGCCAACACCTGAAGGGTATTGTTCGGACAATTCATCTGACAGATGCCACAGGCCGTACACGCATGTTGGTTGGTTGAATCATGCGGCATGACCAATTCACCCCGAAATCGTTCGGAGATGAAAAGTGTCTCGCGGTTTTCCGGGTATTGTTCCGTCACCTTCTTGGTGAAGAGCTCCTTGATTGTGACAGACATTCCGGTTCCAAGGGAATAAATACCCCTGAAAATGCCAGTCACATAGTTTATCATTGAATTCATACGAGATTCGTTAAGCGTTAGATTATAAGACCCATCCGAATAATACGAGAATGACCATCAGCAACAGGTTGACCATATTGATGGGCAACAGGTACTTCCATTCCAGATTCAGCAATTGGTCAATGCGCAAACGCGGGAACGTCCAACGCACCCACAAGCTAAGGAACATCAGGGCAAACGCCTTTGCGAAGAACCAAATGGGTGAAGGAATGAAGTCCATAACCGTGTTGAACCCGCCGAAACCGGTGATGTGGAAAGGCATCCATCCACCCAGGAAAACGGTGGTAGCAATGGCGGCAATCACAAACATGTTCATGTATTCAGCCAAGTAGTAGAATCCAAACTGGATACCCGAATATTCGGTATGGTAACCGGCGGTCAACTCAGATTCCGCTTCCGGAAGGTCGAACGGACCACGGTTGGTTTCAGCATGTCCGGCAATCAGGTATATGACAAATGCGATGACAGACGAAATATGACCCTGGAACAAGTACCAGCAATCCTTTTGTCCTTCAATGATTGTGGACAACTGCAAGTTGCCGGCCAGTACGACGATGGTCATCAGCGACAATCCGGCGGAAAGTTCGTAACTCACAAGCTGCGCACCGCACCTCATGGCTCCAATCATGGAGTACTTATTATTGGAAGCCCATCCGGCCAACAGGATGCCGATGACACCCAGTGAAGAAATCGCCAGCAGGTAGAACACGCCGATGTTGAAGTCAAATGCATGCAGACCACGTCCAAACGGAATGGCACCAAACGTGCAAAACGAAGCGACCACTACAAAGAATGGGGCCAGGTAAAACAGAAACTTGTCGGTGTGCGTAATGGGGATAATTTCCTTGAGTAGGATCTTCACCATGTCGGCCACCGATTGGAACAAGCCCCAGGGACCTACCCGAACCGGACCAAGACGACATTGGAAATACGCGCAGATCTTGCGTTCAAACAGAATCAGGATCAAGGCCAAAACCGCATATAACGCCAACAGAAGGACTCCCACCAGGACGAACTCGATAGCAAGCACCCAAAACTCGGGCATGGCTCCTCGAAGTAGTTGGTCGAACCAAGTGGTTACCGTTGAAAAATCAAACATATCGTTGTGTGTTTACTATTATTATCTATCGATATCGGGTATCACATAGTCCATGGAACCACCGATGGTGATCAAGTCGGAAATCTTGGCGCCGTGGCACACCTGGTCCATAATGGACACTAAGGTCATAGACGGCGAACGGAATTTCAGACGGTACGGCGACTTGTCCCCCTTACTGAGAATGTACACGCCGAATTCACCACGGGCGGCTTCGACACGCTGAAAGTATTCTCCCTCGGGTAACTTGATAATGGCCTTCGTCTTGGCGCAGTACTCGCCACTAGGTATCGTATCAATAAGCTGTTCGATGATCTGGAGGGATTCCTCGATTTCATCAAGACGATTCAGGTAACGAGCCATGGAATCACCTTCCGTACGAATAATTTCCTTAAAAATCACGTTACTGTAGGCAGCATACGGCAGACTCTTGCGAAGATCGCACCGGAGTCCGGAAGCACGACCCACCGGTCCGCTCACCGAATAAGAAATGGCCGTTTCCTTCGACAGATGACCCACACCGATCATACGCTGTCTGGCAATGACATTGCCGGTATACAGGGCATGGTATTCCTTGAGGCTCTTGCGCATCAGGACGATAAAGTCCTTCACCTTCTGTTGGAAATCGGGAGCCAAGTCGGCCATTACGCCGCCAATAACGTTGTAATTGGTAATCAAGCGACCGCCACAGGTGGCTTCGAAAATATCCAATATTTTCTCACGGTCGCGCATACCATAAATAAAGGCAGTCAAAGCCCCCATGTCCATACAGATACACGCCCATGAAAGGATGTGCGAGGCGATACGCGTCAGCTCGTCCATGATGGTGCGGATGTACTGCGCCCGATCCGGAACCTCAATACCGGCAGCCTTTTCAATACACATGCACAAGGCGTGGCGGTTGATATGGGCCGACAAGTAGTCGAGACGATCGGTAAAATGCAATATCTGCGGATAGGTCATCCCTTCCGCCAGTTTTTCAATACCGCGATGAATGTACCCGCAGTTTACGTCGATTTTCTTGATGATTTCACCATCAAGCGCCGTGCGGAAATGGAGCACACCGTGAGTGGCTGGATGTTGTGGGCCAAAGTTGATCACATAATCGCCTTCCTCAAACACCAAATACCGGCGTTCTTCCAAACCATTTGGGCCTTGAATCCAGCGCGAACTGTATTCAGGCATATCATAGCTCTTCACATCGATGGGGTTGGCGGCGCGGCTTGCGTCGTAATCTTTGCGCAGGGGAAAGCCCTTCCAACGTTCGGTTAGGAAGAGGTGGCGCATATCGGGATGATTGATAAACTTGATGCCGAAAAAGCCGAACACCTCACGCTCATTCAACAGGGCTGATCCCCATATATCGGAAACCGTAGGCAATACGGGATTCTCACGGTCGGAAGTGGCAGTCTGCATCACCAGTGTGCTACTCATATCCGACGACTTGCACAGCTGGTAAATCACCCCCAGGGCATCACCATAATCCACACCAGTCAGTTGCACCATAAAGTCAAACCCTTCGGCGTGCAGCAGGTTTGCCAACGCGCGCAATTCAGTCGGTTGAACGGTGATGGTTGTATATTGCTTGTCTTCCACCAAGGCTCCGGGAACCTTCGCCAGGACGAGTTCTTTGATTTTTTCCATCTGTCTTGTCTTACTTGGTTTCGGTTTCGTCCTTCTTTTTGGCAAAAAGGAAGCGCTCGAGCTTCACCTTGCGTTGCAGCTGCATCATACCGTACAGCAATGCTTCAGGACGCGGCGGACAACCCGGAACGTACACGTCCACGGGAATGATTTCCTCCACACCGTTCACCACACAGTAGGAATTGCGGAAGGGACCGCCGGAAATGGCGCAACTGCCCATGGCAATCACGTATTTCGGCTCGGCCATCTGGTCGTACAGACGCTTGAGGATGGGAGCCATTTTATCGACAATGGTACCGGCGACAATGATGACATCGGCTTGACGGGGACTGTTTCGGGTTACCTCGAAACCGAACCGGGCAAAGTCGTACCGGGCGGCACCCACGCTCATGAACTCGATGCCGCAGCAGCTGGTTGCGAACGTCAGAGGCCACATTGAATTGGACCTTCCCCAGTTAATCATGTCGTCGAGCAATCCCGTGACGATCCCCACACCATTGGCGCGCAGTTCTTCAACGTACTTTTCCAGGTACTCGTTGTCCTTGAATTCCTCGTTGGGAATGCCTTTTATATGTATGTTCTTTACTTCCATTCCAAAGCTCCTTTCCTCCAGGCATACGCAAGGCCCAGAACCAGAATTAGTAAAAAGAGTAAGATGTTGACAAGTCCTGCCATGCCCAATTCCCTGACAACGGTTGCCCATGGAAACAAAAAGACGGTTTCCACGTCAAACATGAGGTAGAGAATCGCATACAGGTAATAGCCCACCTTGAATTGCATCCAGGAAGTACCGCGCGTCGGAATTCCCGACTCATACGATTCCCGCTTCTGGGGGTTGTTGGAAGTAGGTGCCAGGATAAGAGCTACGCCAAGACCTCCTATCACAATCACAAGACTGGTAACCAGCACCACCAAAAATAAGGCGTAATCCATGCGAATATGTTGTTATGGTAAATGATCTAACAAAAGAAAAACAGACTGTCTTCTTTTCAGGGAACACAGTCTGTATGTTATCAGTGTTGTTATGCCTTGCCTGCGCTGCCCAGCACATCGACGATTTTGTGCGAGTATAGTTTCTTGAGGGATTCGCGGGCCGGTGCCAAGTACTGACGTGGGTCAAACTTAGTCGGTTCGTTGGCTAAAAACTCGCGGATGGCAGCCGTCATGGCAATACGACCATCGGAGTCGATGTTAATCTTGCACACGGCAGAAGCGGCTGCTTTTCTGAGTTGTTCTTCAGGAATACCGATGGAATCTTTCATCTGGCCACCGTATTTGTTGATAGTGGCTACCATGTCTTGGGGTACGGAAGATGATCCGTGCAACACGATGGGGAATCCGGGGATTTGCTTTTCGATTTCTTCAAGGATGTCGAAACGCAAGGGGGGAGGAACCAGGATGCCGTTGGCATCGCGGGTGCATTGAGCCGGTGTGAACTTGTTGGCACCGTGTGAGGTACCAATGGAGATGGCCAATGAATCCACGCCGGTGCGGGATACAAAGTCAACCACTTCTTCAGGACGGGTGTAGGTGTGGTGTTCGGAAGATACTTCATCTTCTACGCCGGCCAATACGCCGAGTTCACCTTCTACAGACACATCAAACTTGTGGGCGTATTCTACTACCTTCTTGGTCACGGCAATGTTTTCTTCGTAGGAGAAATGGGATCCGTCGATCATCACAGAGGAGAAACCCATATCGATGCAATTCTTGCACAATTCGAAGGAATCACCATGATCGAGGTGAAGTACCACCTGAGGTTTTTCCATTCCGAGTTCTTTGGCGTACTCAACAGCACCTTGTGCCATGTAACGGAGCAGCGTTTGGTTGGCATACTTGCGGGCACCACTGGAAACTTGCAAGATAACAGGCGACTTTGTTTCCACAGCGGCCTGGATGATGGCTTGCATCTGTTCCATGTTGTTGAAATTGAATGCCGCAATGGCATACTTTCCTTCAATGGCTTTTTTGAACATCTCTTTGGTGTTGACAAGGCCCAGTTCTTTGTAATTTACCATGATTATGTGCGCTAAGTGTTAATAGTTAAATCCGACAACAACTCCTACCGGAATTTCGCCGCAAAAGTAGTGATTTTTGGCGAACAAATGGCACGAATTGACTTTTTTGAATAAATAATCATAATTTATTTTGGAAGTCAGCTATTTTACCTACTTTTGCAGGCCATTACAAACTTACCACTTGTATAGACACCCGCTATTAGACTATTAACGACATGATTATATGAAAAAAGAGTTGCATCCAACCAGTTATCGCCCCGTTGCATTCAAGGATATGTCAAACGGTGACGTTTTTGTATCGCGTTCCTGCATCAATACAAGAGAAACTCTTGAATTTGAAGGCGAAACCTATCCCCTGGTGAAGTTGGAAATCTCCTCCTCTTCCCACCCTTTCTACACCGGAAAATCCAAATTGGTTGATACCGCCGGACGTGTAGACAAGTTTATGAACCGCTACGGAGACCGCAGCAAGAAATAAGCAGCGCTCACCAAATTTATACAGAAGGCTCCGATTTTCGGGGCCTTTTTGTTTTACCCAAACAAGAAGGTGTTTCCGTTCCGCCGGCAGGGGCCCTTTTCCAACTTCGGTTCAGACTGCTGAAAATTTCACCAGTGCGACTAAAATCCCAAAGCATCAGCTACACTGCAACGCTCCTTGGGCGAGCGGTGGTTATACCCTGTTCAGGGTATTCTTGATAGATGTGGCATCATCGTTCACAAATATAACGTAATTTTACCGCTGGACGTACGCAAATAGCCAACAAGCACCAACCCTTTTCGACATCCATAATAGCCAAACGAAATATGTTGAAACCAATTATACTCTCTGATTTGCAGGATATTACCAGAGCAGGGTTACTCTATCTATTGGATAATATAAAAGAAAGCGGCACCGTTTACGAAGCTGATTCCAAAAAAGAATTGCTGACCCGGCTCACTTCCGAGGATATCGCTGTGGTTGTACTAGACTACACCCTGTTTGATTTTTCCGGACCAGAAGACCTACTCAACGTAAGCAGCCGCTTTAATAACGTGCATTGGGTACTATTTTCGGAAGAACTCAGCAGCGATTTCCTACGAAATTACCTGTACAGGTGCACACACTTCAGCGTAGTCTACAAAGATTGCAGCAAGGAAGAGATCAGCACGGCTCTTTCACTGGCCCTGAAAAAAGAGCGCTTCATCTGCAACAAAGCTATCAATCAATTACTGAGCAAACAACTACCCATACCGGATAAACAGGAATACTCACTCACGGTTTCCGAAAGGGAAATCCTTGGTCTGATCGCCCTTGGGAAAACCAATAAGGATATTGCACAAGAACGGTTTTCCAGCATTCATACGATTACCACCCACCGAAAAAATATCTTTCGAAAAATCGGCGTGAATTCGGTACATGAAGCTACTAAATATGCCCTCAGAGCCGGCATCATCGATTCAGCCGACTATTACATCTAACACATCACGCTTATACCGTCAACTCCTACAGCAAAATAGTCTCCTTCTTACGCCAAAGCCTGACTCAAATCGGCCAACAGGTCTTCAACATCTTCGATACCAACAGATATCCGAATCAAGGTGTCCGTAATGCCTATTTTTTCCCGAACGGTTTTATCAACAGAGGCATGTGTCATCAATGACGGCAATTCTATCAGCGACTCCACGCCACCCAGACTCTCGGCCAATGCAAATAAGCGCAGACGTTCCAAAAATGTTTCGGCATCGGTTAATGTCCCTTCAAGCTCGAAAGACAAAACACCGCCCGATCCTGCCGTTTGCTCTTTCGCCAGTTCGTACTGGGGATGACTCTTCAAGCCAGGATAAACAACCTTTTTAACGCGTGGATGTGATTCCAGAAATTGTGCGACTTTCAACGCATTCAACTGGTGCCTCTCCATACGCAACGCCAGCGTTTTTACCCCCCTGAGCGTTAGGTAAGAATCGAAAGGCGACAATACTGCCCCGACAGCATTCTGATGGTACTGAATCTTCTCGTAATAGGCCTCATTATTCAACAATACGGCACCGCCCAGCACATCGCTGTGTCCGCCTATGTACTTTGTAGAACTGTGTACAACGATGTCTGCACCAAGTAAGAGGGGTTTCTGAAAGTACGGTGAAAGAAAGGTATTGTCAACCACCAGAATGAGACCATGCTTTTTACTTATGGCTGCAATTGCTTTCAAATCTGTCAGTTTCAACAAAGGATTGGAGGGCGACTCAATCCAGATTAGTTTGGTAGAAGGGGTAATGGCCTGCTCAACTTCGTCAGCATGTGTGGCATCAACATAGCTAACTGCATAATCATACTTGGAGAAAACCTGATTGAACAACCGTTTGGTTCCTCCGTACAAATCGTCAAAGGCAACAATATGATCACCCGGTTTCAACAGAGACAAAAGCAGGGTGGTCTCTGCCGCCAATCCAGAACTGAAAACCAATCCAAAACGTGCCTGCTCCAAAGAGGCCAGTTTGGTTTCCAGCGCTTTTCTTGTTGGATTCAACGAACGGGTATATTCGTAACCGGAAGTCGGCTCCGTGACCTTCCTGCGTGCAAAGGTGGTAGAAAGATGGATGGGCATGACGACATCTCCTGTAGCGCCCTCCCTGAAATCGGGTTCTTCACCTTCATGCACCGCATGAGTGGAAAAGCCATACTTATTTTTGCTCATATGTTCGTTTTTGTGCCCAATCAGCAAATTGTTTGGGCTAAGTGTAATTGATTGATTAAATCGATCCGGGTGATTAACCCTTCGAAATTTCCTTCAGGATCTTGAACGATGGCTACCAGTCCTGAATTCAGAATGTCGACCAGTTTATTGTTATCAGAGGTGTACGGAATGACGGTTAATTCACGTGTCATGATATCGCTCACCGGAGAGTCCAAACGGTATTTCTTGCTGTACAAAGCGAGCAGCAAATCAGACTCATCAATGATTCCGACAACCTTTTTTCCGTCCAATATCGGCACCTGGGAAACATCGTACAGCTTCATCCTTCTATAAATCACCGTTAAGGCATCTTCAGGAACAGCATAAACAACAGCATTGTCCTCAAACCGACGTGAAATCAGATCACGCAGGTCACCGTATTTTTTCTGTTCAGTCAACCCCTGATCCAACAACCAATAATCGTTGTACATTTTGGAAAGGTACTTGTTTCCACTGTCGCAAGCCAACGTCACAACCCTTTTAGGCACTTTCTGTTCGCGGCAGTAACGAATAGCGGCACTTAAGAGTGTACCGGTGGAAGAGCCGGCAAGAATGCCCTCATTTTTCAGCAGGTCTCGTACGGCATCAAAACTTTCCTTATCTGAAACAGTGAAGGCCTCATGCGTCTGAGAGAAATTGGCAATAGCCGGAACAAAATCCTCTCCAATACCCTCAACCAACCAGGAACCGGCATCATCACGTAAAATACCCTTATTGATGTAATCGGCCAGAATTGACCCTTTAGGATCGGCCAATATAAATTCGGTTTGTGGAGACACTTTTTTGAAAAAGTTGGTCAGTCCGGTAATGGTACCTGAAGACCCTACGCCCACCACAATGGCATCGACTTTATGATCCAATTGATTCCAGATTTCAGGGCCTGTAGTGGTTTCGTGCGCTAAGGGATTAGCCAAATTTTCAAACTGATTGACGTAATACCCTCCCCTTTCCTCCGACAACCGCTTTGCCAAATCCTGGTAATATTCCGGGTGGCCTTTTCCAACGTCTGAACGCGTCAACACAATTTCCACACCCAAGGCACGGAGGTGATTGATTTTTTCCTGGCTCATTTTATCTGGTATGACCAACACCAAATGGTACCCTTTTAAGCGAGATACCAATGCCAGCCCAATGCCGGTATTTCCTGCTGTCGCTTCGAAAAGGGTATCTCCCGGCTTGATTTTACCGCTTTTCTCCGCTTCATTGATCATGGAGAGTCCTACCCGGTCTTTAATGGAGCCACCTGGATTTTGGTTTTCTAGCTTAATGAAAAGTCGGCATAGACCCGTATCTGTATGGGTTAACTCGACGACGGGGGTATTCCCGATTGTTTCTAAAATAGTGGATGCTGTCATCTTTCTTCAGTTTTAGTTTTCCATTGGCTTCGCATTCGTTCCCATTTGGCGTCACGAGATCGAACGATGCCATCAATATCTTCCTTTCTCAAGTGTTTGAAACGCCCCTGCCGCAACAGGTACGATTCAACCGAGGTAAATTCTTGGGGATTTTTATTCAGCCGGAATGTGCCATTCTCGTATTCTGCCAGATACCACAAGCCGCTGTCAACAACCTCTTTGCCGAGTTCAATGGCACTGTCTATCGGCGTTCCCCATCCCGTAGGACAGGGTGCAAACACATGAATGTAAGAGGTTCCCTCAACCGTTGAGGCTTTTTGAATCTTATCCAGAAAATCCTGCATGTAGCCAATGCTTGCCGTGGCTGCATAATCAATGCCATGGGCAGCAACAATTTCAAACATATTTTTTTTTTGAGTGACTGTTCCGCGTACATTTTGGCCCGCCGGAGTGGTGGTGGTTTTGGCTCCGTAAGGGGTTAGTGCGCTCTTTTGGATTCCTGTATTCATATAGGCCTCATTGTCGTAACACAAGTAAATGATTTTTTCCCGGCGATCGATGGCACCGGATAAGGCCTGAATGCCGATATCAGCCGTGCCTCCATCACCGGCGATACCAAGAACGTGATAGTTTTCCAAACCCAATGCCCTAGCTGCGGCAGCAACACCGGAGAGCATGGATGCAGTGCCTGGAAACGTCGAAATGATGGCGTTGTTGGTAAAACACAATTGGGGATAAATGAATCCCACAGCTGACATACATCCTGCCGGAACAACCGTAAACGTTCTCTCACCCAACACCTTTAGCGCCAAGCGGACAGCTACGCTGCCTCCGCATCCGGCACACGCTTTATGACCATAAAAGAATTCCTTGTCGGTTAGATTCTTTGCTGTTATTCGTGTTGAATTACTCATCGGTGTCCACTGTTAAATCGATAAACTCTACCGTTTTCACGGGTTCTCCCTCCACTCCTTGTTGAAGTTTCGTAAATATAGTTCGGATGGTCGATTTGGATATATCCCTACCTCCCAGTCCTGCAATAAAATTAAGTTTCACTATGTTGTGTTGGCCTCTTGACAGAGCGGAATTGACATTGGTAAACACCGTTCCTTCGTAGCCAAACGAAATATCCCGGTCAATAACAGCAACTCCCTTTACATGCCCAATGGCGTTCAAAACAGCCTCAACGGGAAAAGGTCTCATAAAACGGATTTTCAAGACACCCACTTTCCAACCCGTTGTCCTGAGATCATCCACAACTGTTCGACACGTTCCCGTTGTACTACCTAGGCTAACAACCACCAAATCGGCATCAGTGCATCGGTAGGCTTCAACCAGACCGCCATAGGAACGCCCAAAAGCAGTACCAAAGGAGGCATCCACCTCCTCGATTACGGAGATAGAATCCAGCACCGCCCTGTGCTGCTGATACTTAAATTCCGTATTGTCGGATGGTTGCGAACTAAACCCCATATTCTTGGGATGAACAAAATCCATCGCATAGTTGGTTTTGAAAGGCGGCAACCACCCTGAAACGGCTTCTTTGTCCGGTATTTCAACAAGTTCATACGTATGCGTCAAAACAAAACCATCCAGATTTATCATAACGGGTGTCAGCACATCCGGATGTTCAGCTATGGCAAATGATTGCAACACCATATCCAGGCTCTCCTGGGCATCTTCCACGTAAATTTGTATCCACCCACTATCTAATTGTGAAAGAGAATCCCTATGATCCCCATATATACTCCACGGCAAAGCGAGCGAACGATTGGCATTCATCATGACAATGGGGAACCGACCGCCACTGGCATAATGCAGGCATTCCACCAAATACAACAGCCCCTGAGAAGACGTGGCCGTAAAGGTTCTGGCACCCAAAGCGCTGGCTCCCATACAGGCAGACAACGCCGAATGCTCGGATTCAACGTGCATAAATTCCGCTTTCAGGCTACCATCTTCAACCATTTCGGCCAGACGTTCAACGACAACCGTCTGCGGAGTGATCGGATAGGCTGCTATCACATGGGGGCTGGCCAAACGAACACCTTCCGCCACCGCTTCGTTTCCTGATATAAACTTTTGTTGTTTCATACTGGTCTATTCATGTTCACGCACCATTGAAATGGCCTCTTTGGGACAAACGTTGGCGCAAATTCCGCATCCTTTACAAAAAGCATAGTCGATGTCGATGACTCGGCCGTTCTTAAATACGGTGCCATCCGGACAACAGAGGTAACAGTGCCAACATCCGATGCAACGATCGGTGTCGACCACAGGACGAATAGACCTCCATCCAGAATTTTCAGTAGTCAGAAACCCGGCTTCAAAAGAAGGCCCAACAGGATAATCCCTGATATGCAAGGGTTTCTTCAAGGTTTTCAATGCTGGTCTGTTCATACTGCCTTCTCCTTTCTTCCAAGTTCATAGGATTGCCTGACAACTTCCTTGTTTTTTCCCAACAACGGTTCGTTGAAAAAATGATTCAGGCTTTCTTCTATGGCTTCGGGTGCAACAATCCCGGAATATCCAATCAGCGCTCCCAACATAGCTGTGTTCGTTATCGGTTTTCCCAATATACCCAATGCTATACTCGTTGCATCGATTGTCCGAACAGAGCGTCCGTATTTTGCCGGGTTTCCGGTGTTAAGAATAATATACCCACCGGGCTTCAACTCATCCAAGAAGGAAGAATTGTACAGCGTTTCATCCAACACAACGATGTAATCGCAGCGTATCACCTCACTTCGATCCCGTATTTTTTCTTTGCTTATTTTGGTGAATGCCAGAACCGGGGCTCCACGTCTTTCCGGCCCAAAGGATGGAAATGCCATAGCATGACTTCCCTCATACAGGGCAGCCGCTTCTCCCAATAAGCGGGATGCGGTAAAACTGCCTTGCCCGCCACGTCCATGCCAACGTACTTCTATCATGATTCCCAGTATTTTTGTTTTGCTTTTTCACGTAGGGTACCCAATCGGTCTAACGCTTCCTGCAACGTTTCAATGTTCTTTGCGAAATGAAAGCGAATCAGATGATGCACATTTTCTCTAAAGAAGCTGGAACCGGGAACGGCTGCCACTCCAACCACTTCGGCCAGCCATTCACAAAAAACGACATCATCCTTCGCTTCAAATTCCGATATATCGACCATGACATAATACGCACCTTGTGGCTCAGTGTACTTCAACCCTAGCTTTCTTAAGCCGCTCAGAAAAAAGTCACGACGCTCCGTGTAGTGCTTTTGTAAGGCATCGTAATAATTGTCGTCAAAGTTTAATCCGGCAATGGCTGCTTCCTGCAACGGCGCCGCTGCACCTACCGTCAGAAAGTCATGCACTTTGCGTATTCCTTCAATAATTGGAGCCGGTGCAATGACATACCCCAAGCGCCATCCGGTAATTGAATACGTTTTGGATAATGAACTGCAGGAGATGGTTCGTGCAGCCATGCCTGGAAGTGAGGCAAAGTAAACGTGCCTGTTTGGCTCATAGACAATGTGTTCGTACACCTCGTCGGTAATAACAAAGACATCGTATTTTTCAGCCAACGCGGCGATGGTTGTGAGTTCTTCCCGGGTAAACACCTTTCCTGTTGGATTGGAGGGATTGCACAAAATCAACGCTTTGGGATGCTGTTTAAAGGCTGCTTCCAATTCTTCAACGACAAAATCGAAGTGGGGTGGCCTCAAATGAACATAGATTGGCACCGCGCCTGAGAGAATGGCATCGGCTGCATAGTTCTCATAAAAGGGAGAAAATACAATCACGTTATCTCCCGGATTCGTCACAGCCAGCATTGAAGCAATCATGGCCTCGGTACTGCCGCACGTAACGACCACCTGCGTTTCCGGATCAATGTCGATGCCCATGCGTTTGGATTGTTTACGCGCCAATGCATCCCGAAAATTTGTAGCTCCCCAGGTAATTGCATATTGATGGATACTACCCTGCGCCACCTGTTTCAACGCTTCCTTCAGTTCAACAGGTGGATCAAAGTCCGGAAAACCCTGTGAAAGATTCACCGCATCGTGTTTAAGCGCAATCCGTGTCATCCGCCTGATAACTGAATCGGTAAACTGTTCTATTCTATGGCTTAATGCAGGCATCTCAATCCGTTTTTTTTCGTTCATCAATAAGGCGTTTGGCTTTGTGTGTGGCACGCGGCAGTTCATCTTGTTCCAACACAATGACCGCCTTGGGTTTCACGCCAACCCTTGTTTTAATCCCAATGGAAAGCAACTTCGACAGACTTTCCTTCGAGTCAGTATTTCCAATTGCCCGTTCCACCTCAACCGTAAACTTGGTACTGAAATCTTCGGTGAAAGCAGTAATCCGGTATTCACCGGAAAATTGCGGCAGGTTACGAACAACGTACTCAATATCACTGGGAAAGACGTTCACACCAGAAATAATCAATAAATCGTCCAAACGCCCGGTGATGTTGATTCGGGTGTGGGTTCTCCCGCACCCACATACTTCCCGGTTGATAAAACCGACATCTCCTGTCCGGAAACGGATTAGAGGACGAGCCGTCTTTTTCAGGGTAGTGAACACCAACTCACCGCGCTCGCCGTCAGCAATTGGAGTCTGTGTTTCCGGATCAATCACTTCAACAAGGATGTTGTCTTCAGCCAGATGCAATCCATTTTTCTCACTACACATGCCGGCACAGGCGCCAAAAATATCGGACAATCCAAAGAAATCATACACGTGAGCATCCCATAATTTCTCAATGGCTTCGCGGGTAGCCGGAATGGATCCACCAGGTTCTCCAGCCACGATTATTTTGTTGATGGCAAGGTCTTTTGCCGGGTCAATTCCATGCTGCTTGGCTGTCTCACCCAAATACCAGGCATAAGAAGGCGTAGTCCAAATGATGGTTGGTTGAAACTCTTTCAGCACAAACAACAACCGTTCAGAAGGAATGGTCCCCGCCCAGATACACAACGCACCCAGATTTTGAGCGCCAATGACATCGGGTCCTCCAACGAAAAGACTGAAATTAAGGGCATGCACATAACGATCGGTAGGGCGCATACCCACTGCCCAGAATAGACGGCTTTCCACATCCTGAAAATCAGTAAAATCCTGTTTGGTGAAGGGGCTGAGTGTTGGTACGCCCGTCGATCCGCTAGAAGCAGACACAAAAACGACATCTTTCTCTTCCACAGCCACCATATCACCCAACAGTGGTTTCTTCAGCTGTCTTTCCCGTTGAATCTGCTTGTTGGTAAATGGAAACTTTCTCAAATCGTCCAACGACTGAAAGTCATCCGGTTTTACTCCCGCCTGATCAAAGGCCTCCCTGTAATAGCCCGATTTGGCATAGGCCAACGCTAGGTGATTTTTCAACAGGTCAACCTGTAATTTATTCAATTCTTCTCTGGGAAGGGTTTCAATAGCCTCATCCCAGTATTTCCTTTCTCCACTCATGTTGTTGTACTGTATAATTTATTTTCTCTCACTTTTTTTGGCCAGATAGTCTCCAAAGGTTTGAAGCAACTGAACCAAAACAATCAAAAGGATTACTGTAATAATCATGATATCGGTTTGATACCGGTAATAACCAAAACGAATAGCCAGGTCTCCCACACCGCCGCCGCCGACAATGCCTGCCATTGCCGAGTATCCAACAAGACTAACCGCTGTAACTGTCAGACCACGAAGCAATCCAGGTAAGGCTTCCGGCAAGAGTACCTCTTTGACCAATTGAAATTTAGTTGCTCCTAAAGCTGTCGCGGCTTCAATCACCCCCTTATCCACCTCGTGTAGGGAAGATTCCACCAATCTGGCATAAAAAGCAATGGAAACGATTCCAAGTGGAACCGATGCGGCAACCGGCCCGATGGAGGTACCGACAACCAACGTTGTAAACGGTATCAACATAACCAACAAAATAACAAAGGGAGTTGAACGTACCACATTGACCAGAAATCCACCAATGCCATTTAGCATCCTGTTCTGCCAAAATACACCTTTGCCGGTTACATAAATAAATAAACCGATGGGAACACCGAGCAGAATTGCCAGTCCAAGTGATGTTCCGCACATTAGAAATGTTTCTTTGAAAGCAACAATCAAATTGTCGATCAGCTCTGTGTAATTTGTATCATGCATGGATCTCTTCTACCTTAAATGTTCTGGCTATTAAATAATTCTGTGCATTTTTCATATCTTCATGACTTCCTGTCAGTTGAATTACCAATATACCGTATGGTTTATTCGATATATATTCGATTTTTCCGTGAAGGATATTTAAATTGACATTATAGATTCTTGCTGCCTCTGAAATAACAGCATCCTCGGCTTTAATTCCGATATACGTAATTTTGAGCAGTCTATTTTTGGAGGTATCCAATAATCTGTTTGGTAATTCCACGCTTAGGGTGTGATTGACCAATGATTGGGTAAAAGGATGAACCGGATGCGTAAAAATGCTGTATACGTCATTCAACTCCAACAACTCACCTCCGTCCATAACAGCAACACGGTCACAGATTTTCTTAATCACGTCCATTTCGTGAGAAATAATGACCGTAGTTATTCCCAGCTTTTCGTTGATTTCTTTCAACAAATCCAAAATAGAATTTGTGGTTTCCAAATCCAAAGCAGACGTGGGCTCGTCACATAAGAGAATCGTTGGATTATTGGCGATGGCTCTGGCAATCCCAACCCGTTGTTTTTGACCTCCACTAAGCGTAGAAGGATAAGCACCGGCCCTGTCTGTTAAGCCGACAAGCTCCAAAACCTCGGGTACCCTGGCGTTAATTTCCTCCTTACCTTTACCGGCAACCTTCAATGCGAAGGCAATATTTTCATAAACCGTTTTGGAATTTATCAGATTAAATTGCTGAAAGATCATCCCTGTATGCAAACGGGTTTTTCGTAACGCTTCTCCTTTAAGTTGCGAAATATCTTGATCATTGATGATAACCTTGCCTGAAGTTGGCCTTTGTAACAAATTGATTGTACGCAACAACGTACTTTTTCCTGCACCACTGGTCCCTACGATTCCAAACACTTCCCCTTTCTTAATTTCCAGTGAAACATTCTTTACTGCAGACGTAATCTTACCTCTATTATCAAAAAAAACATGTATATGCTCTAGCTTAATCATCTTACTATTTTTTCAAAAGAACCGGAAGTAAAACTCAACGTTCTTACTTCCGGTCTCCAATCAATCATCAGGCTCACTCTCTTTTATTCTCACTTATTGGCAATTTTCCATTTTGTCGTATACCATGAAGGGCGTTCAAACTGTGCAAAATCGTATTTCGGATTTTCAACAACCCGCTTGAAATCGGACGATTCAACAACCGCCTTGATATCCTTAACATACTGCTTGTTCAAATCTTCGGTTCTTATTGCAACAGTAATGATGATATCCTGAGTTAGACGTTCCCGGATAATCGCACTATTTAGTCGAATTCCGGCCGAAATAGCGTAGTTACCACTAATAACCGAAAGGGTAACACTTTCAAGTGTTCTAGGCAATTGAGCCGCATCTATCGGCTTAAACACAAGCCCGTAAGGATTTGAAGCCACGTCCTTCTCCGTTGCTTTGGTTACATCAATGTCAGACTTTATGGTAATCAAGCCTGCATTTTTTAGAAAAATCAACGCTCTTGCCAAGTTGGTGGGATCATTTGGTATAGAAACCTCACTGCCTTTTTTAAGAATTTTCTTAAGATCCTGAACATTTCTAACCTTTAATGCCTTGGAATACAAACCAAATGCGGCCGTTGGAATCGTTATGACTCCGGAGAGTTTGTAATTTTTATCCTCTGCAAACTTTGTGAGATAACGGGTATGCTGGAAAATATTCACATCGATTTCACTGTTTGCCAATGCAGTATTAGGAGTTACCCAGTCTGTGAACTCTTTAACCGCGATTTTATACCCCTTTTTCTCCAATCCTGGTTGAATGCCCAGTTTAAACAGATCCGCATACGGACCGGGAGCAAAACCAAACGTAAGTGATTTACCAGTCTGAGCTTGAACACCCACTGAAAGTGCAACCAATAACGCAACTGCAAGCGTTTTTACAATCTTTTTCATACTAATTTTTTTTAAAATTATTGCTATTTATTTCAAAATGTGAATGTTGTAGCGAGTAGCCCACGCGTTCCCGCAATTTCTTTTGCGCCCTTTACCTTTCCTTTGTTTGCATAATCCACTGTTCCGTAAGCTGCCACATTGTAATCAAGTTCACCTTGGAACTTCCAACGTCCTAGGTTATAAGTCAAGGATGGAGCGACTCTGTAAATGTGATCCACATTCTGCCAGCGTCCAAGGAATGCGGATGCGCCACCGGCTGTAGATGCAAGGATATTGTCGTTGAAACCGAGGTTTTTTTGATAGCCTCCGAACAAACCAACCACCACCTTATTTCCGTACGTTGCGTTCAACCAGCCGGAAACTGAATTGGAAGCACTGTATGTCCGGGCACCGGTCGTTGCATCATACGTTTTTACGGCGTAGCCACCCTGTTGAAACAATTCACTCAAGTTCTGACCATAGATGGTACTCCCCTTAATATTGAGCAACTTTTGTTTATAATCAGCGAAAGCACTTAATGCATAAGAAGCAACTGTTTCATCGGTGTTATACGTACCTGATGTGCCGGTTGTCTGCGTTGCAGGACGCACTACTTTGTATTCTGTTGCAATACCGGCAAACAGATTTTTGTTCTTATAGTGCAGTTGAGCATGCAAATCGGGGATTGGATTGGAACGAGTATCGTTGGCATTCGAAATGCCCGTATTAATGGTTCCATCGGAATAAACGAACGACTTGTGTTCCGATTGAAAAACAGTTGCCAGCAATATGTTGATCTCAGCACTTGGCTTCAGGGTCACTCTCAGCTGGTCGGCACGGCCAAAAGGTCGAAATGGAATGCCGGTGTGCAATCCGACAACGGAGGGGAAAACCGTTTCAGCAAGTGGGTTCCACGTTTTACCAATCAGGATTTCTGTTTTTTTCCATGCCAGTTTTGCCCAAGCATGCCGTAAACGCAGCCCAACCGAATTGGTCGCACCGGTTGTGGCCTGTGTGGCTGCACCACCGGAAAAATCGTATTCAAAAAAAGCAGAAGATTTTGCATTCAACGCATCCGGCCCCGTAAAAAGTGCGTTAAAACGAGTAGCTTGGGTTGAGAGATTTTGCCGAACCACCTCATTTTGGTCCTTTCCGTCGCCGGTGTTCTTTTTTTCGTTTTCCGGGAAAAATCCGAACAGATCATCGACAGCTCCCACTGTTTCGCGTGAATCCAGGTAGTATTCGGCTCGAACAAAACCGCCCAGTTTTACTTGTACATTATCACTTAGTTTTACGACAGGAATCAACGGTTTTTCGGCCTGTACATTTTCTTGTGCCTGAATGGCAGGTATGCCAATAATTGCTACAATTAGCAAATTAATCAATCTTTTTATCATATTATTTTTAATTAGGGTGTAACTATTAGTTGATGAGCATAGCTATCGCAATCATGCGATAAACTCATGCAAGAAATAAAATTGAAAAGTCAGGATGTGAGAGAAGAAGAAGTAGTAGTAGAAATCAACAACATCGACACATTCGCATCCTGTCAAACGTATGGGACATACGGTGGGAGGATTTGATAAAAGAATATGTATTTTCCGATTTTTTCATCGTTGAAAGGATGTTGTTTGATGAAACAAAATTAGTCACGATTGAAGTGTTCTTATATACCCTTTGTACGGTATTTGTATAGCCCTTTGAGGGTATACTTCAAGCAATCTTTTCAATATCAAATGGCGTTTCCTGATACACGTAATAATTTAACCAGTTGGTAAAAAGCAGGTTAGCGTGTGCACTCCAACTAACCAAGGGGTATTGACCCGGGGCATTGATTCGATAGTAATTATACGGTAAATCAATGGGCAACCCCTTGGCTACATCACGTTTGAATTCCTTATCCAAGGCATCTGGAGCATATTCCGAATGCCCGGTTACGAAAACCTCGCGACCATTTCTTGCCTGCAACGCATATACCCCTGCTTCTTTCGATTCAGAAAGCAGCGTCAACTCCTTCACCAAATCAATATCTTCCCTACGAACCTCAGTGTACCGACTGTGTGGTGCAAAAAAAGAGTCGTCCGAACCCCGAAATAACGGGTTAAACGGATCTTTCACATCGTGTTCAAAAATGCCAAACTTCTTCTTTGCCAACAAATACTTGGGTATACCATAATAGTGATATAACGCCGCTTGCGCCGACCAGCAAATAAAGATGCTTGAGGTTACGTGTGTTCTGGCCCAATCTAAAATCCGTACCATCTCAGGCCAGTATGTCACCTCTTCAAAGGCGAACTGCTCAACAGGCGCACCTGTGACAATGAGTCCGTCGTAGTTGCGGTTGCGGACAGACTCAAAATCAAGGTAAAAGCGCTCTAGGTGTTCGATTGACGTGTTTTTAGAAACTCGATCGGTGATGCGAATCAAATCCAATTCCACCTGAATGGGGGAATTGGACAGCACCCGCACCAGATCAGTCTCCGTTAGTATCTTCATTGGCATCAGATTCAGCAAAGCTATCCGAAGGGGACGGATATCCTGAAAATGAGCCCTGGTACTACCCATCACAAAGATATTTTCTTTGCGAAGCAACTCGATGGCCGGTAAAGCATCTTGAACAATAACGGGCATACGTCAAATGGCGGATAGCGCCTGTTCAAGGTCAGTAATAATGTCTTCGATGTTCTCAATACCCACTGAAATACGCAATAATCCAGGCACAACCCCCGATGCCGCTTGTTCTTCGGGAGACAACTGTTCGTGTGTGGTGGCGGCGGGATGAATAATCAACGACTTGGCATCGCCTACGTTGGCCAAATGACTGAGCAGGGTTACACCATTAATAACCTTGTCGGCATTGGAAGCATCACCGTTTACTTTAAAGGTGAGTACGGCTCCTGGTCCCTTGGGAAAGTATTTCTGAGCCAGTTCGTGGTACTTGCTACTTTTCAGTCCCGGATAGTTCACGTATTCCACCTTGGGATGCTTTTCCAGCCATTCGGCTAAGGCTTGGGTGTTTTGCACGTGTCGTTCTAGCCTCAACGACAGGGTTTCCAATCCCAAGAGCAACAAGAAGGAGTTAAACGGACTGATGGTATTACCCCAGTCACGAAGTCCTTCCACCCTAGCCCGGATATTGAAAGCAATATTGCCGAAGGGGCCGTCGAAACCAAAGACATTCCAGAACACCAGACCGTGATAGCTGTCCGAAGGTTCGGTAAAGGCCGGAAATTTACCATTACCCCAATTGAAGGTACCACTATCTACAATAATGCCGCCCAACGAGGTACCGTGTCCGCCAATCCATTTGGTGGCCGACTCGACCACCACGGAGGCCCCGTGTTCAATGGGACGGAACAGGTAACCACCGGCGCCGAACGTGTTGTCCACAATCAAAGGAATGTCGTGTGCTTTGGCAATGGCGGCGATGGCATCGAAATCCGGGATATTCAGTTCCGGATTGCCAATGGTTTCCAAATAGATGGCTTTGGTATTTTCATCAATACGCTTTTCAAATTCCTGAGGGTCATCGCTTGGAGTAAAGCGTACTTCAACGCCCAATCGTTTGAATTGCGACTTGAACTGATTGTAGGTACCCCCGTACAAATGTGGCGTGGAAACAAAATTGTCACCAACCTGCAAGATATTGTTCAAGGCAATAAACTGAGCCGACAAACCCGAAGAGGTGGCCAACCCGGTCACCCCACCTTCCAAGGCGGCGACGCGTTTTTCAAACACATCTGTCGTAGGATTCTGAAGACGGGTGTAAATATTCCCAAATTTGCGTAGTCCGAACAAATCGGCCCCGTCCTTGGCGTCCTCAAATACATACGATGACGTCTGGTAAATCGGAACTGCACGGGCATGCGATGTTTTATCTACTTCTTGTCCTGCATGAACCTGCAGGGTTTCGAACCTTCGTGTAGAAACTGTAGATTCTTCACTGGTTTCCTGTTCTTTGTCAATCACTTGGACACGGATAATCTTTGATAGTGCTTTATTAAAAGCAGTTGAAAATTTAGTCATGATGTTGTGTGTATTAATTCGTCAATAGTGCTATTGACAACAGTTTATGCGAATGTTGATTTGATTGCCTATGGCAATTATAAAAAAAGGGGGTGTATGTGCCTCAGCACATTCGAAGTGAAAGGCAACAACATACAAACCAATCCGGCAGCGGAAGATTGCGCAGGATTCCCTTGTTATCGGGTTGAAGGTGTATGTTTCTTTTTTGCATGACTGTCAGTCTATTTCTTTATCGTCATTTACTCGATACAAAGGTGGAAATATCGATTTTTGAAAACCATACCATCTTGAGGGTATTTTTAGGTGCGACTTAAATACCCAACCCATCGTAAAAATCCTCGGATACGGCACGTTGTTGTTGAATGCTTGAATGAGGAGGCACATTATACGTGAGCCAAACATTACCTCCAATTACCGAGTGGGCCCCAATAGTAATGCGTCCCAGCACATTAGCATTGGCGTAGATAACCACATTATCTTCGATGATGGGATGTCTGGGTACAGTAACAAGATGGTTGGAAGCCTCCAATGAGAAGCGTTTGGCACCAAGGGTGACTCCTTGATACAAACGTACGTGGTTGCCGATAATCGTTGTTTGGCCTATTACCACACCCGTACCATGATTTATGCTGAAATATTCACCAATTTGAGCCCCAGGATGAATATCAATACCGGTTTCGGAATGCGCCAGTTCTGAAATGATTCTGGGCAAAACGGGCACCCCCAATATCAACAACGCATGTGCAATGCGGTAACTGAATACCGCACGTATGGTGGGACAGGAAAAAATGACCTCAGCATAGCTGTTTACGGCAGAATCACTGTCGAAGGTTTCTTTTACATCGGTAGCCAACAAGCGTTTTATCTCAGGCAATTGGTCAATAAATGCCAAGGCCTTTTTCTCGGCAACATCCAACAACGCAGTATCATCGGTCTCATGTTCATAGAAACACAAACCGTTTTTAATTTGTTCCAGCAACAACCAGTAAATTTCTTCGAGGGTCACGCCAATGTGACACCTCAGTGAATGTGGAAAGATGATAGCATTTCCAAAATAACCGGGAAATACCACAATTCGGAGCAAATCAACAATACGCTTCAGTTGGGGGACAGACGGCAACAAGGTGTGATGTTGCGGAATAAACGTATACTCCGGCAAACTAGTGTTGGAAAGTACCTCAACGTTTCGGTTCATCGTTTCTGTCAAGTTGGATTCTTTCATGATCGTATTGATTCTATGCTCTTTCATAGAGAGGAGTAGACAAATAGCGCTCACCCGTATCAGGCAGTACGACAACGATTGTTTTTCCGGCATTTTCCTTGCGTTCAGCCAACCTTCCGGCAGCCCATAAGACTGCACCCGAAGAAATCCCAACCAATAATCCTTCACTGCTGGCCACCTGCCTAGAAGCCAAGTATGCATCCTCGTTCTTAACCTGAATAATCTCGTCCACCACATCGGGGTTGAAAACACCGGGAATGAATCCGGCACCAATGCCCTGAATTTTGTGTGGTCCGGATTTCCCCCCGGACAATACCGGTGAATCATACGGTTCTACCGCAACAATCTTGATGGCCGGGTTCAGCTGTTTAACTACTTCTCCGATACCGGTTATTGTCCCGCCGGTGCCTACACCAGCCACAAATAGGTCTATTTTTCCGTCGGTATCCCGCCATATTTCCTGAGCCGTAGTGAGGCGATGCGCATTTGGATTAGCCTGATTATTAAACTGCTGCGGAATAAACGAACGCGGGTAAATCGCTTTGAGCTCCTCT
>Ga0302289_1000162_pt1 | contig 37467 bp, 59 predicted proteins | sample III_Fen_N1_2_FD_194552 | JGI IMG/M metagenome (GOLD analysis project Ga0302289, IMG submission 194552) | Peat permafrost microbial communities from Stordalen Mire near Abisko, Sweden - III_Fen_N1_2 | ecosystem: Environmental > Terrestrial > Soil > Wetlands > Permafrost | place: Sweden: Abisko... | reverse complement strand
TAAAACGGCGTCGATCACCACGGTTCTGTTTGTCACGTCCAGTGTAATCTTGCAATAGGTTTTGCCAGGCGTCCTTGACCATTCCTGCCTCAACTCAACTGTACCTGAGGTTTTCGCAAAACACCGCTTTTCGATTGTGCCAGGGCCGAAAAATGCGCCGACCGCCAATTGTGCGCTATCATTGTGCGTGGTCGGTTGTGCGGACAAAAAAAGACCCCGGTGGTTTGCCGGGGTGGTTGATCGGTTGGATTGTGCGGTTAGTTTTTCATTCGACGCATGGCTTCATGATTGCGCCAGATACTCTCGATCCGTTGTTGCTTTTCTTTGACTTTGCCGACGCCCTGGAGACCTGACGTCCTGGTCCGACCGGCGGCGCTGCATACCACTTCGATCTCTTGGCGATCCCATCCGGCTTTAGCCAACGGCGCGTATAACGCACTGTTGTAACCGGACAAAACGACGGCGCCGTCATAGACCAGGAGCGCCGCGATCAGCGCCTCATGGTCCTTGTCCTTGAGCTCATGGTCATAACCGCCAGCCTTTCGCGTCCCGGCGACATACGGCGGATCGCAATACGCCAGCCAGCCGGTTCCGGAGAAGCGCTTGAGGATATCGCGCCAATCGGCACACTCAATCTGAACGCGCTGAATCCGATCATGTACCTTCGGCAGATTTTCGAACGAGGCGCGCCAGGTCGACGTCGTATCGCTCATGCCGCGCGACGATGTGGTTACCGCCGTGCCCCAGGACTTGGCGAACATACCGCCGAAACTCTGCTGGGCGATATAATACCACCTCACCGCCTGTTCCACCGGATCATGGATGCCCGGCCAGGTACGTCCGAACTCCTCGAACAGTTCCCGGCTGACCGGCAACAGCGCCGCCCTGGCCATGAACTTACCGAAGTAATCCGCGTCGGCGATCACGCGAAAGAAGTTGACTACGCCGCGATTGACGTCGTTGTAAACTTCCACCTTGGCCGCAGGTTTGGAGATCAGTATCGACGCCCCGCCGCCGAACGGTTCCACATAAAACTCATGCTCCGACAGTAATCCCAGAATCGCTTTTTTGATTTTTGGATTACCCTTGCCGCCGAACCAGGGGAACGGCGCTCTTGTATTACTCTTTGTCATAAATACCTCCAGTTAATATTTCCCATGCGACCGCTGCCACTGCCGGAACTTGTCCGTTGCCAATGGCTTTAACGCGGTCCACGATTCCGGCCAGCCCATCAGGGTCTCGCAGAGCGTAACCGTCGGCCACAAGTCGATCCGGATCAGCATCTGACATAGCACGGATTGTTTCTGAGCTCCATATGTAGCCTTCAAATACGTTTCTTTGCGCGCGTGGGGCCGCATCCATCCGGACATTGTCCTGGTCACGCTCCCCCAGTATCCATATCCGGTCTCGCTTAAGGGGGTAGTTGAGGTGTCCAGCGCCCAACACACACCATTTTGCATCATACCCCATCTCGGCCAGTGAAGCGAGCACGCCTTCGAGGCCGCGAGAACTGAGCATGGGGGAATTTTCCACGAATGCGACTTTCGGTCGTATTTCGCCAATGATTCGCGCCATTTCGAACCAGAGGCCGGATTTTTTACCGCCGAGTCCCGCACCGCTGCCGCTCGAGCTGATATCCTGGCAGGGAAACCCGCCGGAGATGCACAGCCGGTCGCGGATGGTGAGGAGCCATTCGAAATACGCCCGGGTGTCGGGGTTGGCGATGGAGAAACTGGTGACGTCGTCCCAGATCGGGAAACATGGCAGACATTGGTCGCGCTGCCTGGCGAGCAACACGCGGCGACAGTACGGCTCAATCTCAACAGCTCCGACCGTGGTAAGGCCGATGAGGTTTTTACCGAGAATCCCGCCGCCCGCGCCTGCAAATAATTCCAGCTCATACATAATTACTCCATATATTACGCTTGATTATCGCGCCGATCCGCGGCGCTGCGGCCTCCTCGTTACCTCGATTACTCCCGACAAAAAAAACGCGACGCTCTTGACTTGACCTGCTCCGCACGGTAGTTTGACTGAACTATGTGTGTTGGCGGAGCGGATCGTGACGTGGTAGAGCGTCGCGTTTCTGGGGGGATCGGCGTTGGTAGCGCCGGTTTCCTCCCGCCTTTTAAGCGATTAGGGCATGATGATTATTCCTCCCGGTTAGATCATTGACGGCATCGACCGCCTTGACGGCACTGATTAACCCTGCCAGTTTTTTGTATTCCCCTGCGACGATCATTTCATGATCGCGCCCATCCTCATTAACCCATGTTTTGATATTGATGTTGCCGACCTGCGTGACCACCGCCAGGCGACCCGGATATTGTTCCAGGCTGAACGCCTGACCGTTGATGATAATTGGTTTAATCATTTACTGAAATCCTTGTTTTTGCCGCAGGCATATTGGCGACCGGCTGATTTTAACCGCGCGAGCGGACAATAATCACAGTAACTTTTACCATTTTTCGCCCAGATGCAGGTAAAATTGGAAGCGAACATCAAATCTTCGGCCAGTTCGCGTATGGTTTCTGCCATCTCCTGTTTATTCCTCTCGAAAAGCTTATTTTCCAGCTCCAACTCATCCATCAGTATTGATGCCTGGTGAATATTGAGTCCGGACGGTTTTCCTTCCAGAAGGGCGGCGACTAGCTTCTTTTGCTTTTCCAGTTCCGCTTTATAATCATCAAGCGTAGTCAGTTCTCGATTCGGCATTTCTCATTTCCTCAACTTTTTGAATTTAGCCTTGAATGCTTTTTCCATCTTTGCATGATCATCAATTTCTATCGAACTGCGACATCTCAGCGTTGACCAAACAAGCTGCGGTCGCCGTCCGGTACGATTCCCGGAACTGCTCCACAAAATTCGGATGAAAGATTTCCCCCGATTTATAAACAATCCCTACATATCGATATCCCTGCTCCTGCTTCCTCACTTCATCCATGATTATCTCCTCAGTATGTGCTTAGTTTAAGAATTCTTGATTCTTTGAACATAGCGGTCTCTACTTTAATAATCCCGACTGGTTTTGTGGCTGGATTGATCGAGACCATGACTCGGGAAACGGGGGTAAGATCAATACGATAACCACGTACAGCTTCGATAAAATCGTAGACCGACATCGCATCTTCAGCGGAGCCGCGAACCTCGGTTTCTTCCCGCTGCTCGTCTACTTCTTCCTGCGCTGCCATCCGGGCTTCGCCTAACTTGATAATCTCGCCAAAATCATGGATTGCCAGCTTAGATTGGCGTTCGTTAATGGCGTTTTCCAGCTCGGTTTCGTCGCGTCCGGTGGCGGCGGAAGCGGCTTTAATTAACAGTCGACGGGATTCTGAGCAGTCGGCAAAAAAATACGCACGACGTTCGTCCGTACAAATCAGGTTAACGATATGCTTAACGGCTGCATACATCACCGTTTCTCGCTCGGTGAGCTCGATTTCAGTCTTTTCTTCCATATTTCCTCCTCGCCGCACCGTGCGGCCTCGTTTGTTTTATAAGTAAGAGATGCGGAGCATCTCAGCAACCCGGCACGTTGCCGGTTAGAACGGTACCGTTTCGGCTAACTTTGTCTGTTCCTGCTTCAGCCTCAGCTTTAGGGCTTCGATCGCAGTGATCGCGCGGAATGCCGATAACAGTTGGATGTCGTCGAGATATTTGAGGCGACACGCCGAAGCCAGGATCGACCGTAAATATGTGTTGGTACGCTTGTCCTCGGGCAGATACGGCAGCAACGCCGACCAGGTCAATTCAATCTCGTAAACTTGACGGCTGTTGATCTTGGCGCCGGGAAGCCGCGACCGCCAGTGACCGAGGTCAACGCCGGACGGTACCGACACCGTGCCGTTACCGACTTTCACTTCCAACATCACTTCCAGTTCGGCCATGACCATCTCAAATTGATGTTGATCAAGCCCCGGCGACTCCTCGTTCATCTGATCGGTCACGCGAAAGAGCAGCTGCCGCGCCTCATCCAGCCCCATCTTGCAGTATCCGGCATACTTCCGGAACATCTTAAGCTGACCGTCCTGCCAGCCGCTTTCCCGGCGTGGTTTCAGGGCTTTCAGAATGGCGTCACAATCGCGATTATTGAGTTCCGCTGCCGTGGATGATTCCACTCCGGCCACGGACCGCAAAATTTCGCGGTACCGCTCCTGGGAAATCCCGGCGGCGGTTTTTGCGATGTGAATCATTTTTATCTGGGGTGCAGTCAACATCATGGCCCCTCCTATATGGTCAAATTGAAGTAAAACGACCTCGGAATACAACACATAACACTTCCGTCGTAATTATGTACTTCATCGAAATTAACGCCTTTATAAAGCTGATATAACAGACCGCTTTTCTTTATTTCCGCTTCCAGTCGTTCAAACAGTTCATTGATCTGATTTCTCTGCGTTTCTCCTGCAATTTTAGCCCTTTCGACTATCTTGCGCGCGTACTCTTTTTCCGCCTCGGTCGGTTCGTAATATTCGCCGTCGTTCATGGCCTTACTCCTGCTTCTTCCATTTACTGCGCTCGTAATCGGGATTGGCCATAAATTGATCCAGACATTCGACAACCTTCTCGAAGTTTTTACGTCCTTCCGGCTTCAGAATCGCGCCGAGCTTCGGCAACGGTTCGGTTACCTTGTACTGTCCCATTGGCCCGCAGACGTCGACCAGTTCCGGATATTGAAATTCCAGCCAGCGAATTGCCATGGCGTCGAGATAGCCGCCGATGTCGGCGCCATTCCGGAGCGCCTTGGCCAGATCCGTGGCGTCTTTTATGCGTTTCCGGGTCAGACTCCTGCTCCGGCTTTCGCACGCCTGGATCAGCGACTGGCGCGGCTGGATCAACTTGGATTCCTGTTCGATACAATACGCCAAAACTTTGGAGTCGGCATCAGGGATATAAATGCGTTTGGCTTCGTCGACGCTGGTGTGCAGAATGTTATCTGCTGTATACTGTTGTTCCGGTGTCATAATCTTCGTTCCTCCTCAGAAACTTTTTGATTAGTTAGTGCCTGTCTTTCCCGGCCGTCATCGGCTGCTTAATTTTTTTGTAATGGAGCTTAGAAAGCCGCAAAATATTGCTCCAGAAAAAACAATTATTCCACGTCATCCCAGACGCCGCCGCTCTTGCGCCAGTCGGCGGACAATTTCAGCGCTTTGACGTCGAGTTCCAGACTGTTGATCCGGGCGAATTCGGCGGCGCGCTGGAGGTCCTCAAACAACGTCCGCAACTTGCCGTCGCCGGCGGCGGCGATTTTCCAAGCTTCGTCGACCAGTTTTTCGGGCGGATTCGGACGGAAACTGGCCACCACTGCCCGTACTTCGTCCTTAAAAACCTTAGCGGGGATGCGGCGCTCGAACTTAATCCGGCCGACGAACTGTTCGAAATAATCCTTCATGTTGCCATTGCGCATTTCGTCGACGTAGACGTCGGTAAACACCAGCACCACGCCGCAACCGCAGCAATCGTGCAGATCGCGAATAAGCTCTACCGCCAACGTACCGCCGCCGCTGCGTCGCGGCATCAGATGTCCCGCCTCATCGATGATCAGCGTGTTGCGGGGCGATAGCGCGTTCATTAACCGCATTTCCAGCGTATTCGACCGCTGACTGATCGAGCCGATGCCGAAACTTTGGGATAACGTTGTGGCCAGAGTACGGCGCGTGCAGCCGGACGGGCACCGGACATAGCGAGCTTTGCCGTGATTGTTGCGGATTTGCCAGTCCATTACCGTCGAGGTCTTAGAGCGTCCGGTCGGGCCGACGATGGTGACCAGCGCGTGATAGTCGCGGGCATAATTCAGCGCCTCTTCAATCCGGCGCGTGACCGGCGTCTGAATCAGTACCGATTCCGGCGTCGAGCGCTTTTTCAGTCGTTCGAAAGCGGCAATAAATCCCTCTGGAATGCACTCGGTTTTGCCGTTGAAAATATTCAGCAATACCTTGTAATCGCATCCGACTGCCATCGCCAGCCGATCAGCTGAGTTATTGAGCGCCTGATGAGCATAACCCCATAACCATTCGAGCAGTTCTTTTTCGTGCGGCGAATACCGCGCGATACCGGACTGAAAGTGCTCGTAACTGAGGTTAATTTTTCGGGTTTGGAGTTCCTGATTGTCATTCGTTTCCGTCATCTTCGTTATTCCTCCTGGTTGTCATGAATGCATTGAATTCCCGTAATTCCTGGTGGCTGACCTTTGGTTCTGATTCCCCCTTAATTGTCTGTTCGAATTTTGCCAGTTCAGCTTTTTTCATATCTTCGCGGAATGGTACCGGTTGCATGTCTGTCGCCATCGGCGCGTCGCCCGGCAATTCGAGATGCCGCCGCAGGTGCGACGGCCCTTTGACGCTGCTGACCGCGTCGATCACCTTCAGCCGCTCCGGATGCGCCAGCTCGTCGCCGGTCAAGGCCGCCACCCGCAAAGGCGATAAATTCTGGAAACCTCCGGCAAGATTCCATACCAATGTTTTGCAGGTGCGTTTCTGCTGCGACTGCAACCTCATTTCCGGACCGACGTCGCCGTCGATCGCGGCCACCTGAGGCTTGGTCTTACATTCGCAGATCAACCGGCCGTCGACCGTGTACGCAAATACATGTTCCGGGTCGAAGGCGTCGATTTTAACCATGACTTTACGTTCGAAATACGGCCACAGCGCCTCCTGGTCGACCGCCCGGAATTCCTGTTTGCCGAAAAATACGCTCGGCCCACGCGCCACTGTGTGCAAACGCGGCAACGGCTTCAGCGTGGCATAGAACAGCCGGGCTTCGCTGATCGGCGCTTTGGCATAGCGTTTTTCCGGAGAAAACGCCTGTTCCGGCGTCATCCCGGCCAGAATCTTGCCGTCCATAGGGGTATTGTGATATTCTCTCAGCCAGGCGTCGAAGATATCGCAAAACTGTTGCAGACTCGGCAGCCGCATGGTCATCTCCTGGCTCTTGCTGTAAAGGTGCGCCGAATCCGGCCGCGCCTGCGGAGCGTTACCCAGATACGAGCCGAACAGCCGGTCGAAACTCCGACTGACTTCGCCGAAGAAACGTTCAACCAGCTTCGAGCGGCCGCGATACGGCAGACTCTTGATCACCCTGATCCCCAGCTCGGCCAGAATCGAATGCGCGTAAATTTCCGGATTTGATTCGTCGAGCGTGAATTTGACCGGTTCCGCAAAGCCCTGGGCCAGGAAGTCCTTGCCGTTATCGCTGTAGATTCCGGCGGGGACGCCGAACGCTTTAATGCCGTCGACCAACGTCTTGCGGATGGTGGCATTATTGGGATTGTCAACCACGATCTGGGCGGCGATCAAATGCCAGCTCTTGGCGTCGACGAAAGCGCAAATCCACGGACGTACCGGGACCCATTCTTGTTTGCCCTCATCGAAAGTCCGAATCCACATGTCAAATTGACGATGGTCGGCCACCCAGATCTGATTGGCCATTACCGTGCTCCAGTCGCGGTCGATGTAGGTGATCATATTATTCTCGACCCACGTTTCGCCGCGCCGGGAAGTGTAGAGGGCGCGCTTATCAACATTGGCCACCTGGTATTGCACCTGGGCGATGCTCGGCAGCGCCATAAACGGGTCGATCCGGCGACCGGCGGCTCCGGCCATCTGGAAACAACGTTTGACTGATAATGTGTTTTGGTTAAGATAGAGCGCCCAGAAGATCACCCAGTACCGCGAATCACCCTTGCGCTCGGACTTCTGGCCCCAGCCGTAATCGTCAGCCAGCGCCTCGGTGTTCGACCAGTCAAATTTACCTTTGGCGACTTTGATTTTGCCGGTCCAACTGCGAAAATTAGCGTAATTCAGTAACCCGCGCTTGGCCAGTTCCGGAAACTGATCCGCCTGCGCGGCCGCTATTGTGGTTACGGCGGCCTCCTGGCTGCACCGATAGCGTTCCTGGTAGTCGATGACCGCCCGGCAGAAATCGCGCTTCTGGAGCGCTTTGGCGCGCCATTCGCTCGGCATTACGTCGAGTTTCTTCGGTGCCGCCGTCACCAGGATAATACTGCCGCCGCCGCTGACCGTAGCCACTCCGCTCGGCTGCCGAACCACCGCTACTGCCGTGGTTGGCTCATCCCAGAAATCTAGCTGTGCGAGTTCCATGATTAACTATGCCCCTCTGGATAATGCCTTCTCGGCGATGGATGCGGTGAATTCCCGCAATTGTTTGGCGGCGTCTTCGAAACGTCCGGCGATGGCGGCGATCTGCGCGGTGTTCGGTTCCGGCGCTTCGGTGAAATATTTTACCGAAGCGTTGAGCATCGAGAATCCCACCCGAAACGCGCCGGCGGCTTTTTCCGGCGTGCTGACGATATCCTTGAGGGCGGCGGCGGTTTGCTGACCGCCTTGAATCAGGGCGTCTACCGCTGCTTCGAATCCGGGTAATTCAGGCTGGATTGGAGCGCGTTCGGCGGGTGTCTTGCCCAGGCATTCAGCCACCGCGGCCCGTACTTCCTGTCTGCTCATCGACTCCAACTTATACGCGACCAGAAAATCAACCAAACGGTCCGGCAAATGCAGGTTGATCTGGGTTACGGCGAGCAACTTTTCGGTGTCGATCGGAAATAAACGCCGATATAATTTGATGTCTTCGTCCTGGAGATCGAGCAACATGTCACCGATGGCCCGGAGATGGTCGCGGTCGCTGCCGTCGATGTCGCATGTTTCCGAGGCCCACGCAACCCAACTGACAACATCGTTATTGAAATGATCGCGTTTGGCCGACGCCAGCAGCACCGCCATGACCGGACGCGCATGACGTGACAACATCATTAGCTGTTTGAGTGTCGATTCCGCATCGTCCAGCGTGGACGGCAATACGCCGTCCGCAATGTCATTGATCATTTCGTCAAGTTGTCGCATGTTACACTTCCCTCAATTTGCTAAAACTGATTATAAAATTGTTACTTGTTGCCTTTGAAATTCGCGCCGATAATGTCGCATGTTACAATCAATTCAAGCTCAGCGACGGTATTATTACCCGGATTCCCGCCGGTTCGGTGCGGAGAACGTCGCCCTGATAAAAAATGGCGACGCCGATCGCGTATTGATTCCCGCCGTCGCCATTCATCGGCCGCAAATCGGCGTCCGCCTTGTACTTCTCGCAGTAATATTCGCTCACCCGATTTCCCGTCTTGACTCCGTACAAAAAATATTTCCGTTTTTCACTCATTTTTTTTAACTCCGCACCGGCACGTTGCCGGTCATTTCACTGCCTCGTCGATCAACTTCTTATCGACTTTGTATTCCGCGCGGACGCCGGTTCTGATTTCTGCCCCGCCCAGTTCCACTCCCGCCTCCAGCTGCTTTCCGATCGCTGATTTGACGATCTTAGTGTTGATCTCATAACAATCGTTCAGCGCCCGAGCGGTTAAAACGGCGAGCAGTAATTGCAGATCGATTACCTCCACATTGGACACCGCCCGGATGCCATACGTGCCGAAACTGGTCTTGCGGTTGCGTGGCTTGACAAAACGGTCATCTTTATGCGCTTCGATATAAGCGGCCAGAATCGCGGCGCGATCGGCGATCCGCGCCTTGACCGGAGCCAGGACGGCTTCGGCATCGGCTTTGATTGCGGCGATCCGTTTTTCGTACTGCGCCGCCAGCCGGGCGGCGTCGATCTCATCGCGGGCGATCAGACCGAACAGATGATCGGCATCAGCCACGGTCATCGCGGCAGCCGCCCGGTTATCGGTTAATACGGTAGGCATGTGTCACCCTCCTCGAGAATAATCTTGGCAAGACCGTCGACGGCCAGATCGACAATGGCGACAGAACGCAACGTGTAATCATCCCAGCCGGAGTTTGCCCGTAACATCTTCAAGGCGGCATTGATTTCGCCGCGCAGCAGTCCGAGACGATAGGCTCTGTCCAGCGTTTCTTCCGCGTCATCGATGACGTGATCGGCTTGTGTCCCGCGTCCCCCGACGCATTCCCTTGCGACTTCCGGCGGAATGACTCCGGTGTCCAGTTGTTTGATCGCCGCGTCCAGCCGGGCAAAAATATCCTCACCAATGTAGCGCTGCTTGCCGGACATAATCCGGCTGACCGTGCCGGCTGCCAACTCCGCTTCGCGTTCCAGTCGGCGGCCGCCGAATTCCTGTGCCGCCAGTTCCACCCGACGCGCGAAATTCTCTGTGATTTCCAACTTACTCATTCCTCTTCTCCTCCGCGGCACCGTGCCGCCTCGTTTTTATGGTTTCAATCTTTGCCCTGGCGTAGCCGTACAGCGCCATTGCGGCAAATCCTACCTGAACCCAGTCGTCAATTTGCATCGTCAATTCCCCCGATTACTCGTGGTAATACAGACCACCATATACACGGTAAGGCAGATAATAACTGTCGCGCCGAACGCCGCTTCCGGCCATGTTACCTCCATTATTCCACCTCCAGGGACTGCGCGATCGCCGCCGGTGCGTTGTACGCCTTACGTTGCCGGAACTCTTCTTTCTTCCCTTTGTTCCAATTCGCCACCGGACGGAAGTACCCGCACACCCGGCTGTAAATTTCCGTCTTTTCTCCGCACCGGCGCCGCGCCGGACCGTTGTTATTACCTGTGTCCATGATTACTCCTTGCCTTCGGCGTATTTTAGGTCAAATTTGTTTTCCACCAGATACGCCATGATTTTGGGCGATGTCTGGCCGGTTTTCAGCGCTTTGCGGAGTTGGTTATAATCAAGATTCGCGCGTTTGGCCAAGGCGGCCGCTTTGCCGTTCCAGTGCGCGACCAGAGCTTCGGCCGCTTCTTTGACCGATTTGCAGGCGCTCAGATCGGCCGGTTCGGAGGGAGTAAAACCACGCCGCCCCAGGCGTTTTTTCGGCGACATTTTGCCCAGCGTCCCGTTGGATTCCGCGTCTTCAGGTGGGAATAGCTCTTTCAGCTTAGCGGAATTTGCTTTCGGGTCAGACACGTTGCCGGTCGGCGGAAAATCGCGAATAAATGCCTGCTCAACGAACGGATAACATTCACCTTTGAACAACGCGGCGATCCCACTGACATCGACGTCCAACATCCGGGCAATTTCTTCGAACGTCCAGTCGAACTCAACCAAAATCGTCGCCAGTCCGCCCGGACCGGCCGGACGCGTGCCGTTGAGCACATCCTTTGCCGCCGCGATCAGCCGCTGCCGTTCCTCGTTGCGGATCCGTTCCGCCTCTTCCGCTTCATCGCTGGCCGATCCGACGTTGCCATAGATTTCCGCGTCGGCAAGCCGACGCGCTTTCGCGGTCATTTCAACTTCGTCGTCATTGTTTTCATCCAGATCCAACTCCGGCTCCGGTACTGCCGTTTCCGCCGGAAGCACCAGTCCGAATCGACTCAGCAACTCGAACAATTCACTCACTGTAATTTTCATGATTTCCTCCTCAATTTAGCAACCGAGCACTAACGCCGGGTTGTGGATGACATTTTCAATCGGTTTCCGTTGCCGGGCGGCAATCCGACGCTTGATCTCGTCGATTCCATGACCAGTCACGAATACCCGGACGTAGACATCAATGCGCCACCGTCCCCGGTAATACGTTCCTTCCTGCTCCGTCAAAAAACCGTTTGCCTTGGCCGCAGCCGTCGCCCGGATGCCGCTGACCCAGCCCCAGGAGCGCAACCATCCGAACAACTCCGCCGCCGTCACCGCATAGCCGTCTCGAGTCAATAATTTGACGGCGCACTGTACTGACATACTGCCGATCGGACGCCTCGCTTTCATGTTCACGCTTTCCTCCGTTCGTTTCGTATCGTAATTACCCGCCACCGGCAGCGTGCCGGCTAGAACTCCGTGCTGATAATTCTCAACCGATCCAGATGACGCCGCACCGTCCGCTCGGTGACCCGCAGCAGCCGGGCAAGTTCTTTTAATGACAATTCAGGGTTATCCATCCGCGCCGCAATCGTCCGCCACCGCGCCGGATTCCGCGCGGCGAAATCACAGACAATTCGCACCCGCAGCCAATCGAATTGGCCGTTTTCGGGAATCACCAGCATCGAGTCGTCGACCGCTTCCTCCTGTTCCATTAGGACGCGGTCAGGGGATTCGTTGTCAATTGCGAGTTGTTCGATATGCTGTGTCATTGTTACCGGTTAGCCTCTGGCCTCGGGATTGAAACCATGTTTATTAACTCCCTGACGCATGCCGGGATAGATTTTGCGCCCGTCGCTGAATAATACCCATTGTTCGGTGCGATCGGCGAAGCGCAGATAGATCATCGCGAAATAGCCGTTACGATGACGAATTCGATACCGGATCACCCCAGGAGGAAGCTCAAGCCTGGCAATGTCGATTTCACCGATACCATGTACCGGCCTCCCCACCACCATCGGATCAGTCATGATTATATCAACCATTTTGCACCTCTGCGTTGAAGTGATATATTCCATTATTAACTCGGAGGGGAACCATGGACGACGATAATTTCAGCTTTATCCTATCATACAAAAATTCAGAAGAAGTCGCATTCGAGTGGCTGAAATGTGTATATCCAAACATCAAAAAATATATCGAGCCGTATCGCCTCCAAGATTTCAATACCAGAGTATGTAAAATCCCATGGCCGCATCTTGCCGAATACCATTCCTTGGTGGATGAATTATTGGGCGGTACGATCCCGGCGCATTCAGCCAAGGAACAAGTAGTCCGGCGATTGGGTAAAACTGCACTGCAAATTGACTGGCTAATGAACAAAATCAAGCCTCCCGATTTAGACAAACGGTTGTCGATAATGGGGAATTTGTATGGGGCACCGTATGCAGTGATCCGGCGATTTCTCCGTATAGATGGATATGTTCGACCACTTTATCGCCTAACAATTTGTGAAGGTCAGCTTCACGCTGAATATCGAGGGTGGTAATTTTCCCCTTGAGAAACTCTCTGGCATATTCCAGTAGCTCGGAGGGAATCATTTTAACTTGGCGACGCAGGGTGGAAAGCGAAGGGATATTATCGCCATTCCTGGCAATATCATAACATGCGGTGATTGAAGGATGGATAAACATTGATAATGCGTTCAAATATACCATCCAAAAATCATCGTAAAACAATTGTTTCTTACCCCTCATAATCCCCTCCCTCCTCGTTTTGCTTTCAACTGGTAACCTTAAACTTCCCCGCCGCCCGGCGGTTCCGTTGTCGCATGCCACAATGACCTCAATCAGTTTAAGCCGATTGTAAAAATAAATTGAACTAATGTTCTGTGCATTTTTGAACGCTTGCACAGTCGTTGAGAAATTTTTTTACTTGGCTTTCCGAAAAACGCCAATTTTTTCCACCCAGTTTGTAGCCTACCAATAATCCTCGCGCAGCTTTACGGCGCACAACCCTAAGATCAATTTTTAGGTATTCTGCCACTTCTTCGGCGGTGTATAATCTTTCTTCCATGATGCATCCTCATCTTTGTAATAATAATAGTGCAAAGTCTGAACATTTGCAATGTGCAAATGTTATTTTTGTTAAAAAATTGTGCAAATTATTGTTTACGGCGTCGCAAAGTGCCTTAAAGTGCTGTATAGTGTTGTAAACAATAACCAATGGATAATTGTCTGCGTATGGATATTACTGATGACATCAAAGAGGCGCTGGAAGCGGCGGTGGAACAATCCGGTTCCGCTGTTCAGTTTGCTGAAGGCATTGGAATATCTCATACAACGGTAGCACGTTGGATATCTGGAGAAACCAAATCTATTAATCAGCGCATATGGGAATCCACCGTGCATCCGGTCTTATTGCCGTACTTAAAATTCCCGGAGGCAATTCCACACCCAAAGATTCCGCGTTCCCTGGCTCCTTACATTCCTCAGCGGCCACCGCCGCATAACGAATCACCGGGAAATGCTAAATTTCAGGATGCGATGTCGTCAATCGTCCGCAATAAACTGGCGCAATTAACGCCCAGTCAGATCAATAGCGTCATTACCATTATGATGGCGGAGTTGTCATCGGATCAGATCGTTTCGATTGTCGCCCAGATAGACCAAATGATCGAGAATACCCGATCACAAATGGTTGAGGCTGCATTTGCCGCCAGGGAGAAAAAGGGCGAGTATAAAGTCAAGGATAAAAATGAATAACATTCCGGGAGGGGGAAATGGTCATTAAGTGTCCGCATTGCGGCGTGGAACTGGAGGCGGAATCAGAACATCTCGGCATGACTGCCAATTGCGCCAACTGTCAACAAAAATTTGTCGTTACCGCACCGGAAAATCCGAATCTGATCTCCTGCCCCGACTGCGGCGACAAGGTTTCCAGGCTAGCCGTTTCGTGTCCGCATTGCGGTCGACCGTTACTAAATACTGGGAAGATGCAATCGCCACTGTCTCCGCCTACGGCAGCATCTGTCGAGGATAAACAAACCAAGATGGTTTGGGTTGATGTTACAAATAAAACCAAGCATCCCTGGTATAACCCGAAGTTGTCTTGGACAAGCGGTTGTCTGGTGGTAGTAATTATATTTATCCTTATAATCTTTGCAATTGGACATTCTGAATCTAATTCTCCTGATGAAAAGGGAACGTTTGAGGCGTGGCATATGTCTCAACAATTTATTAAGGAACGATTAAAATCTCCAACCAGTGCGGAGTTTCCGGCTGAGGCCACTGAAGTAAAAGAAATCAACAAGAATCATTTTTGGGTTAAGGGATATGTTGACGCAAAAAATTCGTTCGGCGTTCCGCTTCGGCATAATTTCACCGCATCCCTGGAATATTGCGGTAAAAGTCAATGGCGTTGTATTGATCTGAATATCACCGAAAATTAAATTAAATCGGCGCTTTACAAGGAGCTAGCTATTGACAAAGCAACTTGATTTCGTTATGATTATTGTTTCAATGCAATACTAATTGCCAATACCCAATACCAGGAAAGAAGACCATGAAACTACTGTCAATTTTAGCAGTACTGCTGTTTGTTTTCAGTGTTAATCTTTACGCCGATAAAAAGATGGACCCCGGCTCCGGTCTGAGAGATCGTAAAGCTAAAGCCGCTAAGGCCAAAGCCCAGAGCGTTAAGATCGAGGGCGCGTTCGGGCTTAAGTTGGGCGCGAAGTATACCGGAGCCGCGACGCCCGGCGATGACGGCGCTTGCCGGATCAATCCTCCGAAACCGGCGGGATTCGACGCCTATTATATTACCCTAGATGCCAATAAGACAATTACCGCAATCAGGGCAGAAAAATCACTGAGTGACTATATGAGTAGAGAAAATGAAGTCAAAAAAATGAAGTATGCGCTCGCTCAAAAATACGGATTTGATGATAATAATTTTGTCCGAAATGATCAAAAAATTACCGTAAAAAACGAAGATAGTAAGGTCATCATCACCTATTCCACAACCGCTCCGTCTTCTTCCGGTTCGGTGGATGCGGCGGGACTGTGAGCTAAGGCCTCCGGTACTGCCGTTCCTGGCTGCGGTCGATAGTCGAGCCGAGCCAGATACCAGGTCAATGCCCGGCGCAGGAAAATCGCCCGGCGTGACTCCCTGACGATATGGCCCTTTTGCAGCCAGCGAATCTCCGCGATATCAACGCGCAGCGCCTCTCCGTCATAGGTTGAATCGAGCTTGATTTTATTCAAATCCGGCTGGTGTTTCCACGCCGCATAGAGCGCCTTTTCGCAAACGGTCGCATAATCCGGAATCCGATAATGAATCGTTGCCCGTTTTAGTTCCGCCATTAATTTTGTCGATAATCTGATGCGCATTTTTGAGCGTAATTAACCTTATTTATGTGGTCACTTCGAAATTAAAAATGACAAATTGATGTAAAAATTACCAATCCTCGCCGCTCACGGAACCTTAAAAACATGATAGGTAATCGAACCGACTGGAAAATCGTCGCCTCCGAGATGAAAATATAACAACGTTGGTACTGGGATATCATATACCGCCGATGATTTCAAAAAATTTGCGTGGGCACATGATTCGAGCGTCCACCATTGCTGATCGTCTGCGAGATATGAAGTATCATGATATCCCGGCAGTGGTGGGTCTAGCCAAACAAGATCATCGTTAATATTAGCCAAAGCGAAACGGGCGACATTATATTCCCAATCGTTGCGATAACTATTGAATGAATAATGAGCGTAGTTATCCTCTATTATCTTGGTTCCGCCGGATACGTATCGAAATTGATAATTGCCGAAAATAGTGTCAACAAATAGTGCCTGCCCCCAGCGCCATCCCGGAACATTATTATCGTAAGCACTATTCGGAACGGCAGAAAACTCAGGACCAACAATCGTAATGTGCGGCCCGATTAAATCCGGTTGCTTGGAACACAATACCAACTTGCGCCCCTTCCAGGTGCCGCAGATTTTACCATATTTCAGCCACGATTTACTCATAGCTATTGTCCCTCGGTATAAGCACACGTTCCCCAGATGATACCATGGATATCTCCATGGTGATATCGAGTAACGGCGGTTATGGTATTGCCGTCTTTGGTGACTTTAAAAAGCACCAACTTAAAAATATTTTCCGCGCACAATGGATATTCAGAGGAAAATCGGAAAACCGGTACGCCCGGTTTTTCGGCGGCCTGATCCCACTCGGATTGCAGATAGACCCATCCGGTACCCGGAATGTTGACATAATCTGACTCGACCTGAAAAGCTTCAGCGTTGATCTGCGCCCAACCTGCATAACTGCCATCCGGATCGCTGCCGTCATAAATGGTCAGACTGCATCCGTCGCCGCTGCTGCTATCTGTAGCCATAAAAGGCCCTGCATAAGTATCGCCGCTGCCGCCCGCGCCGCCGCTCGAATGGCCGATTACTTCAATAAAATCGACGTTTCTCCTCGTGGTTTTTTGGTCGCCTTGCGGGTAATCCATGGCGTAGATCACGCAGTCCAACAACTTTCCCAGCCAGGCGGCGCTGATTTTGGTGACGTCCTGGTTGGGCCGCGACGGTAAACTCGGTCTGCTCATATTAACTCCGTTAAATTTTTTTCAATTCCTCATATTAATATTCAAAAAGCGGACATGGTCACCTTGCTAATCATTGACCGGCAATGATTTAAGTGTGACAAGATTGCGTGTTTACCGTTTTGGCGTCGTTCCGGCCTGGTGTTGCCCATCCTGAAAAACGTGTCACTCGCAAGGTTTTAATATCACGTTTTTTAACTGCTATTTTTTGATTTTCTTGTCCGCTTTTTCCTCTTGATATATAGCGATTTTTCGGGAATAAAAAACGGAGATGCGGAGAATGGTAGACGGAATGGGCGATTTGTTTAATGCCGCCATCGGCAGCGGCATCGGCGGCGGCGGTATGGCGGTATTGGCTCGAATCTGGTTCTCCAGTGTCTTGAGCAAAAATAAAGCACTCGCCGAGGAGCTGGCTGACCTCAAAGACAATCAGATTGCCAAACTCGAAGAGCGCGTCAATGAGCACCTCAAAGCCGATGTCACTATCCAAATGTCGTTGACCCGACTGGAAACCAAACTCAGCGAAATCGGCGGCAGCGTAAATAGACTGTCTGACGGTCAAAGCGTAATTGCGCAGGATGTGGCCAGGCTTCAATCCGACGCCAGAAATAACAATGATTTTATCCGTAATGTTGATAGTTCGCTCAAAGAATTGAGGAGGGAAATCCATGCACGATGATCGCACCTGCCAACTGCTCCGCGCCATTCTCACCGCGGCCAGGGAATACAGTCCCGGTCCGGTTACGCTCGACGATGTTGCTAATCATCCGCTGGTCCGCAATTTGATTCCCGCTCGCCCGGAATTGACTGAGCAATGGAATGAATTGTCTGCCCGCGGCTACCTGGAAAATTTTGCCGACAGCAACGGCGAGTTGCGGCTGATTACGGTCAAGGGCCGCGATCAGATCATGCAGACCGTTGACCGCGACTTTTTCATCTGGGGCCGTCATGGCCAGCCGCCCAAACATACTAATTAGTCCATAAGGCACTACATCCACTATGTCCAGGCCCCGCAACAACCTGATGAAGCTGCCCGCCGAGGTGCGCTACCGGATTTACCGGCTGCTCGAAGACGGCGCGGAATACGATGAAGTCCGTGATGATGAAATCGTCTCTGCCGCGTGCGCCTCCATGGTTGATAAGACCGGGACGGCGCTGGTGCTGCATAACGGGTCGATTCTGGCTTATCGCGAAGGGGAAGAATACGCTGCCTGGCAGCGCGATGACGTTAAATTTCGACGCGGCATCGTCAAAAATCAGGCCTCCCGCATTCTGGTCGATGCCGAAGGCGCGGCTGATGATGTGGCCAAGTTGGCGAGTTATAAATTGCTGCAGTTATGCATGGATAAGCTCGAGGCCGGTGATGAACTCGATCCGAAAGAACTCGCCACAATTTCCGGCGCGGTCGCAGCCTATAACCGCAACCGGATAACCGAATCCAAAGAAGACGGCAAGCGCGCCGCCGCCGAAAAAGAAGCCTCATATCAGACCAAGATCGCGGAACTCAGCGCCACCGTCGCCACTCTGACCGAAAAACTTACCGGTGTAAAATCGCAGACCGGACTTAGCGACGAAACCTTGCAGCGAATTGAAGAAAAGGTGAAACTGCTATGACCGGCAAAGCCAAAATCATTCCGGTTAAAGATGCCTTATTCTTGCCGTTCCAGGAACGCTGGATCACTGACCGCAGTCGCCTGAAACTGATGGAAAAATCGCGTCAAATCGGGATTTCCTGGTCGAGCGCTTATGATATTGTGCGTTCGCAGTCCCGCTCCGGCACGCGTTTGGATGCCTGGATTTCCAGCCGCGACGAAATTCAGGCTCGGTTATTCCTTGACGATTGCAAAAAATTTGCCGAAATTCTGGAAATTGCCGCCGAAGACCTTGGCGAAAAAGTTATTGACACTAAAGGCTCAACCGCCTTCGTTTTGCGGCTGGCTTCGGGCATTAAAATCAATTCAATGAGTTCCAATCCTGACGCTCAAGCGGGAAAACGCGGCACGCGTCTACTCGATGAATTCGCGCTGCACGGCGATCCGCGCCTGCTCTACTCCATTGCCAAGCCCGGTATTACCTGGGGCGGTCAGCTCGATATGGTATCCACCCATCGCGGCAGTGCAAATTTTTTCAACGAGCTGGTTCGTGAAATCCGCGAAAAAGGCAATCCGAAGGGAATCAGCCTGCACCGCGTGACGCTTCAGGATGCGCTGGATCAAGGCTTTTTATTTAAACTCCAGGCAAAATTACCGTCCGACGATCCCGTCCAGGAGATGGATGAAGACGATTATTTTACCTTTATCCGTTCCGGTTGTGCCGACGAAGAAAGCTTTCTCCAGGAATATATGTGCGTTCCCGCTGATGACGCCTCGGCCTTTTTGACTTATGACCTGATTGCCTCCTGTGAATATCGCGAAGGGGACGTCTGGGAAATCGAGACGGCACGGATTCAGAATCCTTTTTATGTTGGCGTTGACATTGGCCGCAAACAGGATTTGACCGTAATCTCGGTGTTGGAACGCGCCGGTGGCCGCTTCCTGACGCGGCAGTTGATCGAACTCAAGGCGATGCCGTTTTCCCAGCAGGAAAAGATTCTGTATGCGATTTTAGCCCAGCCTAAAATGTCGCGCTGCTGTATCGACTCGACCGGTTTGGGCATGCAATTTGCCGAACGTGCCGCCGAAAAGTTCGGTACGTACCGGGTCGAAGGCGTCAAATTCTCCGGGCCCGTCAAGGAGGACCTGGCTTATCCGCTCAAGGCCGCGTTCGAAGACGGCAATATCCGCATTCCGTTCAATAAGTTTATTCGCGCCGATCTCCGTGCCATTCGCAAAGAAACCACTGCCTCGGGCAATATCCGTTTTGCCGCCGATCGCGGCGCTAACGGCCACTCTGACCGTTTCTGGGCTTTTGCCCTGGGTGTCCATGCCGCCGGTAAGGACGAAGGCCCTTGCCTGATGGAAGCCGCCGGCGCTTCCGGTAGTGATAACGCACCCGGACGTACCGGGTTTATGCAACCCGACCCGAACCGCTATCATCGTGAGGAGAATCAAAGATGTTGTTATTAGATACGGCTTTAAATGCCCTTAGAATGGCCGTTAAGGCGGTGTTGCCGTTGCCGGGTCGGATTGTCGTGGCGCAGCCCACTGATCGCTACGATCACGATGCCGGACGCGATTTAACCCCGTCCGGCGTGGATCGGATTATGACGCTGGCCAATTCCGGCGATATCGCCGAACTGTCGCGGCTGGCGTTGGAACTGGAGGAAAAAGATTGGGACATTCAACATGCGTTGGACGTGCGGCGGCGCGCCGTGACCGGCATCTGCTATAAAATTGAACCGGGCGGCGAGGCTCCGGCCGATAAAGCCGCCGCTGCCGCGTTGCAGACGGCGCTGGATTCCATCGACCAGGCCGGCGGCTTGGATACATTCAGCGATTTGAGCGAGGATTTGATGTCCGCGCTGGTTCCCGGTTTTGCGGTCAGCGAGATCGTCTGGGGCGCGGGCGGCGAAATCCTGGGTTTTAATTTTATCGAACAGTATCATTTTACCGCCATCCCCGATCCGTTGCAGCCGGTCTGGTCGCCGAAAGCGCTTCGTTTGATTACGCTGGATCGGCCGCAGGGAACGGCGTTGCCGGACAATAAATTTGTCGTTCACCGTTACCGCCGGCGCGGCGGCGATGTCGCCCGGGGCGGTCTGATCCGGCCGCTGGCGTGGCTCTATTGTTTCAAAAATTCAGGGATAAAAGACCTGGAACGGTTTGTCGAGCGTTTCGGCATGCCGTTCGTAGTCGCCAAGGTCGATCAGGCCACCTGGGACAAGGAACTCACCACGCTGCAACGTTTAATTCGCAATTTCGGCCCCGGCGGCGGCGGCGTCTTTACTAAGGCGGTCGAGGTGGCATTGCTGCAGACGGCGGCAACCGGCGGCGATATCTATTTTAAACTCCTGGAATACTACGGCGCCGCCATTATCCGGCTGATTCTCGGTCAGACCGCAACCAGTTCTTCCGGCGGTGGCTTGTCCGGAGACAATGCTCAGGCAGCGGTACGCCAGGACATCCTTGAAGCCGACTGCAAATTATTGGACGCGACACAGACGGCGATGATTGCTCGGCCGTTTACGACGTTTAATTTTGCGCCGAACACCAAAACGCCGAAAATTGTCCGCCAATGCCAGCCTCCGGAAGATACTGTCACCCTGGCGACCACGGTAAAAACGCTTAACGACGCCGGACTGGAGGCCGACGCCGATGAAATGACCGAACGCTTCGGTATTAAGCTTACCCGCAAAGTTGCTGCCGCGCCCGTTCCCTTTGGCGGGAATTCGGCGACGGCTGAACCTGGAGCCCCTGATCCGAATCGGCACGTTGCCGAGGCCGATAGCGCCGCTCTGGGCGCCGAACCCGGCAATGATACCGCCGCGACCGACAACCTGGTCAAAAACGCCGTTTCCGACGCAATTAAGACCGGAGCGGCCGCCGTCTGGCTGGGTCCGCTGGCGGTTCAACTGGCCAAAATTGCCGATTCCGATTCGGCCGATCTGACCGCCTTATCTGATTTAAGCCTCGATTCTTTCGGCTCATCCGATGGAATTGCTAAAACCGTTTCCGAAACTGCTTACGCGGCCGCCGCCATTGGCGCGGCCAATCAGGCGACTACGGTCGCCCCGAAGCGCGGAGGTGCGATATGAGTAGTAGCGTCGCCCTCAACCAACCGGTCACCTTTGACGCTGCCAACCAGTGGCTGGCCGGCCGCGTAAGCACCTTAACGTCACTCGGCGCGAAAGACCTGGTGTTGAGTCCGGATTTCGACGCTGCCGCGAAAGCCCAGGCGTTTTTTAGCGCCAAGGTCGCCGAAACGCATATCCTCGACCGCCTGCGCGATGTCTCCGACCGTTTCAGTAAGGGCGAAATGAATCTGGCCACCGCCAGGACTGAGCTGAAGCAATTTCTCTGGGGTGAAGGTTATGCGAAAGAGGACATCTCCGGCGAAACCAAGGCCGGGGCGGCGATCACCAATCTGGCCAGTTCGGCGCGGCTGGATTTGATTCTGAATCAAAATGCCCGCATGGCGGCGGCGGTCGGCAACCGGGAAGTGGCGATGAGTCCGGCGATTAAAAAACGTTTCCCATATTTTCGCTATGTTCCGAGCGTCAGCAAAAACCCACGGGATGACCACGCGCCGTATTACGATACCGTGCTGCCGAAAGACGATCCTTTCTGGCAGACCCATACGCCGCCGCTCGATTACAACTGCAAGTGCGGACTGGAAGATTTGACCGAGGAAGAGGCGCAGGACTACGGCGTTTCTACCTCGGAACCGGTTGAACCGGGTAATCCGGACGGCGATTGGAAAGTGATTTCGCCCGACGGCACGGAAACCGTTCTGGCCAGACCTGAATCAGGGTATGTGTTTGACGTGGATTCCGCGTTTAAAACTTTTGACCTCAGCTCAGTAACTAATCCGGTCGACAAACTGGCCATCTCTGACGCTGCTCAAATTGAATTCGGCGACCGGGTCAAGATCCAAAACGATATCGCTACCGTCATCCCCGCCAAAGTACCGTATAAAAACTGGGAAGAGGAAAAATTGCCGTCGGCATCGACGTGGTCTAATTTGCCGTCCGCTCCGGCGCTCTATGACGCCGATAAAGCCCGCGGCATGCTCGAAAAAGAACTGTCTGTCATTGCCGCCGATGGCGTCGTTGCCAAACTCGGCCGCGCGCTCCTTGATCACTGGGAAATAGAGAAAAACAAAAATGCCAAGGATGTCATCGGACGCCTTATCCACTTGTCCTGGGCAATGAAAACGCTTGAATCCCCCTATGAAATCTGGGAACAGGACACCCAGAAAATTTATTTGCAGCTGTTTGCCCGTCCGGAAAAGAATAATCTCGGCTGCCTGGTAGCAATCGAAAAAAACGGAAACGCCAGGTCGTATCTGTTGAAGACGGTGAAAGCAACCGATGCGGCCCGAAAAGGAAAGAAAGTGCATGTCACGGGGGATGCATCGTGACACGGCCTCGGATGGTTATGCCGCATCCGGCACCATCTCAGGCAATCAATAACATAATTCGCCATCACTAAAAAGTCAATATCAATCGGTTTTAGAAAAGGTTTTAACAAAAATGATTATCAAGGGTCTGAAAGTAAAACCGAATACCCTGCTGGCGGACGGCTGGGCGCTGGCCGCTGAGTTCTCCGGCAATGTAGAAAAAGATGCGGACGGCGTGCCGGTCGCCTGGATGTTGTTCAAGGAAGGCGACAACGAGTTGACCCGCCGTGGTGAAGCGATGACACTCACGCTTAATGCCGACGATCTGGCGGCAATCGGTGATTACTACGCCCAAAAAGGGACGAAAATTCCGGTCGATTCGCGGCACGCTCTGTTTAGTTTTGCGCAATCTAAAGGGGTTGACGAGGCGGATGCCGTCGCCCTCGGGGGCGGTAAAATGGCCGTTGCCTTCGGCGAGATCCGGAAGCGACCCGCCTCGGTCTGGATCGAAAATGTTGACTATAAACCATTTGGCCGGGAGCTTATGAAAGCCGGGGCCATCCGCTACTTTTCCCCCGTATTGCGCGGCCTGGCGGACGGTCGACTCCGCATTACCTCGGTCGCGCTCGAAAACGAACCCGCGCTCAATAAGCTCGACGCCATTGCCGCGTCGGCGGAAGATAACGACGATTTGTCCCTTAACCATAACCAGGAGACGCACGCCATGAAAAAGCTGCTGCAATCCCTCGCCGGGCTCCTCGGGTGCGATAGTATCGCCCTGGGAGCGGAAAACGATGTTGATCAAGCCACGATCGACAAAATCAATAACGTGAAAATCGCCTTGGACCTCGGCGACGCCCTCCGCAAAAAACTGCGCGACTCGCTGGCGCTCGGCGCTGAAGCAGCCGACCCCGAGATCGTCGGTGCGCTGCAGGGCCTGACCGCCAAAGGCGCTCAGCATGACGCGCTCAAGGCACAGGTCGACGCGCTGGCTCTCGCCGCCGAAACCGACAAGCGCGACAAGCTGATCGAAACGGCGTTGGCCGATGGCAAACTCACCAACGATCAGGCGGCCAACTGGGCAAAAAAACAGGATAGCATTGCGCTGTCCGCGTATCTGAGCCATGCTCCGGTGGTCGTTCCGCAAGGCCAGATCAAGCGCGATCCGCTGCCGGATAGCGACAGCGCTGCCCTGAGCGCCGATGACCAGGCCTATTGCCGGAAACATGGTTACGACGAAACCGAATTCCTCAAAGCTAAAGGAGGGAAATAATATGCGCGGTTACATTGCCAATACCAATCCTCTCGCCCGCTATGCCATCGCTGACGGTGCAACCATTGTCGAAGATGACATCGTTGCGCTGAATGCCGCCGGCGAAGCCGTGGCCGCGACCGATGCCGCCGCCGTTAAGGTCAAGGGCATCGCCGTGCGCGTCACTGATACTGAGGTGGAAGTGCGCGATAATATCTATCAGATCGCCAATTCCACCGCTCATCCGCTGGCCCGGACCGCGCGCGGCGCGGTTGCCTATGTGGAAAACAAAAACACGGTCAACGCTACCGGCGGGACGCATAAGGTCGTCGCCGGCTTGCTGGTGGATGTCGATGATGGCAGCGCTTACGTGGACATGCGGCCGCATGCACTCGCCGCCGCCCAGGCACTGGCCAATCAAGCCGCCGCCGTTGCCGCCCTGGTCACGTCGACCTATGTCGCGCCGACCGGCGGAACCGCGATTGACACCGAGGGTCGCGCCGCGCTGGCTAAGCTGGCCGTCGATACCGCCGCCGTTATTGCCGCGCTCAAAGCCGCCGGGTTAATGGCGACCGCCTAACCCGCAACCCCAAAAAAGGAAGACTAAGCAATGAATCAGCTTACCCGCGATGTGATGGACCGGATTTATACCGGCTACAAAACCCAGTACAACAAGGGCCTGGCCACGGTAAAAACCCAGTATCTCAAATACTGCGAAGTCGTTGCCAGCGATTCGCCGATTGAAAAATATCCGATGGTGTCGCTGACCGGCGGCATGCGCAAGTGGATCGGACCCCGCGTGGTCAACCGGATGACCGGCAAAATTGTCACGATCACCAATGACGATTATGAAGATACGCTCGGCATTCCGGCTAATGATCTGCGCTATGACAAGCTCAGTATCTATAACGGTCGGTTTGTCGATATGGGCATTGTTGCCGGTAATCTCTGGGATAAGCTGGCGGTGACTCAGGTGCTCTCCAATCCGCTCTGGTGCGACGGCAAGCCATTTTTTGTTGCTAACCGCACCATTGACGACAAGGATATGATCATTATCAATAACCTGGTCGCGTTGGGCTTTTCGTTCGAGGCATATTCCGCCGGACGCAAACAGATGATGGCATTTTGCGACGCCACCGGCGAACCGCTCGAACTGGTGCCGGACCTGCTGATGGTCGGCCCCAAATACGAAGAAAGCGCCCGGTCGATGCTGCTCAATGAAACGATTATTATCGGCGGTGTGGCAGTCACCAACCCATATCGCAATCCCAACGTCGAACTGATCGTCAACGGACGTTTCATCGGCGATTATGAAGATCAGTGGCGGCTGATGTGCACCAGTCGCGGCGTTAAACCGTTTGTGGTCCAAAAAGTGTTTGAATCAGGATTGGTCCGCAAAGATAGCGCCACTGACGACAACATGTTCAACGACAACGAAGCGGTTTATGGCTTGCATTCGATCGGCGCTGCCGGTCCCGGCCTGCCGCAGTTGTGCATCGGCGGCATTCCGGCGCCGTCAGCGGGCGCTAAGAAAAAATAACGTTCCTCCTCCACCCCGGCGGTCGGGTCCGTACGAACGGCCGCCGGGCCTAACCGTCAACTTTTAACTTTAAACTTTCAACCGGAGCGAAGCGACCCATGTATTCAAGCCTCGACAACCTCAAAAAACGGTTACGGAAATTCTATGTGGAACTATATGCGACCGATGTCGCGGACGTGGCCGATGACGATGCCGCGACCGCCGATCTGGCCGCCGCCGCCGCCGAACTGGACGGCGCGATCGGCAACCGGTATCTGGTTCCGGTGAGCGCTGCCGCCGCGTTGCCGTTGCTGTCTGACTGGAATCTGACCCTGGCTGAGGAACGCGCCTGGAGTCGCGGCGAAACCACTGATATCCCGGCCAAAGTCAAGGACCGCGTCGCCGAAGTGCGCAAGCGGTTAATTGAGGTAAAAGATGGGGCATTCAAACTGGCGGCGGCCGAAACCGCCGCCGGACTCGGCGGGGCGGCAATCATCGCCGGTCCCGATCCGCTGTTTACCCGCGAACAGTTAAAAGGATTTTAATATGCAGCTCATCATCTCCGAAGACAGTGCCACTCCCGCCCTTGAGGCGCTGATCGTGCAGCTAGATCAGAAGATGCCGTTTTTTGCCACGCTCGGACGGCGCGTCACCCGGGCGGCGCAAGCCGGCGCCAAAACTCACAGCCAGGGCGGTAGTTTCTGGCTCTCAATCGCGAACGCCACCCGCGTTCAGGCGGTCGACAACAACGGCGTCACTATCGGTTGCAATCATTATGCCGCCGCCCAGAAACAGTATGGCGGCACGATCCGGCCGGTCAAAGCTCAGGCGTTGACCATCCCGATCGTGCCGGAGGCGGAAGGGCGGCGCGCGGCGGAATGGACACAGGATTTATTTATTCCCAAGGGCTCCAATATCCTCGGTTACAGCGACGGCACGGGAGTTTTTCATGGCCTCTATGCCCTGGTCAAGAGCGTGACGCAGAAAGCCGAACCCTGGTGGCCTTCCGAGGACGAGGTCGCGGCCATGGCTGCCGAAGAGGCCGAGTTCTGGCTCTCTCAATAAAGGCCTGCAACGCCTGAGTGATCTTAGTTTTGGTTTCGTCTTAAATTTTAAAGGAGTTACTTATGTTTCGTTCTCTCGATAATCTGGCGCTCGACGTCAAGACCGCGTTGGATGCCACCAAGGCGTTCAAGGCGGTCGAGGTGGCGGCCGTGACCAGTTATAAGGGCATTATCGCCTATGCCGGTAATATTGCGATCGCGCCGAAAGCGATTGTCTGCATTGGCAGTGTTGAATACGGCGACTGGGCATTGACCCGCACGGTAACGATCGGTATCGCCATTTTTGCCGCTTACCGCAATAGCGACAGCCGCCGCGAGGGCGCGATTACCACGCTGGCGGAAGCGGCGCTGCAGCCGTTTATGCCGACCCGCGTTGAGGGGCATGCTCCGGTCATTGTCGCCATCAACAATGTGCAGTATCTGCCGGAGTCGTCGATGCCGCTCGATACCGGCGACGGCCCCGCCGGCATGATATTATCGCTCAAAGCGACCCAAATCACCCACGAAACCTAACCTAACCAAGGAGATTATTATTATGCCTACCGAAACCACGCCCAGCACCACGGTGCAGACGGTCGGCGTCGCCCCGCTCAAATGGGGCACGCACAATGAAACGTTCGGCTATGCCGAAAATATCAGTTTCACCCCGGAGGCGGATATTGAGGAGCTCAAGCAGGGCGACGGCACTACCGTCGGCCTGATTATCTCCAATCCGCGCCTGAAGTTTTCCGGCGAATGGACGCCGATCAGCGGCGCCACGCTGCCGGTATCGTCGCTGATCGCTTGGGTCGGCTCGATCCTAAGTGTCACCGATCCGCTAGGTACCACTTACCAGATCGTGGTCAGCGGCGGCAGTGAAAAATATGCCAAAGCCAAGTCGATGACTTATGGCATCGAAGGTACTCATTGGCCGAGCGTCGCGGTTGCCACGGTTGCCACCGCCTAAATGTTGCCGGACGCGAATAATCGGACCCTGGACCTGCAAATCAATCGCCAGATTGAACTGGTCAAAACCGCCCGCGAACGCCAGGCGGTCGGCGAGCAATATGCTCCCGATTCCCTGACGTTTAAGGGCGTCCGGTTTTTTCGTCCGACCCTGGCGCATCAGTGGCTGTTCGCCCGGCTGCGGTATTGCCGTTTTACCGGGCCGGAACAGCGCGACGCCGCGCTGGCGTATGTTTTGTCGCGCGATGCCGCTGCCGTGCGCGATAGCCTGTTCGCAGCACTGGAAACCGATACGCTGGACGATCTGGCGGTAATCTGGCAGATCAAACACGACCTGAGCGCCTCCGATCTCGACGCCGCGCTGAAGCTGCTGCTGCCGCCGATCGATCAGGCGCGCGGCGACGGCCGTTTATCACCCTACTGGTGGGCACAGGCGGTTCACCGACTGGCGGTACATTACTGCTGGAGCGAGGCGGTAATTTTCGCGTTGCCCTGGGATCGCGCCCGCGCTTATCTCGACTGCATCAGCGAATATCACGGCCATAATATCGTCCGCCATCTCGCCGAGCTGCCGGAGGAAGTTGAGCTCCGCGAACTGATGCAGCGCCGCTATTCCCCAAAGGCCTCCGCTCCTCCAGACGCCCCACAATCAACGCCCGAGGCCTGATATGCCCGAAAAAGAAACCAAACTAAAAATCATTATTACCGCCGTGACCGACGCCGCGAAAAACGGGTTGCAGCGGATGAACGGTATGCTCACCGGCGTTAAAAATACCGCCACATCAGTCGGTACGACCCTGCTAAAAAGTTTCGGCCTCGGCATGCTCCTCGGTAGCGTAACCGCCATTGCCGCCACGGTTATCATGTTGGGCAAAAGCTTTCTCAGTGCCGCCGCCGCCGCCGAGTCGATGCAGCATAGTTTTACCCGCGCCCTGAATGGCAACAGCGCCGGCGCGTCCAGGATGATCGCCGATCTCAAGGGCATGAAACCGATCGAGTCCGGCGCCGCGCTTGGCGCCGGGAAAAACCTGCTCAATCTGGGGATGAACCCGCAGGAAGTCGTTTCCCTGTTGCGCCAGGTGGGCGATCTCGCCGAGGGCGATACCGCTACTTTTTCCGAACTCGCTCAGTCGATCGGCGAGGCGTTTACTGAAAACTCCATCGGCGCGCGCGAACTCAAGTCCATGACTCGCGCCGGAATTCCAATCGTCGCCGAACTCGCCCGCATGTACAACAAGACCGGCAGCGAGATCAAGGATATGGCCGGCAAAGGCACGCTCAGTTTTGACGACCTGAAAACTGCCATCGCTAATCTCACCGCCGAGGGCGGCAAATTCCACGGCGCCATGGCTGAAAAAATGACCGAACTCGACGGTCAATGGGCAATATTTACTGCCAATCTCAAAAAACGGGGCAAGGAGGCCGCCGATTCCTGGCTGCCCTGGATGGAAAAAGCCCTTAGTTTTACCAATAAACGCTTGGCTGCCGCTGATGACCTCAAAAACGGCACTCAGAAAGACGGTGTCGCCACTGCTTATAATTACGATAAAAATGGCGATATCATGCAGCCGTTTCGGCGTATGGGGGCAAATACGCTCGACGCGGCTGGTGATCTGGTTGGTATGAAAGAACCGCTCTCCGGTATGGTTAACCGTGCTACTGGTTATAACAACGAAATTCGGATGGATATAACCGATGCGGAAAAAGCAGATCTGGCGGCAAAGCGCCAGGCCAAGGCACAGAACCCCGATAAAACGACCGTGCAACTCAATAGAGATGCAGTTAATTCCGCCAAGCGTGAAGCGTTTTTGGCTGAAGACCGTGGCGTCACCAGTCAGAATACCAACGCCGAATTGGACATCAGCCGCGCCGCCAATGCTCAGCTGGAAGAAAAACTCCGCCTGCTCCGGGAAGAGGACGAAATCAAACGCAAAATCTACGCCGGGGACGAACGCGGCGCCGCCATTCTCAAGGCGCTCAATGATACCCGGAATGTCATGTGCGAAAAGAACCCCGCCGCCGACCTCACGCCGGAACAGACCGGACGCCTGACCAATGCCGCCGGTCATATGTGGGATGTCGAACACAATAAGGCGCTCTCCGATGCCTCGAAAGAGATGGATCGTCAGCTCACCTATCAGCGCCTGATCAAGCAGGGCAAGGAAGATGAAGCCGCCGCCCAGGAAGCTGTCGACCGCGCCAAAGATGCCGCCGGCCGCGATCTCTATCCTGATGAAGAAAAAAAAATCCGCGGCGACGCCAAAGAATTGTTCAACTTGAGCCATCCGAATCAGGCGCAACAGCCCGATCTGCGCGTCGACGAGCTGACCAAGGTAGGAGCCTATAATTTTAACAATAACCAACCGGTCAATGTAATCGACATCGAACGCAATAACCTGCTCAAACAGATCAACGATAACGTTGCCAAACTCGACGGCGATCAATATGAGCTCGCGTAATTTTTAACTTATTAACTGAGGTGTTTCATGCCCCCCATTGTCATCGGCGACATTACCTGGCTGGTTCAGCCCGGCTATCCGGAATATAGCGAGGAAACCGGCAAATCGTCCATTATCGCCAAATTCACCGCCCGGCGCGAACTGATCGCGGAAAAGCTGCCGGCGCGCGGCAGCACGTTTTACGACGACCGCTGGCCCTGGCTCAACGGCATGACCTCGCTGATGTTAACTAAGCGCACGATCAAGCCGCACTCGGCGGACGAAATCTGCGATATCACCCTCGAATACACCAGCCCGGAACTCGACAGCACCGACGCTGCCAACGGCCTGATGGAAACCATTGAACTCGACGACCGCGAAATGTCCATCCCGATCGAACAACACGAAAATTATTTTGCCTGTTGGAATTATCGCTTGATTGCAAAGGGAACCATAACAGAACCTTCATGGTGGGAAACGGAAAAAACCACTTATATATCAAATGAAGATGCCAAAAAATATAAATGGCTGAAAGTTGGCGACCAGGTACCGGATGGTTGGAGTGAAATAAAACCGGCAAAAAAACCGGGGGTGGAATCGTTCATTTTTCCGCTCTGCGAAGTGGTCTGGACGCGCAAGGCACAACTCAAAAAAGATTTACAGTCACTGGCTAATCTGGCTCGCGGCGGCATTAACGCGCCTAAAGATACTTTTGGGGTGAGCGGAGAATGGCTGGTGGTTTCTTGTACGTTGCGCAAGAATGGAAAATATTGGACGTTGACCGTTCGATTCCGCAATAGCAAAAAATGGGACCCCGAAATTTATTGATTTAACGTGTAATTCTAAATTAACCTCCGGAGGAAAATATGTATATTCGATTGCAGGGCGACGAAACGCTGGTAGTGGTCAGCAGCACCTACGCTCCCCAGGGCGCGCCGGTTCGCGTGCCGTACGGGCTGCGGATACTGATGACGCTGGCGTTCTATCATGACGACAAAACGCCCTGGACCGCCGCCGAGCTGCAGGCGTTCGTGGCCTGGCGTTTCGGCATGGACGGCGACTATGATCTCACCACCGATCCGGCGATCCTCACTGATACCGGCTTTGTCGTCAGCGGCAATACGTTGTCATTTGTCGCGGCGACCGGCACCCCGCGCGCGCTCGATCTACTGAATAATAAGGAATCGGCCAAGATTTACGCCCAGCTCGACGGTTATAAGGCGGGCGATACTCTGCCGTCGTTCCGCGTCCAGTTCTCCGCGCTGCTAATGGCGTCCGTCCTGGCTGACGGCGCCGTCGCGCCGGAGGAAAATCCGCAACTCTACGCCACCATGACCCAGGTGCTGGCGCTGCTCCGCGCCGGATTCGAGGTGCAATTTTCGGTCAACGGTACCGGCTCCTGGCATTCCGTTCAGGGCATTGATGACCGGTATTATAATTTCCGTTATCCTGAGGGCGAATGGAGCGCGGCCATCGCGATGGTCGCCGGGCCGAGCGGCAAGAGCAGCTATCAGACCTGGCTCGATAATGGCCATACCGGCAGTGAGGCGGTGTTTTTGGCAAGCTTGATCGGGCCGGTTGGGCCGTCGCCAATTTATCAATATTCCGTGGATGGCGCAATATCCTGGCATAGTACGTTCGCCGCCGGGGACAAATATGACCGCGTCAGCGGCGATTCCGGCTCGACCTGGAGCCCGGCGCGGCGTATTGCCGCCGATGCCCCGCAATATCAATATTCCGCCAATGGTTCGACCGGCTGGGGAGCGTATGTGACCGGTTATGCCTATGAGCGCATCAGCGTCGACGGCGGGACCACCTGGAGCGGAGCGATCAGGATCAAAGGCATTGACGCTCCGGCGTTGCAGACTCAGTATAGTGTCGATGGCACGACCGGGTGGAGCTCTGTCGCAAGTACAAATACCGTCTACCAGCGTTACAGCGCGGACGGCGGCAGCACCTGGAGCAGCGCGGTCAATACCGGCGGCATTGCCGGTCAAAATGCCCCGGCGGTGCAGTATCAGTTCAGTGTCGACGGCTCAACCTCCTGGCACGGCACGTTCGCCGCTGGCGACAAATATCTCAAGTTCAGCGTCGACGGTGGCAACACCTACGATGCCGCAATCAAATTCGTCGGCGATCCCGGCGCGGACGGCGGCGGGATTACTGCCGCTCAAGCTCAATTAATCGCCATGATTTACGGCTGAAAATCTAAAAGGAATCATCATCATGCTCAAAGAATGGAACGTTACCCCAAGTGTTGCCAACACCGCCTCCGACCTGATTCCCGCCGCAGACATTACTTCCGGTAATGCCGCAATGTTGTTCGTGGTCAAAATCACCGCCGTTACCGCCGCCACCGCGAAATTGATCTATTACAGCGGCACTGCCATTGTTCATACGATCCCGTTGGTGCTGAATGCCGGAGATACCGCTGTGCTCGACGGCAAAGATGTTTTGCCATCTGGCATGAAATTGCAGGTTCAGAGTACGGCAACTGATACCACATTTATCGCGTGCGGCAGTGTGGACGCCAACAACTAGGGGAAACAATATCATGAGCGGAAATTTCGGATATGTAACCCGGCAGGAAGCGGATGCAGTAGCAGCAGCACAAGCCGCCGCCGAACTATCTACCAATCGTACCGCGCTACTCAATTTTGTCGGTAGTTGGCTGAAAGCCAAATATGGAGAAAACGCCTTTTATGCAACTCATCCGCTGGTATCGGCAATCAATAACAGCGCGGCGGGAAGCGTTGTCGATTTGATGCAACTGCAAACCGACTGCGCGTCATGGCAGTTGCCAACGGAGGGCAATTAAGATGTTTTCAAAATTAAGCAACCGTGACGCCTGGGGGCGTCCGAAATTTTACCACTCCGCCAATGAGGCGGGATTGTTGCACAATGGCAACGACGAATATACCAAGTTATTGCTGCATTTCGACGAAACGAATGCGGTGTGGACAGACAGCAGTTCGACGGCAAAAACGGTGGTCAACAGTTCGACGACTGCATCGACCGCAAACAAGAAATTTGGGGCGGCATCGTGCAATATGGCCGCCGGACATATCTATGTTCCGGCGTCAACCGATTTTGCTACCGGCAGCGGTGATTTTTGTTATGACGGTTGGTTTTATATCAACACTGACGTTCGTCAGGGATTAATCGCATTCCAAAATGACATCAAATTGGCAATTGATATTAGTTCTGTCGGGGGCACTCGGAGGCTCGGTTTCTGGGCCAGCTCAAACGGCAGCAGCTGGGATATCCTGCAATGTGACACTGCCGGAGTCGCCAATAGCGGCAATGGTACTATTCAGCTTGCCAATAACGCCTGGAACCATATCGAATTTGGCAAATTCGGAACTCGCTGGATGGGGTTCGTCAATGGTATCCTCGATATGGATAAAACCAGGGCAGGGTACGCACTATGCAACGTGGCAGCGCAAAATTTCAACATCGGCCGCTATGGCGATGGAGCCGTCGCCGGATTCACTGGCTTAGTGGATGAGTTTCGTTTCAGTAATTGTGCCCGGCATACCGCATCATTTAATCCGCTGCTAGTTGCCTATAACTAAATAAGATTATATATGCCCGCAAAATGCTTAAAATGCTATGCAAAATTGCTGCTGTTTCAGAAGATTCCCGGCATGAAAGGTAACTGGATTGAGGGAGGTGGTTCGTGTCCGTATATAGCGCCAAATAAATCGAATAAAATCAAATAAAAGGATTATTGAAAATGATTGAACACCAGACCGTAGAAACATTAGCGCAGGGAGCCACGCCCTTACAAATTACCTGTCTGGTGGTATTAGGTGCGATTCTGGCATGTGCGTTGATTGGCATATGCATCTATCTGATTCATTTGCATATTGGCAATCTGCCTGATGATCTAAAAACATTGTCCGCCGCTGTGGTGAGACTGGAGTCAAGACTCTGGTCGCACGAAGAAATTAATGATTCAATCGAAAAAAAAGCGAACGAAGCCATTTCTGCCCACGTTGACAAATGGCATCTGTCCAAAACCCAAATTATTGGAGAATCAAAATGAAAAAAACAATTTTTGCCATCATCATGTGCGGCGTGATTGCCGCTGTCGTTGCGTTGCTCAGCGGATGCAAATCCATGGCCGATGCCGCAAAGGCGATTTCCGGCGATCTGGGAGATAAGGCGATGACTGGACATGCATTCGTCGATATCTGGAAAATTACGCCTTCCAATCCAACTACCAACGGCTCACCGACCGGAGAAAAAATAACTGTCATTGGCGATATCAAAAGCATTCCGCTGGTGGGCAAGCAAGGTGAAACCATTAAAGACTATACTGAATATCGTAAAACTGTCACTCCGGCATGGTATAACCGCGACAATGTTACCAAAGAAGAAACCTTTATTTTTACCGGAGAAAGTGGGAAAAATATTATTGATCTGCTTAAAAAGCGCCTAGAAACTGCAAATAATAATGATGACGCTGCCGACACCGACAGCGATAAAACCACGAAATAACGAGGTATATTATGTGCTGGCACTGGCTGACCGATTACGATAAAGGAGATCCCCGCAAATACGTCGGACTAACCATGTCCGACGCGGCTCGTGATTTGCTCAATTCCGACCGTAAAACATTCAAAAAATGTTGTAATGGCGTGGGCTCAAAAGTTGGCTTTTGGAACAAACTTTTGTATCACATAATCCCGAATTTTATCGGGCTAATTAATATCACTCCGGCGTCAGATATCCATGATGTAGAATACACCGTGCCTCCAACGTTCGCCACTATGACCGAGGCCCGACAAGCCTGGCAGGATGCGAACATGCGGTTTCTGTCCAACTGTCGACGTTTGATTGAGGCGGGGACGCGCTGGCACTGGCTGCGCGAGATTCGCTATAAAATCGCGACTGAATACTACGCACTGCTGGGCTCGCAGTCCGCCCTGCAATCATTTCTCGCCGGGCGCACCATCAACCCCCAACAGTGAGGTAATCATGCCTAAATGCGGAGCCAAGACCGAAATTTACAGCCGCGTCTGCGGCTACTTTCGCCCGGTGGCTAACTGGAACCGGGGCAAGAAAGAGGAATTCAAGGACCGCAAATTGTACTCGGTGCCGAAATAATTTGCATTAACGCAAAACAGGAATTATAATACAATCATGTTCAGAAATATCAAAATTATCGCGGTATTGTGTCTGGCATTGACGCAATTTTGCGTGGCATTCAGCTATGACTCTGAGCTTGCCCCTTATTTGCCCCCGTCCGGCGTGATCGACATGACCTATTACGCGGTCGTCACTGATGCCGCCGGACATGCCAAATATTCAATCTGGCTGGTCAACCGGACGCGAATGGATGCCGCCCGGTGCTCGCGCCAGGGGATGAGGTTCAACGCGTCGCACGGTGCGCCAATCCCCGACAATTATTCCGGGAGCGGTTATGACATCGGGCATCTGTGCCCGGCGCAGGATATGGCATGGTTGCCGGACGCCATGCAGTCCACGTTTGACACCATTAACGCCTGTCCGCAGACTCCCCGGCTGAATCGTGGTGTCTGGAAATCGCTGGAAACGCAGTGTCGAAAATGGGCGCTATCGGGAGCTGATTTAATCATTATGTCCGGTCCGCTCTATCGCTCGCGTCCTCCGCCGTCCATCGGACGCGATGCCGTCCCCGTCCCCTCGCATTGCTGGAAGATCGTAATCAATCTCACCACCCGCGAAACGCTGGGCTATGTCATGCCCAACACGCCAGATGTTACTGGCGTTCCAGCGCAATTTCAGGCCGATCCTGCTGTAATCAAGGCGGAAGCCGGACTGAGTTTTTAAGCAATTTTTAGTCACTATCACTCTGCCTGCCCCTCCATCCGGAGGGGTTTTTTTTGTGCCCGTCAACCCTCCGTCAAAAATATTTTCAAAGTTTTTGAGCGTAAAATAAATTATTTTGCGATTTTAAATCATTTTGATATTGCATTTTGACATATCATAATGTATAATTATAATCAGACAGGGGCAGCAACCCCGAAACAACAAACAGCGGAGAATTAAAATGATGAACGTGAGAATCAATGATGGTGAACGCGGAAACAGTGGGTTTCATTATGTCAAGAATGAAGGTGGCGAACAGATTGCCACCTATGCCAATAACGGCGTCGGATTTCGTATGGTTGCTACCTTTAAGAATGGTAGGACCTACAATTGCTCCAAAACCTATAAATCAATTACCGCGATGGCCAAAGCCTATGATTGGAATATTATCGAAGACTAATTAAAAGTACCCCGGTCGCAGCAACGGCCGGGGCAACAACGGAAAACCTTATTATAATCGATCAATTGGAGGATGTCAATATGAGCGGAGCGAAATTAAAAGAACTGTTAAAAACGTGGGGCTGGAGTCAGGAAAAATTGGCGCGGGCGTTGGATATATCGCTGGCCAGCGTGGCGCGATGGACCAAAGCAGACGCGGTAACGCTGTCTGATGAGTTGGCAATTCGCGCAGTCATGGGCCTCGCCTGGTCGGTGATCATAATTAATAAACAAGGATTCTATCGTGTTTATCTGATGAATCCTGAGGGGACGGAACTTTTCAAAAGTCAACAGCTTGATCAGGCTGTTGCGGAAGCCAAGCGGCTGGCGGAACAATATCATTGCGCCTGGTCAAACGTGACCAATCTGCAATGACGAATCGACGCGCAAAACCTGAAATTTTGGTATGCTCAAGTTGCGGGGAAAAATTCGAACATTGGAATTATACCAAAACTAAAACCTGTTCGCGCCGCTGTCGCAAAATCATGGTGCGACGAGAAAAGGGCGGTTTTACCCCGAAGCAACAGGAAATTATTACCGGGAAACGGCTAACTCATGATAAGTGCAGGCGCGGAGTTAAAAACATTGCTGGGAGGTCATTTTCATTGGTTTCCCGGGATGGGAAAACATTTTTCGGGACCAACCTGCGCGAGTTTGTACGAACTCATGCAGAATTATTTGACGAACCAATCAAGACAGATAACGACGTTAATCGCTGGGCGCAAATACTTTCCAAGCTGCGCCCCTCGCACAAAAAACAATATACTCAAACGCACGGCTGGACCTGGTCGGATTGACGATCAAAATCACCGGGATTTTTTCTTTTCAATTCGATTTTTGCTAAAACCGATTCATAATTTTATGGCTTGTAATTATTAATTTTTCCATCATAATTTATAATTAGTTTTCACACTAATCGACCATTTGTTAAAACCGTTTCCCTCTTCCTGTTAAAACCGATTCGCTTACTACATTTGTGCTGGCGTATCATGACTGTCACAACGCCACTGAAGCGGCGAAGTTGGCGGGGTATTCGGAACGGACGGCTGGGAAG
>Ga0302289_1000159_pt1 | contig 38219 bp, 28 predicted proteins | sample III_Fen_N1_2_FD_194552 | JGI IMG/M metagenome (GOLD analysis project Ga0302289, IMG submission 194552) | Peat permafrost microbial communities from Stordalen Mire near Abisko, Sweden - III_Fen_N1_2 | ecosystem: Environmental > Terrestrial > Soil > Wetlands > Permafrost | place: Sweden: Abisko... | reverse complement strand
CGACGAGCGGCAGGGGTGTTGCGAAAGCGTATACAGCTTGCCAAACGATCCCGCATTTTTCTGGCGCGTGCGCTGCATCGGCGGTCTGCTTGCGCAGGAATCACAGAAACTGTTAAAGGCTTTTTTTGAAACGCGCCGAGCAACATGAGCCCTGACCTCACCCCTACACCTCGATATCAAAGGAGAATTCGTTTTGCAAATCGACACGATTGTAACCGATCTGGATGATACGCTACTGAATGACGATGCTGAGTTAAGCCCCTACACGTTGGATGTGATGAAACGAGCCCAAAAAAAAGGCGTGCGACTGATTCCCGCCAGTGGTCGCACCTCCGCAAGTATGTTGCGCTTCATGCTTGAACTGAATACGGGTCTACCTTACATCGCCTGTAATGGCGGAGAACTGGTCAATCCCGATCATACCGTGATGCAAAGCTTTGACTTTACACCGGAGAAAGCGCGCGAAATCGTCCACTACCTGCGTGAGCATCACTTTTACACGCAATGCTACCGCGGCAACCATTTTTATTATGATGTGGAATGTGACGCAAGCGTGAGTTATAAAAACTCCTCCCACATGAACGGCCACGCCGTAAGCGATCTGGAAGCCTTTATTGACTTTCCAACGCCAAAAATTCTCAGTGTGCAAACCCCAGAGGAAGTCGCAAGAATGTACCTAGTCATCCAGACTGTTTTCCCGGATGTTGGCTTCACCATCAGCAAACCTTACTTTCTGGAGGCACAACCCGAGGGAATCAGCAAAGGTTCTGCACTGCACAGGCTAGCAGGACTTCTAGGATTGTCGCCGGAGCACACGCTCGTTTTTGGTGATAGCCTCAATGATGTTACCATGTTGCAATACGCCGTCCACAGCGTTGCCATGGGGAATGCCCGTGACGATGTGAAAAGCGAAGCTCGCTATGTTTGTGCCACCAACGCCGAGGATGGCGTGGCCCGTTTCATAGAGCAACATGTGTTGTAAAGCATTTCCGCAAAGAGGGAGTGACCTGTTTTGATCAAAACCGAGGATTTCATAAAGACGCTTAATTTGGAAGTGCTTAACGCAACTGCCAAGGATGAGATGGACATCACCTCCACTGATCTCAATCGCCCGGGCATGCAGTTTTGCGGTTTTTATGAGTATTTTGCCTATGAGCGCCCACAGGTGATCGGTAAGGTGGAGATGACATATCTGGAGTCTCTCGACCCCGAGAAACGCCGAACAGTACTGGAACCATACATGAAATACAAACTCCCCTGCATCGTGGTATGCTGGGGTATGATTCCACCCAAGGAATTGCTTGAATTAGCAAAACTCAATGACATCCCGGTGTTTCAGAGCAATGCCAAAACAACCAAGTTCTCATTGCAGGCCATTATGTATCTGAACCGTTGTCTGGCTCCCCATGTAACGCGCCATGGCGTACTGGTGGATGTATATGGCGTGGGCGTACTGCTCACCGGTGAGAGCGGCGTAGGCAAAAGCGAGGCTGCGCTCGAACTGGTTAAACGCGGCCATCAGCTTGTAGCGGACGACGTTGTGGATATCTGCCGTGTGGCGGATGACCGGCTCATCGGTGAAGCGCCGGAAATGGTTCGCCACTTCATGGAGATTCGCGGTATCGGCATTATCGACATCCGTGCGATGTACGGTGTTGGCTCTGTTATCATTTCCAAGTCCATCGATATGGTTATCCATATGGAAAAATGGGATCAGAACAAGGAATACGATCGCCTTGGCCTTACCGAAGAGACGGTGACGATCCTTGGCGTGAAAGTCCCCTACCAGATCATGCCTGTGCGGCCGGGTCGCAATCTCGCCATCATCATTGAGGTAGCAGCGCGCAATCTCAGCCTGAAACGGCTTGGCTACAGCGCTGCACATGAACTGGATCGTCGCCTCAACGAAATGATTGCACAGAACAAAGGATCCGATGAGTAAGACATCAGCAACCCTTTGAGCTTTATGAAGATTTCTGTCACTTATTGACCACGAAATCCCGCGCCACGGTAAAGTGTTGGTTTCTATGTAATTCATTAGCGGAAACGCATGATTATAGGGGGAATATCCATGGTATATTTGGGTATCGATGTGGGCGGCACCGGCATCAAGGTCGGCGTTGTGGATGAATCTGGTACGATTCTCTCGCAAGGGGAGACGCCTACGCTTGCGGGCAGACCGTTTGAGGATATCGTGCATGATATGGGTGTATGCGCGCTGAGTGTGCTGGAGCAAGGTGGCTTTACGCTAGCCGATCTGGCCTCTGTAGGTGTGGGTGTGCCTGGCGTTGCGAATCAGACAACCGGCGTCGTGGTTTTTTGTACCAACCTTGGTTGGCACAATGTTCCCTTGCGCGCAGAACTGCAAAAATACATCGATAGGCCTGTGCATATCGACAATGACGCGACCGTCGCCGGTTATGCCGAAAGCATTTGCGGTGTAAGCGTCGGTTGTCATTCAAGTGTTTTTTTAACGCTCGGGACAGGCGTTGGCGGCGGTATCGTGATCGGTGGGCGTCCATGGAGCGGCTTCCACGGTATCGGCAGTGAAATCGGCCATATTCCTATGGATATTGAAGGCGAGCCTTGCACCTGCGGTAACGACGGCTGTCTGGAACGTTACTGCAGCGCCACCGCGATCATCCGTATGGGCAAACAGGCGGTGCTGCAACATCCTGAAAGCGCGTTATATCAGGTTTGCGGCGGAGATGTGAACAGCATTACCGCTAAAATGGTATTTGATTGCGCCAAGGAAGGCGACGACATTTCTGTGAAAGTATTCCGCCGTTATGTGAACTACATGTGCTTGGCGATTGACACCATTATCTCCTTTCTGGACCCAGAAATGATCATTTTAGGCGGTGGTGTCAGCAAGGCGGGCAACTTCCTGCTGGACGCCATCCGTGAGCGGCTGCCTCGTTATCTGTTATTTAAATCACTCCCCTATTCCCGAATCGAAATCGCAAGGCTAGGCGCAGACGCGGGTATGATCGGCGCAGCCATGCTGGGCAAACCGCCCGTCAAGGAGGCCTGAATCCCATGGAAAATACAACCATACAGTCCCTGTTTCAAAACCTGCCGGCCACCAATGTCGCCGATTGTACCTTATCCGGTTGGGTGCGCACGGTTCGCGACAGCAAAGCATTCGGCTTTATCGAGCTCAATGACGGCACTCATTTCAAAAACCTCCAGATCGTTTTGGAGGAAGGTCAGACCGAGCGCTTCGCCGATGCGCTCAAAATCACGCTTGGCAGCGCTATCCGCGTCACGGGCGAGCTGGTGCTCACTCCGGACATGAAGCAACCCTTCGAACTCAAAGCTAAAACCGTTGAGCTGATCGGTGCCTGTGACCCGAGTTATCCCCTGCAAAAAAAACGACACAGTTTTGAATACCTGCGTACGATCGCCCATTTACGCCCACGTACCAATACATTCTATGCCGTTTTCCGTATTCGCTCGCTCGCGGCACAGTTTATTCATGCTTTTTTTGCTGAGCGCGGCTTTGTGTATGTACACACTCCGCTGATTACTACCAGTGATGCGGAAGGCGCGGGCGAAATGTTTCAGGTAACCACGCTTGACATCGACAAACCTGTCCGCACGGACAAAGGCGCCGTGGATTATTCGCAGGATTTCTTCGGAAAGCCGGCAAACCTGACCGTGAGCGGCCAGCTGAATGTGGAAACCTTCTGCATGGCCTTCCGTAACGTATACACGTTTGGCCCCACGTTTCGAGCTGAAAAGAGTTATACGCCACGCCACGCCGCTGAGTTTTGGATGATCGAACCGGAAATCGCTTTCGCCGATCTGTTTGATGATATGGGACTGGCGGAAGAAATGCTCAAGTATGTCATTACCCATGTGATGGAAGCAGCTCCTGCAGAGATGGCATTCCTGGATAGCTTTGTGGAAAAAGGATTGCTGGAAAAGTTAACCGCTGTTGCCACAAGCGATTTTGCCCGTTGCACCTATACCGATGCGATTGAGATCCTCCAAAAGAGCGGACAGGCATTCGAATATCCGGTTTCGTGGGGCATCGATTTACAGACGGAGCATGAGCGCTTCCTGACAGAGAAACATTTTGGCAAGCCTGTGTTTGTCTATCATTACCCCAAGGGCATCAAGGCTTTCTATATGCGCATGAATGACGATCAGAAGACCGTTGCGGCTGTGGATATGCTTGTGCCGGGCATCGGTGAACTCATTGGTGGCAGTCAGCGCGAAGAACGGCTGGATACGTTGCTTTCCCGGATTGCAGAACTCGGCATGAGTGAGGATCAATATGCCTGGTATTTGGATACACGTCGTTTCGGCACCACGCCACACGCAGGTTTTGGCCTCGGATTTGAGCGCCTTGTCATGTATTTGACAGGTATTACCAACATACGCGATGTTCTGCCTTTCCCACGCACCACGGGCAGCGCTGAGTTCTAGAAGGAGGCACCTACATGACTCCCGCCTTTAAACAGGATATTGATTCCATGAATGCCATCGCACCCCAGTGCGACAGTCTTTCCATACTGATTCCTTTGTTGTGCGACGTACTTCAGCGTAACGAAGAATCACTTGCTGATATCACCTATGCATATCGGCTGGAGTCGACTGACACGGGGTATCGCTGCGCTTTCGCACTTGATCAAGGTTGGTTTACAACGCTTGCTGAAAATGATCGGGTTGATGTGACGGTGACAGGATTGGAGCAAAATCTTCTGGCTATTTTCCAGCGCAAATTAAATCCTGCTGCCGCCTTACTATTGGGTAAAGTCAAGATTAATGGCAGTAAAAACGCACTCCTAAAACTTGCTTCCTTTCTTTAATTTTCCAATCGCTTTCCTCTTCACGACCGAAGCTGCTGTGGCTTCGGTTTTTTTGTGCATTTTGACGGCAATCCGCAACCGCTTACCTTTGCTTGATTTCGTGGTTTCCTTATCTTCTTTTCCACAATTCCACGGTTTTATGTGGATAATCTGCATTATGACGTTTTTGTGCTGATATTATCCACATTGTAATGATTAGTTCATGTTTGTAATGCAATTGTAAGTGAATTTCCTCCTATATTCCTAAACTTATCCACATTTTCGCTTGTATATCAGATAAACATATGTTACAATAAGTATGATCAATTAATGTTCATTATTCGGCGATTCTTCCAAAATGACTCATGAAAGAGGCGTATCATCATGAGCACATCCTTACCTTATCTTTTTATAGCACTCATTGGTATTGCATTTGTTGTATACCTTCTTGTAGCTGATCGTCGCCGCATGCGCCTGCAAAGGTTGCGTGTAAAAAAGTTGCATGCCTCGCCAATGTTTGAGGCGATGAAGCCTGTGTTAACACGTGCACAGAGGTACTCGGTCGAAAGCCTCGTTATTGATAAAACCGGCTTTACTTTGCGATTTTTGTTTCCTTTTGGATACGAAATTCGCTTCAATATGTCCGATTACGGTTACCCTAACCTGACAAACGATAAGCAGGAAGCGCTTTTGCTTTTGCTGGAAGAATTTGTGCCAAAGATGACTACCCATGATAACTATTCTTTTCGTTCCATTCGTACCAGATTATTGGATGGTCATGTAGAATACCAGTACAAATACATCATTCGAATTGATTACAAAAATATGCTGACACGTGCCCCGTATTATGACGGGTCGCTGCAAAGTCAGCTCTGGTAAGGATTCTATAGCAATACAAAAGATGCGCGAAGAAAAAACGCGCACCTTTTGTATTCTTTATGTTAGTTAAGCATGGTGATATTCCATCGTGATGCTACCTTATCACCAACAAGTTCTTAAGGTAGAAACTGACTTGATTTTATCGTTACCTCCAACCGGCTCTCCACATAACGGCGTAAAGCTTCAAACAAGCTAGCATCGGCGATGATCATTCCAGCTGCAAAGCCTTTGTCCAGCACTTCACGCATCCATTCCACTTGCGTAGCTGAAAGCAGATATTGCTCTCCCCGCACACAGTTTCCACAGCATAAGCCCCCTGCCTCTATATCCAATCCGGCTCCTTTTTCAAGCTGAATGGGTTCTCGACAACGTACACAGTGGTTCATGCGCGGGCGATAGCCAATCTCAGCCGCAAAAAGCAATAAGAAAGCATTGGTAACAGCCAATGGTGGTTCGCTTTCACAGTATGTCATATGGTATAGTCCCTTAAGCAGCAGCGAAAACAGCTCCTGTGCCCCCTGTTCCGGCTGTGCTGCGGCCTGTGCAAGGTTAAGAAGGTAAATCGCACAGGTGAGTCGATAAGGGTCAAGGCGCAGTGTGTAAAATGTATCCGTCAACTGGCAGGATGTCAGTGTAAAGCGTTCATTATTGCGAAACAGCACAAACTCTCCATGCACAAACAGTTCGCTTGCCGGCATGAGCGGGCTGTTTGGCTTGCGACATCCACGCGAAAGTACATCCACGCGTCCATGGTCTGGAGTCAGTAATGTAAGCATCCGGTCACGGTCACGGTAATTGGCGTAGCGCAGAACAATAGCCTGTAACGTTTCAGATGGCATAGGGCCTTCCTTTCCAGCGCGGCATATCATCGAAGCGCGCAATCCCATTTCTGATTATATCATGTCCACATCTTATCGGAAAGCGTACCTATGTTGCCGTTTTTGCAGAAACTCTCTTTGCTTCCCAAATTTACCTTTTGTACTGCCCTCTTTGTTTCATCCATGCAGTACCGTATTATTTACCGGTTCATGCAGGGTAATGCCCCATTGATTCGTTATGTATTCGCTTCATAAGGAATGTTCTATCCGCATTCCCGTTTAACCCACCCCACAAATGAAATATCCGAACGTTCGTTACTTTTCTAACTGGCAATATTCGATGCGCTATGCTATACTCTATGGGAACAACCCGCAAGGAGGAACCCCGCTTTGGACAGGATCCGTCGAAACGAGCGAATGGCCGCCCTTACCAAAATCCTAACTGCTTCTCCCAACCGGATTTTTACCCTCTCGCATTTCTGCGATCTTTTCGGCGCCGCAAAATCCACCATGAGTGAAGATATCGACATCCTCAAAGACGTTTTAACCGGCTTTGAACTTGGCAAGCTCGACACTGTAACTGGCGCGGCTGGCGGCGTACGGTTTCGCCCTTTCATGGGCAAAACCGAAGCAAAGCGCATCATTGCAGATCTCTGTGCGGAGCTGATGCAGCCCACGCGCCTTTTGCCGGGCGGATTTTTATACCTTTCGGACATTTTGAGTACGCCTTCCATTGTGCGTAACATGGGTATTATTCTCGCAGGCCAGTTCTACGAGAGCGCACCGGACTTTGTTCTTACCATGGAAACCAGAGGCATCCCCGTGGCACTCATGACGGCAGAGGCGCTGGGCGTACCGCTGGTGATTGCCCGGCGTAGCAGCAATGTGTATGACGGCACCGCTGTCAATATCAACTATGTCACCGGCTCCACAGGGCACATCGAAACCATGAGCCTTGGCCGTCGCGCTGTGCAATCAGGCCAACGCGCTTTGATTGTGGATGACTTCCTTAAAGGTGGCGGCACCGCCAAGGGAATGACCGACCTGATGCGTGAGTTTAATGTAGAAGTGGTCGGCATGGCTTTCGTGATTGCGACCATCTCCCCCGCGCAAAGGCGCATTCATGGCGAAAAAGCTTTGATGATATTGGACGTAAACGCTGAACATCCTGACACGGTAACCGTAAGTCCAGCCACATGGCTGAATGAGTGAGCAACCAACACACATTGAGGTGATACGATGAAACGCAATCTAGGTATACTGGTCGCCAGTGCAACGCCAGAATTTTCAGATCGACCACTTTTAGGTAAACCTTGCCATATGCACGTAGAACAGGCGCTCGCCGATGCAGGTGTATCCACAGCAGCGAATCCGCTTACTGATGCAGACACCCTCCGCGCTCTTCTGGCAGATGATGTGTCTACTGCGTTGCTTGTCAATGAAAATGCCCCCTGTCTGAATGCAGAAACCTTTTTGGAGCTATTGAAAGCCGCAGTCAACCGCCCCTCTGCCGTGCTGATGAGCGACATGAACACACCGCTCGCAATGGCCATCCCCGCCACACTGCTCCGTGATCTGCCAGTAAAAGGCGATGTTAAGCTTACCAGCCTGATCGAACTGCTCAACAACCGCAGTGTGGCTGTTAAAGTTGTACATGCTCAAAACCCCGAAGCTTATCTTTCTGTGCAGGATGCGGAGAGTTACGCGGCCGCCTACCGCTACATCCGCGCCGAGGTAGTTCGTAAACATCTGCAAAACGGCGTGATCATTCTAGAGCCTGATCGTACCCTGATTGATGCCGATGTGTCCATTGGTAAGAACACTATGATCTACCCGGGTAACACCCTGCAAAACGGAACGGTGATCGGTGCGGGCTGCACCCTCTATCCCAACAACCGCTTCGATGGAGCGATTATCGGTGACGGCGTTACGGTCGAAAGCAGCGTACTGTTAAAATGCAAAGTTGGCGCACGTACCACCGTTGGCCCGTTCGCCTACCTCCGACCCGACGCAAACATCGGTGAGCATTGTCGTGTGGGCGATTTCGTGGAAATCAAAAACAGCGTTATTGGCGATGGCACCAAGGTAAGCCACTTAACCTATGTGGGTGACGCGGATTTGGGCAAGGATATCAATCTTGGTTGCGGCACGGTATTTGTAAATTACGATGGCAAAGTCAAGAGCCGCTCCCGCGTCGATGACCATGCCTTTATCGGCTGTAACTGCAACTTGATCGCGCCTGTGCACGTCGGTGAAAACGCATATCTTGCCGCCGGGAGCACGGTCGTGGAAGATGTCCCCGATAACGCGCTTTTTGTAGCACGGGCACGTGGCGTCGTCAAGGAAGACTGGGTAAAACGCCGCAAGGAGCAGGGGAAATTATAACAGCGATTACTAACATTTACGTATCGATCCTTTGTTGATTTTCGGTACAGCTTTGTCTCATAAACCAAATTCAGACAACGCAGGGTACTCGATTTCACTTCTCGTGGGAAAGTAAATCACATGCGAATGTCGATGCGTTCCTGATTGGTAATCGCATAGCCTGCGCCAAATGGAAATGTTTCCGGCCATCCGGCCGAACCGGCAAGCGGGGGTGGGCGACCATCCTCGCCTTGCGTCGTGTAAATGGGAGGTACTATGTATCTGATCGTCGGTCTGGGTAACCCCGGAGATAAGTATGACCACACTCGCCATAATGTGGGCTTTGATGTGCTTACGATATTATCGGAAAAATTGCGCATCCCTATCAATCGGCCTAAAAGCAATGCATTGGTAGGTGAAGGGCAGTTTGAAGGCGAAAAGGTAGCGCTTTGCAAGCCGCAAACCTACATGAACCTGAGCGGTGAGGCGGTACAACAGTTAATGCACTGGTACAAACTACCTCCCGAGCATTTAATGGTTGTTTATGACGATATCGACCTCGCCCCCGGATGGTTACGCATACGTCGCGATGGCAGCGCGGGTACTCATAATGGCATGCGCAGCATCGTTACCTGCATAGGCACGGAGGCTTTTCCTCGTATCCGTGTGGGCATCGGTGGTAAACCTCCTGCCTTTGATCTGGCGGATTGGGTACTATCCCGCTACAACACACCTGAAGATCGCAAAGTTGCGTTTGATGCGTACCACCTTGCCGCGGATGCAGCCATGGAATGGATGCATTCCGATATTCAAGTCGCTATGAACAAATACAATACCCAAAAACCCAAACCGCCAAAGTTACTTCGGGAGAAAAAACCTCTCTCTGGGGTGGGTGGAATCGAACTGGAAACCAAGCATGCGATAGCAAGGGAAACGGAGGCATCGTCCTCTGGTAATGTCACAGACGAACCATCTACAAAACCAAGTCCTGTTTCCTCTCAACCGACAGGAGCAAGCGAATGAACGAAGGTCTTTTCAGTGCCTATTCAGCACTGCCTGAATGGAAAGAGTTGCTTGTCAAGCTGCCCAGTGAAAGCTGTATTGCGCTTGGTGGAATGACGGAGGGTGAGAAACCCTTTTTTGCGGCTGCGCTTGCACATCGTACCGGTCGCCCGGTGCTGCTTGTGTCCCCCACAGAGCTTTTAGCACAAAAACAGGCGCAGGATATAAACCGCCTGTTTGGTAGCGGTGCCGCCATGCTCCCCACACGGGATGTACAGTTCAGCCGCGCGGCTTCCAGTCAGGAAAGCACATGGCAGCGGCTTGCGGTACTGGACGAGGCCGCCGCGAAGCGCCTTAACGTGCTTTGCGTATCTGCCGAAAGCGTGCTTGATCGCTGTTGTGCGGCGGAGCGTTATCGCAATGCCTCCATCCGGTTAACAGAGAGTGGCCCTTGTTCGCCAACCAGTCTGATCGATCAACTGGTGAAGAATGGTTACGAGCGCGTGCCAATGGTTGAGGGCAAGGGGCAGTGCGCTATGCGCGGTTCCATCCTTGACGTATACCCACCGAATGAACCGGATGCCCTGCGTATTGAATTCTTTGGTGACGAAGTGGACAGTATTCGTCGATTCGATTGCATCAGTCAACGCAGCATCATGCGAATTAAAGACGTACGTTTGAGTCCGGCAACTGAGTGCATCCCTGAAAACGCAAACGCTGCTGCCGATCGGCTGGAAGCCTCCCTTCGTGCACGACCATCTGAACCTTTGGCAGATGCGGAGACCGTCTCAGAGGGCTCCGAAAACGGTTTGGAATCGATTGACAGGTTTCTGGCTGAAATCGACGCGATGGATGAAGCCGCCGAATCCGCCACTAAAGAGTTGGCTGCATCTGCGCTGCTTGATCAGGCGGCCAAAAACAGCCGAGGTGTTCCAACCCTTTCCAAAAAAAAGCCTGTTGAACCCATTCTTCATCCCGATGAAGATCGGGAGATAGATTTTAAACGCCATCTGGAGGATGTACAGCGCGTACGAGAAGGGCATCCAATCCGTACCGCGCCGATGTGGATGAACGTGCTCTGTCCCGATGCCTGCAACATCGTCGATTATCTGGACAATCCCATTGTGCTGATCGATCAGCCTGATCAGTTACAGGCCCGTGTTAAGGGAAAACGCGAAGCCTTTTTAGAAGAATGGGCTGACGCAGAGCACCGTGGCGATGGTTTTAATGCCCAGCGCGATTTACTGTTCACCTATGATGAGTTGCTGATAGCCCTTGGCAAACGTACCGTAATCACGATCAGTGATGTCACTCGGGGGCTTGGACAGTTCAAGCCGCAAAGTGTCATTGATATGCGCAGTGAACCGATCATGCCCTACCAGAGCCGCCTGGAACCGCTTTGCAAGGACATCGCCGACTGGAAGTCACAGGGTTGTGCAATCGTGCTGCTGACCGGAGGCGAGGCTCGTGGCCGACGGCTTTTGCGTGCGCTCTCTGAGCAGGGCATGCCTGCCGTGTACAGTGAAACGCTGGATGGCAACCTGATCGCGGGCGAAGTGATTCTGCTTCCCGTGACGGTAAGCAAAGGCTTTAAGCACATTAGTGCAAGGCTTTGCGTGGTTTCGGATACCGACCTGTACGGCACCAGTTATCAGCGTGCCAAAAAGCATCAAAGTGCTGGCGAGCGCATCGCGTCGTTTACCGACTTGAAAGCGGGCGACTATGTGGTGCATGATATCCACGGTGTCGGCATTTTCGACGGCGTGGTACAGCTCAACACCGAAGGTGTGAAACGTGATTATCTGTTAATACGCTATTTGGGCTCAGACAAGCTCTATGTTCCTACCGACCAATTCGACCGCGTACAAAAGTTCATCGGTGCCGAGCACAACACGCCCAAGCTAAACAAGTTGGGGGGCGGAGAGTGGGAGCGCCAAAAGAGCAAGGTCAAAGCAGGGCTTAAGAAGCTTGCGTTCGACCTTGCGGAGCTATATGCCTCCCGTCAGCAAAGCTCCGGCTTTGCATTCAGCCACGAAACCCCATGGCAGCGTGAGTTTGAGGACATGTTCCCATATGAGCTTACCGCCGACCAGCAACAAAGCGTCGAACAGATCTTCTTGGATATGGAAAGTCCCCGCAATATGGACAGGCTTCTGTGCGGTGATGTGGGTTACGGTAAAACCGAAGTAGCGTTGCGCGCGGCCTTCAAAGCTGTGCTGGACGGAAAGCAGGTGGCTATTCTTGCCCCCACAACCATCCTTGTGCAACAGCATTTCAACACCGTCAAAAAGCGCTTCGCAGGTTTCCCCGTAACCTTTGACATGCTCAGCCGTTTTAAAAACCCAAAGGAGCAGCGCGATATTATTCAGCGGCTCAGGGAAGGCAAGATCGATCTGCTGATCGGCACACACAGGATGCTGGCAAAGGACGTGCAATTCAAGGATTTAGGCTTGCTGATTGTAGATGAGGAGCAGCGTTTCGGCGTCAACCACAAGGAAACCATCAAACATATCAAACAGAAAGTGGATGTGCTCACACTCTCCGCAACCCCTATCCCCCGTACGCTGCATATGAGCATGGTTGGTATCCGCGACATGAGCATTCTGGAAACACCACCTGAGGAACGCATGCCCGTGAAGACCTATGTGACGCCTTATGATGATACGATCGTCGCCGATGCCATCAAACGTGAAATTGCTCGCGGAGGTCAAGTTTACTTTCTTTACAACCGTGTGCGCAGCATCGAGCAGATGTACACCCGCCTGAAAACCCTTGTACCTGAGGCACGGGTAGGTGTGGCGCATGGACAAATGCGGGAGAATGCTCTGGAAGACGTGATGCTGGACTTCTATGCCGGCGCGTTTGATGTGTTGCTTTGCACTACCATCATCGAAAGCGGTCTGGACGTGCCGGAGGCCAATACGCTGATTGTATTTGATGCTGATCGCTTCGGCCTTTCACAGCTCTATCAGATTCGTGGACGCGTCGGGCGAAGCAATCGGCAAGCCTATGCTTATTTTTCCGTACGTCGTGACAAGTTGCTCAGCGAAACTGCTGAAAAGCGCTTATCCGCCATTCGGGAGTTCACAGAATTCGGCGCGGGTTACCGCATTGCGATGCGCGATTTGGAAATACGCGGCGCGGGCGATGTGCTTGGCCCCGAACAGCACGGTCATCTGAGCGCAGTAGGCTACGATATGTATGTGAAACTGATTGAGCAGGCCGTGGGCGAAGCGCAGGGTCATGAGGAAACGCCAGAGTTGGATACACGCGTTGAACTTTCCATAGATGCATACTTACCCGAAGACGTCGTGCCGGACGAAAAGCTACGCATTGAAATCTACATGCGTATCGCAATGATTGAAGATGAGGCTTCGAGGCTTGATATTGAAGAAGAACTGATTGACCGCTTTGGCGACATCCCCAAACCCGTACAGAATTTGATGGGTATCGCACAGCTACGTGCTATTACCCGCAGATTAGGCGTAAACCATCTGTTCCTGCGCGCTGATGGTGTACATCTGCGTATGGATGATAAGCACCTGCCCGATCTTGGCGCGCTCTATTCAGCTGTAACTGAAATCGATCCGCGAATTGCGTTCAGTGTTCGCCAGCCACCGGAAATGGTGTTACGGCAGTCTGGGCTTACCTCGGAAACGGCACTTCCCTTCGCTATCGGACTACTGGCAAAAGTGCAGGCGCGCACAAGGGAACTCAGCGATCAGCACAAACACGAAAGTCACGGCATTGCACTGGATGCCACGAATCCATGACCATAACTATCTTCTTACAGGCAAAGGATACAAAGCAATAAAGAAGGCTTTGCAAAGGCTCGCGCAGCAATTTGCGCGAGCCCTTGTGCATTAAGTTGTATTGAACCTTTCCATTTTTAACGGTCTGGTACTATCTCCAGCCAATAGCCATCAGGATCCTCGATAAAATAAATACCCATGGCTTTGTTTTCAAAGCAGATGCAGCCCATTTCTTCATGCCGCTTGTGTGAGGCAGCAAAATCGTCTGTATGGAATGCGAGATGGAACTCGCCTTCGCCTAGATCGTACTTCTGCGGATGGTTGGTCAGTTGGGTCAGTTCCAGCTCAAAATCAGAAATCTCATCCCAAAGAAACGCAATGGTGAAGGAACCGTCCGTCGCCACTTTACGGCGCTTTTCAGTAAGCCCCAGAGCATCGCGGTAAAAAGCAAGCGTATGGTCGAGATTGCTGACGTTGTAGTTTTCGTGAATCATGCGAAATTTCATGAGCATTACCTCCTTTGTAAGCTGACCGCTTACAGTCGCATTGTACCACATTCAGAGGAAATCATAAAGCTTCATCATCGATAAGCCTTCCCTACGCTTCATACAGGTCGCACCACTAGCTGATGTCTGCAATCAACCTGTCTAAAGATTGCGATATGGTTGTAATTATACTGTCGTTTTATGAGGCATTCAGCCCACATCACTAGAATTCAATAGGTCGAGGCTCACACCATGATGGTGTGAGCCTCGGTTTATGAGTATCCGTTTGCGGGTTTTCGGCTCATTTCTGGCCGTAATAGGCGTTTGGCCCGTGCTTGCGCAGGTAATGTTTCTCCTTTAGGTAGCCCGGCATATCCTCCCGTGCCTGAGTGATCGGCAACGCTTCGGTATGCCAGGCCATCATGGCAACTTCCTCCAGCACCACAGCATTGTGTACCGCTTCCACGGCATCCTTGCCCCAGGCAAAAGGTCCATGATTGCGTACCAGCACGCAGGGCACCGCTTTAGTATCCAAATGATTGTCTTCAAAGTGGGATGCAATCACCTTACCAGTTTCCAGTTCATAGGCGCGTTTGACCTCCTCTTCGGTCAGTGATCGCGTAATCGGCACTGGGCCATAGATGTAATCTGCATGTGTGGTTCCGTAAGGAGGAATCTCACGTCCCGCCTGTGCCCATATGGTCGCCCACCGGCTGTGGGTGTGAACAATGCCACCCACTTTTGGGAAACGGTTGTACAACTCCCAGTGTGTGGCTGTATCGCTGGAAGGATTCAACTTTCCCTCCACCTTTTTCCCCGTCAAGTCCATGACAACCATATCATCCGGTGTGAGTTCTTCATAGGGCACCCCAGAAGGTTTAATGACAAACAATCCTGCCTCGCGGTCAATCCCTGACACATTCCCCCACGTAAAGGTAACCAGATTATGCTCTGGCAGGAGCATGTTCGCCTTGTAAACTGCTTCTTTCAATGCTTCCAGCATGGTATATTGCCTCCCTTTACCCAACGGGAACGTCGGGTTGCCCCGCCTGCCGTCGAGTTGCGATCCTGCGTTATATCCTTTAATACATATTATCTTATGAACAGTTTTACTCTATGTTGTGCAACGAAGCCTCCGGTTTAGTGGAGGAATGTCGAGGCTCGTAACGCAATCCCAGTGTAAAAGCGATGTAAGAACAATCCGATAAGGTTCAGAAACCGTGTGTTTACGCCTACGCTTTTATAACCTTCAAGCGTTTCATCACATCGTTCGCGCCACGGCCGAAGTAATCATGCAACACACGGTATTCGGCAAAAAGCTTGTCGTATACTTTCGCGTTCTCAGCGATCGGATGATATACTACATCCTTCACCTGTCCCATGTCACGCGCGGCTTCAAATACATCATCGTAACCGCCAGCTGCCTTGCCTGCCGCCACGGCACCAAAGATCGCGCTGCCCAGTGCAGGGCCTTGTGCGGTTCCAGCAATCTTGATATCCATGTTGAGCACATCAGCATAGATCTGCATCATCATGGGGTTTTTCTGGCTGATGCCACCGCTGGCAAAGAAAGCCTCTACGGCTACACCGTGCTCGCGATAGTTTTCGATAATCATGCGCGTGCCGTAGGCGGTCGCCTCAATCAACGCACGGTACATGTCCTCCGGTTTGGTTTGCAAGGTCATTCCCAGCATGAGTCCCGTCAAATCAACATCCACCAACACGCTGCGGTTACCGTTCCACCAGTCCAACGCAACCAGACCATGCTCCCCCACCTTCTGGCCGTTCGCCAGCTCGGTCAGGTACTGATGCACATTCATACCCTTCGCCTTGGCTGCTTCATAATAGCTGGCGGGGCAGCAGTTGTCCACAAACCATGCAAAGTGATCCCCCACACAGCTCTGACCAGCCTCATAGCCTGCGAAACCTGGCATGATGCCGTCCTGCACCACACCGCACATGCCGGGTACCTGATGCTCCTGTGTGCCCATCATCATATGGCATGTGGATGTACCCATGATGGCAAGCATTTTACCCGGCGCATCAATGCCTACTGCAGGTACGCACACATGCGCGTCCACATTGCCAATGGACACGGCTATCCCCGCCCGAAGGCCGAGTTTAGCCGCCATATCAGCGGTCAGCTCACCCGCTTTTTGCCCCAATGCAGTTACCGGGCAGGAGAGTTTTTCAGCGATTACGTTCTCCATGCGTGGATCCAATGCCTTAAAAAATGCCTTGTCCGGATAACCGGTCGTTTTGTTGTACATCGCCTTGTAGCCAGCACAGCAAGAGTTGCGGGTTTGAACACCCGTCAGTTGCCACACAATCCAGTCTGCTGCTTCAACAAAATCATCCATGGCGGCATAAGCTTCGGGGGATTCCTCCAGCACCTGCCAGAGCTTCGGGAAGAGCCACTCGCTGCTGATTTTGCCACCGTAGTTCTGGAGCCACTGCTCTCCGCGTTTGGCGGCAATCTCATTGAGTTTATTTGCCTTGTCCTGCGCAGCATGGTGTTTCCACAGCTTCACATAGGCGTGGGGATTTTGTTCAAATTCCGGCAGAAAGCAAAGCGGCGTTCCATCGTGCTTCACAGGCAGCACCGTGCAAGCCGTAAAGTCTGTGCCCATGCCAATGACATCGGCGGGGTTAATACCGGACTGCTTCATCACTTCTGGGATGGTATGAGTCAGTACATCCATATAATCCTGCGGGTGCTGCAATGCCCAGTCCTGCCCCAATTTTTTGCCACCCGGCAGCTGAGTGTCCATGACTGCATGTGGATACTCGTAGACAGCGGATGCAATTTCGTTGCCAGTACCAACCTCAATGAGCACCGCGCGACCGCTGAGTGTGCCATAATCTACCCCGATAGTATATTTGCTCATAAAAACATCCTCCTTCGAACTCTCGGCACTGCCGAAGTTGTACGTACCAAATGTATTCTGATCATAGCACAAAACCCATCGTGAGGCAAGAGTCATTCGGTTCGTTTTTTTACGGAAAAGTGGCAGGTGATTCCTGCCACTCAAGGTCAAAGTTATAACGATTGATTTTTTAAAGCTGCATCAAGGGTTCCCGGTATCTTGCGTCTGAGAAGCAAACTCATGCTCATTGCCGAAAGGAAATCGTCCTGTTAACGCATCCAACACGTTCTCCATCCAGAGGGAGTGGTTAGCAATGGAATCTAACGCTCTCCCAACAGGCATGCTATCGCCATCACCTTACGCTGTCGCGCTCAATCAGTTTCCATGGCAACACGGCGCTTGTTTCCTTTTTCCCACCGATCATATTAAGCAGCTTTTCCGCAGCAACCCGTCCAAACTCATCCTTGGGGTGTGCAAGCGAAGTCAGTTTCGGATGGCATACCCCTGCATAAGCGCTGTTATCAAAGCTCACAATGGATACATCTCGAGGTACAGACAAATGGTTTTCATCAAGCACTTCCATCAGTTCCAAAGCAATCTCGTCGTTGTAGCACACCACGGCATCCACGCCGTTTTGCAGACTACGGATGAAATCTGCGCCCGTTTCGTCGCGCAGGAAGCGTTTTTTATTTTCGGTAGTAAACCAGCATACGGTTTCATCGCGCATGCGCAAGCCACGATCCTGCAGTTCAGAAGAGTAACCCTGATAACGCAGGTGACCCTGCATATCATCGCTCTTGAAAATGCCGCCGATACGGGTAAACCCTCGATTTGCGAGATATGCCGTTGCCATACGCCCTCCGGCAATATCATCGGTCACCACATACACCGTCTTGGGTAGTTGCGGGTAGTATCCATTGATGAACACATACGGAATATTACGTTCCCAGAGTTTCTCGTACAAGCCGGTATTAGGGTTTGGCAAGGCAGTTTTGGTGCCTTCGACAATCAGCCCATCCAATGGAGACTCCAGAATGCGTTGTAGTAGCGATCGTTCATGGTCAGCACGGTTATAAGTAGCCGAGAGACTCATGATGCAGTTTTCAGCAGAGAGTACGCTTTCCACGCCGCGCACAATACTTGGAAAGATATAATCGGTAATGTACGTAGTAATCACACCTACGCTGATCACTCCGCCATGCTTGCGTGCGCCATGGTTGACATATGTGCCGCTGCCACGGCGGCGGATTACCAACCCGTCCGTCTCCAGCAGCGAAATTGCCTGACGTACCGTTTGCCTGCTGACGCCAAACTTTAACTTAAGCTCTGCTTCAGTCAGCAGGGCTTCACCATCTTTGTAAAGGCCTGTGGCAATATCGCGCCTAAGACTATCGGCTACCGATTGATATTTCGGTTCCATTTTCATTCTCTCCCTTGTACGGCTCACCCCGGACATTTCAATGCGTGGATAGGTTTACCGTGCGTTAGCGTTATCATATCATGAAACCGATTTTTACACAATTCCCAATATGAAAATAGTACGTACAGCTCAAGGGTAAAATGGAATGCAAACGCCTTTACAAGAATCTAGATATTCGTCAAAAAAGGCGGAATATGTCAAAACACATTCCACTTGGCAACTGGTTATATTCAGTTTGTCTGCTTCCTTTATATCCCCTTATCAGTTTATGATTACAAGTGCTCAGGCAAACCTTCGTTTGTGTGTTTGATCCAGTGGGTAATACTCGGTTTTGTGTATCTCCCTATCAGGAATTAGCGATCATCACACATGTTCTTTCCAATCGCGGAATCCTTCGCCAAGCACCTCATACGCATCTGTGATGAAAACAAAAGCCCGTTCATCTTCCATCTGCACAACCGTCTTGAGGCGCGAAACCTCCTGTGCGCTCACAATGCATAAGAGCACTGGCCGCTCCTCTCCCTTATACCCGCCATGTGCGCTCAGGATGGTCATTCCACGCCCAAGCTCACTCATCAGCCTGTTTTTTACTGTTTCGGTGTAAGCGGTAATTATGTAGCACGCCTTTTGCCGGTCAAAACCCTGCACGACCATATCGATCACACGCGATGCGGCGTAGATGCTGATAAAAGCATATAGGGCGGATTCCGCGTTAATACAGAAGCCTGCCGCAAGCACCACGCAGAAGTCGATAAAAAACAGGAATGCGCCAACCGAAATGTGCTGAAAGTGCATATGCACCATACGCGCCACCATATCACTGCCGCCGGACGTCGCTCCTCCACGCAAAATCAACCCTAGCCCAACCCCCATGAGTATACCGCCAAACAGCGAGCCCAACAAAGTGTTGGAGGTAACCACCGGCACAGGCAACCAGTCGATCAGAAGCGAAAAAAGAATTGTTGCGACGAGCGATCGGAATGCAAAAACATGTCCCATGGAGCGATAGCCGATGATAAACAAAGGTATGTTCATCAACAGACTCACCGTACCGACAGGAGTTTTGAACAACACATTCAAAATGGTCGCAATACCCGTAAGGCCGCCTGGCGCAATGGCGTTTGGTACCAGAAACATTGGATATGCGGCCGCACCCAGCACACAACCTATCACGATCTGGAGATAAGCGATCATGCGCTCGTTGCGCAAGAAGATGGAACGGATTTTCATAGGTTCTCCTTTGCATAATGATGGATTCGAAAGTATAACTGATGATTGAGCAGCAGAATAGTGGTTAAAAGCTTTCGGTGCAGCAGAATGGATAGGTGTTACGCGTGGTGTAGTGAAACGGTTAATTGCCTACTGACTTCAGCGGCGCGTCCAGTATCCATATACTTACCATTGATCCATCCTGTCCGTATTATGCGACTTATTATCCTCAAAGTGTGCCACGTCACTGAAAGGATTCTCCTGTTTTCAGGTGCATACCGTATACTTTGATCGGTGGAAAGCGTCACAATCGCTGATCAACACCATTTCTATCCCCACGAAGTTCACCTCTGCTATCGCAAGCCACCGACCAGGCGGTGAGTAAAACCGCTTAGCCCCCGCAGGCAAAGCGGTTACACAATATTGGGTTACTACCCATTGTTCTATATGATTATACCATATTTCATCGTCATGAGGAAGCGTAACCGTTTGTATACTGCCAACCAAACCAATTCGCTCTGCTCTTGTGGTTATGAGAATGTTCGTTCCCATATCTTGTGATTGCAATCAGGATACCCTTGGCTGTATAATAATAGCGAACAATAGTTCGTATTCATATATGGCATCGTCAAGCGATACTGCAGCGCTATCCCTGGGGTTTCTCTGTCCAAATACGAGAACATATGTTCTTTTGAGGTGCCAGTATGAGTAAAGTCGTTCTTCACGCCGATCTTAATAATTTTTTTGCCTCGGTCGCCTGTATTGAACACCCCGAACTCCGTGAAGTACCGTTGGCCGTATGCGGCGACCCCTTGCTTCGGCATGGCATTGTGCTGGCCAAGAATATGCCCGCCAAGCGTAAGGGTGTGATCACTGGTCAGGCCATATGGCAGGCAAGGCAAACCTGCCCCAATTTGCAGACCACCGGCATTGATGCCGATGCTGTGTTGCGCTATAGCAGCCTTGTCCGCCGTATTTTTGCACGCTATACCAATCGCATGCAACCCTTCGGTACCGATGAGGCATGGCTGGATATCAGCGGTCCCGGCGTGGAGATTGATGAAGGTCTTCGCATCGCCAACCACCTGCGGCACACTGTACGCGAGGAAACGGGCCTGACCCTGAGCGTGGGTGTGAGTGATAACCGTATCTACGCAAAACTGGGAAGCGATCTTAAAAAACCTGACGGCGTCACGGTGATTTGCGATAGAAATCGATGTGCCGTGCTCGACCCTCTCCCTGTGAGCGATCTGCTGTTCATTGGACGCGCAACCACACGAAAACTAAATACTATCGGCATTTTCACCATCGGGCAGCTCGCGGCGGTTGAACCCTTCGTGCTCAAAGCGCTCTTTGGAAAGACTGGGCTCATGCTCAGCGGCTTTGCCCGCGGTGATGACGCTTCCCCAGTCATCGCGGAGGATGCACAGCCTAAAATGAAAAGTGTGGGAAACTCCATCACCACAGCACACGATATTCTAGCTAAGCACGACGCTCGTATCACATTGTATGGCCTATGTGAAAGCGTCGCTTCCCGTATGCGCAAGCACCATGTTGTCGGGCGCGTGGTGCAAATTTCCATCCGCAACGCTACGACGCTGGATTGGTTGCAACGTCAGCAAAAACTCGATTTCGCAACCGATTGCAGTTTTGATCTGTTTGAAACGGCCTACGCGTTGCTGCTTGAAAACTGGCAGGAGGGCGTAGCTTTACGTTCACTGGGTGTAAGCATGAGTCAGCTTTCCTGCACTGGCGAACTGATGCAACTCTCCTTCCTTCCTGAAGACGCGGCACGCCAGAAACGGCAGATTCTAGAACAGACAATCGACGATATCCGTGATCGTTATGGCAATTTTGCAATCCGTCGTGCCATTATGCTGTATGATAGCGAACTTGGTAACATCAACCCTGAGGATGAACACGTGCTCCATCCGGAACCTTACTTTAAATAGCAAGTTTGGCTATGCAACGCCTACATTCACTTATGTTATCGCAACGCATAGTGCTTTCATGCCCTAGGCACGGGCCTTCGCGAGTTTGGTTTTTTCGTTTTTTTGATTCCTTCCACAAGCTGTCTGATTCGCCAGTCTTCTCTTTCTTCCATACATAATTTAGCCAGAGTGCATGCTCCCGTCCTGATTTACTCTGAATTTTCATCGTGACACACCATTTTCTCATTATCCCGCAAACACCACAGGGAGCCCACGAACGGCTCCGAAAGGGAGAAGCCGTCCGGGGCTCCCACAGGAAGGCCCCGTGCAAACCCCACAGGGAAGGGCTTGCACTCCATATCATGGGTCTGACAAACCACGCGTTGTGCTTGTGGCACAAACACCGCAATCCGTCAGTTTCCCGAAATGGCGCAATCTGCGCCGCTTATAAACGTTGCTTTCATTGGAATTACACCTGCGCCCGCCGAGTGTTCTCCAACCATATTTACTCCACATCCTGAAGTGCATCGTAGCCTTCTTCTCCAGTACGTACCTTCACGACATTTTCCACATCGAAAATAAAAATCTTGCCATCCCCGATGTGGCCGGTGTAAAGCGCCGCCTTCGCCGCCTCGATCACCGTGCGTACCGGAATCTTGCATACAACAATCTCAACCTCTATCTTTGGTAAGAGTGTTGTTTCCATCTCAACGCCGCGGTAGTATTCCGGACGCCCCTTCTGCATACCACAACCGAGAACCTGTGTTACTGTCATTCCCGTTACGCCGATTTGATCCATCGCTGCCTTGAGGCGCTCAAACATGCTTTGTTTGGTCACGATGTCTACCATGGTGATTTTATCGGGAGAGCCGTCATCCAGTGCTGACTTTGCCTTCACCAGCACGGGGATCGCTTTTTCCACGGGTGTCGCCAGTACAGGCGGTTCGTTGGAATACCCCATCGGAAGTTCTCCCTGATTGAGGATCGGCATAAAATCCGCATAACTGCTGATCAATCCATGCTCTTCAATATCAAGACCACGAATCTCTTCCATAGCCGACACGCGGAGACCGATGCTGCGCTTGAGGATTCGGAACAATGCCCAAGTGGTGATCGCTACCCATCCGGATACCGCTATCACGCCAAGTGCCTGCACCTCCAGCAAATGAAACCCACCACCGTAGAACACGCCTCCATCGATCGCAAAAAAACCTACCAACAGCGTACCCAGCGCACCGCAAAGACCGTGCACAGCGATCACGCCAACCGGATCATCCACCCTGAGCCTTCGGTCAAGGTATTCAATGCCAAACACCACTACCATTGCAGCAAGCAGCCCAATGAAGAAAGCACCCGCATTATTCACGCGATCACAGCCGGCAGTAATAGCCACCAATCCAGCCAGCGCGCCATTTAACGTCAGGGATACATCCGGTTTACCGTAGCGAATCCAAGTAATGACCATCACCGCAACCGCAGAGGTGGCAGCCGCAAGGTTAGTCTTCATCAGGAGTTCACCGACAGCTTCCGTCCTGCCACCAAAACCCCACAATGCCGCAGCGCTATACCCAAACCAGCCAAACCAGAGAATAAACACCCCCAGCGCGCCTAAGGTAAGACTGTGACCCAGTATCGCTTGAGATTTACCGTTCTGGTCATACTTGCCGATGCGGGGGCCAAGGGTCTTTGCTCCCACCAACGCCGCTACGCCGCCTACCAGATGAACCGCCGTAGAGCCCGCGAAGTCATGAAAACCAAGCGTAGAAAGCCATCCATTTCCCCAGATCCAATGTCCGCTGACCGGATAGATCACAAGCGCCATTACGATCGAATAAACACAATAGCTGCTAAAACGAGTGCGTTCTGCCATTGCACCGCTTACGATGGTTGCAGCCGTTGCTGCAAAGACCGTCTGAAAAAGTACAAAGGCAAATCGGGAAAGGTTCGTGGGAATGGAGAGCAGATCGCCGTTCACTAGCAGACTGATGGAACCGATCAGTCCTCCGTTGTCTTTGCCAAACATCAAAGAGAATCCAACAAACCAATATGCGAGGCTAACTAACGCAAAGTTCATCAGATTTTTCATGATGATGTTACCCGCATTTTTCGCCCGTGTAAAGCCGGTCTCCACCATCGCGAATCCTGCCTGCATAAAAAAAACCAACGCTGTACCCATCAGAACCCAGATCGTATCCAAGCCAACAATGCCTGGAGCGGCCGCGTGCATTTCTCGTTCTCCTCGTTTGTGGAATTAAAAACAAGCCTGCCATGCGCTCAACATTGAGCGTGGTGTTTTGACAACAGAGACTTCTCTTTGCCAAACGCATAGCGGCTTGTTTCAATGGATATAGAGTGTTGCTTATCTATGTGACCTGCGCCCATACTCCGGTACATATCTGCTCAGTATGGGAAGACTGTCCAGTGTCTACGTATCCTTTGACAGGTGCGAACTCAGGTTACACGTACAGCAACAGATCCTGATACGTCGGGAACGGCCAGTATTTCTTGGCTACGATCACTTCAAGGGCATCGGCGTGCTTACGCACTTCCGTCATGCCAGCGAGAATCGTATCACGGGTATACTTTGCCTGATCCAGCGCATGAGCACCGGAATCCTGCCCAGCAATGGCGCTGTCCAATGCATCGATGGCGACAGCCAACGCGGCAGCTTCGGCGCTGATTTTTGTGAGCAGTGCGATTTCGGCGTCCAGCGGGATCGAAGGAGCAACACGCTTCTTAAGATCTGCTTCCTTGGCGATTTCCTTGCTGTACTCGAAAGCCGCAGGCATGATCAACCGACGGGCGATATCCGATGCGCTACTCGCCTCAATGTTGATAACTTTGACGTAGTTCTCCAGCTTGATCTCGTAGCGACTGTGCACTTCGGATTCGGAGAACACACCGTGCTTGACGAACAATTCCACGTTCTTTTCCGCGATATAGGCGGGGAGCGCATCTACAGTGGTCTTGAGGTTCAGCAGACCACGCTTTTCAGCTTCATCCACCCACGCCGGATCGTAGCCGTTGCCGTTAAAGATGATGCGCTTGTGCTCACGTAGCACTTTGCAGATCATGGCATTCAATGCGGCGTTGAAATCAGGAGCGGCATCCAGCTCGTCCGCGAACTTCTCAAGGCTCTCGGCGATAATGGTATTGAGTACTACGTTCGGGCCGCTGATGGACTGGGAGCTTCCCAGACTGCGGAATTCGAACTTATTGCCTGTGAACGCGAACGGCGAGGTGCGGTTACGGTCCGTGGTATCTTTGGGGAACTTGGGCAGGATATGCACGCCAAGGCGCATCTGCACACGTTCACGGCTCTGGTAGGTGCTCTCATTCACGATGGACTCGATCACCGCGTTGAGTTCGTCGCCCAGGAAGATGCTGATGATGGCAGGCGGTGCTTCATTCGCGCCCAGGCGGTGATCATTGCCTGCATAAGCGATAGACACGCGCAGCAGATCCTGATAGTTGTCCACAGCTTCGATAACCGCCGCAAGGAACAGCAGGAACTGCGCGTTCTCATTGGGGGTTTCGCCTGGTTCAAACAGGTTGATGCCGGTATTGGTGGACAGCGCATAGTTATTGTGCTTGCCGCTGCCATTCACGCCGTCAAAAGGTTTCTCATGCAACAGGCATACGAGACCATGTTTGTCCGCGATGCGTTTCATGGTTTCCATGGTGAGCTGGTTGTGGTCAGCGGCGACGTTCACCGTGCTGAACACAGGAGCCATTTCATGCTGTGCAGGGGCGACTTCGTTGTGCTCGGTCTTGCAGTAGACGCCAAGCTTCCAAAGTTCATCGTTCAGGTCGTTCATGAACAGCTGTACTCGAGGGCGAATCGCCCCAAAATAATGATCTTCCAATTCCTGACCCTTAGGCGGTTTGGCGCCAAACAGGGTGCGACCGGTGTTGATCAGATCGGGACGCTTTTTATAATCTTCCTTGTCGATCAGGAAATATTCCTGCTCGGGGCCGACAGTCGGAAACACACGGGTTACGTCCTCGTTGCCGAAGAACTTCAGCACGCGTAGCGCCTGTGTATTTAATGCCTGCATGGAGCGCAGCAACGGAGTTTTTTTGTCCAGGGCTTCACCGCCATAGCTGCAAAACGCAGTCGGAATGCACAGCGTGCCTTCCTTGATAAACGCAAAGCTGGTAGGATCCCACGCGGTGTAGCCGCGCGCTTCAAACGTGGCACGAAGGCCACCGCTGGGGAAAGAACTCGCATCCGGCTCGCCACGAACGAGCTCTTTACCGCTGAACTCAAGCAGTACGCTGCCATCGGCTTTGGGGCTGATGAAAGCATCATGCTTCTCGGCGGTGATGCCGGTCATTGGCTGGAACCAATGCGTAAAGTGCGTTGCACCAAGCTCCAGTGCCCAGTCCTTCATGGCGTTAGCGACCACGCCCGCGATCGCCGGATCGAGTGAGCGTCCCTCTTCGGTCGTGCGCTTAAGGGCCTTGTAGGTTTCTTTGGGCAAACGCTTCTGCATGACAGCGTCGTTAAATACGTACTCCCCGAAACGTTCACATGGATTGCTCACGTTGCTGTCCCTCCTGTGTTTATTGGCCTCTGCTATTCAAGTGCCGAATATACAGAGAAACGGCGCATGGATTCATGAAAAAATCCACAGCGCCGTTGCTGTATGGGTGGAGTATACACCTCGTCCGAAACCATGTCAAGAATGAAAATGTTCTTCGGTTGTTTTTTACTCGATTCAGTCATTAACCTACCGGTGTCGGTGTCGCGCTCGGAGCCTCCGTTGCCGAACCGTTCGCACCGGTCGGTAGATTGACATAGGGTAACAGCATTAATCCTGCTTTCACCCCGACCTGCGCCAGCAATGTTTGCAGATCCATAGCAGTTAAATCACCGAGCATGGTTGCTTTCTGTGTGTCCATCTGATCCGGTGTCCATTTTCCCTTTGTTTTGCCTGTGAATGTTGCTTTGATCACTTCAGGGAATTGATCGCCGGACAACTCCAGTGTTGCATCTACGGAGGTGGAGGCATTCTTCGCCTGTCCGCTGGCAACAGCGGTGCCGAGCTTGATATCCAGCGGCTTAAACACGATATACTGCGCCGCTTGCGCATCCGTGGGAACAGTAGCTTCATCACCCGCAACATCGGGAGTATATTCTGGCGTTAGCGTAAACTCAATGCTGTTGGCAAGGGTATCCCGGTTATCCGCATCGGTAGCGGAGGTTTGCTGGCTGCTGAGCGTGAATGCTGCCGACAAAGTTTTCACCGCTTCTCCCTGCGGTGTACCCTGTGTGCCTACCTCAAAAGTTTCCGCACCCTGTGGCTGGCGTAGAATCGTTCCCTGATATACGGTCGTGCCGGTTAGCGTATCATAAGTCTGGTAATCCACCTTGAGAAGCACGCTATCACTTTGCAGCTCGATTGAGTTTTCTTCCGGCAAATCCCCCTTGCCTTTATGGCGGTCATAACGCAATGTCATCGCGCCTCCCTGACTATCGTGCAAAGGCAATGCCATCGTGAGGGCGAGTGTATCTCCCTTGAGGTTTACGGTTCGCGAAATCTCCAGATTCGCATCCAAAGGCAGGGAATCAATCGCATAGAAATAATAATTCTGCAAGGCTGGATTCAGATAGCGCGCCACATCTTCCGCGGAGAGTATGGATTGCAGTTTGGACAGCAGATCATCGTCTGAAAGCAAATCCATCACCATCTGCTTGATTTGCGCCTTAATCGCGGGTGCGGGTACCTGGTAGACAACCTCCATGGTGGTGGTACCGTCGTCTGTTTTTCCAAGCACTGCCTTTTGGCGGTAGGCTTCAATCCAGAGATCGATTTTTGTGGTGTAGTTTTCCAAAACCGTAGCCCACTTGGTGGTATCCACATCATGCAGATGGGCGATCACATTAGCCGCGAAGGCTGCGAGCCCTGGCATCGCTGTTTTTGTCAGCAGGCTTTGTTCCACCTGAGCAAGCGTCCCATCCGCCGGTGGGGTTGATGCAGGTGCAATTGTATCCGTCGCTGCGGGTAATCCCGTTGTTTCCGAGGCAGCGGCATCGGTTGCCGCGATCGCCTTCACTGTGTTGCTGAGCGAGTACCAGTTATCCCCTAGCAGGGAACTGTTAACATACAGCAAGCCGCCTTGCAGGGAGAGTTGTACTGCGCCAAGCGATTGTTCGCCATCAACCAGTGTTATTGTAGCGCGGCTCTCTGTGCCAGTCTTTGCAGCCTTGTCATCCCGAACATAAATGTAGCTGAGGTCGAATGTTAATGGCTTGAGGGTGGTGATTGCCTCGTCTTCACGGCCTGTCACGGCGGTGGATTCCAGTGTGAGCGTGCCTGTGAAGCCACTACCTGCCTGTAACTGTTTCATCAGTTTTTCGATCACAGTATAATTCCCATCGGTCACGGTTTCCGCAACAGCACAGGGTACAAGTATCGCCAGTGCCAGGCAGAATGCAAGCAGTTGCACTGAGAATCTCTTCATGGTTCACCCTCCAATGCCACCTGCATATACCGGTGGCCGGTCGTTCAGGGAAAGGACTTATATTACAGTGAATTTATAATTGAAAGGAACGCGGCGTAGTCTTCATCCGTCATACCGTCTTTGAGCAAAGCTGCATCTTCTTCCGGCAAGGCTGCGATAGCGAGAATCAACTTGCCCGCAAAATTCTGTGCTGCCTCTGTTAACAGGCTATCGATTTTATCCGCACCTGCATGATCCATGTCGATGTTCTCCATGCTCGCAGGGGTTGTAAAGGTTTTCAACCCTATCGGAGCAGCGCCTACCAGATAATCCGTCGAACCCTCTGACGCGGAGGTTGCTGCAGGTTCCTCCGCAAAGTCGCCGCCGATCTGTTCGATAGAACTCACCTGTCCGGCGCCATTGTTTGCTGGAGTTTCCTCCGGCGCAACAGTCGCTCCGTTCTGAGATACGATGTCGACCGTAACCCCATTGCTGCCCAATTTTGGTGCACTGCTCTGAGATGTAACGGCCTCTTGCGCTGCATCCTTATCTAGCGTGATGTCTATCTCGGTCAGGATAGTTTTATTGCTTCGTTTTTGATAATTAATGGTGCCGGATAGCACCGAGCCATCGGCATCCGGGGTAAAGAGCAAGTCAACCGCTGTACTCTCGGTTGATTTTGTGGTTTCGCCTCCGATTGTCTGCGCCAGCTCCTGGTTCACATCGCCTTTGCAAGTGAGCGCGCTAGTATCGGTCTTCTCGCCTGAAAGATTGATTTTAACGGTGCTTTTGTCCATTATTTTGGCTCGTTTAAGCGTTGTTTCTGTTTTGCCGCTGATACTGAACAGGTCGCTGCGGCTTTCCTGCGTGCAGTTTGCCTCAACGATGCGCGTGTCCGGCGCGCCATCCAGTTTGCTGTAGGAATATGTGAAGACATCCTTACGTTTGAGCCCATTGGTTGTGAAGGCCCACTGCCAAACCAGTTTACGCTTCGTACCCTCCGTATCGGTCAGGTTACCCTTCAGGTACAGGCAGATATCCTGCTTGTCGGCATTCTGGTATAGCGCCACCACAAAGCCATTTTCAAACGTTGCTTGCGAGATTTCCTCTCGGTAAGCAGCATCCATGCCGCTGGAAAGCACAGCGCGAAGCTCGTTTAGCAGCCCAGTGGATTGTTCGGGTGTCAACCGGGCGATACGACTCCATTTCCCAGCTCCGATACCTTTAATGTTATAGTTGGCGTTCTTTTCAGTCGCAAAGGCTGTGATACCATCGGTCAGTGCCTGATAATGGTCCTGTAGTTCGCTAACTGCATCCAGCAGGCTGAAAGCACTGGCAATATCGGAATCGTTTGCAATAGATACCGTTTTATCTTTTGGTTTCCCGTTATCTGTACTGACAGCATCCGTAATCGCAGCATCTGCGCCTGCGGCGGTTGCTGTTACCGTATCCGCGCTTACTGTGGTCGTCGGCACCGTTTCGGTCTCAGAAGCGTTAAGCAAATCCATCGGAGATGTCTTGACTGAAGTGAGCGTACGGTTTGGAAGGAGTGAGGTTTCCACTGTGTATGCACCACTCTGCAAGGTTTCCGCCAGGCTCATCAGCGTGTTTCCATCCATGGCTATCTCCAGAGCGGTAGTGTTATCTTCGCCATTCTGGTCAATGGTAGCGCGTACCGTTGTATGTTTGAGAACGCCATTCAGCATTGAGATGGTATCATCACTAAACGGCATCAGCGTTTTCAACTGCAAGGTGGCTGAAAATCTTACGGAGGTTTGATCCGCAAGCCAGCGCGAAAGCGCCTTGTCAAGCGATGTAACCCCTGCCTGTGCAGAAAAAACGCAACCTGTCACCAGCACCAGGCAGAGTGTAATTGCAATCAATCGTTTATTCATTCTACAACCTCCCCAACTTCCAGAGCAAAAAGTGCTTGGAGCAATGCTTTTTGCTCTCCGGCGGTTTTTGCCGCGTTGAGCGAACGGCGCATAGCCGAGGCTCCACGAATCCCACTGATATAATGGCCGATATGTGTACGCATCTCTACCACACCGAGGTGTTCCCCTTTGAACTCAACCATACGGTCAATGTGCTCCAGCGCCATCGCGAGGTGTTCTGCCTTTGTTTCCATGGTCACAGTCAGGCCTTCCAGCGCTTGACGTGATGTGTGAAACAACCATGGGTTTCCCATTGCTCCCCGCCCGATCAGCAGACCGGCTGCGTCGGTCACTGCCATTGCCCGTACCGCATCCTCCGGCGTAAAAATATCGCCATTGGTCAGCACTGGGATGCTCACCTGTCGTCGAATTTCCGCGATAGCGGCGTAATCCGCCTGTCCAGAGTACATCTGAGCGCGGGTACGGCCATGGAGGCAAATCCACTTTAACCCAATCGTCTCCGCATCACGCGCCAGCTGGAGCGCATTCATGCTGTCGCTATCATATCCCAGTCGTGTTTTGACCGTCACCGGGAGAAAACTGTGGGTCTTTACCGCTTCCATGAGCTTTGCGGCAAGGTCGGGGGTTTTCAGCAGTGCGCTTCCCTCTCCCGAGGTGGTTACCTTGCGCGCCGGGCAACCCATATTGATATCTATACTCGTGAATCGTTTGAGTTCGCAGGCACGGGCAGCAGCTTCAGCCATCAGCACCGGATCTTTACCAAATAACTGGATGGCGGTATTGCTCTCTTCAGGCGCTGTCTCCAGCAACAGTTGGTAGGCGGGATTGTCACGCTTGGCGCACATCCATCCGACTGCGCTGACCATTTCGGTACAGGCATAATCCGCTCCCATACGGTAGCAGAGCACACGCATCGGCATGTCGCTTACCCCTGCCATAGGTGCAAAGCCAATGATCGGCCGAGTTTCCGTTTTGCTCATGCGCGGTGCGTCGCCTGCGGGAACGATGCGATTCGTCCTAACGTGTCAGCATAGGGCAGTAGCGTCAGTTCATAACTTTCGCCCATCTTGAGCCCCTGCAGCGGCGGTTGAATCACTCCACCCCGGGCAGCCCAGTTAGGCGCATCACAAGCATCCACATGTACACGCGGACGGCCGTTTTCCCATTGTAGGCTCAGCATGGTATCCTCATCCAGCGCGTATTGCCAGCCGGCATCCGCATCCGGCAATGGCAACGCCATCAACAGCGCACCGCAATACACGCTTGCGCTGCCTCGGAAGCCTGCCTCCACAAAAGGTTGACAGTTCATAGAAAGCGTAATTGCATCTCCGGTTTGAAACATCCGCTTCATCGTGTAGAGTTTTCCGCATTCAACCGGTTGTGCTTTTGCACCGTTGATCGATATAGTCGCGCCGTCAGCATAACCGGGCACATGAAGCGATAGCGTAAACTCCACCGGTTGCTTGGTCTCCAGTATAATGGTCAGCGTGTTTGCGTCCATCGCTTTTGCAGTCAGACGCACAGGCGTGCCATCCATACGCGTCAGGCAACAGCCTTCATAGGGTAAAAGCATCGACAGTTCGTTTTCGCTTTTCACCATCCAGATGGAGCGACGGATCGCATAAACTGCCCTGAGCAGTGCAGCCGTCTGTGAAGGTGCAGCATGCGATGCCACACAGGTTTCATCGCTTGCAAAGCGGTTAATGGATTGGTTCCCGCATAAACCATCCGCCTGAAATATATTGGCGAGAGCGTTTTCAGCAATGCGTTGCATCTTCTCTGCCAGTGCCACATCGCCGCTGGCCGCCAGCAAGTCATGCAGTGCCTCAAGTTGTGCACAGATTGCTTCCAGTGAGCTTGCACGGGATGGGTCACGCCCTGCCAGAAATGGGTCGGCGGAAAACGCACCGTGTGGCATGCCATGGTAGCGTTGAAGCGCAGCCACTCCAGCCTTGGATGCACCGGCATCCCGGGAGGAACCGCTGAACAGCGCAAGCATCGATGTGATTGCCAACGCATCCGCTGTGACAGAGCCTGTTCCCAGCAGCCGCATCCGGCGGTAATACTGCGAAGCTTCGTCCATAGCCTCCTCGTTGACCGGTTCCGGCGCAAAGGCTTTCTGGAAAGGGAAGGAATGGAACATACCCGATACGTCGGGCAGTTGAGCACGCAAACGTTCCATCAAGGTAATTAAAAAGCGCTGTCCCGTGCGGCGGTACAGTTCCGAAGCCACGCGCATCACATCCGCGCCGACGGAGAGGAGTGCGACCTCACCAATGGAAGGCATCGCATCCGTAAAGGCGCGCATGGCGTTTAACACCTGCACCATCGCATTTTTGTTTTTCCCGGCGGATGCTATTAATAACCCGGCGCGCACCGCCACCATCAACGGACGGGGGTCGCTGGGTAAGCTCGCCGCCGCTGCCGTTAGATTGGGCATCGGTGGCAAATCAGTATACTCCCCCAGCTTGGTCGCCAGTACGGCGTCCAATGGCGACAGAGCAGTCAGGTCAACGGTATCCAGCGCCTGCCGGATCAGGTTCTCCAATGCGCCTTCCACATGTACGGCGCTATCCGGCAGCACCACATACGCCGGGTCTACCAGTGGCGCGCGGCAAAAAGAATCGTAGGTAGGCATCTTTCTCCATCCTTACGGGGCTGATTTTTCATTCAGCCAATAACATATGCAATTCTACAATATTATATATCGTTTTTTGGGTACGTCAACCCTGCAAGCTGTATGTTGCATTCGTGAACCGATATCGACAATCCCCAGCCGAACGTGTATAATGAGCACAGTAAACGTATGGAAGGGGTTTTTTACGATGATTCGGCATATTGTCTTGTTCTGGCTGAAAGATAAAAACGAAGAGATCGTTCGCGATACTGTGGATAAACTTAACTCCATGAAAGGGAAAATCCCCGGTATGCTCTCTATTGACGCTGGTGCGGATGTCGTTGGCAGCGCCCGCAGTTGTGATATCTGTCTGTGCGAGACCTTTGACACGCGCGAATCACTGGAAATTTATCGCACTCATCCTGTCCATCTGCCGGTACAGGCGCACATGCATGCGGTAATGGAGCGCTCCGCCAGCGCTGATTACGAAGTAGACGAAGCGTGAACACACGAAAGAAGGCTTCCACGGGTCGGCTGTGGATCCGCTTGATCAAGGATCACCGCGCTTTAAGGGATATTACCGTACCCTGCCGAAAGGAAGACCCCCTGACAGCTTTGCGGGAGGCAATGCACGAACTTGACCTTGGTATGCCGATTTGGCTGCCACGGCATCAAATGGATTGGAAGAGTTTTGCACTGACCAAGTTTACACAGGATCATTTTATGGAAGCCATCAACTTCGATCGTATGGAAATGAGCTATATCGCACCTGATGAAGAACGCAAGCCTCCTAAGTTTACGGAAGATAATTGAACGTATTTCACGTTTCAATTCGAAGCGGTGTATCAGTCTCTTGCCTTCTGTTCATACAGATATCAGGTTCTCTGATGTAGCAGAAACAGAAGATGACGCGGATTGGGGAAGGTTGTCAGCAGCCCGCATATGTGAAAACTTTCCCTCCTGATCGGTACTGAATATCGTTTTTACAGCCATGTTCGAAATCTGTAACAATCTATTCTGAATCTGACGGTAAATTGTTACGTTTCTGGAGCGAGACTACCTCCAATCAGCTGTCTCTACTCGATTTCATTTTGTCTGTGCGCTGGTGAGGTGTTTCTATGAAGATGGAAAAATACTGCATTTCATGAAAATCTACGGTTTAAGCTTCCCCTCTTGCACTCAGTTGTAATTCATTTCAACGTGTTAACAAAAAATTAGAATATTGTCATTCTTTTTTCACATTTTAAGGTCGAACCTAGCGGTTCGACCGTTTTTTTTCATTACTATCTATGGTATACTGTTACAGTCATACACAATTTTCATCGGTTGCTCCGTATGATTTTCATCCGTCATCATCCTTCAGGGGGTTTGAATATGGCAACCAGCACTTTCCACCCGGCGCGTCTACGGGGCGTAGCCTCCATTCCGCCTGCTAAAAGTGAGGCACATCGAGCGCTCCTGTTGGCTGCGCTGGGTCAAGGGGTATGCCGTCTGCATGGCTTTCCTCCGCCGCTTTGTGACGATACGCAGGCCATGATCAATGGGATCATTGCTCTTGGCGCCACCGTCTTGCAGGAAGAAGAAACCCTTCTTGTGACCCCCGCACCACTAACCTCCTCCACCGCCGAACCCGTTGAGTGTGATGTACGTGCGTGCGCAGCTGCTCTGCGTATGTTGATCCCCGCGTTTCTGGTCCGTGGGCGAAGCGTGCGTTTCACTATGGAGGATGCTCTTTTCTCTCGTCCGCTGGATGCTTTTGAACCCCTGATCAGCATGCTTGACGCGACGCTTCGGCGTACACCTTCCACCGAAGGCAAACGTGCCTCAGTAGAACTGCATGGCACCATGATGGCAGGTGCATATGAGATTGACGGCTCCCTTTCAAGCCAGTTCGCTTCCGGCTTGCTCATCGCCCTGTCCCACGCATTGGATGCCAGCGGCAACCCGGCATCCTCCAGTTTACTGGTAAAGCCACCCATTGTCAGCCGCCCCTATCTGGACATGACCCTGTTACAAATGGAACGCTTTGGCCTCTCATTTGAGGAGCATGGAGGCGGGCTGTTCCAGCTCGATCTCGTCACATCGCCTAACCCTTCCGACGTAGAGATAGCCCCTGACTGGTCACAAGCAGCGGTGTTGCTTTGCGCCGATGCCATGGGCAACGGTGTAATTTTATCTAAAATGCATGCACCCAAAGCGGATGAATCTCTCTTGCAGGGGGATTCCCGCATCGTTTCATTGCTTCGCGAAATGGGCTTGCGCATTCGAAACCTCAAGGAAGGACTCCTTGCCTGTTGTCCTTCGCATGCAGGGTTGTGCCCATTGGTCGTAGATTGCTCGGATATCCCTGATCTCGCGCCCATCCTTGCACTCACATGCACACAGGCGCGTGGCGTTTCCACGCTTAAGGGCGTCAGCCGTCTGCGTGTAAAGGAATGTGACCGGCTTTCCACCACACAGGCACTGCTGACCCGGCTTGGCGCACATGTGGAGATTGGCGATGACGACGATACTTTGCGCGTGTTTGGCCCTGTTGCGCTTAAGGGCGGCTTCACCGCCGATGCAAAAGGTGACCATCGCATGGTAATGCTTCTGGCAACTGCCGCCACGCTTTGCGATCAGCCTATCGCCGTAACTGGGGTGGAATCCATCAACAAATCTTGGCCAGGTTTTCTGTCAACTTATGCAACGCTGGGAGGGCAAACCTCATGAGTGGTCGTATTGGGCGCGCTTTAACCGTCCAGATTTTTGGCGAATCGCATGGGGCAGCAGTCGGTGCGACTCTGGATGGATTACCTGCCGGTGTAGCGATTGACATTCCTGCCCTGGAGACATTTTTACAGCGGCGCGCGGCAAAGGGCGGGGAACTGGCGACAGGGCGCATGGAAGCCGATATACCGCGCATCCTTTCGGGGCTCTTTGAGGGCGTTACAACCGGTCAACCCATTACCGCGATTTTTGAAAACGCCGATACTCACTCTTCTGACTATGGGTTTCTGCCGAATCGTCCCCGTCCCGGTCATGCGGATTATCCTGCCATTGTGAAAAGCGCAGGCTGTGATGACCTGCGGGGCAGCGGCCATCACAGCGGTCGACTGACGCTCGCTTATGCTTTTGCCGGTGCGCTTGCCTTACAGTTTCTGCAAAGCAAGGGAATCACAATCGCAGCGCATGTGCTTCGCATTGGTGCCATCGCTGATCTCCCGCTCAACCCGTTAGCCCCGGAAATGCAAGCATTGATTGCCTGCAGAACGCAAGCTGTGCCCACTCTCGACCCCAATGTTGGCGAAGCGATGCGCAAGGCCATCCTTGCCGCAAAATCTGAATCGGATTCGGTCGGCGGTGTCGTGGAAATTGCCGCTATCGGCTTGCCGGTTGGACTAGGTTCCCCATTCTACGAAGGTGTCGAAGCCGTTGCAGCGCAACACCTGTTTTCCATTCCCGCAGTAAAGGGCGTCGAGTTTGGCGCAGGTTTTGCCGCCGCCGAGCTTCGAGGCAGCCAATACAACGATCCCTATACGATTCAAAACAGCCGTGTGGTTACAACCAAGAATGATGCAGGGGGTCTATTAGGGGGACTAACCAACGGGATGCCTATATTGGCACGCGTTGCGTTCCGCCCCACGGCCTCCATTGGTTTAACGCAGGAAACTGTAGATCTGTCTACAATGGCAGGTACAGAACTATCCGTTCGGGGACGGCATGACCCTTGTATCGTGATTCGTGCACTACCCGTGGTAGAAGGCGCATTTGCGCTGGCGCTTGGCGACCTTTGGTTACAAACCTATGGAAATCATCCCATGGAGGCGAAGAATGCTCGTTAAAAATCAGGATATCTCTCTTACCTGCGAACGCCTTGGCGCAGAGATGGAAGGCATCTGCCGCTATGAGGGTCAGGCGGTCTTTGTAGCAGGAGCGCTGCCGGGCGAGAGCTTTGCGGCAAAAGTGGTGCAGGTACGTCCACAGTATGCATTTGCAAAACTCATGAAGCTTACGGCTCCCTCCATGGATCGACGTGATCCCTTTTGTCCCGCCTATGTGCAGTGTGGCGGATGCAGTTGCCAGCACATGAGTTATGCAGCAACGCTCAGTGCAAAGCGTTCGCAGGTGTATGACTGTCTTACCCGCATCGGTGGCCTTGCGCTATCAGAAACCGATGTCCCTGCCATCATCGGCGCAGATAAACCGACCCACTGCCGCAACAAGACCAGCCTTCCCGTAGGGGGAACGGCAACCCATCCCTTGCTTGGTTTTTTCAAGCGTCGTAGCCATGATATTGTTGATATCAGCGATTGTCCCGTCTCCATGGGTACCCTTGCACCAGTCATTGCTGCCGTAAAAGGCTGGATGCTGGAAGCCGGTGTTGAGCCATATAACGAAGAAAACCATCATGGACTCCTGCGGCACGTGATTGTAAGAACTGTTCGTGGAGGAGATGTGCTGATACTGCTCGTAGCGACTTCAGCCTCACTGCCCGAAGTACCAAAGCTTGTGCAACGCCTGCAGAACACCGTGCCGGGGTTTGTAGCGCTGCACGTGAGCGAAAATCAAATGAACAACAATGTCATCCTCGGTAAAACCTGTAAAAAGCTCTATGGCGTGGATGCTATTTTTGAGACCATTCTTGGGTTGAACTTCGAGATTTCTCCGTTATCATTTTTTCAGGTAAATCCGGCACAGACAGAGCGCCTTTACCAACATGCGATTGATTTTGCCGCCCTCACCTCCGGGGATACCGTTGTGGATGCTTATGCGGGCGCCGGCACCATATCCCTTTGTATGGCAAAGAAATGCAAACGGGTTATCGGGCTGGAGATCGTTCCTCAGGCGGTCGAAAGTGCCCGTCAGAACGCAAGCCGCAATGGTATCGGCAATGTTGAGTTCATCACCGCTTCAGTCGAAGAAAAACTCCCGGAGCTTGTCGAGCAGGGATTACGACCCGATGTGGTCGTGCTTGACCCACCACGCAAAGGTGTCGAACCCCAAGTCATTGAAGCCATCCTGAAAGCCGCGCCCAGGCGCGTCGTGTATGTAAGCTGCCATGTGCCCACGCAAGCGCGGGATGTAGCCCTGCTGATCGCCGGTGGATATCGTTTTGTCGGGTGTCAACCGGTGGATTTATTCTGTTACGCCAGCGGCGTAGAGAATGTGTTGGTGCTGGAACGGACGCTGGAATTGCAATGAACTCCTTATGATAACCAAGCAAAATAACGCCGATCTGACGAATGTCGGATCGGCGTTTTGCATGGCGGTCTACGCCATGCGATTCGTCACAGCCCCGTCGGGGAAATGTGCTCTCAGGTAAGCCTGTATGCTGATTCCAATCTCTCCTGCATTCCCTTTGGATTCTGTTCCACGAAAGTTTGGACTCGGCATGTTAGATCGCCTGTCATTTTCGCGCCTTGGCGAGGTTTATCTTCTATGACGTATAGGGTTCAGCGGAGCAACGCTGTTATATTGCTTAGCTTACGCGAGCGGCACTCAGGATTGCTGTATCAGGCGCATCGTCTTCTTCCTGTTTCATTATCGCGGCTGATCCCTCCGGTTCGATGTGAACACGGGCGAGTACGGTTTCCGTCAGCAGCCGATGGCCGGCATCGTTGGGGTGAATGCCATCAATGCACATCAATCTTTCGTAGTTGGGCTGGGCAAGAAACACATCACGCAAATCAAGCAGTTGGCAGTGTGTTGCGCGCGCCACACTCCGCATCGCGATGGTATAACGCTCCTGCCAGCG
>Ga0302289_1000157_pt1 | contig 38371 bp, 30 predicted proteins | sample III_Fen_N1_2_FD_194552 | JGI IMG/M metagenome (GOLD analysis project Ga0302289, IMG submission 194552) | Peat permafrost microbial communities from Stordalen Mire near Abisko, Sweden - III_Fen_N1_2 | ecosystem: Environmental > Terrestrial > Soil > Wetlands > Permafrost | place: Sweden: Abisko... | reverse complement strand
TGGGGCGGTATTCGTTTATCGGAGCCGATCCTTTTTTGTGCTTGGAATCGGAAGGCCGACAGATTTCTGTGCGGGAAAAGGGACGGGAGACACAAATCGAGGGGAATCCGTTCGAGGTTCTCCGGACGTACCTGCGATTGTACAAGACAGAAAACATAACGGAATTCCCGTTCGCGGGAGGCGCCGTCGGGTTCTTTTCATACGATATCGGCCGGCAGCTGGAACTCCTTCCCGAAGAGGCGACGGATGATCTGCACCTGCCGGATATGGTGATGGGCTTCTACGCGGATGTTGTTGTTATCGATCACATTACCGGAAAAACCTATGCCGTATCGTCGGTCCTTCCGGATCGGGACTTTCTGAAAGCGCGCGATCGTGCAGTCCGGCTGAAGAATTTTGTAGAGGCCGGCTCTGAGGCCGGCTCTGTGCCCGGCATTGAGCAGGCGAATGTTATATCCGACATACATATGCCCTGTCTGGAATCGAATTTTACACCGGAAAATTACTGCAATGCGGTAGATCGGGTCAGAGACTATATCCGCGAAGGAGACGTCTATCAGGTGAATCTGTCCCAGAGGTTCTCGATCCGGACCGGCAGGAATCCTCTTGAGATTTATGCGTCTTTACGCAGGATCAATCCTGCGCCGTTTGCAGCCTATCTGGATTATGGGACATTCCGGATCCTGAGCAGTTCGCCGGAGCGCTTTCTGTCGCTGCGGAACGGAGCTGTTGAGACCCGGCCGATCAAAGGAACCCTGCCGAGAGGGCATACGCCCGCAGAGGACGAGGAACGGCAGCGGATACTGCTGAACAGCGAAAAAGACCGCGCTGAGAACCTTATGATCGTGGATCTCATGCGAAATGATTTGGGCAAGGTCTGCAAAATCGGATCGGTCAAGGTGCCCGAACTTTTCGCTATCGAAGCGTACCCGACGGTATTTCACATGGTATCGACCGTAACGGGAGAACTTCTTGACACATGCGACGCCGTCGGCTGCATAACCGCCGCTTTTCCGGGAGGGTCGATTACCGGTGCACCCAAAGTGCGGGCGATGGAAATCATTGACGAGCTTGAACCGAACCGCCGCCACATCTATACCGGGTCCATCGGATATCTCGGGTTTGACGGGGACATGGACATGAACATCGCGATCCGCACGATCCTGATGCAGGGCGATCGTGCAAGCTATCAGGTCGGCGGCGGTATTGTCTGGGATTCTGTGCCCGAAAAAGAGTACCGGGAGACGCTGGATAAAGGCGTCGCACTGCAGCGTGCGCTGACATCCGTATTGGGTGTAAAATGAGTATAGGGAATCTGTGAAGCAGGCTTGAAAAGACATGTGAACCCGATCTTGCAATCCCACCGGACAAGGAGAATGTTATGCCGAAAGACTGTGTATATCTGAATGGAACGCTCGTAAAAGAGAATCAGGGCGTCATCCTTGCCAAAGATCAGGGACTTCTGTTCGGGTATGGTGTTTTTGAGACGGTAAGAATTTATCAGTCCAGACCTTTCATGCTTGAAGAACATCTCAAAAGACTGCTGAAAGCGCTGCAGATTATGGAGATGGAGATGCCGCCCCTCATGGATTGGGAAGCGGATATTGAGATGTACATCAAGGCTGCGGATCTTCGAGACGGTGTTCTGCGGATCACCATGACCAAAGGATTCGACGAGCCCAATATAATTTTCACGCATCGGCCGGTCGGATATTCTGCTTCGGATTATGCGAACGGGTTCACCTTGAAGACATCAGCGATCCGGCGCAATGCCAGCTCGCCTGTGACGTATGTGAAAACACTGAACCGCATGGACTGTGTACTCGCGAAGCGTGAAGCGGCTCTCGCCGGATATAACGAGGCATTGTTTCTAAATACGGAAAACATACTCAGCGAATGCAGCTCAAGCAATATCTTTTTCCTCCGCGGGAACACATTGTTTACACCGGCTATTTCGTGCGGGCTCCTGAATGGAATCGCCCGTGAACTTGTCGCCACAAAAATCGCAGGAGAACTGGGATTTTCGGTGGAGGAAGGTGCCTTTTCCACAGAGGAACTCTATCAGGCGGACGAAGTCTTCATAACAAATTCCGTGATCCAGGTCATGCCGATCGTTCGTGTGGATGACCGGGTTATCGGCAGCGGGCTCCCGAGCCCTCAAGTGAATAGAATTGCAGAACGATACGGGAAACATATCCGCGAAAGGAAGGCATCCGTATGAACACACGAACCGTTCGTAAAGTTGTGACAGGAACGACGCAGTATGACGGTGCAGGTGTGAAGCTCGTACGCGTCATCGGACATGCAGACGTGAAAGATTTTGACCCGTTCCTGATGTTGGATGCGTTTGATTCGACCCATCCGGAGGATTATGTCAAAGGATTTCCATGGCATCCGCACAGAGGAATCGAGACCGTTACCTATTTGATTGAGGGTGACATTGAACATAAGGACAGCCTGGGAAATGCCGGCAGTATTCGCGATGGAAGCTGTCAGTGGATGACGGCCGGAGGCGGGATTCTTCATCAGGAAATGCCGCAGGCGTGCGGGCGTATGCTTGGCGTACAGCTCTGGCTGAATCTCCCCGCAAAAGCGAAAATGACGCCCCCCAAATACCATGATATCCGAACGGAAATGGTTCCGGTTGTCAGGGAAGACGGCTGCACCGTCCGGCTGATCTCCGGGTCCTATCACAAAAAAGAGGGCGCAGTCCGCGGGGATCATGTAGCCATGCATTTTCTGGATGTGGAACTGGATCCGGATGTACTCTGGAAATGGGAGACAAACAATGAGGAGAATGTTTTCGTGTATATCATTCTGGGAGCGGGACGGTTTGCGGAAGCCGGCGGAATCCCGATCGAACACAGAAGCGCCGTGCTTTTTTCGGCGGGTGACGAGCTGGCAGTCCGAGCTGCGGAACACGGAATCCGATTTCTTGTATTTGCAGGCATGCCGCTGCACGAACCGGTCGCCTGGGGCGGTCCGATTGTGATGAACACAAGAGAGGAGCTTGCTCAAGCCTTTCGCGACCTGGAAGACGGCACGTTCGTCAAGTAAACAGAAAGTACTGTCCGGCATTTATAGGATTCAGCGGCGGCAGCGAAGAAATAACGGAAAGAATGCAGAGATTTTTTCGGGACGGAGGATATGAATATAAGATATTTCCACATGATCTGCCTTATAATAGAGAGGGGTTTATTGGAAGAATGCTTTCGGAATCTTCCGCACCCCGCGATGGAGACCCGAATTACCAGCCTTTCGTGGATGAGATGATTCTTCTCTATAAGAAATTCAACATTAATGATCGAATCATCATTCCGAATCTGACAAAAAGTTATGTAGGACAGGTGTAATCAGAAGAAAATCCAGAGAAGACAGACCTTTTGATTGTTGAAGGGAAGGTGTCAGAAATGGACTTTAATGCGAAAGCACAGACATGGGATAACGACAGTCGAGCCAAGAGAGCGGTCATCATCGCCGACGAAATCCAAAACACCATGTCAGACCGCAAATATCGAAAAGCTCTGGAATTCGGATGCGGAACCGGGCTGATCAGTTTCAATATGTGTTCGCGGCTCGATGACATCACACTGGTCGACAGTGCGGACCGCATGATCGATGTTCTGCAGGACAAAATCGACAGCTTCGGGTATACGAACATGACCCCTCTGCATCTGGACATTGAAAAGGGACATAAGCTTCCCGGTCCGTTTGATCTTGTTTATATGTCGATGGCTCTACACCATATCATCGATACGGAGCAGGCACTGTGCCAATTGAACCGGAGCATGGAGATCGGCGGACGTATCTGTATTGTTGATCTCGTAGAAGAAGACGGAAGTTTTCATCTTTCCGAAGAGGGTTTTCACGGACATAACGGATTTAACACGGACGAATTGGGCCGCGTGCTGAAGAAAATCGGTTTTACAGGCATACAGACAAAAATCATCTATTCCGATGTCAAAAAAAATGACGGCATCGAAGTGCCGTATTCCCTGTTCCTGATGACCGCGGATAAGAAAAACACTGCGGCGGATATCCGACTGATGACGATTGCCGATTATGATGCCGTGTACAAACTTTGGCTCAATACGGAGGGCGTCGGCATGCGAAGTCTCGACGATACCAAAGCCGGCATTGAAATGTTCCTGGAACGGAACCCGAATACGAATTTTGTTGCTGTATCCGATAAGAAAATTGTCGGCGTCACTTTGAGCGGCCATGACGGACGCAGGGGATATTTGTACCATACGGCAGTACTGCCTGCATTCCGCGGGCAGGGCATTGGAAGAGCCCTGATCGATTCCGTCCGCCAGTCCATGGAAGCCGAAGGAATCAACCGTATCGGACTGGTTGTTTACAAGAAAAACGAATCCGGAAATGCCTTCTGGAAGGCACTCGGCTGGGACAAAAGAAGGGACCTGAATTATTTTAACTTGAGTCTGAACGACGAAAACGTTTAGTACATTCACGATTCGGAGGAAAGGGTTATGAAAAGGAGACGGTCTTTTCGGTTTTTTTCATTCATGCTCAGCATTATTATTATGACCGGGATTATTTCTGTCGGACGAGAACGAGTATTGGCAGCGTTGGATGATTCTACGGGACTTTTATACACCATCACCGGAACGGAGGCTCAGATTATCGGGTTCAAAGACCCTTCGGGATTTACCGGGGAACTTACGATTCCTTCTACTTTGGGTGGTGCGAGTGTCACAAGCATTCAGAACTCCGCATTGGCATGGAAGACGAGTCTGACTTCCGTATCGATCCCCAACAGTGTAACAGCCATTGGAAACAGTGCTTTTTACGGATGCTCCAGCCTTGTCAGCGTATCCATGTCAACGGCCGTTACACATTTCGGGGTCAACTTATTCTGGGGGTGCTCGAATCTGACCGGCATTTCCATACCCGACGGCGTTACTGTTCTTGACGATTCTGCATTTGATGGATGTTCCGCCCTGAGCAGCATCACGATACCGGCCAGCGTCACAACGCTGGGGCTTGCCGTGTTTTATCAATGCTCCAACCTTGCCGTGGTCACGTTCAAAGGATCTGTAACAAGCGTGGGGGGAGACTCTTTTGAGAAGGATAATTCATCGCAGATTATTTTTGTCGTACCGAGTGGAACCAAGGCATATTATGAAGGCCTTCTGACAACCGGTACTCTGGGGTCTTCAACTGCCGTTATCACGGAGGAGTCTGGAGTTCCGAATGATCTGCAGGCGGTCTCAGCCGGACCCACAAGCGTCAATTTATCCTGGTCAGCGGTTCCCGGTGTCACCGGTTATGCGATATACCGTTCGAAGATGGCAATGATTGCCAGAGGGACCCCGACGGCGACATCGGTATCGGCAAACTATGCGGACACCGGATTGACGACGGGAACACTGTACTATTATCGAATCAGATCCTATAAAACGATCGGTACTGTGATTATCTACAGTGCAAGCACTTCAACTGTGAGTGCAATGCCTGCAGCGCCGCCGACACCGACACCGACACCGACGCTGACACCGGCACCGACACCGACGCTGACACCGGCACCGACACCGACTCCTAAACCTCAAGCGACGCAGACAACACAGCCTACGCAAACTGCAACTGCATCGCCGACCCCCGCCATAACAGCGGCACCTTCCCTGACCGCCGCTCCGGCTGAGGGTACACCAACAAATACACCTACTGCTGCGGTACACTTAACAACAACGGGTGTACCGTCTCCCGCAGTCGTGTCTGGTGTGACACCGGCACCAAAGAAGGCGGCAAAAACAACTCCGACATATGTATATGTTTTGATTGGAGCCGCCGGCGTTGTTTGTCTCAGCGGTTTAGCAGCCGGAGTCCTGATAATTCGCCGTAAAACGAAGTGATTCGAATCTCTTTGATATGCGGGCAAGGGAATTCCGGGCGGCATGTGGTCCCCGAAGAGCATGATTTTCCAGAGACCGCGTTATAATGACGAGAATTTTGAAGATACAATATCGAACTTTTGGGATCTGATGAAGACCTATGATCCAACGCTGTACGGGTTTGCCTGGGTCGATGAAGATGCGCCGCGTATTCAGCTCTTGCCGATGGGCTATCGCGGATATATTGTCATACACTTGCGCAAGTCAGGCTCTCTGCAATTACAGCAGTTCCTCAAAACTCCGGACGGCGGTATCGCAAAGGGATTCGATTTCCGGCCAGTCGTGTTCAGACGATGCATCATAAATTCCGCAGACCACGAAACCGCCGGCTTTTGCACCTTTTACGCCTGTCAGAATATCTTCGAAAACGACGCATTCCCCCGGAGGAACGCCGATTTTCTCTGCTGCAAGAAGGTAAATATCCGGATAGCCCTTGCCGCGGGTGACTTCCTGCAGGGTGGTAAATGCGTCAAATAGATGGTATATGCCATTGCTTTTCAAAGCGGATTCGACGCTATGCGGATGCAGGGAGGTGGCAACACCGAGCTTCACGCTGCAGTTCTTCAATTTGAGCAGATAATCCAGGGCATATGGTTTCAGACCAATCTCGGACGCGTACGCCTGATCTGCCATGCGATTCCATTCGGCGATGATTTCGGCAGGGGATTCCGGAAGTGAATAGCGCTCGATCGTGTAAGCGGCTGCGGCTCGAAATCCGAGCTGCGTAACAGTTTTCGTATATTCATCTGATGCGGCAATGCCCCGTTTTGCAAGAAAACGCACGTCAATCTGTTTCCAGACATCCATAGAATCCAGCAGTGTGCCGTCCAGATCGAAAATTGCACCTTTTACGTCAAACATTCCAACCTCCTCTGTATATGATTCAATTGTAGCACCCGAAGCGTGAATTCAATGGGTCAGTGCAACACCTCTTTCAGTTTATCAGCAGGCGTCATGAATCCCAAGGTTTTTCGTGGTCGGGGATTCCTATGATGCGATGACCGGCACAAGGACGCATAACGGACACAAAATAGAAAATCATTGTTAAGATATCGTGCAGAGCACCGGATAGATGATACACTCAGAGTATCATCCCGGTCAGGAGGCTCGCGTGCTGGATATTCATCTTGTTCAAAAACATGTCGGTGATATCACGGAGGAAGATCTCCGCTATGTGGACTGTGCCGTTTCGCATGAAATGGGCATTTTTGTACCAAGCGTAGGCTTCTGCCAGTACGCGATCCAGCCGAGGCATACGCACCCGTCTTATTCATTCGTCCTGTTCTTCTCGAAGATTGAAGGCATTCATGCGCATATGGAAGCTATTCCCAAGAATCACTTATATGGAACAGCGATCGGCCCGGATGTCCCGCATGAAGAAAATGATCAGGGCTCCTTTGTGCGCTATTATGCCGTTTTTATTGCAAGCGGATTATTTGAACGCGTGTACAGCCTCTATCGGGACGGCAAGCCGCCAACGTATGAGTGGGCGCCTTTTTCCATCGACAGCGATATTATGATCCATCTGACGGAATATTTCCGCGAGTATGAGAACAACGGCATCGGAAGAAATGAAATCATGGGATCCCTGTCGGTGCTGATTGCACACGCAATGGTTCGCGGTCTGCTGCGGATTCAAAACACTGCGGAGTCCTTGTCCGTGCAGTTTGAAATTGAACGTGTTATTCAATATTTGCATCAGCATTTCGGAGAGAAGATCAAAATCACGGATCTTGCCGTGCTGTCCCGCATGTCGGAATCTCACTTCAACCGCGTATTCAAGAAAGAAGCCGGCATCGCCCCGATGGAGTGCCTGATGCAGATCCGGATCGAAAAAGCGAAGAAACTTCTCAAATCACCGAGGGTCAATATCACGGAAGTGTCACTTGCGTGCGGGTTCGGCAGCACGTCGCACTTTTCTTCCAGCTTTCAGAAAAGCGCCGGAATGACACCGACACAGTACAGAAAAATGTTTCTGCATTCCGCGAATACAGGGCAGGATTCTGCAACGAATTGAGAAGATGCTGAAAGCTGCACACAGGGATTCTTGTGTATAATGTCGTTTAAACAACAGCGACAGGAGGAATTATCCAATGACGAAAGAAGAAATTTTTGCAATCATGAATCAAAACCCGGCGTTTTTTCTTGCGACGGTCGAAGGCGATCAGCCCAGGGTCAGAGGTATGCTGCTTTACAAAGCAGATGAGAGCGGCATTGTTTTTCATACGGGAACGATGAAGGACGTATATGCGCAGATCGTGGCAAATCCGAAAGCGGAACTGTGCTTCAACAACAAAACCGGGCTGCAGGTGCGCGTCCGCGGTACTCTTACCTGCATCGAGGATACGAAGATCAAAGACGAAATCTCGGAGCATCCTTCGCGCGTTTTCCTGAAACAGTGGAAAGAGAGCGGCGAAATGAGTGATTTTTACCGCACGTTCGCTGTATTTTCCATGAAAGACGGGGTGGCCGTCACCTGGTCGATTGACCGGAATTTCGCCCCGAAGGAAGACATTCAGCTGTAAATCCATCCGTTGCATCCATACATCCCCCGGAATTCTTCGTTCTGACGAAGAGCCGGGGGATTTGCATGCCCACATAGGAAAACGGAGCAATTATATCATATTTCTTCTATTAGTATATCTCTGCTGAATGCTGAAAATTCTGAGAAATATCACTATATTAATAACATCAAAGAGAGTAAAATATAAGTATTCTGACAGGCGGATGCAAATGGCTTTTTCGGCATTCGATGGATGCCCGGAGCGGCGGGCGCATTTCGAACGAGGTATTATGATGATACCGGATCGAACTGAGACTCACATAGTGGAAAAAATTTATCAGTTGGGCCGTTGGCTTCGCGCGAGTAAACGTGCAACGAATCTTATCACGGACCTTTTTCTTGTTCTGTTTGCAGTCTCTATGTTCCTGCAGTCGTATTTAATTCAATCTGATAATATAGGCGGCATTCTCGCTCAGTTCCAAATGATCCTTTCCGTCAGTGTAGTAGCAGCTATTGCGAAGAAGGGCTTTTTGGCTGCGCTCGCGGCTAATCTGATCCAGTTTCTGGTCGTAATCAACATTGTTTTTATTCAAGGCGCCGGGAAAGCGGCTCCGGGGCTTTTTGTGACGATCAGCACGATATTGATTCTCATGATTATTTATGCGAACGATAAACGTCTGATCAGCAAGCTCAGCGAGATCTCCAGCCAAAAGGTAAAAATTGAACAGCTGTATACGGAAGTTGCGGCCGCGGAAACGGAATGCAGCCTGCGCAACGAGCAGTTGGTTAAGAATGCACTCATCATGAAGGAAACCGAAAATAAACTCAACCATATGGCGTTTTTTGATCTTCTGACAGAGCTTCCAAACCGCAAAATGATTCTTGACAGGATGGAGCTGCTGATCCGGATTTTCAAGCAGCAGGAATTGAATTTTGCCTTTGTATACATTGACTTAGATAATTTCAAGCGCGTAAATGATTCTATGGGACATGAATTCGGCGACGATGTGCTGAAGGCAGTGGCAGATCGGCTGCGTTTGATTGTGGATCCGGAGGATATTTTTGGCCATATCGGCGGAGATGAATTTGCACTGATCATGCAGCGTCAAATGAAAGAAGAAGACATTCTGAATTTTGCAGAGAAACTTCGCTGTGATCTTCTTATGCCGTTTGTAATTGACGGTTCGGAATTCATCATCAGCGGCAGTATCGGCATTTCGATGTTCCCGCAGGACGGTGATTCTTCGGTAGAAATCCTCAAGTGCGCAGATACAGCTATGTTTAAAGCAAAAGACTACGGGAAGAACTGCGTACAGTTCTTCCGCAAGGAAATGAAATCAGAAGCACTGCAGAGAGTCCAGTTCGAGAACAAGATGGTGACGGCCATTCAGAACGATGAATTTTTCCTCTATTATCAGCCGCAATACAGCGCTGCGGACAAACAGCTCAGAGGATTTGAAGCACTGGCAAGATGGCATTCACCGGAATACGGCGATATCCGCCCGGACCAGTTCATACCAATGGCGGAAGAATCCGGTTATATCGTCCGGTTGGGCGAGTGGATTCTCAGAACAGCCTGTCTGCGCTTCAAGAAAATGGAAGAGAAGATTCAGGAGCAACTTATTTTGTCCATCAATATTTCCGCCGCCCAGATTATGTCTCCGGTATTTATTCAAATGGTAAAAAAGGCCATTCGCGAGACGGAAATCAGCCCCGGATCTCTCGAATTCGAAGTCACTGAGTCCATCCTTATGTCTTCGATGGAATACGTAATCGGCATCCTCGTCGAGCTCAAGTCGCTGGGCATTCATGTTGCCCTCGATGATTTCGGGACCGGCTATTCGTCGCTGCAGTACCTGCAGATGCTGCCGATTGACACATTAAAGATAGACAAGTCCTTCGTTGAAACGATTGACCGCAATCTCGATACGAAACCGATTGTCGGATCTATTATTTCTCTTGTGCATGAAATGGATATTAAGGTCATTGCCGAAGGCGTGGAGAACGAAATTCAGCTGGAATATCTGCGGAAATTCGACTGCGACTACATACAGGGATTCCTCTGGGGAAAACCCCTGGACGAGGATGACTTGTACCAGCTTCTGCAAATAAATAAGGACTCCCGGCATGAATAAAAAGAACCGTTCTATTTTGTTCGCGCTTCTGGCCGCGTTGCTTTTTGGCATGCAGGCTCCTTTTTCAAAGATCCTTCTCAACAAAATCGATGCACTTTTTCTGGCGTCTCTCCTGTATCTTGGTGCCGGGTTGGGCATGCTTTTTGTTAAAGCCATTGAACTTCGTCTCATACCCGATCGCAAAGAATTGCCGCTGGGGAAAAAGGATCTCCCGTTTGTCTTTCTGATGATCGGGTTGGATATTGCCGCCCCAATCCTGCTGCTGTTCGGACTGCAGCTCAGCAGTGCAGGAACAGCGTCGCTGCTTGTCAATTTCGAAGTCGTCGCGACGTCGATTCTTGCCATGATGCTTTTTCGGGAAACCGTCGGCAAACGGCTCTGGATATCAATCGCCCTGATAACACTGGCAAGTCTGCTGCTGTCTGCAGGAAATTTGTCGGATATCCGTTGGTCGCCCGGCTCCGTCCTGATCCTCGCAGCCTGTTTTGTATGGGGACTTGAGAACAACTGTACAAGGCGGCTTTCCTCCAAAGACCCGCTGCAGATTGTCATTATTAAAGGCCTCGGATCTGGGACAGGTTCCCTTATTCTGGCCATTATTTTCGGTTCGCTTTCCGGAAATGCGGCGTACATTCCGGCAGCACTCCTACTGGGTTTTTTCGCATACGGGCTCAGCATTTTCTTCTATGTCAAAGCGCAGCGGGAACTTGGCGCAGCCCGAACCAGCGCCTTTTATGCGGGCGCACCGTTTGTCGGCGTGCTGCTATCCTGGATCGTACTCCGTGAAACGATCTCATACACGTTTCTTCTGGCTTTTGTAATGATGCTGGCCGGAAGTGCGTTTTTGATCTCGGAAAAACGAGCATACTGGCATATCCACGACCATTCCATTCACAGACATTCCTATACCGCCGATCCGCGGCACAGAAGCACGCATGACCATACACATACGAACCCGTAAAACTCGCAGGTGAAGCCCTATGCCGGCGCATGAACTTCCGTCCACAAGCTCCGCGAATTGCGCACGCACGACTTTTGAAGGACTGGAGGCGGCATACATGGCAATATTGACTTGGATTTGATCATATAAAATTTTGAAAATCTGAATATAAGAATATACTTTATTATCGGCAAGTCTTAAAATAATACATGTGCGATGTGGCACAAAGAATGGACGCACATATAAGAAGGAGAGATATTATGCCTACGATCCAAATGATTCTACTGATTGCAGCCGGTCTTTTTGTTCTTTATATTTTAATATTCAAAATCCTTGGACTGCGTGTCATCAATTCAAACGAAGTTGCCGTTATTGAGAAATGGTGGAGCTTCAAGGGCTCACTGAAAGACGCAATCATTGCGCTGCACGGAGAAGCCGGATATTCACCGCATCTTCTTCGCGGAGGCATCCATTTCAAGACGGTTCTAATGTACAGAATTCACAAATATCCGCTGATCACCATTCCGCAGGGACAGATCGCCTATGTGTTTGCCCGCGACGGTCAGCCGCTCGCACCCATCCAGACACTGGGTAAAGTGATTCCGGAAGCGAATAATTTTCAGAACGTAATCGGATTTCTCGAAAACGGCGGACAGAGAGGCCCGCAGAGAGGGATCATCAGAGAAGGTACATACGCGATCAATCTTGCGCAGTTTATTGTGATTACCCCCAATGATATCAAGGCAATATTCAGCGGTGTGAAGCAGGAGAGATCTGAGCTTGCGATCATGCAGCAGACGCTTCTGGCTCGCAACGCATTCAGCCCGATCGTCATCATGGGAACATCCGGAGGCGAGGCAAGCGACATGATGGGTATTGTCACAGTTCATGACGGCGCTCCCCTTCCTGAGAACGAAATTATCGCCCAGAGCACAGGAGAAGGACATTCCAGCTTTCAGGATCCTGAAAAGTTTCTGGCGCTTGGCGGCAGACGCGGCAAACAGATTCAGGTGCTGATCGACGGTACGTATTTTATTAACCGGCTTTTTGCAACGGTTGAATATCGGCCCAAGACCATCGTACCGATCGGATTCGTCGGAGTTGTCGTATCTTTCTTCGGCAAAGAAGGTGTTGATCTGACAGGCGCCGATTATCATCACGGCGAACTCGTGCAGGACGGTTGTAAGGGCGTTCTCGAGAAGCCTCTGATGCCGGGCAAATATGCTTTCAATACGGATGCGGGGAAAGTAGTTCTCGTACCGACGACCAACATTATTCTCAAATGGAATAAAGCGGAGACAGGCGACCACAATTATGATGAGCATCTGACGGAAGTGGACATTATTACCAAAGATGCCTTTGAGCCGGCTCTGCCATTGTCGGTCGTTATGCACATTGATTACAAGCAGGCCCCATGGGTCATTCAGCGCTTCGGAGACATCAACATGCTGGTCAACCAGTCACTTGATCCGCTGGTCAGCGCCTACTTCAAAGACGTTGCCCAGACCAAGACGCTGATCGAGCTCATTCAGGAGAGAAGTGCTATCCGTGAGAGAGCGGTTTTGGAGATGCGTGAGAAATTCGCTAAGTACAATCTTCAGCTCGAGGAAGTGCTGATCGGAACCCCCAAATCTCTTGTAGCTGATATTCAAATAGAGAACATCCTGATGCAGCTTCGAGACAGGCAGATCGCCGAAGAGAAGAAGGTGACCTACCAGAAGCAGCAGTCCGCAGCCGAGAGCGAAAAACTGCTTAAAGAAGCACAGGCCGCAGCGGAGCAGCAGACCTTCCTCACCAAGTCCAAGATCCAGATCGAAGTAGAGCGCAACAGCGGTGCAGCTCTTGCAAGTAAGGCGGAGCAGGAAGCCAACCAGATCGTAGCTCTTGCGAAAGCACACAACACCCGTATCCGTCTCGAAGGAGAAGCGGAAGCTTCCAAAGAGCAGAACGTCGGTATTGCAAAAGCGAACGCCATTGATGCGCAGGTTAAAGCCTACGGCGGTGCCGAGTACCGGATCATTCAGGAAGTGGCCGACAAACTTACCGACGCGATCAAGAATTCGAAAGTCGACATCGTTCCGAAGACCGTAGTTAACATGGGCGGCGGTTCAAATGAAGAAGGAAATAGCGGAACGGGAAGTATCCTCGACGCACTTCTCAAATTCATTTCTCTCGAGAAACTGGGCGTATCGATCGCAGATAAGTCTGCTTTGGAATCAGAATTAAGCAAACGGACCTTCGTACCGTCAACGCCTCCGGTCTCGGATACGGAAACGGCACCGGCAGCAGAGCCTGCAGCTGCACCCGTCACGCCTCCTGCGGCAGCTGAAAAGCCCGCCTCTGTAAAGCCCGCCGCAGATACGAAGCCTAAGACAGGGAAGTAATATTCTTTCATCACACGAACAGAACGAACTCCTTTCGCTGCAGTGCCGGCTCATCACCGGATGTCTGCAAAAAAGGAGTTCGTTTTTTGTATACTTGAAAATGGCGGCTGTCCGTATCGTTTCGATGCGTTTACAGGCAGTCTTCGATCGCAGGGATCAGTTCCTCTGGTGTAACGGGCGATTCAAATCTTCCGACAATCCGGCCGTCGCGGCCGATCAGGAACTTTGTGAAATTCCACTTGATCGAGCTGTCCGAATAGGATTTCCCGTATTTTGCTTTCAGCATCACTTCGAATGCCTTGGCTTTCAGGCCGGGCCCGATCCCGTCAAAAGTCGTATGACTCGTCAGATACTGATAAATGGGATCGGCATCCGCACCGCGGACTTCGATTTTTGAGGAGAGCGGGAAGGTAACTCCGAACCGGCGCTTGCAGAAAGAGTGCACTTCCTCGTCTGTTCCCGGCTCCTACTCATTGAACTGGTTGCAGGGGAAACCGATGATCACGAGGCCTTTTTCGCCGTACGTCTCATGCAATTCCTGAAGACCTTCATATTGCGGCGTAAATCCGCATTCGCTGGCGGTATTTACAAGCAGCAGCACTTTTCCCTTATAATCGGCAAGAGAAGTCGGAATTCCTTCAATGGATGTATAGGAATAATCATATAAGTTCATTTGGATGTCTCCTTTCGCTACACAAAAACAAGCCAGGTGCCGGAGAATTCGGATCGCTTTACCGTGTGCGGAACCCCGTTTCTGGTACCGATCTATTTCCATAGTACTCCATTTTCTTGACATGAACCGGATATACTCGCAAAATGGCAATAGGTCCGTGTGGGATTCGACCCGCGGATGACAAAAATGGAAAGCGAGGACCCATATGAAAAGGATCATGAAAATTGATGGAATGACCTGCGGACATTGTCAGGCTCGAGTAGAAAAGGCACTGAATGCAGTCGACGGCGTGAAGGCCTCCGTGGATTTAAAGAATAAAAGTGCGACGGTTGTCGCTGATGCATCCGTCTCGGATGATACGCTTAAGAAGACCGTTGAGGACGCCGGATATGCCGTCGTAAAGATCGAAGAGAAGAAAGGTCTGTTCGGGAAATAATCTTTTCCGTTTTATTGCGATAGCGTTTGATTTGTCATCGTATTTATTATATTCTGGCTATATTCATATTTTTTGAAATCAAGAACAATGAAGTTCCTGGAGGGTATCAATTATGGCTATGAAACTTGCTTTTTCTACCCTTGGATGTCCGGACTGGACATGGACAGAAATTTACACGATGGCATATGATCTTGGATATTCCGGCATTGAAATTCGCGGTCTCGGAGAAGAAATTACTGCGGCCCGTACGAAGCCGTTTTTACCCGGCGAAATCGACCGGACCATGGAAGCGCTTGAAAAGCTCAAACTTTCCATTTCCTGTTTCTCATCTAACTGCGTGCTGTCCTCACCGGAAGGCGCGGCGGTTGCATTTGAGGAAATCAATGAAAACATCGCGTTGGCCGCGCGCGTCGGTGCACCCTATATTCGAGTTCTCGCAGATGCGCACCCGGCACCGGAGAACAGTGTTGACGATGACGCAGTGGCAGAAATTCTTAAAAAACTCGCGGTATCCGCCGAAGCGAACAACGTCACGCTGCTGGTTGAAACCAACGGCGTCTATGCGGATACGAAACGGCTTCGTGTTCTGTTGGACCGTGTCGCCAGCCCATTTGTCGCTGCTCTTTGGGATGTCAATCACCCGTACCGCTTTTTCCACGAATCGCCTTCCGAAACCTGGGCGAATCTCGGAAGCCTCATCCGATATCTGCACATGAAGGATTCCATCATGGACGCAAACGGCATGGTGCGCTATCGCCTGGCCGGCAGCGGAGATCTTCCGCTGATTGAAACACTGAATCTCCTGAAGGAGAATGCATTTGAAGGATATGTGTCTCTGGAATGGGTAAAGAGATGGTCAACTGAAATCGAAGATCCGGCGGTTGTTTTTCCGCAGTTCCTGACGTTCGTCCGCATGTGGGAAAAATCCATCGCGTCGGGCACAGCCGGGAAGGCGATTGACGCGAAATTGCCGCAGGCCGAAAAGCCTGTTATCGATGTTTCGCACCCGGCCGCACCCTCCGTGAGCTGTTTTGTGCGAAGAGAAGACGGTCAGAGAATTTTCGAGAAAGATAATCTGATTGACCTTACCTTTGGGCAGCTGCTTGAGAAGACGGCAGCAACTTTCCCGGATCAGTGCGCCATTTCTTATACAACGAGAGATTATACCCGCACATACAGCGAGTTCCTGCAGGAAGTGGATGTCGCAGCGCGCATGTTTCTTGCGATGGGGATTAAGAAGGGCGATCATGTCGCCATTTGGGCGACCAACTACCCGCATTGGTTTCTGACGTTCTGGGCAGCGGTCCGTATCGGTGCCGTGCTTGTCACCGTGAATTCATCCTATAAGATCCATGAAGCGGAATATCTGCTTCGACAGTCCGACACGCAGACATTGGTTATGATTGATGGATATAAGGATTCCAATTATGTGCAGATCATCAATGAGATCTGTCCGGAACTTGCTTCCTCCGTTCCCGGGAAGCTTGCCAGTGCCCGTCTTCCGTACCTGAAAAACGTGATCACCGTAGACTCGAGACTTCCCGGATGTTTTTTCTGGGACGATGCGCAGTCTCTTTCTTCCGCTGTTCCTGAAAATGCCGTGCGCGACATGCAAAAAGACCTGGATAAGGATGAAGTCTGCAACATGCAGTATACATCCGGTACCACGGGCTTTCCGAAGGGCGTTATGCTGACGCACTATAACGTCGTCAACAACGGAAAGTGCATTGGCGACTGCATGGATTTCACAACGGCCGACCGCCTTCTGATTCAGGTGCCTATGTTCCATTGCTTCGGTCTGGTTCTGGCTATGACGGCTTCTGTCTCGCACGGAACGACCATGGTTCCGATCGAATATTTCCAGCCGGCGAAGGTTCTTTCCACGATTACACAGCGGAAAATCACTGCAATGCACGGCGTTCCGACCATGTTTATCGCACTTCTGGAACACCCTGATTTCGAGAAAACCGATTTCTCCTATTTGCGTACAGGGATCATGGCAGGCTCGCCCTGTCCGATTCCTGTCATGGAAGCCGTCGTCAGCAAAATGAATATGCAGGACATTACAATCGTTTTCGGTCAGACGGAGAGTTCGCCGGGCTGTACGCAGAGCCGTGTCGGAGATCCTCTGGAAGTCCGCGTCGCAACTGTCGGCCGTCCTCTCCCGGGGGTCGAGTGCGGAATTGTCGATCCTGCTACCAATGAATGGCTGCCGGATAATGTCCCGGGTGAATTTGTAGCACGCGGGTACAATATTATGAAAGGCTACTACAAGATGCCGGAAGCTACTAAGGCGGCCATTGATGAAGATGGATGGCTGCACACCGGCGATCTGGCGATCCGTACACCGGAAGGGAATTTTAAAATTACGGGGCGTATAAAGGATATGATTATCCGAGGCGGAGAGAATATCTATCCGAAGGAGATCGAGGAATTCCTGTATACGCATCCTCAGGTCAGAGATGTACAGGTTATCGGAGTGCCGGATAAGAAATACGGGGAAGAGATCATGGCCTGTGTTATCCGCAAAGAAGGCTCCACTATTACGGATGACGAACTGAAAGAGTATGTCCGTTCCCGCATGGCCAAGCATAAAACACCCCGGTATATTGCCTTTGTGGATGAATTTCCCATGAATGCAGCCGGGAAGATTCTCAAATACAAAATGCGCGAATGGGCGGTCCAGGAACTCGGACTGCAGACGGAAGCCGCCATTGAGACCGCCTGAGCAACGGGAAAATGGCCGGTTTCATCGAATGCAGCAAAGCAGACAAAAAAAGGAAGACTTTTCGGGGGCTTCCTTTTTTGATTTACAGCAGCTTTTCATACAGGTAGAAAAGACCTTTTCGCCACTGCGCCTCGCCGGCATACACATAGTCGAGTTCTTTGTACATGTGAAGAGCGTAAGGGTTTTCTGAAAAAACATCCAGCCGTATGGCTTCGGTTTTCTCTTGTTTCAGCATGTTTTCCAGAGTCATCATCGTCCTAGTCCCGATGCGGCGATTCTGGAATTGCGGATTGACACAAAGTCTGTGAACAATCGCAAAGGCGCTGCCTGTATATTTCCAGTTTCCATTTTCATATTGTGCATCGTATTCCTTATTCAACACGAAAAAGGATGCGATTTGGCTGTCGATATGCGTGATAAACATTTGACGCTTCAAGATGTCATCTCTGAGTGTATCTTCGTTTGGATAATGAGCATCCCACTGGAAAATACGGCAGCTTTCCATGGTCTGAATCGCATTGGAAACGATGCCGCAGATTTCTTTCAAGTCATTAAGGGTTGCCAGCCTGACTGCAATCTCCGTATCCATAACATCCTCCGGTCTGATGACGAATAATTAACTGTCAGCCGGTATAACCGGCACTTCCGCGTAATATTCCTCGAGTGTCTGCCCGGTCGTAAACAGCATCGTTGCCAGGTCAATTCCGACATAGCGGTAATGCCAGGGTTCATATACATACCCCGTGATATCGCTCTTGTCCTGCGGATAACGGAGAATGAAGCCGTATTGATATGCATGCGTGCTGACCCACATCCCGGCCTTCGTATCCCCGAAAGAATAGCTGATGGATCCGACAGCGGTCGTACTGATATCCAGTGCAAGACCGAGATTGTGCTCGGAGCGTCCCGGATAGGCATTACGTGAGATCGCATGTTCGACGCCCTGTTTCGAAACGGATGTTGAAAACAGCGTCGCCTGCTCCTCCAGAGTACGATAGCCGGAACATAAATACAGAGTATATCCGGTATCTGTCTCACAAGCCGCCCGCATAAGGTCCCAGGCGTCGTCAGCCTCCGGGCGAATCGATTGATTTTTCGAGGAGTCGGCGAGCACGAGTTCAGGAACGTAATCATCGGGCAGGGTGAAATATTTGTTGACCAGTACCGTTACATCCTCCGGATCTGCAATGATTTCCGGAGAAATCGTCCGGGGATCTGCATAACCGCCGTACCAGTCAATACCGCCGTTCTGTGTTCCGGACATGACGGCGGGTTCTTTGGGAACCGGAGTCGTAGTCGGAGTCGGAACTGCCGTTGGTGTCGGAACTGTAGTAGGGGTCGGAACTGCCGTAGGAACGGGGGTTGACGAAGGCGCAGGAGACGCGACACCTTCCGGAGATCCGGAAGGTGCTGCAGAAGATACGGAAATACCCGCCGAAGACGCCGCGGACTTTTGCATCAGCCCGAAGACGGCAATCGTCGATACTGTCACAAGAAGAAGGATGCCGATGATCCAGCGAAGTCTTTTCATGAAATCTCCTGTCAGGAAAATAGAAAAGAAGAATTCGGGCAAACAGGCTTCGGATTCTTACCCCGGCATAACCTGTTCTTTGCCGTAATATTCTTCGAGCGTCTGCCCGGACTCGTATAATTTCGTAGCCAATTCAACTCCGACAAAGCGATAATGCCAGGCCTCGTAGCCATATCCGATGATGGATCCTTTATCCCTCGGATAGCGAAGGATAAATCCGTATTCGTGCCCGTGTTCCTTAACCCACTGGCCGGCTGTCGATTCAACAAATTCATCCCGGATTTCGGGATCGTCTGCGGTATTAATATCAAGAGCCAGGCCCAGACTGTGCTCGGAACGTCCCTGATATGCATTTTTCTCGCAGACCTTTTCGAGTCCCCGCCGCTCGATTGCATGGGAGAAGCTATACGCCTGCGTTGCATAGGACCGGTATCCGGATACAAGATAAAGTACCTCACCGGTATCTTTATCACAGGCTGCACGCATCAGATCCCAGGCATCATCGGCTTCCGGGCGAAGATACTGACCGGCAGAAGAATCCGCCATCACGAGATCCGGCACATAATCCTCGGGCATTGCATAGTACTTATTTATCAGAACTGTCAGGTCTTCCGGATTTGTCACCACTTCGGCACGAACGGTCCGCGGATCTACATATCCGTTATACCAGACAGGCGCGTCCGTCTGCGGTTCAATATATTCCGGCGTGGGGGTCGGTGTGGGTGTGGGCGTCGACGTCGGAGTCGGCGTCGGTGTGGACGTGGGTGTCGGTGTAGGCGCAGCTGTTGTACTGACAACTGTCTGAGCCGCGACCGTCTCAGCTGCCGCCCGGGACGAGCAGCCGGAAACCATGACCAGACCCGCCAGGCATAATGTTATGACAAGAACCTGTGAAAAACGCCTCATGGAACCCGCTCCTTATGCATCACCGGAAGAATTGCAATAGTGACAGTATAGTACAACCGTCTTTCGATTTCTATCTTGACAGAGAAAAATGCCGAATCTATAATGTAGGCACAACTTCGGGGCGGGGCGTGATTCCCCACCGGCGGTAAAGCGACAGCAGTCGATGAGCCCGCGAGCGATAGCTGAACCGGTTAGATTCCGGTGCCGACGGTATAGTCCGGATGAAAGAAGTGAAGACTGGTCAGCATAAGCGACTGGAATTTTCTGCATGTTGAGCTCCTCCGAAGATTTTGGGGGAGTTTTTTTATGCCTTGAAGAAAAACAAGGAGGATATGAAAGATGAACGAAAAGGAAAAAGGAACGGATTACACCAACATGCTTGACACAATGAAAAAGAAATTCTTCGGAAGCGACGAGACTCGCAGAAGAATGAGCACCCGCAAAATGACCAGCCTGGCACTGCTCGCGGCACTCGCTGCAATTCTGATGTATCTCGAGATTACCATTCCGGTCATCGTTCCGTCATTTTTGAAGCTGGACCTGAGCGAAATCCCGGTACTGATCGGAGCTTTTGCTTTCGGGCCGGGAAGTGCGATCATTATTGAACTCATAAAGAATCTGCTGCACCTTCCGGTTACAAGCTCGCTCGGTGTGGGAGAACTTGCCAACTTTCTGGCTGGATCGATTTTTGCCGGAACCGCAGGATTCATTTACCGTAAGTACAAGAGTAAAAAAGGCGCGATTGCCGGCATGGCCGCGGGAACGATCGCAATGACTGTGTTTACGTCCTTTCTGAACTACTATTTTATGCTTCCCTTTTATGCAAAACTGTTCCATATGCCTATCGATGGTCTGGTAGCTTTTGGAACAGCAGTAAATGTCTATGTCACAGATCTGAAAACGATGATCATTTTTGCCTTCGTACCGTTCAATCTGTTCAAGGGACTCATCGTATCGCTGATTACAGCGCTGGTATATAATCGCGTTTCTCCGCTGCTTCACGGAAGAAAAAGACTGCAGTCCGGTCAGCCGGAGACTACACCTCCTGTTACACAGGATTGACTTTCCAGTCGAATGCCCTCTACAATACATACATACGATCTTTGAGGTTATAGGGGGATCCATGAAAAAGTACCGGAAATGCAATTTGCAGAGAATCATTGCCGTGGCAATCACAGCTGTATTATTGTGCACGGTTTTTTCAGTCTCGCAAAGCAATATGTATGCCGCATCTTCTCTTACTCTTACTCTGGCAAAAACAAACAGCTGGGAAGAGGGAGGGAAGGTGCGGTCTCAATTTTCCGCAGCTGTCACAAACAGCGGGACGGACGCGGTTTCCGGCTGGAAAATCACTATCAATGTTCCTGAAGGGTCTTCGATGGGCAAATCTGACGGCTGGAACGGAACGTTTTCACTGTCCGGCACGTCGCTCACCATAACGCCTCTCGAATACAACAGCAAAATACCGGGCGGCGGAACGGCGGCGGATATCGGATTCATACTGACGACGCCCAAAGATGTCGATCTGACAGGAGCTGTATCTGCTTCCGGTGCAGCCGGCGGCGGACAGCCCTCGGCAATACCGACTCCGGGTGCCGGCCTGACGCCTTCGGAAGAAACGGCTTTGGACGCTCCGACCGGGGACGACTGGCTGCATACGGACGGGAACAAAATACTGGACGAAAACGGAACCGAAGTGTGGATCACCGGAATCAACTGGTTCGGATACAATGCGGGCACAAATATTTTCGACGGTGTCTGGTCGTGCAATATGCGGGAGGCAATAGCGGCGATAGCCGATCATGGCTTCAACCTGCTCCGCATCCCGATTTCGGCGGAACTGGCACTTGACTGGAAGAACGGAGTCTATCCGACGGCGAACTTCAATCAGGCAACGAACCCGGAACTTGTCGGACTCAACAGCCTTGAGATTTTTGATCTGGCAGTTAAGTCCTGCAAAGCAAACGGAATCAAGGTCATGCTTGACATTCACAGCGCGGAGACGGACAGCATGGGACACATGAAGAACCTCTGGTACACGGACAAAATATCCACGCAGGATTACTATGATGCGCTGTCCTTTCTGGCGAAGCATTTTCAAAATGATGACACAGTCGTTGCCTATGACCTGAAAAATGAACCGCACGGGAAACCGAACGAGACCTCGGCCATCTGGAATGATTCAACGGCGCCGAACAACTGGAAATATGTGGCGGAAATAGCAGGCAACCTGGTACTGGACAGTAATCCGCATGCGCTGATCATGATCGAGGGCATTGAAATATACCCGGTGGATATTGCTGCAAACGGAGATTTCTCCTCGACGAATTCCGCAGATTACTATTTTGACTGGTGGGGCGGCAACCTTCGGGGCGTGAAAGACTTCCCGATTGATTTCGGGTCCGCCGAAAGAAATGCACAGATCGTTTATTCCCCGCACGATTATGGTCCGGCGGTGTTTGCTCAGCCCTGGTTTGAAGGCGGTTTCACTTATGAATCACTGCAGACCGATTGCTGGAACGATAACTGGCTCTATATCAGCAAAGAGAATATAGCCCCGCTTCTGATCGGTGAATGGGGCGGGTTCATGACCGAACCGAACCTGTCCTGGATGACGGATCTTCGACAGCTGATCAGTGAATACCATCTGAATCATACATTCTGGTGCTTTAATGCGAATTCCGGAGATACGGGCGGGCTGGTTCTGGATGATTTCACGACATGGGATGAAGCAAAATACACATTTGTAAAAGATGTTCTCTGGCAAAACAACGGAAAGTTTGTCAGCCTCGACCATGTCATTCCTCTTGGAACTTCCGGAAACGGAATTTCGCTGTCGGTCATCTCCGGTCCGGTCCAGCCCACAGATAACGGACCGACACCGTCTGTTTCCACATCGCCGTCACCGACCGCTGCTCCGACGCAGACCTCTGCGCAGCAGACAACACAGGCCGCAACAGCAAAAGCGACTTCGTCATCGGACGGTGCATCGGGATCTTCGATATGGATGGCAGTCGCTGGAGTCGTGATCATACTTGCGGCCGCCGGCGGTGCGGGTTATTATATCTATCGCGGCCAGAAGAAAAAAGAGAATGATGAGGGTCAAAGTGACACGTAATCCAACCAGCAAAAAAAAAGGACAGCCGGCTGCCCGGAAGACAGTGCCGGGGTTCTCCCTGAGGGACAGAATTCTTCTCGCAGTCCCTGCGGGCATTTTCCTGTTTCTTCTGATATATTCATCGGAGCGGTTTTCTTCACCGGTTCAGGAAATCGGTCTGATCGTCATTTCTGTCGTGATTTCCATACTTGTGTTTATTATTTCAAAAGATTACGTAACGTGTGCGCTGGCACAGTCTTTCGGACTACTTTTCTCGCTTGTCTATTTTACTGCAGCCGCATATAAGGAAGGCATATCTTTCAGCCGTATTATGACCTTCGGCACGTCGTTTCATATTGGGCTTGTCTGGGTATCCGGGTTATTAATCACGGTTTTGATCCGGCTTTTTTCCAGAGGAAAATGGGACAGCCGGAAGCGCCGGAGTTCTTTTCTTAAAGCGTTTCATCTTTCCAGTGCGATTTTTCTGATATGTTATGCAGGCTTGCTGGTTCTTCTTTTTTATGCGCAGAGGACCGTTGATCTGGACGGACAAAGAAGCTTAAATCTGATCCCGTTTAAGGGAGCGTTTGCCATTTACTGGCCGCACATTCTTGCGGGAGAATTCAGACACGGTATATTTATTCAGTTCTTTGGGAACTTGCTTATTTTTACTCCGCTCGGATTCTATATGAGTGTGTATTTCAAGAAGACGCCATGGTTTGTGATCATTCTTCTGCCGATGATCTTATCCGGCGCCATCGAAACCACGCAGTATGTTTTCAATATGGGAAAGAGCGATATTGACGATTTCTGGATGAATGTCCTGGGTTACTGGCTCGGGTTTTTGCTCTGTTTGTGTGTCGGATGGATTCGCCGACTTGTCACGAAAGGCGAAGAGAAGAGTATCTGGTAAACAACAGCATGCTGTGCATGCATAAACAGAAATAATGTCGCAGCCCAAAGACAGAAGGAAAGACTACTCCTGCTTTCCGGCAGGGTTTTGAACGGAATCGCAGATCGAACTGCAGGAACCGCAATGTCCGGAGCATCCGCCGCAATGTGTGCCGGATGATTTCGTTTTTCGTCTGCGCATCAGCCCGCCGGCCAGAACAAGTGCAGCCGCTGCAAAAACAAGAGCCAACAGTACATAGTCTATCCAATGCAGTCCGTTCATATGCGTCACACTCCCGTCCATTCCCGGATGATCTGGCACCCCAACAAGTTAGCCTTGACTAACATTGTATGCTTCACGGGGAAATAATGCAATAGAATTTGCAGTAACAGGCAAAAAAAGACCGGCTAAAAAGCCGGCCTTTTAAGATTTGTCGGGAAAGCAATTATTCGCCGTAATAAAGAACCTTCATTACGCCGCCTGCAAGACGTTCGTATTTTGCGATTTCTTTTGCAGCATACGCTTCGCCTTCTGCGGTAACGTGATAATAGCGGCGGCGTCTCTTCAATCCAACCAGGACATCCTGTGACTCTACATATCCGTCTGCTTCCAAGCGGTAAAGTGTCGTATACAGTGCGCCTTCAGTAAGGGAGATATCGCCCTCGCTGCGGTCGCGAATCAATCGAACAAACTGATATCCATACTGATCTTCTTCGAGTAGCAATTTGAGTGCAAGGATTTCGGTTAAGCCTCTTTTCAGCGTAACGAGTGTGTCGTACATTCCAATGTCCTCCGTACAATTATTTGATTAACTAAAACCAACAGGTCAATACTATCATGTAAATGTGCAGGAAACAACGAAGAAAAGGTGAAAATTTACGAATTATTCGCAAGAAAAATCGCAATATGTAGAGAATTCATATGAAAAATTGCTATATACAGCACATTTGATAGGAATAATTCAAAAACATTGCAGCAACATTGCTCGAACACAATAAAAACCTTTTGTTTTTTGCGCGAAACCTATCGTGAAGCGGGCGACGAAAGGGAAGTCCCTGCCTGTTCATGATTTGAAAAGTGTCAGTTACCTGCTGGAAGCCGCCCCATAAATGCAGTAAAAACACGGACGGGAAGAAGCTTGGCGAGAACATGAAGAGCTTTTTGTGAAAAGCCATACACATACATGCCGCGCCCGCGTCGGGAAGCGCGAAGGGATGCCGCTGCCAAACGGCCGGGGTCGACAACAAATAGAGCCTTAAAACCCTCGGACCGGGCTCCGGGGATTCCGGATGCGACGGCGACAAAATCCGTCTCGACCGGGCCGGGACAAACCGTGGTAACTGCAATATTATGATGCCGGAGTTCGGCTGACAATGCTCTGGAGAATGAAATAACAAAGGATTTGGATGCCGCATAGACGGCAAACCCCGGCTGCGGAAGAAGGCCTGCAGTCGATGCAACATGCACGATTCGCGGCCCGGTGCTCAATGTGCCCGCATCGCCGGCTGGAATCATATATGGAAGACAAAGTCCCGTAACCTCAGCCAGTGCAGAACAGTTGAGAGAAATCATAGCGTGGATTTCAGACCGTGTATTCGTCTCAAACCGACCGGTTCGCCCGATGCCGGCGGAATGGATCAGCAGCCTGATGACCGGCTTTTCTGTCGCAAGAACCTGCTGAAGATCGTCCAATGCGTCCTTTTCCGTCAGGTCCCACGAAAAAACGCGGATGCGAACCGGATCGAGTTCGGCTTTCAAAGCCTGCAGTCGATCCGTACGTCTGGCGATCGCCCAGATTTCATCAACCGGCATATTTCCGTCTGCGCTCCGGTTAAGGACCACATGCCGGAGATACTGTTCGCCGATGCCGGAGGAAGCTCCTGTGATAATAGCAATATTCATCTGCGCTGCCTTTCTTTGAAAACAAACACGAATCGGGACAAATACGTCCGAGGGCGGCATTTTTATGTATAAAAGTATAGTAGCATATTTCAGGATTTTCCTGCGAAGAAGTTGACGCAGCCGGCTGCAATTCCTGATGCGATTTGTCGCACGGATGTCTCATCCGAGAGTAGAGAGCGGTCGTTTTTGTTCGTTATGAATCCCACTTCAATAAGTGCGGAAGTCAGATTGTGTTCCCGAAGTACGGCATAATTGTCGGCAACGACACTTTCCGAATTTGTCTTCAGCTGCGGAGACGCGGACGTAACCGCGTCATACAGGGATTGTGCAAATGCCTCGTTCCGGGAGTTGTCTCTGCCGTAATATTCCGCTCGATTCGGGAAGTTCTCATTGTTCTCATAATTCGGATCATTCGCGAGCAAATCTTTTTCGCTTTGGATGACGGATTCATCCGTCACGTAGTATATCTGCGTTCCGTGAAGAGATGTCTGCGGGTTGGAGTTGATATGAATCGAAAGATACAATACATCTGTAAAATTCTTCTCAAGTGACATGAGCAGCGCAAGTTCATCGCCCACTCCGGTACCGGCCATAATGCCCATGCCGCCGGTATCAACCGTATCGGAGTTGATTTGTATGACATCGGACAGTTCGGTGATGAGCCGGGATTTCTGAACTGCGGTCAAAGTATCTTCTTTGATCTGGTCCGCGTATTGGATACAATAAAGATGCACGAGAGAAATTCGCGTGTAGAGCGAAACCCACGAATCATCGGTGCGAAGCATGATGACCGTCGCCCCCTGTGCTTCGAGTGCCGTTTTTGTTTCATCGGCAATCAGAAGGTTCAGATTACTCTCTAAAAGTGTCGGTGTATTCTTCGGGTAGGAACAGCCGGAATCGCTCCCGCCGTGACCCGGGTCGAGAAAAATCAGACGCCCGTACAGCGGCTTCGCAGGATCCGCGGAAAAAGTGATCATCTTCGTAAAGGGAACTGTGGATTCGGTCTGGGCGATCGTTATATTCTTGCGATCCGATGGAGCCGTAGAATGACTGATCGAAGCGGATGAAGGATTGTTGTTGTGCAGAATCCAGATTATTCCGCCCGTCAGAAGTAAAACGGACGCAACGATGGAAATCAGCAGAAGGAAAGCACGTCTTCTGGCTCTCGTCCGACGCCGAGCCTGTGAATTCGAAGGCCGTCCGGCGGAGACCGGCGGCTGTGGATTCGGCCGGCGCGAGGCCGACCGGGTCGGATCCTTCCGCTGCGATGACCTTCCGATTCGTGACGGCTGCCTTTTTGGATCTTCCATGCAGTGCGTTCTCCCTATCGTTTTATCGGCAAAAAATAGACTTGAATAATAGTATATCCGATTTATTTGCTCAAAGGTGTAAAATGCCTTGTCGTTTTGATTACATAGATGTAAACAAGTATTTTCAGTATAAGCCTCAAAAGTGACACATAAGTGACGGCTTTCCATCAAAAATGTCACAATATCCAACAGATTTGATCAGAATGGTTGACCCCTCTATAAGGATGCCTGTATGATGAACGATGAATCGAATACACAGAGAATTTGTATGCTTTTGCATTACACAAGGAGAATCACATGCTGGATGTATCAGGAGTTACGCTGCGGTTTGGCGGGCGAACTCTTTTTGAAGATGTAAACATCATTTTTACCAAAGGAAACTGTTATGGCATCATCGGAGCGAACGGCGCCGGTAAATCGACATTCCTCAGAATCATTTCCGGCGATATCGAGCCGAGCAAGGGCGGCGTTACGCTGTCGCCCGGCGAACGCATGGCGGTTCTCGAACAGGATCACTTTAAGTATGATGCTTTTACTGTCCGGGATACGGTTATCATGGGCCACACGCGCCTGTACCAGATCATCGGCGAGAAAGAAAAACTCTATGCCAAGACGGATTTTACCGAAGAAGACGGCATCCATCTGGGCAATCTTGAGGGCGAATTCGCCGAACTTGACGGATGGTCCGCCGAAAGCAATGCGGATCAGCTGCTGCAGGGACTCGGACTGCCGGAATCTTTCTATGACCGCAAAATGGGCGACCTGACCGGATCGCAGAAGGTCAAAGTACTCCTGGCACAGGCTCTGTTCGGCAACCCGGATGTGCTTCTGCTCGATGAGCCGACCAACCATCTGGATCTGGATTCCTGCCGCTGGCTCGAAGAATACCTGCTGAATTTTGAGAACACCGTCCTGGTCGTATCACATGACCGTCACTTTCTCAACAAAGTCTGCACGCATATCGCCGATATCGATTTCTCCAAAGTGACACTTTTCCAGGGGAATTACGATTTCTGGTATGAATATACACAGCTGTCCCTTCGACAGAACAAGGACCAGACCAAGAAGATCGAGACCAGAAGGAAAGAACTGCAGGATTTCATTACACGGTTCTCGGCGAATGCCTCGAAATCCAAACAGGCGACCTCCCGCAAGAAGCTCCTCGAAAATCTCGAGCTGCCCGAGGTGGTCAACTCGTCCAGAAGATATCCGTTTATTTCCTTCACGCAGGATCGTGAAATCGGCAATGACGTGCTTTTTGTGCGCGGCCTGACGAAGACGCTTTTCGGACGTAAGGTGCTCGATAATATTTCCTTTACAATGGATAAGGGCGACGCGATCGCATTCGTCGGCGAAGACGAAGTCGCGAACACGACGCTTTTCCGGATTCTGATGGGTGAAATCGAGCCGGATGCGGGTGAGTTCAAGTGGGGCATTACGACCACGCGTTCCTTCCTTCCGAAAGATAACAACGCATTCTTTGAGGGCTCGGAGCTGTCTCTTGTCGACTGGCTCCGGCAGTATTCGAAAGACCAGAACGAGACGTACATCCGGGGATTCCTGGGACGTATGCTCTTTTCCGGTGAAGAAGCACTGAAGAACGCAAGCGTATTGTCCGGAGGCGAGAAGGTGCGCTGCATGCTCTCAAAAATGATGCTGTCCGGATCCAATGTTCTGCTTCTGGACGACCCGACGAATCACCTTGACCTTGAAGCGATCACGGCTGTGAACGAAGGAGTGAAGGCTTTTAAAGGATCGATGCTTTTCACATCGCATGACCATGAGTTCGTCCAGACCGTCGCGAACCGCATCATGGAAATCCGTCCGCAGGGACTGCTGGATAAGCGGATGCTGTACGACGAATTCCTCGAGCGGCATGCCGAATTCGTCTGAGAAGTTATTTTACAGAAATAATAGTAATTTTTTACAATTAGTTCACCTAATATCGATAAACACGTATTGTAATTCCGAATATGCCGTGATACGCTTATGCTATTAAAATGCAGGGCGGTGATGGTATGGCCGGAATTTCGAAAATCGGTGTATGGGGCGACTCTATTCTAAAAGGTGTCATCTTTGATGCGGAATCCGGGCGGTATCGGCTGATCCGGAACGGAGCCGTCCATGATTTCGCGCAGCTTTTTCATCTGGATGTGAAGAACCATTCGCATTTCGGATGTACCGCACCAAAGGGAATGGCCAGTCTGGACCGTACACTCAGCGAAGGATTTGAGGCGGATATGGTGCTTCTGGAATTTGGCGGGAATGACTGCGATTATGACTGGGCAGATGTGTCCAGCACACCGCTGCAGGCGCATCAGCCCAATACAGTATATGAAGATTTTACGGCGGCCATGACCCAGATGATCCGCGCACTGCTCGACAAGGGAATTCGGCCCGTTCTCATGAATCTTCCGCCGATTGATTCGGTGCGGTTTTTCGACTGGATCACCAAGCCGGAGAACGTTGACCCGGACCGGGTGCTGACGTTTCTCGGAGAGAAAGAAAATATTTACCGTCATCAGGAACGATACTCGCATGCGATCGAAAGTCTGGCGAGAGAATACAATTTACTGCTCGTCGATGTACGCGACGCATTCCTTCGCGAGGGGAATCTCGGAGCCTTTCTGTGTGCGGATGGGATTCACCCGAATGAAAAAGGACAGCGCCTGATCCAGGATGTATTTTCTTCCTGTTTCTCAAGATATGCGCTTGCCTGAAACACGAAAATTCCTGCGTTGGTAAGGGAAAATATCCAATTTGCCTGCTATATTTAAATGAAATTAAGCCGTATACTTAATCATTATGGAGACCTCGTATTTTGGGCAAAATCATTGCCCCGAAACAGGCAACATGCTATAATGTTGAAACCATTATGTCGGATCATCGACCGGTTCGTTAAAACGCTTGGTTTATTTCCTGATATTGTGGGCTTTATGGGGTGTTACAGTGCATCTAAGGCGATGTGCTTGGGCATTTCTGTTGCCCAATGACAGCAATGAATTCCCCATATACGGACATCTTGACAGGAAGCATTGACCAGAGTTTTTGCCGCGGAAGGCGCAGGGAATTCATTTTGGGTTCGATTGCTTTGCTTTTTTCGTGCGGAACGTTGACGTCTGTGCCTGATTTAGGACCGTAGGAATTGCGACAACATATAAAGGGGAGGCCAAATTACTATGTCAAACATGAGGGGATTACCTCAAGCGCAGGGGCTGTACGCTCCGCAATTTGAACATGATGCATGCGGAATAGGATTTGTTGTTAACATACGCGGTGAGAAATCACACACCATCGTCCGGCAGGGGCTTACGATTCTCGCGAATTTAGCGCATCGCGGAGGTGCGGGAAGTGAAGAGAATACGGGAGACGGTGCCGGTATTTTATTGCAGATTCCGGACCGGTTTTTCCGGCAGGTTTGTCCTCTGATTGATATCAACCTTCCGGCCGCCGGGGATTATGGCGTCGGTATGCTTTTCCTGCCACGCCAGTCGGATGCCCGCAAAGACTGTCAGGAACGGATTGAGAATATTGTCGAGAGTGAAGGACAGACCGTTCTCGGCTGGCGTACACTGCCGGTCAACGAGACGTCTCTCGGATCCGTCGCACGTTCGAACCGCCCGCATTTTTGTCAGATATTTATCGGGAAGAGCGCAGACTGCGTTACGGAACTCGATTTTGAGCGTAAGCTCTATGTCATCCGCAAGCGCTGTGAGAGTCTTACACTGAATCTTTCGGAAGACAGCAATGACTATTTTTATTTTGCCAGCCTTTCCTGCCGCACGATCGTATACAAAGGTATGCTGACTGCGGATCAGATCGATGCTTTTTATCTGGATCTGGCGAGTCTTGAATTTGAATCCGGCCTTGCTCTTGTACACTCCCGTTACAGCACGAACACATTTCCGAGCTGGGAACGCGCACATCCATACCGCTATCTGATTCATAACGGAGAAATCAATACGCTGCGCGGCAACATCAACTCGATGCATGCACGTCAGTCCGGTATCAGGACGAAGCTCTTCGGAGAGGATGTCTCCAAGGTTTTCCCGATTATTAATCCGGAAGGCAGTGACTCGGCGATGTTCGACAACTGCCTTGAGTTCCTTTCGCTGTCCGGCCGTTCGCTTGCGCATGCTGCAATGATGATGGTTCCCGAGCCCTGGTCCAAGCATGAGAGCATGAGCGATGAGCTCAAGGCTTTCTACGAATTCCATGCGATGATCGAAGAGCCCTGGGACGGACCCGCAGCGATGGCCTTTACCGATGGACGCAAGCTTTGTGCCATTCTTGACAGGAACGGACTTCGTCCTTCGCGATATTATGTAACCAAAGACGGACTTGTTATTCTCGCATCTGAAGCCGGTGTTCTTGATATTCCGGCGGAGAACATTCTGATCAAAGAGCGCCTGCGTCCGGGCCGTCTCCTTTTGATTGACACCGAAGAAGGCCGTATCGTTACCGACGAAGAAATCAAGAGCACAATAGCCGGTGAACAGCCGTACCGTTCATGGATCAACCAATATATGCGCAGCCTTGAACAGCTGCCCGTCCATAAAGATGCGCCGGTTTCGGCACCGATCGACGTGTCGGATATTGAGCGTCTTCAGAAAGCTTACGGCTACACCTATGAAGACATCCGTTCCATGATTCTTCCGATGGCCCGGGACGGCATCGATCCGTTGGGTGCCATGGGACAGGACACGCCTCTTGCCGTACTGTCCGATAAACCGCAGCTCCTTTATAACTATTTCAAGCAGCTTTTTGCTCAGGTCACCAATCCTCCGATTGACGCCTTGCGTGAAGATATTGTCACGATGACCGAAATGTATCTTGGATCGGAAGGCAACTTGATTGATCCGAAGCCGGAAAACAGCCACCAGATCAAAATCAAATATCCGATTCTCACCAATAAAGAAATGGACATATTGAAGAATGTGGCTGAACCGGGATTCAAGTCGGTAACGATTCCGATTCTTTTCCCTGCAACCGGCGACGGTGCTGCACTCAAGGCGGCTCTTGACGAGATTTTTGAGACGGCAGAAGCAGCTGTCGATGCAGGCGCGAATCTTCTGATCCTGTCCGACCGCGGAATGAATGAGACGATGGCATCTATTCCGGCTCTTCTGGCGGTATCCGGACTGCATCAGTATCTGACCAGGAAGAGAAAGAGAAAGCATTTCAGTCTGATTCTTGAATCCGCAGAACCGCGCGAAGTACATCATTTTGCAGCCCTTATCGGATTTGGCGTCTCAGCAATCAATCCATATTTAGCCTATGCCACCGTGGAGAACCTTGTGCACACCGGTCTGCTGACCGGCATGTCACAGGAAGCGGCGCTTGCACATTTCGTGAAGGCTTCCGTTAAAGGTATCGTCAAGGTTCTGTCGAAGATGGGTATTTCCACGATCCAGAGCTATCAGGGGGCACAGATCTTTGAAGCTCTCGGTATTGCCGAAGATGTAATCGACACCTATTTCACATCGACACCGAGCCGCATCGGAGGAATCGACCTGGATGTAATTGCCCGTGAAGCCAACATGCGCCACGAGGAGGCCTACGCGGTCAACTCGCCGGATGAAGGTCTGGAAGCCGGCGGCATCTATCAGTGGAGAAAAGACGGAGAATATCATCTCTTCAACCCGATGACGGTGCATCTGCTTCAGCAGGCCGTCCGTGCCGGAGATTACCAGCAATTCAAGGAATACAGCAGCCATCTGAATAAAGAGACACAACGTCTCTGTACAATTCGCGGTCTTCTGGAATTCGTGCCGACAAAGCAGCCGATTTCGATCTATGAAGTCGAGTCTGCGGATTCGATCGTGCATCGATTTAAGACGGGTGCCATGTCGTACGGATCCATCAGCAAGGAATCGCATGAAGCGCTCGCGATTGCAATGAACCGCATCGGCGGCAAGAGCAATACGGGAGAGGGCGGAGAAGATCCGGCCCGATTTGTTACGCTTCCCAACGGCGACTCCAAGAACAGCGCGATCAAGCAGGTGGCATCCGGCCGTTTCGGTGTCACGAGTGATTATCTGGTTCATGCGAAAGAACTGCAGATCAAGATGGCGCAGGGAGCCAAGCCCGGCGAGGGCGGTCAGCTTCCCGGCCGTAAAGTATATCCCTGGATTGCAAAGACACGTTTCTCCACACCCGGTGTCGGACTCATTTCTCCGCCGCCGCATCACGATATTTATTCGATCGAAGATCTGGCTGAATTGATCCACGACCTGAAGAATGCGAACAAATACGCCCGCATTAATGTCAAGCTGGTTTCTGAAGTCGGCGTCGGCACCATTGCGGCCGGTGTCGCCAAAGGCCGCGCGGATGTCGTTCTGATCAGCGGATATGACGGAGGTACCGGAGCATCTCCGAGAACCAGTATCCGTCATGCCGGACTCCCGTGGGAACTCGGTCTTGCCGAGACACACCAGACACTTCTCCTGAATGATCTGCGAAGCCGTATCGTCGTCGAAACCGACGGCAAGCTTCTTACCGGCCGTGACGTCGTTATTGCCGCCCTTCTCGGTGCGGAAGAATACGGATTTGCAACCGGGCCGCTCGTAGCCCTCGGCTGTGTCATGATGCGTGTCTGCAATCTGGATACATGCCCGGTCGGTGTTGCGACACAGAATCCGGAGCTCCGTAAGAAATTCGCCGGCAAACCGGAACATGTAGTCAACTTCATGCGGTTCATCGCTGAGGAGATGCGTGAGATTATGGCGGAACTTGGATTCCGCACGGTAGACGAAATGATCGGCCGCACGGACATGCTCCGCGTAGATCAGGCCGTTACCTTCTGGAAAGCCAAAGGACTGGATCTGTCCTGTCTGCTGTACCAGCCGAAGCTTGATTCGAGCGTGGAACGTTACTGCACAAAGAAACAGGATCACAAGATTGAGGAGACACTCGATCAGCAGGTTCTGATTCCGCTGTGCCAGTCAGCTCTCGAGCAGGGCAAACCGGTTCGTGTCACACTGCCGGTACGCAACATCAACCGCGTTGTCGGAACGCAGCTCGGAAGTGAAGTAACCCGTATCTACGGCGCCAAGGGCCTGCCGGACAACACGATCAACGTATTGTTCAAGGGTTCGGCCGGACAGAGCTTCGGAGCCTTCATTCCCAAGGGCATCACGCTGCAGCTCGAAGGAGACTCGAACGACTATATCGGCAAAGGCCTTTCCGGCGGACGCATCGTCGTTTTCCCGGATGCGGCATCCACCTTTACAGCCGAAGAGAACATCATCATCGGCAACGTCGCCTTCTATGGAGCGACAGCCGGTGAAGCGTATATCCACGGCCGTTCCGGCGAACGCTTCTGCGTCCGCAACAGCGGCGTGTCCGCGGTTGTCGAAGGCTGCGGCGACCATGGCTGCGAATACATGACCGGCGGTAAAGTCCTGGTCATCGGACCGACCGGACGCAATTTCGCTGCCGGTATGTCCGGAGGCATCGCCTACGTACTGGATGTGAATGATAATTTTGCATCACGCTGCAACAAAGAAATGGTCGGACTTTTCTCCCTGTCAAATCCGGAGGATATTGCCTCGGTCAAATCCATGCTCGAAAAGCATGTGCAATACACAGGCAGCACCTACGCAAAGAAGATCCTGGATGCATTTGAAAGCTATCTGCCCAAGTTCGTGAAGATTCTGCCGAAAGACTACGAGCGCATGATGAATGCCATCCGTGAGGTGGAAGCACGCGGTCTGACCGGCGAAGAAGCACTCATGGCCGCTTTCGAAGCAAACAATCACGATCTTTCACGCGTCACCGGCAACTAACGGATGCAACAGGAAAGAAATGGGAGGAATCAATAATGGGTAAGTCCACTGGATTTATGGAATACGCCCGGGAGCTTCCGGCAGACCGGGAACCGATAGAGAGAATCAAAGACTGGAAGGAATTCCACACGCACTGGACCGATGAGAAACAGCGCCTGCAGGGAGCCCGCTGTATGGACTGCGGAATTCCGTTCTGCCATACCGGCCTGCTGATCAAGGGAGCCGCTTCCGGCTGTCCGATCAACAACCTGATCCCCGAATGGAATGACCTTGTATTCAGAGGCTTGTGGAAAGAAGCTCTTGCGCGTCTTTTGAAGACGAACAATTTCCCGGAATTCACCGGAAGAGTCTGCCCTGCACCTTGCGAAGGCGCATGCACGGTCGGCATTAACGACCCGCAGGTCACCATTAAGAACAACGAATGTTACATTATCGACAAAGCTTTTGAAGAAGGCTGGATACAGCCCGAACCGCCCAAAGTCCGCACCGGCAAGACCGTAGCCGTCGTCGGATCCGGTCCGGCCGGACTGGCCTGCGCCGCACAGCTCAACAAAGTCGGACATCAAGTCACGGTCTACGAGAGAGCCGACCGTATCGGCGGACTGCTGATGTACGGCATTCCGAACATGAAGCTCGAAAAATCGGTCGTTGAACGCCGCGTAAAGCTCATGGCGGCTGAAGGCATCCAATTCATCACCGGAGTCGAAATCGGTAAAGACATCCCCACCGAAAAGCTTCGTGAAGACTTTGACGCCGTCGTCCTCTGCGGAGGCGCCACCAAGCCCAGAGATCTTCCGATTGAAGGCCGTACACTCGGCGGCATCCATTTTGCTGTTGATTTCTTAAGCGCCAATACAAAGTCCCTCATGGACGAGAAGAAGATGGACGTGACCGGAACGGATCGTGCGGGAGCCGCCCAAAGCGCACCCCTTACCGCAGCCGGAAAACACGTCATCGTCATCGGCGGCGGTGACACCGGAACCGACTGCGTCGGAACCAGCATCCGCCACGGCGCCCTTAGCGTAAATCAGTTCGAAATCATGCCTCGTCCTGCAGAAGAACGCGCTCCAGGCAATCCATGGCCGCAGTGGCCCTTTGTTCTGAAGACAGACTACGGACAGGAAGAAGCGATCGCACTGACCGGTGCAGATCCGAGAACCTGGCTGACAACGGCCAAACGTTTTGTCGGAGATGAGAACGGTCAAGTCAAAGAAGTCCACACCGTCTCCGTCCGTTGGGAGATAGACGCGTCCTGCCGCATGATTCCCGTCGAAGTCCCCGGATCCGAAAAGGTCTGGCCCGCGGAAATTGTTCTTCTGGCCATGGGCTTCCTGGGCCCGGATGATACGGCGCTCACATCAGCCGGCGTCATTCGCGACGCCCGTTCCAACGTGAAAGCGCAATATGATCAGTTCACAACCAACCTTCGCGGAGTTTTTGCCGCCGGCGATATGCGCCGCGGACAAAGCCTGATTGTATGGGCCATCAATGAAGGCAGAGGCGCTGCAAGAGAATGCGACCGCTTCCTGTCAGGCACCAGCAAGCTTCCATAATCATCAGAGGATGCGGGCAGCTTTGCCACCCGGTTCACACCGGGGCGAACTGCCCGCGCCGCCTCTTTGCAGCCCCGGTTCCCAGCCCGATTGGCGCAGGAATTGAATTGACAGGGCTAGACCGTAACTGTATAATTTAGCGTGCGTCGCCAAAGACGCGGATGTAGTTCAATGGCAGAACTCCAGCTTCCCAAGCTGACCACGCGGGTTCGATTCCCGTCATCCGCTCCATAACCCAATCCGCCTTTATAGCTCAGTCGGTAGAGCGCATCCATGGTAAGGATGAGGTCATCAGTTCGATTCTGATTAAAGGCTCCAACAGAACCCCTGATAGCAGTGCTTTCGGGGGTTTTACCATAATCAAAAGACGTTAATAGTCATTGTCGGAACTGCAGTAGCGTTTGCAACGGGAGAAAAATGGCAAGATTTTGACCCGAAATTCGATGGATTTCTTCTGATTTTGTTGCATCAATGCATCTTTTTCAAGGAGTGACTTATCATGAATCAGCGCTTCTAAACACTTCATATTTATATTTTATTTTGTAAAATGGACAAAACTATCTATTTTTTTGAGCATTTTCAAGGTAGTCGATAATATGTTTGCTGCCTTCTTGTTTGGCAACGTCTAAGATAGTTTCTTTTTCGTCAAACCAATCTTCTTTGTAATTCACACTAGCGCCATTTTCTACTAATAGTTTTACCATGTCAAAATAGCCTTCTTGTACAGCTTTCGTTAATAATCTATCTGTTTTTCCACCACTGCCGCTGTGAACACCTACGACGTTAACATCTGCACCTTTACCAATCAAATACTTTGCAATGTCCAATCGATTGAAAATTACAGCACGTTCTAAAGGCATGCCCACACTTGCCTTACCACCATTTACATCAGCGCCATGGTTTACCAAATATTGAATAGTTTCAAGACTTGCGCTTATTGCTGCATTTCCTAATACCGTTTCATCAAAGTATTCTACATTTATATTTGCTTTTTTATCTGCGAGTAAATAGTCAAGAATATTTGTATGATTATTAAGAGCGGCAGCTGACATAGCGTCAAGTAGCTGTTCATCTGTTAACGGATAGCCAAATTCTATAATCAATTTAAGAAGTTCTAAATTTCCGTTTTCACAGGTAATTGCAAGATCATTTTTTTGGGTTGTGCCATCGAAAGTTTGGAACTTGGCGCCACTCTTTAACAAATAATCTACTACATCGATTCTATTATGTCTTATTGCTTTTGTAAGTGCAGTTTCCTTTTGAACTGTTTCAAGTTGAATTAAAGGCGTTTCAAGATTCACATGTTTGCTCACCAGATATTCAACAGTTTCAAGCTTCCCATATGAGCAGGCAACACCCAATAGTGTGTCACCACAGAAAGTTTCGTTTAAATCGACATTTTCGTCTGCAAATATCTGTAAGGTTTTTGCATCTCCAAAAGCAGCACATAGAAACATTACAACTTGTTTGTTTGTTTCTTTTATCTTGCCGTCATTGGCGAGAGAGCATAATTTATCGAAGTCGCCTTTTATTGCTGCTTCAAATTCAGGATTAATGCCGTATGGTATTCCTTGTTGTGTTAAGCTGTCAAAGACAACTTTCACAACAGATGCTTCACATGAACCTCCTGAGAATCCCTCTATAGCACATTTCATTGTTGTTGCTGAAATTTTTGCTCCATG
>Ga0302289_1000155_pt1 | contig 38714 bp, 47 predicted proteins | sample III_Fen_N1_2_FD_194552 | JGI IMG/M metagenome (GOLD analysis project Ga0302289, IMG submission 194552) | Peat permafrost microbial communities from Stordalen Mire near Abisko, Sweden - III_Fen_N1_2 | ecosystem: Environmental > Terrestrial > Soil > Wetlands > Permafrost | place: Sweden: Abisko... | reverse complement strand
GCATCTCTGATAGGCTGAGGTATGGCGCTCCAGCCCGCTACTACTGACGCGCGAACGCTACTTCGAGACCATTCTCCACTATCTTCTACCCAACCATTGATTGAGCTTGGTAGTGGTACTCGCGTTGGTATAGTCGAAGGCTCTATGAGCATACTATGCCCACTTCCACCAGGCCTGCACCGTTAAATCAGCGGGGGTCGTGTTTGAACCGCCAGAGGTTGCCACCGAAAGTATATCGACGGTTAATATATCCCCAGCATACAGGGTCTGGTCAGGGGTAATATCTTGGTCGACAGTTGGTGCCGATGCGGTGATAGTAGCTTGGCCGGCCAGTAATCCGTTTACTCGGATTGCTATAGCAACAGATAAGGCAGAGTCATTCAGCGAAAACGTACCGATACTTACGCTAATGCGGGCCAGTGCGGCGCTTCGACCAGTATTTGGAATAATGGCGCGGGCTTGTCCTGTTCGCACAGTTAGTGCACCAGAGAATAGCCAGTCAAACGACCGTATATCACTTGGCAGGTACGCTGCCGGTAGTTTTCCGGAGGAATCTAGTGTTGGTACGCGAAATTGATTACTTGCCATAGGTATATTTCCTTAATTACGTTTAGGCGCCCACCGTTAGCGTTGCGACATTTGAGGTAACCGACCCACTGCCGTTCGTGACCACACATCGATATTTGGTTCCATTATCGCTCGCAGACAGAAGATTAGGGTGAAGAGTGCCTCCGTATGAAGGAGTAACCGCAGCATTTCCCCAGGTCGTACCGCCATCAGTAGATTGTTCCCACTGGTAAGTCGGGGACGGGAACCCAGTTGCAATTACCGTGAAGAATGCTTGCCAGACAGATACAGTTCTATGGGTTGCGGTTGCGCTCACCGGCTGCGTGGTAATGACCGGAGCAGTAAGTGCACCTGTTGTTACTGTCAGGGTTGCGGCGTTGGAATACATCGTATGACTGCCGTCTACCATTGCATACGTAATCGCTGTTCGTACCCGAAGCCCATTATTTGTCGTTTGCACATTCGCTACGCTATAAAACTTGAGTGTATTCCCAGAGTTCCAGGTTGTACCGCCATCGGTAGATTGCTGCCACTGATAGGTTGCTGTATTAACATCAGAATCCGCGGCTACGAATTTAGCCGTAGAGCCAACGGTTGTCGAGATGCTGAGAGGCTGTGACATTATTACCGGTACGTGGTATACGTAAAGCGTTCCACGAGCAGTCGTGACGGTGCCCTGCGAGTTGGTGGCGGTAACTCTATAGAATGTACTGTCATTTGCCATGCTGAGTGTTGGCGTAGTATACGACGTGTTCGTTGCCCCCGGAATGTTCCCATATGTTGTACCGCCATCGGTAGATTGCTGCCATTGGTAAGTTGGGGTCGGCGTACCATTAATGACGGCCGTAAAGGTCGCTGTACTACCCTCGTTTACGCTAATACTATTTAGTGGGTCAGTTACGACGGTTGGTGCAGCCAAAACAACTGCAGTCACAGTGACCTGCACCGCTGTAGACGTCACCGTACCAGCAGAATTGGTGAATAACGCCCGGTACCAAGTGCCGGAGTCAGCAACTGCTAGCACTGGGGTAGCGTATGTTGAGGACGTAGCCCCAGATATGTTTGTCCATGTAGTGCCGTTCGTAGAGCGCTGCCACTGTACTGTCGGGTTGGGGTCGCCACTGGCATCAGCCGAAAATGACACAGCATTACCTTCACTGACACTGGCGGCCACTGGCTGGGTTGTTATTGATGGCGATGTTGGGTTTACTGTTACGGTTGCCGTCTGACTCGTTACACTTCCTGCTGAGTTCGAAAATACCGCGTGATACGTTCTGCTATTATCACCGGTTGATTGCGGTGTAACCGTGTACGTACCTGACGTTGCGCCAGAAATTGGAGCCCATGAACTACCATTATCATCCGACCGAAACCATTGACACGTTGGAATCGGTGTACCGCTGGCGGCGGCCTGGAACGTAACTAAAGAGTAACGAGCTACCGTTACAGAACTTGGCTGTAGTGTAATCAACGGCACGGCTGAGGCGACGTCAAGCGTAAAAATTAGCACCTGCGAATCTGTCGAATCGACAAAGGGCTTTGCTACCTCTAGCGTTCCCACCCTTGTGCTGAGCGCGGTTAGGTCTGTGGTTGCTGCCGCCCCCACGTCACCTGCCTGTGTTGGGATAGTCGGCTTATTCAGTATTTGTGTAATACCAGAGGTTGCATTCCAGTCAGAGCTAACCTGAGCAGCAGGGATGGTCGGTTTGCTAGTAAGGTCTGTGTATGAGCCACTGGTTGCGACAGTAGCAAGGCTAGCAGTGTCAGCTTTGACTGCAAGGTCAGCGGTAAGATCGGTAACCTTACTTTGAGGAATGGTTTTAAGTGAGCCATCGTTGTTATGCGCCTGTCCGAGGTAATCATTAAGAATATCACCCCATTGGCCAGTGTCTTTTCCCGGAACGGGCAAGCGTGACATTGTGACTATTTTTCTCCCATTACACCATTAGTGCTACCTTAAGCATGATTATAATTGACGACTTTAGCTATGTAAACAAAGTATTTAGATATTTCGTAGTTGTATTTGTTTTTGGTCAACATGGTACAACATAGAACGGCTCAGGAACACTGACAGAGTATAAAGTTCTATCCTCATCCATATACCCCGCCAAGCGTAAGCATGATAAAGAAAGTCTCTATTTCAGAGGCTTTTTGTTATGATAAAGCAATATGGATATCAAGCTACATACGTCCTCAGCTGGTGGGGTTGTTATCAGAAATAACAAAGTACTCCTTATTTACTCAGCTTCAAGGAATAGCTACGCATTCCCTAAGGGAACTATAGATGAAGGTGAAACCAAAGACGTTACCGCAATCCGTGAAGTGAAAGAAGAAACAGGCTATACTACTGAAATAGTCGGTTTTCTTGGCGATTTTGCCTATGAGTTTGACGGCATGGATGGGTGTCGCTATCGCAAAACGGTTTCTTACTACCTCATGGACGTCACCGATAACGAAAAGCCCCACCCAAACCTGCAGGCTGGTGAAGATTTTGTTACTATGTGGGTTTCCGCTGAAAAAGCGTTTGAAATGCTTACTTTTGACGATTCGAAGGAAATACTACAGCGAGCACTTAACGAAAAAGGATAGCTAGTTCTATTCGTCTCCATACCCTTATAAAAAAGGTAGCAGGGACAAACATGACAAGCAGAGAGGAAAAGGAAAGGGGATGGCGTGAAGCCATACTGATAGCCCCGATGCCTTTAGCTCAACGCAAGCCATGAATGTCTAGGTTGAGCGCTCAGGCTCAATCGATGAAGGCGTCGCGCATCATCAGGTCGTATGTGTTGAGGTACGGCCTCTCACCGAGCTTCGTGGCCTTGCGGTCGGACACGGCGTAGTAGTCGACGGTGACACCGTCGCGGGCCAGAGCCTGGACGGCAGTCCAGACCTCCTGATCCCAGACGCGGAAGATCTTGTTGCGACCCTCCACGTAGGTGACCTCGGCGAACATCGCCTCGGATGGGTTCATGCCGCCGATGACGCGCGTCTTGCCCGACGGGTCGTCTTCGTAGTAGGGGTAGATGAGCGCTGCGTACTCCAGCTTGCCGGGGTACTGGGACGTCAGGTGACGCCCAGTACGGCTCAGGCGGACAATCATGCATGCCTCCAGGGTTGGTGTTCCTTTTCGCACAGAGATGAGAAGTAAGCCTACATTCAATATGCGTGGTTACTTCTCATCTTTGTGTCTCTGCCTGTCAAAGTACTTCAGAGCATCGCTCAACGAAGATACGTACATTATAGCATAAACTGCACGTTTTGTAAATGCGTAGGTATATCATATTTCTTATGTTTCCAAATATATTTGCCAGCTTGACAAACTCATAACCTCTCAATAAACTGAGGGCGGCGGAAGGGTGCAGTACGTAGTACAATTCCGGGTTGTTCGCGGTTAGTTCAACCCTCAGATGGACGCTTATGGCAGCTAGCAACGCACGTTGCGGCGGTCATGGGTACAGTCGGGATGATCACGCGTCGAGACTTCTCGACGTCACTCGCCAGCGCTTCGGTGCAGGCTGGTGACCGTCGTCGGGGAACCTCGCGTCTCAGGACGCCGCGCACGGTCCTTCGCCCGTCGGCTTCCACCTCTCGATGTTCGCTCACCAGCGCTTCGGCGCACCACCGGTGGACGGCATCCAGGGGTTTCGCGTTCGTCGCACCATCGTGGCTCGCCCCAACTTGCACGCGCAAGACCCCTTCCGCCGGGGGCGGCCATGATACCAACCAACGAGAGGTGGCTTGTTTACTCAAGCCCCTCTCTCCTCTTTTTTGATGGCTCAAAACGAATTTGGTGAATATGAAATAAGGCGAATCCCGAAGAAGTCGGGTGATTTTAGATTGCTTTGCATACCCGATGCGCAAACAAGCTCGTATCAGAGGTTGACGCTTGAAGCGATGTATCGACGTAAGCTCGTTGACAATCCATGGGCACTTGGTGGTATGCCAGGTGTTTCCCTTATTGATAACGTATTACCTCACGCCGAGGGGCGGAGCTACTATATGCTTGATGCGGAAGATGCTTTTGGAAATGTCGATGCCGAGGCGCTTGTTACCTATGCCCGCGAGCTTTACGATACGGGTCGCGGTGGCGAGTATGACTACAGCTCATTTATTGAAGTGTTTGGGTTTGCGCCCGGGGTTGAAGGGCTACCTCAGGGTGCGCCGACCTCTCCTTATTTATTTAACCTCTACTGCCAAGAAATGGATATTGAACTTGGTGCCTTGTGTGAAAATGCAGGGGTCACCTATACACGTTGGCTTGATGATTTCACTTTTTCATCACCCAAAACTGAGCGTGTGTTTACTGATAGCTTTCGTAAAAAGATTCGCGACACTATTATGAGACATGGCGTTAAAATTAATCATCAAAAAAGTAGAGTACACCAACGCGTTACTAAACCTGTTACCGTAACGGGACTATCAATCTACCCAGATGGTCGCATACAGCCCTGTCCCGACTTATTGACGAAGTTATTCAATGAAATGTCCGAGATTGAAGAGCAGCTCGACACATTACCTACCATAGGCTCCGAATGGGAGTTGGTGAGCCTGCAAGCACGCCTAAACGGCTGGAATAGCGTCATCGAGCTCGGTGAACATACCGAACGAGGCGAGGATCTTCCGCCGATATTAGACCGTGCCAAGAAAATCTATAGGGATTTGTCGCATCGCGCTGCTTGGCTGCTTGTGCACGAGTAATCACATTGCTGTCGTTGAAATGTTACCAAACGAAACGCATGAGTTTGAGCGGTTTAATTTCTAAAATACCGGCTTATGCTTGTCATATTATCACTTCCATCAGATACTAAAAAGCAATGACTAAGCCGATAAAACAATCGTATGTTGGGGTGAGTGGCGTTGTATCTCCCGAGATGCAGCGGACACTTGAGGCTATCACTATAGAGTGTGGCCTTCACGATAAAGGACGGCTGTTGGCGCTTGGCGTAAAAGCGGTTCATAAAACGCAATACCTTGATATAGAGAACAAATACGGCAGAGAGTGGTACCCAGTTGGCGGCGAAGCATTTCATAACGCCCTCCGTCACGACGAACCGAGCGCACATACCCTTGCCGTCGCTCAAGCATACTTAGATGTTGACTATGTCGATAGTGACGCATATCGCGCAGAGTTCCTCGCGCGCATAGTTGAGCGTGGGCAGCCATGGCTTCAAGCAATTCAATTTGACCTGCTTCCATGGCACGCAAACAAAGACACATTGGAATTTCTCGAAACAGTTAAAGAAAATGGTGTTGATGTATTTCTTCAGGCACACAAGAACGCTATGGCTGAACTTGGTCCCCAGGGAGTCGTCCGCCGATTACGTCAGTATTCGCACTGCATCGACTACCTCCTGTTTGATTCTTCGCACGGCACAGGGCAGCGACTAAACACGTCGGCACTCAGGCCGTTTATCGCTGAAGCCTACGGTACACTGGACGTATCTCAAACGGGCATTGCTATTGCTGGTGGGTTGAATGGCGCTGTTGTTCGCGAAGACCTACCAGAGTTGGTGGCGCAATTTCCGAACCTATCATGGGACGCCGAGGGGCAGTTACATCCAACAAACGAAGACGGCAAAAGGCCACTTAGTATACCTGTAACGGAAGGTTACCTGCGAGCATCATCGGAAATACTCTCGACGCAATAATTTGCTATAGTAGTTCACATGAAACTAATCCTTATTTCTGGCGCCGAAGCTACCTGCAAATCTGCGATTGGCCAGGAGTTAGAAAAGCGGCTTGGCTATACATATCAAAGCAAGGATGCTATTAAGGAGGCTCTTTTTGACAAGAAGCCTTTTAGTACGTGGGACTTTAAAGTATACGAACGACAGGCGAAAGACCTATTCTTTCACGACATCGAAAGCACGATTCGTCGCCATGAAAACACCATCATTGAATCGAACTTTATTGGTGAGGATAAAACTCAATTGGAAAAACTTATCACGAAAGACGTTGAACTAATTGAGGTGCATTGCCATACAAAGGGGTATGTATCGTTCAAACGGTTTGTTAAACGTAACGAGAGCAAGAAACGCCACCCGGGTCACCACGATAGGCGATGGTATCCGAAGGTTCTTTTTCAAACAACAATGCATATCCTGCATGTTGATATTGGCGCACATAAACCTGTAGGCTTATCAAAACAAGTCATTTCTTTTGACACGACAAAATATCCCAACGTCGATTTTGATGCCTTGATTGACTCAATCCGTACCTAAATAAAAAACACCGTCCGTGAAAGACGGTGTTTTTCTTGAGGCATGTCTTAGAGTTTAATAACCCAAATTAAGACAGCGGCAGCCACTGCAGCAAGGACAAAGAACAGTCCTAAGCCAACAGGCGAACCCCAGCTAAACCATGAGCCCCACGCGCGCCAGTGACTCCAGTGGGCTTTGGACATTTCCTGCCACTGTTCGTACTGCGCATGTCGCTCTTGCTCTCGCTTGAGTCGTTTTTCGTCGCGATCAACCATAGTGATCTCCTTGTTAATATATCGACCAGCCATTTTCGATAGAAACCGCAAGTCCCTTGTGCCGCTGGCTATACGACGGGACCGCAAGGCGGATTTATTTCATGGTTATAATAGCATATTTATGCTCATTATTTATAGTCCTGAAAAATCTTCGAAAAAGTGTTGACGCGCTATTTTTTACTTGTTAAGCTTATATATGGAAGATCAAGTGATACAGCACATAGATCATTATGTGTAGCCAATCAAGTTCAATAGTTCAAGTTATTTAGTTCGTAGGCTACATCTGTTGGTGCAAATCTTCCAGTTCATAAAAAGAGGCACGAAAGTGCCTCTTTTGCTATGATAGGGCTATAGATAAAGGGAATATATGAAGACAGAGATTGAAGCTAAGTTCTTAAATGTTGATCACCATACTATTCGTCGTAGGCTCGAATCACTGGGTGCTACCCTAGAACAGCCAATGCGACTTATGCGAAGGGTTATTATTGAAACACCAGAACTTAAAGCAAAAGGTGGGTTCGTGCGTATTCGTGACGAAGGCCACAAAGTGTCCTTAACGTATAAGCAATTCGATGAACTTTCGATTACCGGAGCAAAAGAGCTTGAAGTGACCGTCAGCGACTTTGATGAAACAATTAAGCTATTTGCCGCCGCAGGACTTACACACGGTTCATTTCAAGAATCAATGCGTGAGACCTGGAAGTACGGCGATACAGAAGTCGTCCTCGACGTATGGCCATGGCTAAACCCCTATATTGAGATTGAGGCTGCGTCTGAACAAGAAGTAGAATCGACCGCTGAAGCGCTTGGCCTCGAGTGGGGGTCTGCTGTATTTGGTGACGTCATGACAGCATACAAACACCAGTATCCGCACTTAGGCGAGCATGACACGGTTGGTAACCTAACAAGGGTCGCCTTTGATGACGACCTACCTGATTTGTTTATACCCTCAACTAGCCCAACACGTAAACACTAAGAAAAGAGCGCAGCGTGGCATGGTATCATCCGAAAACAGCACTAGATAAAGTATTTGAATACGGCATCATTCTAAAAGGTTTAGATGGGCTATTAGAGCTACTGGCGGCACTCTTCTTGCTTTTTATTCGGCCAGAGCAAATTCAAGGCTTTGTCGCATTTGTGACGCATAAAGAGATACTAGAAGATCCGCACGACTTTCTTGCAAACTTCCTTATCCATTCCACCTCAGACATTCATGCGATGACAGTGACGTATGCCATTATTTATCTTCTTATCCACGCCACGATTAAACTCGTTGCCGTTATTGGTATTTTGCGAAAACAATTATGGGCGTATCCATTCTCGCTTATTACTCTTGGTGGACTGGTAGTGTACCAAGTATATAGTATGATCGACTCGTTCTCGGTTGGCATGCTACTTCTCACTATTTTTGATGTTGTTATTCTTTGGTTGATTTGGCGCGAATATGGCACTGCAAAGCAAACACTGGGTAAAAAGAGCGCCGAGTAGCATATAAAAAAGACGCTCTTTGCGTCCATACAATCTATACGTAGTAATTCCAGCCGGGACAGGGACGGTGTGACCCTGTCCCGGCTGACGGAATTCACGCGAGTGCCATGTGGATCGCGTCCGACAGGCGTGACGTGTCGATGAAGAAGGTGACGGTAGTGCGGTCCTGGCCCTCCACGACGAAGGAGATGCGTCCAGAGTCCAGGTTGAGCCAGTCCGACTGGCTGAGTTGGAAGGCGAGTAGCCCACCCTGCACCTGCGCCTGCTCGAAGTCCGAGAGTGGGTGGCCGAAGATGATGACGCAGGGCTTGAAGGCGGCTTCGGCTTCGACACTGGCGTCGTCACCAGACTCATCCAGCGTGATCTCACTGATGGCCGCCCCGAACGCCCGCCTGAGCGTCTCGTTGGTGAGCGGCTTCGTTACGATACCTGTCACAGCAACCTCCATGGTTGATTCCGGCGAAACGAATGTTTCGAGCGAATAATACAACAATACAGCCCGTACGTCAATCCACCTATAAATAATCCTCCTCATTACATTGAGCATTTTGCTATGATTAATGTAATGAGTTTACCTATACCTGCCCTGCATTTCGACACCACGCTGCCTGTCTTCGATTATCATACCGCCATTACTGAAGCCGTGGATGCTCACCAAGTGACTATCATAACGGCTGAAACCGGCGCGGGAAAGAGCACCCAGATTCCGCAGTATCTTGCCGAACATGGCTATGACAAAGTTGTCGTCACCCAACCGCGTATCTTAGCGGCTCGTAACCTCACGCGTCGTGTTCGTGAAGAGTGGGCGTTACGTACAACAAGTGATAGTGAGCCAGTTATCGGCTATCGCACCGCACATGAGCGCGATGATCACCCAGATACACGAATTCTTTACTGTACCGATGGCCTACAGCTTGTTCGTGAAATAACCGGCGCGGGTATTAAAGAGCGTCAGGTACTGGTACTGGATGAGGTTCATGAGTGGAACGAGAATATGGAGGTGCTCATTGCCTGGGCGAAAAAGCGCTGTCAGGAAGACCCTCGGTTTAAGGTTGTTATTATGAGCGCAACCATCGACACTACTCCACTTGCGGCCTATTTTAATACCACGGCTGTTATTGCCATCCCCGGCCGTAGCTTTGATGTCAAAAAGCGTCGTGGCAATGATGTCATTAGTGAAATTATAGAAAAAATGAATACCGCAGCAAGCAATGTTTTGGTGTTCTTGCCTGGCAAGGCTGAAATCCAAGATGTCAGAAATGCGATTGCTACGAAGGCGATGGCGGCGCATATCCCTATTATTCCACTCCACTCCCAGCTTGAAGCCGAATCGCAGCAGCTTGCATTTGCAAGTTATCCGCATGGAAAAATCATTCTTTCAACGAATATCGCTCAGACAAGCGTCACAATTGACGATATAGATGTGGTTATTGATAGTGGGCTTGAGCGCCGTAGCGAGGTTCGTAGTGGGGTTGAGGGGCTATTTATTGCACAGGTATCACAAGCAGATTGTCTTCAGCGCGCTGGTCGTGCTGGCCGAACAAAAGAAGGTGAATATATCCTTGCCCCGTACGACACGTTGCCGTGCCTCGATTTCGATAAACGTCCCGAATATGGCACCCCCGAAATTTTACGTAAACATATCGATCGACTAACGCTGCGGCTTGCGAATGTCGGCATTGACATTGAGCAGCTCGATTTCTATCACGACCCAAGCCGCAAGGCAATTCAACGCGCAAAACAAACCCTTATAGCGCTTGGTGCAATGACCCATAATGGCGAGGTTACCGAAATTGGCCGTGCCATGGAGCAATATCCGGTTGAATCGAGCTACGCACGAATGCTTATTGAAGCGCGAAACTACTCATCGGAAGTGCAATCGAAGCTTGCGGCCATTATTGCAATTCAGGAAGTTGGCGGCATCGTTAAGGGCGGCACACGGTATACGGGCTGGCAAAAATATACCAAACAAAAGAAGTCCGACCTTATCGCCCAATATGATGTCTATCGACGACTATCTGAAATAGAGGCAGAAGAGTACGAAGAGACGGGTATTATTAGTAAAAACGTCAATAAGGCCAGCGAGGTGATGCAGCGACTCAACCACGATTTACAAGGCATTATGCTGGATGAAAAATCGTTATCACCAATTGACGAAACCGAGCAAGAGCAGCTGCTCCGTTGTATTGTATCGGGACAAATTGACCAGATATGGAGCGTCGATGAGTACGGTAAAGCAACCCACGTCATCTCCAATGCTACACGCGAACTTTCAAGTAGCACGGTGGTGAAAAACGCTGCACTTATCACCGGTACTCCCTTTGACCTTGAAATTCCAACGCACGACGGAAGCCTTCAAACACTTCATTTAGTACAAGGCGTGACGGCAATTACAACTGAGTGGTTGGTTGATTTTGCGCCACAACTATTTAGCGCCAAACGAGGCCGCACGATATACGATCCACGCTCGGGCATGCTTGTTATTCGCCAGCAGGTAAGGGTAGGTAAGCGCATTTACGAGGGAACGGGTGTTCCGGTGACGCAAAATACCAAACAGAACCAAAAATTATTCCAAGATGCGGTTGCAAAATGGATATATGAACAGCTTGAGAATGAAGCACGACAACTCTCGACCTTTCACACAAAACGGATTCCAAAAATTCCACTCACGAATATTAGAGCACGCGTTAAATTCTTAACCGGCACAGCGGTATCTATTGATGAGCTGGCTCCGGCGAAGCGAAAGTTATTATTTGAGATGGCAAAGCTTGAAGGACATCTTGGTGTCGAATTCATGGACCAAGTCGCTATGTCTTTTCAAAGAGAAAAGCAACGTGGCCGACACCATGCACACCGCGGCTGGAAACCCGAGCATCGCCGTCATAAGAAATAACGACGCAACTGGTGTATAATTTGGAACAGTGAAAAGGGGAGTGTATGTCAGAGCTATATTTTAAATACGGCGCCATGAATAGTGGCAAAAGCACGGCACTTATTAACAGGGCTTTTGGACTTCGTCAGAAGGGCATTCCTATTGCCGTGACAAAGCCAAGTGTTGATACGAAAGGCGATAAGCTTATCGTTGCACGTGCCGGCCTAAGTATTGAAGCCGATTTTCTCACTACACCTGGTATGGATTTGCGTGAAGAGGTTCGTCGCATTGGTGAAGAAGCTATGAAACTCCGCTTTCTCCTTGTTGATGAAGCACAGTTTCTTCAGCCAAAACAGGTTGATCAGCTCCTTGATATTGCGAAGGTTGGCGGTATTCCCGTTATGGCGTATGGACTCCGTACTGATTTTCTTCGACGAACTTTTCCAGGTAGCCAGCGGCTCTTCGAGCTGGCTGATTCTATCGAGAGCCTCGTCGCAATCTGTGACTGCGGCTCAAATGCTGAATTCAACACCCGTATGGTTGACGGTAATTATGTTTTTGAAGGCGACCAAGTTGCCATTGATGGTGAAGGTGCCGTAACATATAACTCGCTATGTGGAAAATGCTACCTCGACGAGATGGCAAAGGCGGCCACTAATAACGATACAGCGCGGCAACTTGCGTTGGCGATGCAAGTAATTCAGAGTTGACGCCCACAATAGCACCACCCTGAGCAACCACCAAGCGAGCAAGCTCACGTAAGTGATGTGAAAGGTAGTCCTTTTGAAGACGCAGCAATGACGTCGGCGACTTTGACGTGTCACTAACGGAGTCGTTGATATTTTCTATAATTCCCACGAGCAGAGTATGGACACGTCCCGACGAAATTGCTTCATTAATATTCGCCACGTCACTTGATGCTTTTTGACGCCCCTTATCTTCCCCGAAGCGTTCAACAAGCTGCATCACACTTGCGCCCACAACTTCTTTTGTAATTACTTTCCATGCAAGTTCATGAAGATCTTGCATGGGCGTAACGGTATGGTTGCCCTGCACGGAGGTATGTAGTAGCCGCGGGTTATGGCTAATGCGTCGAAAATCGCTCGCCTCAGTATCGGTTGCGGCAACAATCAGCGGGAGGTTCTGGTCAACCAATTCAGACTTAAGAATCTTATTATCGATACTACGAAGGTACTTATTGAGCGCATCTTCGGCGCTTGCGGGCAGGTCGATAGCGACTGGCTGAAGATTGTAGCTATCACCATAAAAAAGTTTTGGATCGTGTTTGGCCAGTATAAGAAGATAAAATGGCTGCTCCTTGCTTTGAATAATGTGAAGTGGCGTCACGTCAAATGAATCGCCAACGTAGGTATATTCGTCGCATTCTATTGGCAAGTGATAGGTTTGAATGTCGTTTTCACGGACAAAAATTGCGAGCCCACGGTCTGTTTCACTCCAGAAGTCCCTGTCCACACCGAGCGCCTCAAGCTGCTGTCGAGCCGCTTCAACGATACCCGTTCCGACGACAGCTTGCCATTGAGCTAAGCCTTTTGCCACGATTGCCTGGTAGCGCGCTTGGTTCTCGTGTATTGTCGTGGGCGCAGAGCCCTTGTGCGTCGGCAAGTAGAGTGAAAGCACCGGCGACCCTTTTGTTGCTACTAAAGAATTGATATCGGATTGAGTAACTTTATTCATTGACCCCTCCTTATTTATCATCACTTATTGTAGGCAGTGAGCCTGAATCACGGCTGAAAGGCCTTACTTTACAGTGTTATTTTGTAGCGTAAGCGTAATAATGATATACTAAACTTTAAATAACTACTCCGTTATAGCTATATAGATTGAGGTAAAAACTATGAACCCACAAACGCCAAGCCAAGACCAACCATACACCCCGCAAACTCCAGCCACGACAAGCCAAGAAGCTGACGTGGCCGCACTTCAAGCAATTGACGCGCTTGAATCGGAGACAGAAATTGTCGCTAGCCCAGAAACGCCGTTCGCCGCTCAACCTGAAGTTGCGCAACCTGTCGTTACGCCCGAAGTATCCGTGACGCCACAAGCACCAGTAGAAGCACCTCTTTCTCAACCAGTACAGACGCCGGCTGCTTCTCCGTTCGTTATTGCAAGCCCTTCATCGAAAAAACCAACGCTTATCATTGTTGCAGTGGTTATTGTTATTATCGTTGTTGGTATCGCGGCAGGCTACCTTATCTGGCAGTCAATCGGAGGCTAATTGAAGCAAAAGGGGTGACTTTGCTATACTGTCCTATATGAAGCCTCTCACGCCTGCGAGTCCCCACGCCATAATTATGATTGGCATCCCCGGTTCTGGAAAAAGCACATTTGCCGAACACTTTGCTGACACCTTCAAAACACCTATCGTCAGCCAAACAAAACTTCAACGAGAGTACAGCCTTTCAACGCCCGCCGCTGAATCTCTTCGTGATGTCATTTTATCTGAGTATCTCAAGACACACCGTACGGTGTTGATTGATGGTGGGCTCGATACAAAAAATGCTCGTGATGAAGTCGTCCGACGTCTTGTTAAGGAAGGGTATCGTCCGCTCATCGTATGGGTGCAGACAGACACAACCGAATCACTACGACGCGCAGCAAAGCCGTATCCGTATGGTTCGGGCATTCACCCAGATGAATTTGATGAACTTGTCGAGCTTTTCGATCCACCACACAAAAAAGAAAAAACAGTTGTTATAAGTGGCAAACATACCTATGCGTCACAATTAAAAATTATTCTCAAGCAACTTGCGACCCCTGATGCTACCCAGCCGAAACTGCCGCCCACTCCCTCAACCGACTCGCGTTCGAGCGCACCACGCCGACCGCTAACACGATAGGATAAAAATGCCAACAATCACTGACGAAGAGTTCGGCGCCATAGTTGTGCGACGAAGTACACGAGCCACTCAAGTACGCCTACGTGTCGCGCCAGACGGTACACTTCGAGCATCCATGCCACTGTATGCGCCACTTTTTCTATTGAAGCGACTCATAAAGTCGTCTCGGCCACAGCTTCGTACAATGCTCAAACAAGCACAACCCGTAACGCAGTACAGCGAAGGTCAACAAATTGGCAAAAGCCATACGCTCATTGTTCGGCACGGCACGACCAAACTCGAGGTAAGCCGCACGAAGCAGCAGATTATCTTATCACTGCCATCGCACAAAAGCCTTATTGACGATGATGTCGTGCGAAAGGTACGAGACGCCAGCCTGGCCGCCTTGCGCCTTGAGGCAAAAAGTTATCTACCAAAACGCCTCGACTACCTTTCCAACCAGCTTGGCTATTCCTACGCGAAGGTTCGTTTCTCACACGCCAGCAGCCGATGGGGGAGCTGTAGTAGTAATGGAACGATTAGTCTTAACGTTGCCCTTATGAAACTGCCTTTTGAACTTATTGACTATGTTATTGTTCATGAGCTTGCACACACCAAAGAAATGAATCACAGCCAAGAATTTTGGAAACGAGTTGAAAAGGGCGACCCGCACTATAAACTTCACCGTCGATTACTCAAACAAGAAGCGCCCTCAATTTAGCCCATAGTCACAACGACGCTTATGGGATATAATCATAAGCAATTATGGATGTGGGTGGTGTCGAGTACAATCATGAAGCAGCCCGAGCGGTTCGCTTTATTAGTTTGCTAGCAGCGCCCGTCTTAGCGGTGTATACAACCCTTATTATGCTTGGTGTCATCCCTAGTACTCACTATGTGAATCCATACATCACTTTGGGTGTTTCAATCCTCTGGGTAGCGATTAGTATTTATTACTATAAAAAACCGACTGTTTCGAGGGCCGATGAAGCGGCTCGTCTTGTGCTCATTCATTACTTCGCGCTCATGATGTGCTTTTTCGTAACTGGTTTTGCGACGCCGTTTGCAATGCTATTTGTATTACTCCTTCTTGCAAGCCATCTTTTCCTCGGACGCATTGGATTGTTATTGAGTATTCTTTCACTACTGTTGTCTGCGTTTGCTGATATCCTTATTCGCGCCCCAACTGACCCAAGCATTGCTGGGGCAAATATCATCACCGTTTGTAGTATTATTTTCCTAGCATTTTCAATTATAAGCATCATAAATGCTCAAGAAACAAAGCGCCAAGAGCTTGTTCATAGCCAGCGCCGTGAGCGTCTTCAATACGACCGTATTCTGACCATTATGAATAACCTTACAGATGCCGCTTTTACCACCGACGGAAAGGGCTCGGTTCTTATGTACAACGCAGCCTGCCTTGACCTCCTCGATACCAACGACAGCCTTAAGGGGCGAAATATTGGTGATTTATTTAAACTCACAAACAAAGAAGGTCGCCCAGAGCAGCTGGTTGATGTATTAAAAGAAGCCAAAAAGGCAACACGACGTGACGACCTCAACCATACTTATGAGGACGGTGAAGCAATTCGCCTTGAAATTACTTACGCACCAATTCGTAGCAGCTACAGCCTTCGTAAGAAAAGCGATGAGCTTGGCGGCTATATTCTCATTATGCGAGACGTGACGAAGCAAAAAAGCCTTGAAGATGAGCGCGACGAATTTATTAGCGTGGTAAGCCATGAGCTGCGTACGCCAATTACTATCGTTGAAGGGTCCCTGTCTAACCTCGATATATTAATGAAACAGCCAACATTGCCCAAGCTTGCCGTATTGGCCGACACGGTCACAACAGCGCACGATCAAGTCCTTTACCTTGCGAAAATGGTGAACGACCTTAGTACACTATCTCGGGCTGAACGTGGCGTCGCTGATACGCCAGAGGAAATTGATGTCGCCGAGTTGCTTCACATGTTGCACCGCCAATACGATAAAGACGCAGCGGCCCATAAGCTTCACCTCAACCTCGACCTAGGTCACAAGCTTGGTAAGGTAAACGTCAGTCGACTCTACATCGAGGAGCTGCTCCAAAACTTCATCACAAACTCAATTAAATACACCAAAGAGGGGAGTGTTACTATTATCGCCAAGCGTACCGGTAACCTCGTGACGTTCTCTGTAAAAGACACCGGTATTGGCATTAGCCGAAGCGACCAAGCAAATGTGTTTAATAAGTTTTACCGAAGCGAAGACTACCGCATTCGCGAAACCAGTGGCACAGGCCTCGGGCTGTATGTATCGACGAAGCTTGCACATAAACTGCACACGCGCATTGAACTAAAAAGTCGTCTCAACTACGGCTCGACGTTTAGCTTTTCGCTTCCAGTTGAACATTGACGTTTCTCCACAGATGCGCTACACTTAACTTGACAGTCTGCAAGAGCAGACTTATTTATTTGGGAGGAAAAAGTGGCCACAACAAACAAAGTCACTCGCATCACCGCAAAAGACGATGCACCACAGTCAGCTCAAAAGGCTGATACAAAAGTTCAGAAAGCTGAAAAGCCTAAAAAACAGCCCAAAGCAAGCTCATCTGAAAGCAAAAAGAACATTTTTGCACGCATATGGACATACTTTAAGGGTGCATGGGTAGAACTTCGTCTTGTTCGATGGCCAAACCGTAGCGCAACATGGAGTTTAACTCTTGCCGTTATTGTGTTTAGCGCCTTCTTCGTCGTGATGGTTGTCCTCCTTGACACGCTATTTAAATATATATTTGAACTGATTATTACGTAGGAAAAGGAACATTATGGCTAAAAATCGATATGACTCATCACGACAATGGTATGCAATCCACACCTATAGTGGATATGAAGAAAAGGTAGCTGAAAGCATTCGCCAGCGTATTAACGCTGTCGACATGGCTGATAAAATCTTCGATGTTATGGTACCGAAGGAAAAGCAAATTCAAATCAAAAACGGTAAGCGTAAAGTCATCGAAGCTAAAATCTTCCAAGGCTATGCTCTTGTTGAAATGAAACTTACCGATGAAACTTGGTACATTGTCCGTAATACACCTGGCGTTACCGGTTTTGTTGGTACGAGCACTCAACCAACACCTGTGTCTGACCCTGAAATTGCCAAAATCAAGAAGCGTATGGGCGTTGAAGACCCTAAGCACCAAATTGACTTCCAAGAAGGCGAAGTGGTGAACATCACCGACGGTCCATTCAAGGGCTTCGACGGCGCTATTTCTGAAATCGACACCCAAAAGGGTAAGGTGAAAGTTATGGTGAGTATGTTTGGTCGCGATACATCTGTTGAGCTTGACGCGCTTCAAGTTAAAAAAGTTTCATAATTTAACCACCATCCATGAAAGAACTACCTCCGACATCACGCGCTTGGGCGAACGGGGGTAGTTTTTTAGATTCAGTTGAGGCAGTTTTGCGATCTAGTCGCTCACTCCATGTTAATGAAGAGGTGTGGCACCGTGACGCGCTATTAACCTCACAAAGCTTTTCGGCTCAGCAGGTGTTTGAAAGTGCCACTCTTTTACTGCACGAAGCTCCCTATGAGGAGGTACTCGGCGCGCTTGAACCTGGCACTGCGGCGGAAAAAGCGCAAAATAAGAAACTTCGCAGAAGTCGAAGACTGTTTCAAATTGCCCGCGATGGCCTTATAATAACCACTGATAAAAATAGCTCTCCAGAGTATCAAGCGCTCAGGCAAGTATGCATACTACTCGGAAACATCCCTCGGCTGCAAGAAGACGACCCCGAGCAACGACAACTGTTTGCTGATTCTCTCCAGGTATTACACGAAGCTCAGTATAGCGATGACTACCTCCACGACACTACGTATATGCTCGCTAAAGTCTCGCGGCTTATCAATACAGATACACTCGTTGGGGTAGACGCAACTTCGGTCGATACCCCTGAGGTCTATCACAAACTACGTAAAGACTTTCGTCGCGTGACTAACATGTTTGTCCTTGTAGCCGCGCACGGCCTCGGTGATGACGTCTCGCACCTTGCAGCGCAAGGAGTTGTATTAAACAGGGTGTACGGAGCACGCTCACAAAATGACAGCCGATGGACAGATCTATCGTAAACTGCTATAATAAGAGAGTTACGCACTAGTATCGCTTCAAAGAGGCAACGTATTGCCTCACTAATGATATTTAGTACAAAGGAAATAAGCATAATGGCAAAAAAAGTTATCGGTAACCTGAAGCTTCGTATTCCTGCTGGCCGTGCAACCGCTGGTCCTCCAGTTGGTTCAACACTCGGTCAATGGGGTCTAAATATGATGGATTTCATCAACCCGTTCAACGACGCAACTAAAGAACTCAACGGCAAAGACGTTATCGTTCACATTCAAGTGTTCGAAGATCGTACTTTCGCCTGGAAGTCGCTTGGCCAGCCAGTTGACGACCTCATTCGTGAGAAGGTTGGCATCCAAAAGGGAAGCGCAAAGCCCCACACCGACAAAGTTGGTAAAATTACTCGTGCTCAGCTTGAAGAAATTGCTGAACTCAAGAAAGACCAACTGAACGCTATCGACATGGACGGACGTGTAAAGGTTATCGCCGGCACCGCACGCTCAATGGGCGTTGAAGTCACTGAATAATTTCATACTTAATAAAAAGAGCATCCGATTGGGTGCTCTTTTTATATTTATCGGCTACGAGTGCGCGTGCGATGAGGTCTGAGGAGCCCAAAAAGCGCCACGAGCGACCATGTCCCTTCGAGAATAATAAACCCCCACTGCCATGTAAGAAAAGCCGTCACGCAGAGAATACCAGCACCTATAAAGTTAGTCCACAAATATACTCCGATCAGCCTCGACACGTTTGGTTTGTTGCAATATAAAGGCAATCAAGATAAGCAGCGAGCCAATAATTTGTACGAGCTGCTCGGTATTCATGATTAAAAGTGATCTCGTACGTGCGAGAAGCTATACTCCCACGTTGCATATGATTTTTTATGTGGGTTGAAAATGTGTTGTGGGTCGAAAATATCCTTTGTTTGTTGGAAAAGGCCAAGCACTTCTTCACCATACATTTCTTTCAGCCATGGGCCACGAACCAGGCCGTCGTTATGCTCGCCACTAATCGACCCCTTATATTTCAGTACGAGGTTGTTAACTTCTTTCATAGCTGGCTCAAGCTTGGCGCGGTCGTTAGGGTCTTCAAGCTTCATCAGCGGAATAATATGGAAGTTACCGTCGCCCATGTGGCCGGCGATGGTGGCGAATAGCTTATACTTCTTAATAATCTGGCGAATTTGAGGCAAAAATTCAGGCAGGTGCTCGGGGCGTACGATAAAGTCATCAATAAACGGCGCGGTGTGCTTGTCTTTTACCTTGCTACGAAGCAGCTGGAAACTATAACGACGCATAATCCAAAACTTCTCGCTAGCACCTTCGGTTGGGTCTTCTTCGAAGCCATTAATTTCATATTTTGCCTTATACGGCTTGAGGTCGCGGTGGAGCGCCTTAATTTTCCCCCGAACCTCGTCTTCCGTTTGGCCAGTAAATTCAACCATTAGCACCAATTTAGGAACACCGCGGAGCAGCTGTGCCCCATCAGGAATAAGAGTCAAAAGTAGGTGAATAAACTTTACGGGGCCCAACAACCGTAAGAAACTTGGCATAAATCTAATACTCAGCCAGAGCGTTGCATCGTCGAAGCCTTCGAAGGTTGCCGGCTTGTGCTTTACCACCGTATCAATAAGCTCGCCCAGGTCGTCGATATCACGAAGGAATAACACCAAGAGCCCAGAGTGCTTTGGGCGCTCCACAAGCCTAAACGTGGCTTCGGTAACAAAGCCGAGTGTTCCTTGCCCACCAATAATGGCCTGCGTCAGGTCGAAAATACCCGTTTCGCGGTTCCAGACATTCCATAGGTGATAGCCGGTCGAATCTTTACTGACGTGTGGCTTAGCGGCCTGAATGGTATCGTAATTCTTTTCAAGCAAATCGTAGAGTTCTTTATAAACATGCCCCTCGAAGTCGCCTTGGCCCATCTTAGCGGCCAGCTGAGCCATATTGAGCGGCTTCACAACGCGCTCGACGCCATCGGCAAATACAAACTTAAGTTCAGGTACATACTTCTCGGTTTTGCCGTACTCCAGCGATTTTTCACCGCCCGAGTTGTTATTCACCATGCCGCCAACTGTACATAGGTCGCGGCTGGCAGGAAACGACGGGAGCAAAGCCTCAAATTTTATTGACTCTTTGTCGAAATCCCTAAAATACAGGCCCGGTTGTACAACCGCCTGCTTCGCGTCCATATGAATGAGTTTATTAAGATGAACATGAAAATCAATAATAATTGAGTCGTTGATAGCTGCCCCTGACATATCGGTACCGGCACTTCGAGCGGTTAAAGAAAGCTCAGGGTTGTTCTTTTTGTTATCGGCAACGAATGTAACTAGTCGTTCAACATCTTCGGCCGTGTTCGGCGAAGCAACCACCTCGGGTTTAATTTCAAACATAGAGGCATCATGCGAGTAAAGCTCTCGCGTCTCGCTCGTGTCGTCTAATTCTCCGCTAAACCCTGTCTGCTGTAGTTTTTCTTTTAACTCAATCATACGAGTAATCATAAGCTGAATAGGAGTAAAACACAAGAGAGAACCAGTCTTTATATGTGATGTTCGTCACTAGTATTACCTTGGGGTTTATGCTATAATAAAGGTATAACAAATCAATGTTGGGAGGTTTGTGGCGCTTCATACGAAGAAAGCCACGACCGTTTGAACCACAGAAAGGGTTATTAACCTCCATGGCAAAAAAAGCCGATTTACTCGCCGAGGCTGCAAAGCTCAAGCTAAAAGTAACCGAAAAGAACACAATTGCAGAAATTGAAGCTGCAATTGCTGGTGCCGAAACTAAGAAGACGCCTGCAGAAGTTGTCGCCGAAGCTCCCGTTACCATTGAGCTCGTTGGAGCTGAAGAAGTAGCAACGGCGAAGGCTGGAAAGCGTTCCGCAAAAGCAATCTCTGAAGCTGAAGCTAAGGCCGAAAAAGAAGCCCGCAAAGAAGCTGGTGACACATCGCCAGCCGATGGCTCTGAAGCTGACGCCGTCAAGAAAGGCCCAAAGCCTGTCACACGCCCAATTATCGAACGTCGTGGTAAAAACTACCGCAAGGTTGCTGAAAAAGTTGAAGCTGCTAAGCTCTACTCACTTGATGACGCTGTACAGCTTGCTGCCCAAACAAACCCAAGTAAGTTTGACGCCAGCGTTGAAGTCCACGTTCGTTTGAATGTTGACCCACGCCAAGCTGACCAGAACATTCGTGCCACCGTCAGCCTTCCTCACGGTACAGGTAAAACTATCCGTGTTGCCGTATTTGCCCCAGAAGCTGACCACAAAGCAGCTAAGGCGGCTGGTGCTGACGTGGTTGGTGACGAAACCTTCCTCGCACAACTCGAAAAAGAAACCATCGATTTCGATATCCTCATCGCAACCCCTCAGTACATGCCAAAACTTGGTAAGTTCGCCCGTCTCCTTGGACCACGTGGCCTCATGCCAAACCCAAAAAGCGGAACTGTTGCAACTGATGTCGCCAAGGCTGTTACTGAAGCTAAGGCCGGCAAGGTTGAATACCGCGTCGACAAGCAAGCTATTGTTCACCTGAGCGTTGGTAAGGTAAGCTTCGGCGGTGACAAACTCGTCGAAAACGCCAAAGCCTTCTTCGATAGCCTTCAAAGCCAAAAACCATCAAGCATCAAGGGTGGATACGTAAAATCTATCACCGTTGCTACCACTATGGGTCCTGGCATTAAGGTTGAGAACTTCGTTAACTAATAACGATTGTGCCCTCATAAAAAATACCTCTCTAGCGGGGGTATTTTTTATTGGACATAACGGCATCAGGGTTATATAGTATAAATCAGTGGGCGCGTCAATCAGACGGGCCCCTTGTTCTTAGGAGTATTATGTCCGCAACCGCATACGAAGAGTTGCTGTGGGACGTCTACACGAACGGCGCCGTCAAGGGCGACCGCACGGGTACCGGCACACGTAGCGTCTTCGGGCGTCAGATCCGCTACAACCTGGCCGAGGGATTTCCCCTCATTACCACCAAGCGCGTCCCCTTCGGCCTGATCGTCAAGGAGATGCTCTGGTTCCTGGAGGGCGAGAGCAGCATCAAGCCGCTGCTCGAGCAGGGTGTGACCATCTGGTCCGACTGGCCCTTCCGCAAGTACCTGGTGAACACTGGCCAGCCCGTCCCCGAGGTCAACTCGGCCGACTGGAAGGCGCAGCTGAAGGCCTTCGAGCAGCACGTGCTCGACGACGAGGAGTTCGCCCGTCAGTACGGCGACCTCGGACCCGTCTACGGCGTGCAGTGGCGCAGCTGGCCGGCGCGTGATGGTGGCACGATCGACCAGATCAGCAACGTCGTCAACCTGCTCAAGACGAACCCCAACTCGAGGCGGATCGTCGTCTCGGCCTGGAACCCTGCCGACCTGCCGAACATGGCGTTGGAGCCGTGCCACGCACTGTTCCAGTTCTACGTCGTGGACGGCAAGCTGTCCTGCCAGCTGTACCAGCGAAGCTGCGACATGTTCCTGGGCGTGCCCTTCAACATCGCCAGCTACGCACTGCTCACCCACATGCTGGCGCAGCAGTGCGACCTGGAGGTGGGCGAGTTCATCTGGACGGGCGGTGACGTGCACATCTACGACAACCACACCGGCCAGGTGAAGCTGCAGCTCACGCGTGAGCCGCGGCCGCTGCCGAAGCTGGTCATCAAGCGCAAGCCGGAGGACATCTTCAGCTACACGCCGGATGACTTCGAGGTGGTGGACTACAACCCGCACCCCGCCATCAAGGGTGAGGTCGCGGTCTGAACCGCACAAGGGCGTTTACTCCAAAGACACCGCCCTCTGAGTCGACTCGATGAACCACATAGGTTCTCGTCGGCTCATTGGGCCGACTCAGCTATTATTCAATTGAACTGCGACGAAGATACGTCACAAAACGATACGCAAAGCGATTGCGCGCATCAGCCTCAAAATCCTCACTCTCAGACTCGGTCCATTCATCATCTGGAAGTTCAGGAAAAAACGCATCACCGCCCTCGGTTTGCGTCGCTATTTCCGTCGCATACACCCTATCAACATAGGGAAGCAGCTGTCGATAAATCTGCGCACCACCAATGACCATACCATTATCACCGGCCAGTAACAGCGCTTCTTTCACATTCGGTACAACAACTGCACCCCATATGGCCCGTTCCGACAACGAAAGGACAATATTTTGTCGATTTGGGAGGGGACGAAAACGCTCGGGGAGCGAATCGTAGGTCCTGCGGCCCATAATAACCGCGCGCTCTTCGGTTAAATCCCTAAAATGGAGCATGTCAGCAGGAAGTTTTCCCGCCCACGGCAGCCCACCATCTTTTCCAATGGTACGCAGTTCGTCGTAGGCAACAATAATACTTCTCATCACTTTGACTATATCATGATACAATCGTGGGTAGAAACCAAACGCGACAGAGGGGAAGGTGTAGTATGACTGGCGTTTATAGTAATCTCGAAATCGAGCAGGCCATTAAAGATGGGCATATTATATTTCATCCCTATCAACCGGCACACATTAATGGCAGCAGTGTCGACGTCACTCTTGGTGAGTGGTTTTACCGAACCGATAGCCAAAGCCCAGCAACCGTCTATAATCCATTCGACAAGACGGAAGTTGAACGTTATTTTGGCGAACCGCAAAAGGCGATTCTTCATAAAGACTGGTGCAAACAAACCGGCAACAAACCACTCGCGAACATTCCCGACAATCATCCCGTTATCATGCTTGAACCTGGCGAGCGCATTTTGGCGCACACCCAAGAATTTATCGGTATATTGCCACCGGGCACTACAAGCATGCAGTCGCGTAGTACCTGGGGACGCAACGGTGTCGCCGTCTGTTTTGACGCCGGCTGGGGTGACCCTGGCTACGTTAACCGCTGGACAATGGAAATTTATAACCTCAACAAGCGCCACAGTGTCATTTTGCCAGTCGGTGAGCGCATTGCCCAAATCGTCTTTATGCACACCGGGGAGGTGAAGGGGAGTTATGATAACCTCAGCGGAAAGTATGCAACTGGCACTAACCTTGAGAAACTTATCGATGAGTGGTCGCCAATTCAAATGTTACCTCGTGCCTGGAAAGATGAGCGAAAAGAACCATTAATTGTAACGAAGTGGGAGAAAGATCCGAGAGAACGCCGTGTCTAGCCCTGAATTTACGCCGACTGAACCTGGAAAACGCATTATTGTAGAGGGCACCGACGGAACGGGAAAATCAACCGTTGCCGACATGCTCGCTTACCAGTTACGCCTCAATGGTATTCGTGTCGTTCGCGTCGATGAACCAGATAGCGCAGTTGATGAAGATGGAACAATACTCGTTCCCGCAGCAGCTGAACTGCGAAAAATCATCAAGGATGGGTTCATCGACCGAAGCCCCGAGGCTAACGTTACTCTATTTACTGCCTCTCGTTTTGCTAACTGGGCAACCATGTCGCAACCCGCGCTCAAACGTGGTGCGTGGGTTGTACAAGCCCGCGACTCAACATCAACCGAAGTATACCAGGGATATGCTGAAGAATACGGTATTGAAGCCGTCGAAACGCTTACCCGCGCGACGCTCGGTGAGCAGTATATGAACCCAGATTTTAGAATTATTTTAGATTTCGATGACGCCAAGGAAGCTGAACGACTTGCTCGTATTAATAATCGCGGCCCGCTTGAGAAACCAGATACGTTTGAGATGCGTAGTGATGCTTTCCAGCAACGCCTGCGTGATGGCTACCGGCATATCGCCGCTCGGCGCGGTATCGATACACTTATGGTTGAGGGTAGTAAAGCAGAAGTTGCGGCAATGGTATGGTATAGAATGGTAGGAAAACTTGGCCTTGAACTAGCGCTTTTCCCCTGGGAGTAATTACTTATCGTTTTGTCTCGCTACATGAAGCTGATCGATATGAGACAGTAAGGCTGGAAACTTATTAACCATTTCGTATTCCCTCATTTTTTGAAGTGCTTCTTTTGCGGCGAGTCGTTTCGCTTCAACTTCGGCAACTGTTTTTGGGTTAAAGGCATAAGTAGTACACGAAACTGGAATAACTAACGAGAAGGCGTCTTCCTTAAGCAATGCCGCGGCAATAGTATCAAGGTCACCTACCCTAACAACATCGTCTTGCCAGGTAGGGCTGCTTGGATCAAGGGCTCGTATAGCCTTAAGGTTTTCTCGTGGAATGGCGCCGTACACATCACCTCGTAAAATAAATGAAGTTCGCTCACGAATAATCGTGCCGTCAGGCATAATGCCGACGTCTTGTTTTCGTGTCATAAGAAAAGCCTGTGCGTCGGTCGCTGACGACATCGTCTCATCGACCACTAGACCTTTAATTCTATAGCGGGGCTCAGGGTTGTCGATATGATACCCCCCGAGCAGCTCGATGCTATCGCGTACGACCCGGCGCATAACAGCAACTTCTTCAATACGCTTACCGTACGGAATTGACACACAGCCAACCTCTATACCCGGCATATCCAACATCTCTCGCACCAAAATGAGCTCTGCAGGGGAACTATGTCCAGGGACTGCTCTTTGAATCATATCGTAAGCAATAGGGTTGTGCGCAAAACTTTCAACAGGATGGAGTGCGCTAAGAAACTTCTCATGATTTGCGTCTGCTCGGCCTTGAAACCGCATGACGAATGTGCCCCGCATATATTCTCTAATTCCGTGTGGAATCGACTCGTCGACATCAGTATTGACGAGCTTAAGCAGTGCTTCGAGCAGCTCTCTCTGTTGAATATAGGCTGCCGAGTGATCAAGCGGAGTTGCGCCATACGTCTCGGGCTCACCACGTGGAATAGCGCTTACTTTTTCAAGCAACTCAAGAGGAGGAAGCTGGGCGGCCCGAGATTCAAACGTGTCGCCAATTTGCTCGTTTATCATATTTCTTTATTATAGCATAATAATTATGAAAAGTCCATTAAAATAGGTGTGTTCATATCTATTATTGACATTTTCACCTCCGTTCTGTATACTAAGGCCCGACATACCAAAGACAGTAGCCGTGGAAACACTTAATTTGCTACCGAGGAACAACAAAAATATTACGTATTTTGTTCTACTATAAGTCTTTGGCAGTGCGAGCTCCAGGGACCTTTTTATTTCTAAAGCCCATGCCTCGAGTACCGCTGCCATATGTCGGAACCTTTACAATCAGGCCGAATATATTAAAACCAAGGAGATTTTTATGGCAATTAGTCGCGATAAAAAGAACGAATTGGTTGCTGAATTTACCGAGCTTCTAACTAACGCAAAAACAACTGCGTTCGCTACATACCAAAACATCAGTGTTGCTCAAATCCAAGTTCTTCGTGCTCAGGCACGCGAACAAGGCGTTACTATCAAGGTCGTCAAGAACCGTTTGGTTCGTGTCGTTCTTGCGAGTATTCCCGCTTACAAGGATATTGATACTTCTTCATTAAACGGCATGTTGCTTTATGCAATCAGCGCCGACGATGAAGTTGCACCTGCTAAGGTACTGAGCGAATTTGCAAAGACAAACGACGCTTTGGTTATTGCTGGCGGCCTTTCTGTCGATAGCGGACTTATGTCTGCTGACGACGTCAAGTCACTGGCTGCACTTCCAAGCAAGTCTCAGCTCATTGCAGAAGTTATTGCTCAACTGCTTTCACCTGTTCACGACGTTACCAACGCGCTTTCGGGCAACTTGCACGCGCTTTTGGATGGTGTTAGCGCTAAAGCAACCAATTAATTATTAAAATTTGAAGGAGGCTATCATGGCTGATTTAAAGAAGTTCGCAGAGACCCTCGTTGGTCTTACTGTTCTTGAAGTTAACGAACTCAAGACAATTTTGAAAGATGAATACAACATTGAGCCAGCTGCCGCAGCTGTCGCTGTTGCTGGCCCTGCCGCAGCAGCTGTTGAAGAAGAAGTTGCTAAATCTGACTACACCATTGTTCTTAAGGACGCTGGTTCACAGAAGGTAGCTGTTATCAAGGCTGTCAAGGACATTACTGGCCTTGGTCTTGGTGAAGCAAAAGCAATCGTTGACGGTGTTCCATCAACGGTTAAGGAAAAAGTTCCAGCTGAAGAAGCTGAAGCTGCAAAGAAGACCCTCGAAGAAGCTGGCGCAAGCGTAGAGCTTCAGTAATTTCAACGGAAAGCGCATATGCGCTCTCCACTCATTCGGCCTGATAAAGTTATGAAAATACCCCTCATTTTGAGGGGTATTTTTTAGTTTCACCTCTATTGAATAAGTAGTGCAATTGTGGTATAATAATCTTAGTGTTGCTCACGCGGTTCGCCGCGAGCGACCGTACCCACACATCTGATTTGTCATCGGGCATACAGCCCGAATTCCACTCTGGAGGAACCATGACAAGAACGTCGAAGGGGATGTACGTTACCGTGAAAGCGGGTGTACGACGCTCCCACTTCGTAGTGGTCATCAACCGGCAGTTCGAAGCCGACAGCCTGATGGCCACTCTCGCCGAGCAGCTCGACGGAAGCAGCCACTCCGCCATCACCGACGAGGCGGGTCGCACCGTCATCAGAATGGTCATCACCGACCAAGGTGGACGCCTGTGTACCAGCAAGCTCCGTGACGTCATCATGGCACTCGCCGATACGGCGAAGGTGCGACCGAAGAACGTCACGGTGGAGCTAGAGGGACGCGTGGCGCCCATGCTGCTGACAGAGCTCTGCGACCTGCTCAAGCGAGCGGGTGGCGACTTCAAGCCGGCAGTGAGGATGCCGTCACCACGACGACGTCCCCTGATCTACCCGCACGCCAGGCCTCGCACCGGCGCGATCGCCAAGATGGAAATCGCCTCCTAGAGGCCAACTCAGATAGGTGAGTACTCGCCCCCGTGATTCATTTCACGGGGGCTCACTCATTTTTATAGACAAAAATGACAACAGTTTTGCGTTTTTATCTGTTATTTGTGTGGAAAACGCAGCAGGTGTGAGGCGTACGTCACAAAATCAACATAGTCGTGCGTACTACCGGGAACTTCAATAACTGCCATATTCGCCTTACCGCTCGCGATATATTCACCTACCGCATTCGAACTACCAAATGGATCGTGGCTATTTTGAAAAATAATGACATTTTGCAGCGCTTGCAGCTGCGGATAAAAGCCTGCGTCATCCTTAATTAAAGGCAGTGGCAGTCCAAGAAATACGTACGATTCAGCGGCAAGCTTGCCCTCCTGATGGGCAACAGTCGCAATAACGGTTCCAATAGACTTAGCTAACACAACGTACTCCTTCCAACCTGATACAAGCTCTTTAGCCGCATTAACCTCATACTCAAGATTAGTTTTATTATCGCTACTTTCCCAGTGGCGATACTCTAAGACAAGAATGGTATCAAAAAAAGGCGCAAGCGCTGTTTGCGCATCACGCAGCCATTGTTTATGACGAGCCGAATTGCCAGGAAGAATAAGGAGGTTCAAATAAGAAACTCGTCCCTAACTTTGCTTTTTTGGTTTCTTAACTTCTTTTTGTGGGTGACCTTTACCTTTTGCCATGTGGGTTGTCCTTTTCTTTATATTGTGTAGGCTTATTTGCCATACTGGCTCCATAATAGCACCCTCTGATCGTATCTGTAAAAGGGTATGGAAAAGCCCCGAAGGGCTCTTTCCGGTAGGAAGAACTTCGGGGCTAAGCGCACATGTCGCACAACTTCGATGTGGGTAGGGTGATGTAGTGAACGGGGCAGACGTCTTCGTGGTACTGCGCCGTCCGGGCCACGGGGACGCCAGTTGCGGCGGGGCGACCACGATTCGTCGTACCGTTAGGCCACAAAACTTGGCTAACGGTGAGTCCGAGTGCCGCTGCGATTGCTTCAGCGCTCGTATTGTTCGTGCTTGCCTTGCCACCAGGAGTCATGGCGCGCAGCACCGTATTGGTGTCGACACCGGCCTTGAGGGCCAAGTCGCTTACCGTCCAGCGCAGAGCATCCAGAGCATCCGAAATCGCGACGACTGTCACGTCCGTAAGCACTACTGCCACGTAGTACCACTCCTCGTTGTGTTGATGTGAACCTTCGATACGGGTGTATCTTGATATATTATACTACTTTTTTAGCTTTTAGTCAATCTGCACTGGCATTTTTTGACAAAATAGCGCATAATAGAAACAACTTCCTAATGTAAAGGTGCCCAATGAACATCAATAAAAAGTATGCTAAAACGCAACGGGCTCAGGAATTTCTCCAATCTGAAGAAGGGGTGGCTGCGTACGACGAGCTTTTAAAGATGGTGGGCGATACCTCGTACAACACGACATCAACATTTTCTCCTGCCGCCGAAAATGGCAATTTACTTTTTGTCGATAAACACATGAACTACCTCTGCACACACCTTGGTGTAAACACCAACCAGTACTTATCTAATTTGCGACTTATTACTAAAGTTCGCCGCTAAAAATAAAGCAGCCCGCGCCAAAAATCGGCGCGGGCCAACCGTACTCGGTCAGCGAGGGTCACGAAGACTCGGGGAGGGGCTTGCGCAGCGGGTGCAGTTCGCGCTTGAGCTCGACCTGAACCGTTGCCGGCTTCACCGTCATGTTGGAGGTGGTCACCTTGACGACAGCCCGCTTCAGCCTCTCGGCCAGTTCAGGGCGCCGCTCGAGCAACTCCCCAATCATGGTCTTGTTGGCCTTTGGCGGTTGCGGCTTGAACATCTGCTTGAAGATGCGAAAGCGACGCGCCAGCCTCATGAGAAGCTTCTCGTCAAGGATGTCGATTGCACTGGTAGTGCGAACCGACACCACACCGCTTCGCAGCGAGATGGACTTGCCGTCCATGGCTGACGTGGCGAGCAACTGCTCCATGAGCTTCGCCAGCTCGTCCAGCGCGTCGTCACGCTCCTTCGTCAGCGGATCCACCTTGGCCGCGGTCTCCACCCGAAGGGGCGAGACCTTGGCTTCCAGCTCCGCCTCGTGGCGCTCGATGGCGCGCTGTGCCTTAGCGGCCGTTGCCACCAGCTCGTCCATACGTGCGATGACGTCTGGCTGCTGCAGTACCACTTCCTGTCCGCCCATTGCGGACTCCTTCCTGTCGGATGTCTCGTGGGAACGGTATTATTATATAATATAATGTTAGTTAGTTCAATTCTCAGAGATATGAAATGGCCGCGCTTCAAAATCGAAGCGCGGCAGCATTTCACCCTCTTAAAGCCATAAAGACTTACAGGCGATAGGAGGAGGTGTTAGCGACGAGCGGTGAGCGTGCAGCCCTTGCGGCACCACTGGTGGTTGCCGTCGTCGCACACGACGCAGTTCTCGTCGTCGCAGCAGTGCCGGTCATCCAGGGCGGGTGCCGAGGTGTTGATCGGGATCTGTGCACCGGGCCTCTGCGGGGTGAGCGGTGTGACGGTGATGTCACCCCACTCGATACGCGTCAGCCCGAACTCGGGGAACCTTGCACGGCAGGCCTCCTTGAAGCGCTTGCACACTGAGTCGCGCGCGTTGTCGCGGTCGAAGACGTTGCGGCTGTTGAGCTGCGCCTGGAGGCTGGGAGCAATGTAGATGTTCAGCTTCCAGTTGTTGATGTGCTTGACGGAGTGCGTTGGCGTAGGAGCCAATCACCCCACCTCCTTCTATCTTGAGAGTGAAATGGACTAAGTACCGGCTGGTACTCATATCTATATTATATCATATTTTTACTAAATTGTGAAGTACCCTTGAAAGAACCGCGCAGTACAGCAATTTCTTGACATTTACAACCCTTATTGCTATAAGTAAAACTAATACTACTTTCAAAACACATACAGATAAGGAAATGCGAGACCATGTCTGAACTACCGGAGAAACAAGCAAAGCGACTCCACGCCTTAATTCAAGAGGCGGAGACAAACCTAGCTGCTGCCAAAGAATTGCTCATTAGCATTATTGGTGAGGACGGCTCAATTATTACCCCTAGAGGAAACACGCTGGACGAAGTTGGCGGAAAGGTTATTGAAGGTGTCTTCGACGGCCAGAAAATGGCCGGCCCAGACGGCAAAGAATACCCAGTTCCAGCGAACTACGCCAGCAAATCAAAGTTAGTTGAAGGTGATATCCTAAAACTCACCATCGCTGACGATGGCAGCTTTATTTACAAGCAAATCGGCCCTGTTGAGCGTACGCAGGTCATCGGTACACTTACCCAACACGACGGCGCCTACTACGTTGAAGCAAACGCACGTGAATACCGTATTTTACTTGCCAGCGTGACCTACTTCCGTATTAACATGGGTGACCAAGTAACAATTATCGTTCCTACCGACAACCTCGATGCAACCTGGGCAGCTGTCGAAGCGGCTCTCTAGAACGTTTTACATCCAACTCATATCCCCGCGGAACACCGTGGGATATTGATTTTTATGACTTTTTGTGCTATAATATAGCGGTCTCGTAAGAGACTCCTTGCGAACAGAGGACTAGCAGAAAGAGGTGATTCCGTTGCCCCTGACGGACCCCATGGACATGCCATCGCTCGAACGCGTCTTCGGGCACAACCCGCGCCTGATGAAGGCGCTGGTCCAGGCCCGCATCACGTCTGTCGTGTCGGTCATGCTCCTGCCTTGGCAGGTGCTGATGGAATTCGACGGCATCGGTGAGAAGACAGCGAAGTCCATCACCGGCATCCTGGCCAAGCACGGCCTCGGCCATCACACGGTGAACGAGAAGATCGTCGACTTCGTCGACCAGCAGTTCGGTTCCGTCGAGGCCGCGCCGGTGTCGGTACTCAACGTGATGACGCTCCGCAGCTTCACCACGCGGCAGTACTACGTGCCGCTCCACCTCATCCTGCTTATCCAGGACGTCAACCCTCAGTACACGATCAACCAGCTCAAGCAGGCATCCATCAACGACCTGCTGGAGATGCTCGAGAACCGGGTCCACTACGGCCCGATGCTGGAAGAACTGATGGAGGACATCCCCGACGTGAAGTGGCGTCTGCAGCAGTGGTTCCGGGGCAACCCGGCCTCACTGCGCAGCTCTCCGCATCGCAGCCGGATGGCGCCCATCCTGCAGTAAGGACACGGGTCTCGCGCACTTCGCGCGAGGCCCAACTCCCCAGCGGTATAACGTGTGTTGTACCTCTAGGGAGGAATAATGTCCTTGCAAATCATAAGCGAATCGGCGTATGATAAGCCCATCACGACAGTGAAAACAAACAAAGTGTAAAAACTACGGCAGTTTTTCGACACACATATGTCTATAATTGTGGGTAGGGTAAAAAGGGAGAAGGTAAGGTGTCACAAGCGCTATATCGTAAGTATCGTAGTAAGTCATTGGCTGAGGTTGTTGGCCAAGACCACATCACCGATATCTTAACTCGTGCCTTGAAATCTGGGCGTATCGCACACGCATATTTGTTTACTGGCCCTCGCGGCGTCGGTAAAACATCGATTGCCCGTATTTTAGCGCACGAAATTAACCAACTTCCTTACACCGATGAATCAACCAATCTTGATATTATCGAAATTGATGCCGCTAGCAATAATGGCGTTGAAGATGTTCGCGACCTACGCGAAAAAGTTCAAATTGCACCAGTATCTGCCAGCAAAAAAGTCTATATTATCGACGAGGTGCATATGCTCTCAAAGCAGGCCTTTAATGCGTTGCTTAAAACACTTGAAGAGCCGCCCGAACATGTCGTTTTTATTCTTGCCACAACCGATGTTGAAAAACTACCAGCCACTATCGTTAGCCGAACGCAGCGGTATGGATTTCGTGCCATCGCGCCGGCCGATGCAGTGAAACACCTTAAGCACATAGCCAAAGAAGAAAATATCACTATCTCCGACGATGCGCTTATGCTCGTAGCAGAGCGTGGCGATGGCAGCTTCCGCGACAGCATTAGTCTGCTTGACCAGCTCGCGAGCCTTGCCGACGATAAAGACGGCATCACCACTACTCTTATTGAAACGACGCTTGGGTTGGCCCCAGCTACTATTGTTGACGAGCTCCTTCATGCCGTTGAAAAGCACGACGTCGCTGCAATTGCCCAGCTTTTAGTGAAAACAGAAGCCGACGGCATTAGCCCTATCGTGCTTAATAGCCAAATTACCCGAACGCTCCGCGACCTGGCGCCAAGTAAACCACAGCTCTTGCCACTGCTCGATGCGCTACTTGATGTGCCAAAATCAACCCAGCCAAGCATTAAGTTATTAAGCGTCCTTGGCACAGCCGCCCTCGAGCATAAGCCAAAATCCGCCGCCCTTGCGACGCCTATCCTTGAGGTTTCTGCGACCATTGAAGAACTCTCAAAACAGGCGACCCGTGTGAAGCCCGAAATTAAAAAGGTGACACCTCCTGCTAGCAAAGGCCTAAACTGGGCTGGCGTTATTGAATATGCCCGCATCAACCATCTCGCACTCTATAGTGTCATCTCAAAATGCGACTATAAGCTCCAGGGCGACGACTTAACTATCTTCTGCCTCAATGCGTTCTACAAGAAAAAACTTGATGACCCTAAATACCATACCTACCTCTATGAATCGCTGAAAGCGGTTGGTGGTTATGAACTAACCATCCACACAATTCCCACAGGAGCTCCTATGAAAAGTAGCCAAGCTGCTGCCATTGCTGATATTATGGGCGGTGGAATAGAGGTTTCACTCGACGCAGCCTAGTGCTGCTCACCTGAAGCCTCATAATAAGGGGAGTTATGGCTGATAAATCTGTCCAAGCGGGCAAAATACCACCACAAAATATTGACGCCGAGATGAGTCTTTTGGGTGCTATTTTGATTGATGAAGAAGTTTTGGCCGACGTCACCGAACACGTGAAGCCAAAAGACTTTTACGACAAGCGCCACGGTATTATTTTTGATGCTATTATGCGCCTGTATGAAAAGAACAAACCCGTTGACTTATTAACCCTCACCGACGAACTGAAACGTAAAAAAGAAATTGATGAAGTGGGCGGTTCGGCCTACCTGACCGAACTCACTAACTACGTTCCAACCGCCGCACACGCTGAATCATACGCTGAAATTGTTGCCCAAAAAGCAGTTCGCCGTCGTCTTATTAAAGCCAGCGGTGAAATCTCCGAACTTGGCTACGATGAACAGACGACAACGCAAGAACTTCTACAGCAGGCCGAAGCTGAACTGTTTTCAGTCAGCGACCAATCGCTTAAACAAGACCTCACCAGCCTTGAAAGCATTCTTACTGATAGTTTTGACCGTTTAGAGGAATTGCACCGTAATAAAGGCGCGCTTCGCGGCGTTCGTACTGGCTACCGTGACCTTGACACTATGACCGCCGGCCTTCAGCGCAGCGACCTTATTATCCTAGCCGCTCGTCCTGCGATGGGAAAAACCACGCTCGTCACAAACCTGGCGTACAACGTCGCAACCATAGCCAAGCAGCCCGTGCTCTTTTTTAGCCTCGAGATGAGTAAAGAGCAGCTTGTTGACCGTATGCTTTCTGATGCCTCTGGTGTTGATAGCTGGAATATTCGTACCGGTAACCTTTCTGATGATGACTTTAGTAAATTGTCAGAAGCCATGGGGGAGATGAGCGAAGCACCAATTTTCATCGATGATACACCGGGATTGAGTGTGCTTGAAATGCGTACGAAAGCTCGCCGCGCTGCCCACGACCAGCCGCTTGGCCTCGTTATTATCGACTACCTGCAGCTTATGCAGGGAAGCGGCCGCCATGACGGCAACCGTGTCCAAGAGGTGAGTGAAATCTCTCGTGGGCTCAAGTTAATTGCCCGCGAGCTTAACGTTCCAGTAATTGCACTGAGCCAGCTGTCTCGTTCGGTTGAAAGTCGTTCGCCGCAAATTCCACAGCTTGCCGACCTTCGTGAATCTGGGTCAATTGAGCAGGACGCCGACATTGTGATGTTTATCTACCGCGAAGCCTATTACAACCCAGATACCGAACGCGAAAACATCACCGACCTCATTATCGCCAAGCACCGTAACGGACCTGTCGGTAAAGTCGAGCTTTACTTCCACCCAGAACGCCTCCGCTTCATGTCGCTCGATCGCAAACACGAGTAGGTCTCGTGATATACTAATAACACTGTCATGCCTACACGTGATTTTTCAAAATACACTCTCTACCGCTGGCGTTATGTTATTGGATACGCCATTGTCGGGCTGGCCCTTGCGGCACTGCTTGTCTTTGCCGGGCTTTATTTGCCTGGTGGTTTGTCGGACTCCGAGAAGGCCTCGGTTGTGCGAAGCGCCTCTCTTTCGCTCAGCCATCCCCAAACGTTAGCCGTACCGCATCTACCGTACCACGCTTTCCAAGCGGCAATCTTCTCGTTATTTGGCATTACCATTTTTACAATAAAACTTCCGTCGCTCATCTTAGCGTTACTCTCGGCAATTGGCCTTATTTTGCTTTTGCGTCGCTGGTTTCAGTCCAATATCGCAGTCCTCGCTTCACTTATTGCAATCACCACTGGACAGTTCCTCTATATCGCACAGCTTGGCGCCCCAAGTGTGATGTATATTTTCTGGCCGGTCGCTTTGCTTCTTTTGGGGACACAAATTACTCGGGTAAAGCGATTTCGTTTTTTCTGGAAAATTATGTTTGCCATTACCGCCGGGCTCAGCCTTTACACACCGCTTGGCGCCTATCCGCTTATTGCGATAACACTGGCTGTTGCATTCCACCCTCATTTGCGCGCTGTTATCCGACGTCTGTCGCGCTTCCGATTAGCGGTCGTCGCTATTGTGTTTCTTTTAGTGAGCGCGCCCCTCGTGTGGCTCATTTCTCTGTCGCCTCAGCTTGGTTTGACACTTCTGGGCGTCCCATCGGCCTGGCCACCAGATTTTGGCGAAAATGCAGTCTCACTTTTACGACAATACTTCTTATTCTGGAAGCCAAGCACTACGGTAGACATGACGCCTTTCTTTGGCTTCGGCTCGGCACTTCTCATTCTGCTTGGGTTATACCGCCTTGTTCGAACAAGAGAAACGACGCGAAGTTACCTTATTATTTTCTGGATTGTGTGTCTTATACCGGCACTGCTCTTTAATCCGACGTTTACCAGTGTTACGTTTGTTCCTTCTGTGATGATGCTTGCGGCAGGGTTGACGTCGCTTATTAGTTATTGGTACCGTCTTTTTCCACGAAACCCCTACGCACGCATTACTGGGCTTATTCCCATTATTATATTGGTCGGTGCGCTTATCACCACCGGCTTAATGCGATATATTTACGGCTACCACTACAACCCAAGCGTTGTACCGCTTTTTTCTCAGGACCTACGTCTTTTGCCTAAAGGCACCATACAGCTTGTAGTGAGCGATAACGAACGCGCCTTCTACGAGGCAATTGCGCGTTATCATACCAACGTCACGGTAAAAACAGAGCCAACCAGCGATACGTTTATCGTTACCCGAGAAGCACGCCGTGACTTCGAAGGCTACACTATTGAGCGAATTATCGTGAGTGACGGCTCTCGAGACGCCGACCGCTTCTACGTCATGCAACGCACGAAGTAAATATGGTATACTATCTCTAGTAGAAAATGATGGAGGATGAATCTATATGGCCGCTTTTGACCAAATGAAGATGTTGAACAAGTTACGCAAGGCTCAGGCTGACCTCAAAAAAGAAATTATTGAAGTTGAGGCAGGTGACGGCGCCGTTGTCGTGCAAGTTACTGGTGAGCTGAAGGTAAAGAAAATTTCTATCGACCCTGCGCGTGTCGACCTTGACGATATCGCTGAACTTGAACACTGGCTTGAAATTGCTACTCGCGACGGGCTCGCGAAAGCTCAAGAAGTTGCCGCTGAAAAAATGAAACCACTCATGGGTGGTCTTGGTAGCCTCGGCCTTTAGGACTTATTTGTGGCTCGATTATTGCCAGTTGCACTGGAAAAACTTATTGATGAAGTCGGCAGACTACCTGGCGTCGGACAACGCACCGCTGAGCGCTATGCGTACTTTTTGCTACGTGCCGACCAACGTATTAACGATAGCCTAGCGACCGCTATTCATGATGTTCACTCACTCGTGAAAACCTGTCCAGTGACATTTGCGCTCATTGATGCCGACGAGGAAATCTCGGCTTTATATAGCGACCCGTCGCGCGACAAAAAGCTTGTCGCCGTGGTTGAAGAGCCGCTTGATATAGTCGCTCTTGAACGTACTGGCCAGTATAAAGGCACCTATCATGTGCTTGGTGGAGCAATGAGCCCGATTGATGGTATTGGCCCAGAGCAGCTGCACATTCCCGAACTTATCGCCCGGCTTACAAAAGATGGTGTTGAAGAAGTCATTATTGCCACAAATGCCAGTGTTGAAGGTGAGTCAACGGCATTATTTTTGCAAAAACACATTAAAGATGCCGGTATCGATATTGCTCTCAGCCGTTTAGCGCGCGGCATTCCCGTCGGCGTCGACCTTGAATACGCCGACCAAATTACACTGAGCCATGCCCTCGAAGGTAGACGTCCACTTTTGTAATAGCGTAAAGATATGAAGAAGCCCCGCCCCTTACCGAATGAGTCGGTAGGGGACGGGGCAATGCACTTCAGGGGCGGTGCTTCAGCTCCATCTCCATCGGTGCGTAGTTGACGTCGTCGACCTCATCGGCGAAGTCAAGGTGTCCGTAGACGAACCTCACCAGCGCACGGAAGTACGACATCTCCGTCAGCGGCAACACTTCGCCAGTGAGGGCATCCTGAACACTGTAGCGCCGCATGTAGATCTCGCGCTGGACGCCAAGCAGGGTCCTCACGGTGATCAGGTAGGCGCCGCTGTCGGTCTTCTTGACCGAGACAGCGATGTTGTCGATGGCCGCGAAGACCATCGGCGTGTCATCGACGTCGCAATCGTTGAACGCGCCGTACAGCTTGTCGATCAGCTCGCGCAGCTCGACGAGCACCTTGTAACGGGACCGCGACGTGGTTGCGTACGCGGTCGCCAGCAAGGCGATCGCAACCACTGCCATGACGACAGTCTTGGGGTCGTACCAGTAGGCATCCGCGGTGCCGTGGTGCGTGATGACCTGGTTGTAGGTGTCGATGACGAGGAAGATGGCGATAGCCATTCCTCCCAACGCCGCGAACCAGAAGACGATGGACAGCCGAAGGTCGGCGTACTTTTCGATGTGCATCCTTGTGTTCCTCTCAGTTTGGGGCCACGAGGCCACCGGGGAAGGTGACTGTGAACAGCAAGTCTTTCATATTATATCACACTTATGGATATTTATCAATACGCCACCCCTTGTGTGGTAAAATAGAGACAATGGTTACTACTGCACTCGATATACTTAAAAACGCTCAGAAATTTGTTATTATTCAGGCCGAAAACCCAGACGGTGATAGCCTGGGTAGTTCGCTGGCGCTTGACGAGCTTCTCACTGAGGCCGGTAAAGACGTCAAGCTTTACTGCGCCATCGATATCCCTAAATACATGCACTATATTCAGGGGTGGGATAAAGTTGAGAAAGACTGG
>Ga0302289_1000154_pt1 | contig 38778 bp, 52 predicted proteins | sample III_Fen_N1_2_FD_194552 | JGI IMG/M metagenome (GOLD analysis project Ga0302289, IMG submission 194552) | Peat permafrost microbial communities from Stordalen Mire near Abisko, Sweden - III_Fen_N1_2 | ecosystem: Environmental > Terrestrial > Soil > Wetlands > Permafrost | place: Sweden: Abisko... | reverse complement strand
TTTTCGAATCAAATTCCGGCATCGGTCCGGAGTCAGCCGTATAAATTGCAGGATCATAAGGAACCAGTATCAAATCGAACGTCTGATCATCACCAGGAGTTTTTCCTACCACCAGGGCATCAATTGCGATTTTTGAGTATTCACCAAAAGTGACGATATCATCAATGGAAGGGCGAATGGAATCAATTACGGGTATGGGTACTGTAAAGGTAAATGAGTTCACATAACCGATAAAAGTAATTACCTGCTGAGTCCGGACAGATGGGTTTGAATATCCATCAGCCTGAATAATTTTAATACCATATTGAAGCCCATCGGCCATTTCGAAAAATGAATCACACACGATTCCGGTAATAAATCCTCCGGAAGTGATCAATTCCGTGATAATGCCACCTTCATTCAAGCCAACGGAAATAGTTTCATCCTGAACAGAAATAAGTGAACCAATAGGAATATTATACCCTTCAAGGGACACTTTTCTTGACCAAACTTCGGGCCGCAGTTTCATGCAGGCAAGAATGTATCGACCTTGCTTAAAAATATGATTTCGATTGGTTATAAACGGAAGCTCAATATCCTGAAAAACCATGTCCGGATCTTCAGATAACTTTCCGTCGTACATGACGTACATTTCGTTTGTTTGATATCCATCGGCTTCATCAATAAAAGTTATTTTTAATCCATCCGGCAAAATATCAAAGGTCTTGGTGTTGGTTGCCGATATTGTATTTTGTTGATTCAAAACGGTTACCGGATATGAACGTTCATTATCGATCAGGGGAGCATACTTTCCATCCCGAATGATTAATTGAGATCGACAGGTTGTTAATATCTGATCAACTAGATCTCTCTCCTTAGTATCAGCGGTTATTCCTGCGTTGCACGTAAATCCTTTCGTCGCACAAAAGGTATAAAGAGCCCCAAACGCATTCATATCGAGTTCAGAATCAAGGTATGGCTCTTTACCCATCGATGGCTGCTGGAGGCCCAGTAATGCTGCTGAGGCGGGATTATTCGAGACCGTTCCGGATGTTTTCGCATCAGCCATGGTCGTCCACGATGATCCTGACCAGGTGCGCGCAACAGATTCGAGAATCATATTAAACTTAGAAATTGTTCCTGCTATTTCATCACCGGCCCGAATCTTGAAACCAATACGGCAGGTGATCTGTCTTGTTTTTTCGATCAAAGGAACTTGAGGTATGAGTGAAAGTTCTGTTTTTGATTTCGATTTATCAAAACAATATGTTCGAATCGCTGACCAAATTATTGTATCGGCGGATCGATTGTCGTTGGCCTGATGATTCATTCGAGTCATTCTTAGTTCGACAACACCTTCCGGAACAGCCGTTATTTCTGAATATTCAAATTCATAGATTGATACAAAACGGGCTTGCTTGTTTTTATTTCGAGTAAATGTGCTTGTTCCGGTAACAGCATTATAACTAGTAGATCCATGAAAAGAAGGAAAATTGGTCCATCCCGTATCCGGATCATCCCCCGGACTACTTAATGGCCTCCACTGAGCCCTGACCATTACGGATCTGTTCTCTATATCACCGTTACTACTATTTCCATAAAGGCCGTTATTAAAAAGTATTTCCAATTCGATTTTCATTGGGTTGTTAGCACTGAATCTAATCGGATTACTCGGACCAACTTCCGTCGCGACATTATATAGTTCAATACTTAGCTGTTCTTCAATTACTTTTTGGGTATAGAGAGATACTTCATTAGATTGTTGAATTTCAATCTGAGTTCTATATCCTTTTCGAGTTCCATCATCCGCATAAGGATATAAACCATCAGGGGAGATAAAGCCATTGAATACGCCGACATCATTACTTGCAAGCAGTAGATCTCCCAACTGTAATTGCGATACCTTAATATTGGAATATCCCAGCATGTATAGACCGATGAAATATTGGTTTTCACCATCACTGCCATCAGTCGGATCAATCCAGGTATATGGGCTTCCGCAATAATACGGTGTAAAAAGATGTTTACCAAGTATGAGCGGTACCGACATCCCTAATCCGGATTGATTTTTTGCTCCTCTGAGTTGAGGTATTTTTTCAAGCGAGCTCGTATCGGATGTGTCAGGAGTTAAAATTCCTTTCATCCATGAAACAAAATGTTCCCAGATGTGTTTTCCAGAAATACCGTATGTGATCAGGTCGGCAGCAATAAAAGCACCACCGATAACAATTATCTTAAATACAAAAGCAACGACAGCCACAGCCGCACCTGGATATTCGCGGATTAAACATACATCATTGTTTTGCAAAATGTAATTTTCGTCGCGTTTAATCCCATTAATAAAAACTGTTGAATTTCCATGGTTGAAAATTATTGCATCTTTTAGAGCGATGGCTTCTTTGAATTCAAATTGTTCTTTTTCATCAGAAAAAGGATTTCTGAAAATTGTAATTATTGCCATGTATAATACCCCTCGATCCGCTTGCTGTAGCCACTAAATTCTGAAACTCGAACGTTTATATCTTTCATTGCATGAATAAAGCTTCCGTCTCCGAGACAAACACCTATATGGCTTGGTCTTCCTCCGACGGTAATTACTACAACCGCTCCAGGTAGTGGAGTGTTTATTCTTTTAGCTTTGGCTGTAAATTTTTGAGATTCTATTAAGATTTCATTCGATGATCTATCAATTGATGAGTAAAAAGCATCTGGAAGTATCTTTCCAAAACGCTTGCAGGCCTCAATGGCGAGTCCGTAGCAGTCGTAAGCGTCAGGACCGCGTCCATGTACCTTGTAGGGTTTTCCGATGAGATCACGAACCTCTATCATGCTACGCCTGGGCATTTCTGCGCCGTCATTTTATCGCAAGGGGTAACGATGTCCATTCTTGTGTCATATTTCATTTGCCAGGTGGCGGCCGATCCGTCCCAACTTACCGATGCAAGGTCAAATTTCCATTCCTCAATCGGTTCAAATAAAATGGCCCCATTGTCATAATAAAAAGAAGCAGTTACAACGGCCTTTGCTCTACCGAATAAATTCCGTATTACTAGGATTATCTCACTATCAATCGCTGAGATTGTAATCGAACCGTCGCCCATTTTTTTATCGTTATATTTTGGAGGTGTATATTTAAAACATGATGCAAGGTATACATATCCAAGATATGTCATGTTTTCATCTGAATTTACTAGCCGAATAACTCCTCCAGGTATATCGGCATGGGTAATTTCAATAAGTGCCGGAAATTGTGCATTTGTTCTGAGTCGATACATTTGTTGAAGTGCCTTAGGTGAAGGGTTCATGCTGTCTCCCATGACATCGTGACTTTCAGGGTATCTCGGCCATATTGAGACCATTGATACGGCGGAAGAATTATATATTCCGCATTTCCGGTACCGGCCACCTTCGGAAACTGAAAAGAGAGTGACCCGAGGCGAAGGGACCCTTCAAACCACGATTCGAATAGTTGAAATTCGGCTCGTGTGAATACCATTACGATTGATAACGGTTTGGGAGCCGAAGTCGACTGAACCCGGATTTTTTTCTTTCCGCTGCGCATGGTATCGCTGGTAATTCCGTTTCGGCCGGCACCTGAGGATTCATTTCTGATTATTTGGTTCACACCAACAGGCCATGTTATCAATTGCTCAACCTCCTTCCTTGGAGTCGACGATCCCTGGCATCCAGGGCTCCATCGAGTTCTCCAGAGGCAATATCATTTCGTGTAATTTTCCGAACGATTGCGACTATCTCTTTTGTTCCATCTGAATTCGTTTTCTCTTCTTTTGATACCTCAACGTCTGATCCGACATTATTGACAACGGTGAAATAGACCTTCGTATCACCAGAATTTCCGAGAGACCCGGGTGTTTTCGTGGCAATCAAATAATCATCCGGATCGGTGGTAATTACTTTTCCACCCGGGGCGATGATCGCGTCATTTACTGATACGGTTGAATTTGCGTAATCAGCTGATTTACTTTTAAGGGTTGTCTGATAATACAGCGCATCGCTTCTGGCCTGATCGATTAGGCTTGAGAGCTGATCGGCGATTGTTTGGAGTTTATCGGCCTCGGACTGGCTGCTGGTATCATTCATCATGGCATTCAGATAACCGCCGGCAACTCCGGCAAGTCCTGATACGGCCATTAATGCAAGTCCACCATAAATATTCCCGCTTATGGCGAGTTCAAAACCTGCCTGGAATAACATGGCTGGAACGTTATTGATAATAGACTTTAACATCGAACGGCCGAATGCTTCTGCGGCATTTGCTCCATCATATAAAGCAGCGCCCACATCCCGAAGTCCGTCGAAAGTGGCGTTTGCGGCGAGTTGAGCAAATTGTGGACCGAGCGATTTGAGTTTATCTTCAAGCCCACTCAGTGAATCGGTAAGAGACATTATTTGCGTATTTTTTTTATCAAGGTCTGTTTCTTCACCGGATTGAAGATCACCATAATTCATGCTGAACCCTGTTTGATTTTCGACAGGTGCAAGAGCAAATGGATTCTTTGTATCTGGCATGAAATTCGGATTTTCAGGAGATCCATACTGATATCCCGTCATTCCAGTTTTTGCATCGGCCATGGATTGAATCTTTTTACGATAATTATCCATTTCGACAATTGTTTTTTCATCAGATTTCCAAAGTCCTGATTTCATGAGCGTTTCGAGCGCTTTCGATATATCTGAGGCATATTCTGTATACACATCGCGAATACTTCCGCCGGTCATTTTAGCGAAAGCAAGGGCACCGTTTAATGAGGATTCAGTTTTTGATTGATATTCTTCAAAGGCTGCACTTCCGGAGCTAACATTTTCAACTCCCAAAGCTGATTTTAGTGGTTCTTGCCATTTACTTTTAGAAGCTTGATCTTTTTCTTTCTGATCTTTAAGAGCATCGGCCTTTTGTTTTTTTTCAGCTTCGGCGGCATCGGATCGAAATTTCGCAATACGTTCCTCCCATTCCGCTTTTACCTTCAGGGCATCAATTTGGGAATTTAACGCTGTGACTTCTTTTTGGCTGGTTGTTACAAAATGAGCGACTTCGCCTATAAGCTCGGCGCGGTTAAACAAAAGACCGCGGATAATATGGACCTGCCCGATTTTTGCTTTCAAAAGAACGATCTGTTGATCTATGCTAAGCGTTTCCCCGGCATCTTGGGCCGCTATGGCTTGTTTTAATGCTAATTGATACTCGAGCTCGTTTGATTGTCCCTGAAGGGCTACTGTGAGCACGTCGGCACTATTCTTGGCCAGATCTGAAATACCATTTGCATCGGCAACCAATGCAATATAGCTTTTCCAGGTATCTTGCAAAGTGGACATTTTTCCTTCAAGAGTAACTGCTCCACGGGCCATTCCATTATAAAAAGCCCCGCCGGCCCCTGTCATGTCCTGAAAGGCCTTTACGACGACTTCTTTCGTTACCTTACCGTTTCCTACCATATCGCCGAGTTCTTCGTTTGAGACCCCGAGAACCTTCGCTAGAGCGTCATAAATAGGCAGGCCGGCCATGGCAAACTGTTTGATATCCATAGTTGACGCTTTTCCAACGGACATAATTTGAGCGTAATTGAGTGCGATCCGATCGAGTTTTTCTTGGCTTCCGCCTGCAGCATCTCCGAGGTTCTGAAGCGTCGAAATCAGATCGCCGGCGGCGACACCGGATTGTTTCAGCATAATTGCTGAGTCGGTAATACCGGGCATATTGAATGGGGTTCGATTGGCAAAATCTTTCAGGTCTTGAAAAGTTTTTCCTGCCAGTTCTGCGCTACCCATTACGGTTTCAAGGTTTGCGCGGATCATTTCCAGTTGACCTGAGGCGGCCAAGGAAGATTGAACCAGGTTTACTCCGGCTTGAGCAACTTTTTTAATGGCTTCCGCAGCTAAGGTTCCTGCAGCAACTGAACCAATCAGTCCATTCTTCAGGTCAGCGCCGAAACCAGTAGCTTTCTTTCCGGCTTTTTCAGATTCTGCGCCAACCTCTTTAGCCTTTTTCGTAAATACATCGAGATTACCGGAAGCAGTTACGACGCCTTTAGAGTCAATTTCAAGTACAAGTTTCGATAAATCAGGCATCGTTCACCTCCTCAAGTAGTTTTTGCTTTTCATCTTCAGCCCAGTTTTTCATCCGAAAAATGAGATGTACTTCGTAAATCGTGAACCGGAACTGATAAATCCCCTGGAAACTTTCGACGGTCGCCGGAGTTATAATCGAATCGCTGGCGTTATACAGATCGATGAATTGACCAAAGAGCCAGGCGAAACATTCAGGCGGCGGAATCTCCATATAATCCGCAAATGCGTTATATTCGTCCGATCCTTTTTCCGGAATGCCGAACTCTTTGAAAAAGAAGTCTCGATCATCCCGGTTCCGGATTATTTGTCGGTCTCTCCCTTTTCCGACGGAATGGGGGAAGTTGAGGAAGAAGAACTTTCGAACGGTTCGCTCGAGGCCTTCTTCGGCTTGGATAAAAAATTGGCGCGTTTCTCCGAGAAAAACCAGATCGAGTCCTGGATATCAGGAATCGCTTCAAAGATCTTCAGGTACGACGCTTTCGAAGCCGTGAGGGTTTCACCGGCAAGAACAATCGGCTGACCATCGGTAGAGCGCATGTCGCGGATCCGAAGTGCGACGCCTTTCCGGGCCTGTTCGTTGATATCAAACTGTTCCGCTTCTTCTTTGGTCATCTTGGGGAACATCCGGGACTGCTCAGTGATGAACTTCTTCACGATATCGGAATCCTTTCCGATTACGAGAAATTCGACACCAATTTTCTTTCCGTTCAGTTCGGGCTCGAACCAAACACCCTTCTCCGCGTTTTCCTGAGTTACAAATCCATCGAGTTTCATTTCAGTTTTCATCCTTCATCTTTATTTTGACGTCAGCCTTGAACGCTTCAAAAAGCGCGGGCTTGGTTACGAATAATAGCGGGCATTTTTTCCAGCCCACAACTTCATAGTGCGTGAGAATCTGCGTGGCCGGATCAAGTTTGTACTTCCGGCAGAGGTACGCGCATAAACCGGTCGCGGATTCTATGGTATCGACAGTGAACCGGCCCTGATCGTCGATGTGGGCCAGTTCAATTCCGATTGAGCAGCTGTTCGGTGAGATATTCTTTGGATCGGAGGCGTATTTTCCGAAAACCTTTCGAGCAAGATCGGTATATACTTCGGATCCAACGTGATAGGCCTTTTCGTTTTCCGGGATACACCGGATTATCTCTCCTGTTTGGTCAATGATGTAATGCGCCGAGGCCGACCGGTCCGGGATTGCATCCATGGCATCCTGCCCCTTTAGCGTTTCGAAGTAATCCCGGGCTTCCATTGCGGTCTGTTTTGCTTTTCCGAGGTAATGAATCACGATTCCGCGCACTTCCGGCAGTTCTTTCCCAGGTCTTGAGAATCCGTTGACTGTCAGAGGTGCTTCAATGATCTTTTTCATTCATCACACCCACTTCGCATAGAGCGTCAGGGCGACTTCGACAACGACCGGAGTTCCGACGGCGTAATCGTCTCCGAGGCCAGTTGCCAGGGTGTTCCATCCGGAGAAAACCTTACCGGTTTTGACCAAAAGCCCGGAGTTAGCCGCGGCATAGGACACGGATCCGGCTTCCAGTTTGGTTACCACGGGCGGCACGGTACCGCCAGTAGATGTATTTCCGTCATAGGTCAACGAGAACACCGGGGCGGCAGTCACGAGGGTCCGGGTGATCTTCACGACATCAGAGCCGAAGGCGGTCCAATTGTAGGACGGAACAAGTTCGTCTTTTCCGGAAGCTGCCGAGCTGTGCGATTCGAGTTTGATATTCGAAAACTCAATGAGATATTTGTTTCCAGCCGCGTCGTCCACTTCAACGCCGATGGTGATTTTGGTACCATTCACGGCTTTATTGAATAGGATCTCATCGGAAAGGTACGCGGACAGCGATCCGGTAACGTCGAACATCTTTTCAACCGTATCCGATTCATCTACGAAAAGGGCCGGAAGCAGCGCGTTGTTGTTCTTGAGCGAAAACTTGAGTTCCTTCGCATAGGTGAAGGTAACCGCGTCGACCTTCAGAAATCCCCGGCGGCTGGTAAACGCCGAAGTAGTTAAAGCGGCCGGGAAAACCGTGAGGCCGGTTACCGGATTGATGGTTTCTAGGATCGGGTCATTGACTCCCATGAACGCGAAGTTTCCGGTAACGAGTGCGTTTACGGCCAGTGAAAGATCGAAGGAATCAACCACGAGTTTCTTGTAGAGCTGAAACATCGGGTAATCGGACTCGGCGAACTTTTTCAGGATCCAGAACTTTTTCGAGATCGAACCGGCGTTAAGGGTTGCGATCTTCGGATCCGTTCCATCCTGGACCCAGTTGGACATCAGGACGGCTGCGAGTAGGCGATCGAAAGAAAGCGCTGAAAATTCAATCGGAACACCGCCGCCGACCGAACTGGCTCCGATCTGGGGCTCGGCCGTCGCGCGCCCGGGGAGCAGCTCGTTTGATTTGAGTACCTCGGTTGTACCGTCCAGGCTGTCGCTCTGGTTGCGGAGATACATAGCAGGGGTCGAGGTTGCGGGGATTACTCCGAGTCCATTGTACTGCCCGATATACAGGGCGCGGTTTGCACCGGATTTCTTTCTTGCCATACTATTCTCCTTTAATTTTCGAGATCAGCTTTATATTCAATCCGGACTGGTAGCCGGTAATGCGCCTGGTTAACGCCTTCATGTTCAGAAAGCAAATTGGTGCTTCGATGGATATTTACCACCTCAACACCTGAAAAAAACGAGCCGCGCTTAAAAAGTCCCGCGATCATGTTATATCGATAATTCGACATTTCCTTTCCACTATTCAACGGAACACAAATCGTCACCTGGAACAAACCAGTCCAACGGTTCTGACCCGATTCACCCAATTCTGACTGAACCGGAGGCGCCGGAAGGAAATCAACTTCATACCATCCACCTTCGGCGGGCGGCGTAAACGATTCATTTTGGTAGGCCGTATTCGTGCTCGTTATGTATTTCGTAAGCGTTTTCAGAGCGGTGATCAGCGTTTCTTCGATAAATGTATCTGTCACTTCCCTACCTCGCTTATTGCTTCCGTCAAGGTTGCCCCTGCCTCGAGCATCGAAATACCAAGCATTCCCTGGGGGGCCTGCTTGCTGAATCCGTTTACCGTTTTTCCGGTTGGGCTCTTCGGCCCATATCCGCCGTATTCGATCTTTTCGATGTACGGTAAGTTATTCTGAAAGATTATCTTCTCATCACCTTTCGCAGAATCGATTATCGCTTTTCCTTTATCCAAATAGTGGCCGCGGTTGGCTGCCACGACTTCGCTGGTCTGATTATTCAAAGTTACCAGCCAATTTTGTCGGGCTCCGCCTTTATCAACAGGTGTTCGCATAACAATCTTGGCATACATAGCAAAAGCAAAATAACGGCGCACATCTTCCATTTTAGTTTTCTGTTGGGCCGCCCATTTTTCCAGATCAAGCGACCACTGGGACATTTTTCAGCTTCTCTTTGAAAACAGCGATTTTCGCCAATATCTTTCGTTTGATCGGAATCCAAAGAAGATTGAACGCGAAGGACAAACGCAGCTTGAAACCGTACTCAAGCTTGCACTGACCATGGTCAGTGCAAGCTTGTTTTGATTTTTGCGAACTGATCGGCGAATAGCTTTCGCATTTTTCGAGTTCATTACTTCCTCCCCTGAATCGTGTACATGATCACCGTCTTTCCATCCGGAGCGAGCTTCGCGCAGTTCATAACCCGGTAGGTATCCAGACCGACGACTATCTTGTCTTTTCCGATGGTCGGCTCCACATCGAGCGAACAAAGCAGCTTTACATCGCCCGCCTGGATTGCCGTCCCATCAACCATGGAAGCTGAGTATCCCGTCGGAAGGCAAAACCCCGGGTAATCGTCAAAATTCTCAACCAGGGCGTCGAGTTCAGGGCTGTAAACAGGTGCTCCAATAGGTTTCTTCAACGTGCATTTCGCGCCGGATTTCTTGAGATCTTTTCTGACCCCTTTCGCATCACTGGCATAGCTCATACGCGCGTCACCTTCGCACATGCGAAGCCCGTCGAGGGAGCGACATACAAACCCTTCAAAAGAAGGTTTAAGACGCTGTAGACGGTTGGCTGGGCAGGCTTGAGCGCAGATGATTCAGCCTGGTATTCTGTTTCAAGAACATCAGTTTTTTTCCGGATGATCTTTCCATTGGAATCGGCTTCGGTGAAGAATTCAGCATCGGTTGATGATAGAAACGCTGCTTCCGCGATTGCTTTCTTGAGCGCCGCAGGGACACCGGTGATATCGAAACCGTCGCGATCGATAAGAAGGATAGAATCACCCAACGAATCAACCCCGGCGATTCTCGGCCACTTAAGGCCCTGCGCTGCAGTTCCTTTCGAGCCGATCCAGGGTAACGATTCATCAACAAACTGGGTAGCGGCAATCAAGGCGACAGTCTTAACCGGTTCGGTGAGTAACGCCCATGCAGAACGACCGCGATCCGCCTGATAGGTATCAGCGAAAGCGATATCGATGTATGAGTTTGCGTCAGCTATTCCGGTACCGGTTTCGACTATCAGGGCCATGGTTAAACCTGTTCCTTGATGATGGCTTCAGCTTCCGCGATCAGGGCTGTGAGTTTATTGACGCTCATCGAGGGGATTGCGGAAGGAGATGCATGGACAGCTTTCGGATTCGATTCCTTGAGGGAGAGGGCCTTCGCGACCAGGGCGGATTTGTCATCGCCACGGGTATCGTCAGTGTTATCCGCGATCAGGGCGGTGAGTTCGTCGGCGGTCATCGATTCAAGTTCTGCGGGATCGCCGAGGTCAAGTTCAAGGGCACGGGCCAGAAGGACCGCTTTGTCATCGCCGGAAGGAATTCCCATTTCGTAGGGTTCACCCACAACTTTCCATCCGCGGGATTCAAGCGCCGGGATATCCTGTTCCTGGACCTCAGTGGTGGTCGGTGCATTCGGTACTTCCGGAACATCGCGAATCATCTTCACAAGTTTCATTTGGTTTCCTTTTCTGAAAATAGCCTCGACCGGTTAAGGCCGAGGCTCAGTTTGTTAGCCGAGGAGGTTGACGATGTGCTCGCTCTTGATGACCGAAACACCCCATGCCAGACAAATTTCATACTTCACCTGGCGGTACTGGCGATAAACGCGAACCTCGAAGGTTAACCCAGTGATGGGATCTGAAATCATCATTGAATCGTCGGCAGAGTCACCGCCTTCGGGTACTGCCGGCGCACGAGCGGCAAGTACAATAGCGCTGCGGGCGAAAGCAATATTCGGGGTAAAGCTGGCACCGATCGTCATTGCCTGGGAGTCAACAAGGGCTGCAAGAAGTCCGGGTTTGTTGAGAGCCATGGTTCCGGGAGCGGCAAGGCCTGTACCAACGACATATTTGTTAGTGTCTCCAGCAAAGGTTACAACGTCACCAGCGAGAAGAGTTCCGGAACCAGTTTTCAGGGTAATGGAGTTTGCGCCGATAGCAGATGCACCGTTTGCGACATACAGCATACCGCCACCTTTGGTGACAGCAACGAGACCCGCAGATTCACGAAGTGCCATTTTCATGATGCGGTCGGTCATGCCGTTACGGAGCATATCGTTGGTACCTGCTTCATTTACCTTGAACAATACAGACTGTTTTGCGCGAAGATTCGAAATAGCAGTTGAGTTAAGGACAAGCTGCAGATCGGTATCAGGTGAGCCGTTGTCTTTCAGAATTTTAAGAACTCCAGCGAAATCGCTGAAATCACTTGCGGTTCCGAATGGAGCGGTACCGGCGGTTCCATAGGCACGAGACGCACCCTTATAAGCAGCGGCCGCAAGATCAATTTCGACCGCGTTGACGAGCTTACGCATACCGTCGGCGAACTGATCAGCAAGTACCTTGTTAAACTGACCGGTAGTTCCAACACCTTTCTGCTCCTCACCATTCCAGCGAATGGGGGCGGCATACTGTTTAGTAATCGCCACATCGGCATATCCGACAGTGGTGTCCCCGGTAGCGGCAGGGGCCGGACCAGCGGTAATTGCTTCGAGCGCACCGGATTCACCGATCGGTACGCGAACAACCTGGTTGATAGCAGCGCGTTCAGCATTGGAGTCGGAACGGACAGCCGTAATAAATCCCACCATTTCGCGGGATACAACATTCATTGCTTCGTACAGAGTGGGGATTAACCCCGTCAGGCTATTTGCCATATAAAGGCTCCTTTTTAATCAACAACAGCGATCTTGTCGACCGTCACTGCTTTGGTTTTTGCGGCGGCATCAAGCGCTTCGAAGTCAGCGCGCTTCATGGTTTTGGCACCGGAGTTGTTCGCGTTGTGGCTTCCGCCCGCCCCGCCTCCGGAGTTCGTTTCCTGAACAAAATATTTACCTTCAGGCGTTCCGAGGTATGCCGCAAGAGTATCTTTGACCGTTTTGTTTTCGCCGGACAGAAACATTTCCTTTCCGTCGATCGTCTTCCGGTCAAACTGGTTGCGCACATAGAACAGGTCTCGAAGGGCACCTTTCACCTCGGGCTTGATACTGGTATTCCCATCAAGCGCCTTTTCGAACTCCGAAACGCTCATGAGTTCGGTAATACGTTTGGAGGCAGTATCCCGTTCTACAGAAAGATTCGTGACCTTTAATTCGTATTCCTCGGTCAGGCGCTTTTTCTCGGCTTCGTAAAAAAGCTTTGCCTCTTCAGATCCGGAAGACTTCACCTTGTCGGAAAGTTCCTTGATCTGTCTGTCGTACTCGGCGGCCTTGGTTTCGAACTCTTTCAGTTTCGTGAGTGCGGTGTCTTTCTCACCCTTGATCACATCGCGATTCAGTTTGAGCCCGTTCACATCAGCGTCGAATTCGGCGAGAATAGCCTTCACCTTGGCGTCCGCTTCACCTTCTCCTGAAAGTGTCTTGGTCAGAAATTCTGCATTGATTGGCATGTTGTCTCCTGCGCTCCTGCGCGATATGTAGCGTGATTTGTTTCATCCGGCTCCTGCCGTTGCGCCCAGCGCTGATAAAACGTGTAGATCAGATTTGTTTGAGGTAAGTGTATACACGGGAAATTAAATAGCGCAAGTGCGGAATATTCAATCAAATGTTAGTGTTTTCGTTATTGTGTTATAAAACTACATACAGGGTTATAAAGATTTAATGCAGTTCGTGGAGCATTATATCTTTGTGTATATTTCAGATACCAAAAATAAAATTACAATATTTTCAAAAATCGATAAAAAAAGACGCCGGAATGGGCGCCCTTAGAAGTGAACGTGGAAAAATACTAAAATACGGCATTATCCGGAACCGCTTCCCAGTCGTTTTCTTCAGACTCTATCGAGTCGAACACGAATGAGGTGATCAGGGCATATGCGGGGATTTCCTGAGATAAATACTCTGATTCGATTACGTCAGGATGAAATCCAACAGATCCGTGATTGATTTTTGATTCTTCAGTGGCTTTATGAACAGCTTCCTTGTCACCAGAAAGTTCCCCTTCGGTGTAATTCAGAGTGTATTTGCCTTTGTTAATGAATCCAGTAATCGTAAACATCATACCCCCAAAAGAAGCCCAATGATAAATGAATCAAAATCATCGTCATCGCCTTTAATATACGCATGATTTTTCAATTTTTCAATGCCCATGCTTAATATTTCATAAGCACTTCCGCCATAATCCTTGCCAACATACGGATCCCTGAACTTATCTGGCCGCGCTTTTTCAGTAAGAGGATAGTTTATTGGCGTCAGATTTCGAAGATATTGTAATTGTTCTCCGGCTGTCCTTCGGTTGTAAAACTCTTTCTCTGCGGCGACTATTTCAGGCTTAATTGCTTCCATGCGATGAGCTAACTCATGAACAGCGCAATCCGTTCGCTGAGAAACACTGAAAATCGGTTTATTTCCGTGGGCGTAATATCCTCGTTGGATTTTCTTGAAAAGAATCGGATTTCGATTGGATTGGGATACCGACTTTGTTATCCAATCACGAGGATAATAGGCTTGAGCTCTAACCATCTCATCCTTCGCATAATTATTCGAGCCTTTTGCATATCCATGTTTTTCAGGTGAATCGAATTCCCGATAACGCTTGAGAACCGTAAAAACATCTACCCCGTCTTTTCGTGCTTGTTCGAGTACGAGCATTCCTGCCTTTGTTATATCTTGTTCATTTTTCAATGATGATCCAATAGCTGTTTGAATTTTATCTTTCGGACCAATAACCGCCGTTCCTTCAAACTCTTTCCATTTTGAAAGATTTACTGTTCGACCATCAGAAGTAAAACCCTTTAATGACGCACCATTCTTGAAAAGTGCATACCTGGCAGGTCCTAAAATATCCCGCTGCCGATCCTCACTTTGATTCCGGAGCCAATCTTCATAGGTCATGTTCCCTGGGACCGCGCCGTCAACTGAAGCGCGTTCGGTGATACCGAGCCCTTCCCAACCCTTGAGGATCGGTAAATACAGCCCGCGGCATCCGTAGTGCGCGGGGAGCGCCGGAGCAACCTCGAGCGACTTATAGATTTTCCCATCCTCAACGCCGCAAGCCAGGCAAGTACGGGTATCGAGCGTTTCAATACGCTGGTACCCCTGGAAGATATCCTCGTTTTCCCGATAGACCGAATTCCGGGCCTGTTCGGCATAGTGGGAGATCATTGTCCGGGTATTTGTCTCGAGCGCACGCCGGAGCGCCTGGATCTGTCCGACGGTACCCTCTTTGACGCTTCCGAGTACCCGCCTGTTAATCTGCTGCGCGGTTTCACCCATGAGGTAACCGGTCCGGACCGACATATCCCAGGTGGAATACAATTTGCTGTCGATATCATTAAGCATTTTCGTGAAAGACTGACTCGAAGCGAAAGGCATGAATGTCGCCGCGGTGTAAACCTGTTTCGGCGCCGGGAGCGTAAGATCGAGATTCACGCCGACGGCTTTGTTGATCATCCCGACAGTAGAAATGATCTCTGTATTCACAAATTCTCCCAGATTGAGCGTAAGCTGCTTGTCCATCGTCTCACGGGCCTGTGAGCTGATGCTCTGAATCTCCCGCATGATATCCAGGTAACGCTTCCTTGTCGCGGCACCGTTTGTCCGACGCACTACCGCTTTTGCCTGCTCATTGGCATTATCCAATACCTCGAGCAGCTGATTTACCTCGTGCGTTTTGTAGCGCTCGAAGTAAACGGCGTGGGAAATCATGCTGTCGAGAAGGGATTCATTCGCGGTCATGCAGTTTGTGTTCCTTTATTTTTCGATTCAGTTCCTGCTGGATCCGTCAAATCATCCCCGTCCGTTCCATGTTTCACACCTTCCTTGGCGAGTTCATCAACGAACTGATCGAGATCCATTCCCGGCGGTGTATATTCCCCATGCTGCAGGTTCCAGAAATAGACTGTCTCAGGGATTTTCCCCTGAAGCCGAGCATTTGTCAGGGCAGCGAATGACTGCGAATCCATGCCGGCGACATCATAATCGGTATTCAGCTCGTAAGTGGCTTTCTCGGATCCGGGGATTCCCGCCCATTCGCCGATCAGGCGGATCACTTGGGTGATCGTATTGGCCATGTTCTGCGCGAAGGCACCGAGGACCGCATTCTCGCCGGCGCGGTGGATTTTGGCGGCTTCAGCGGATTCGATGCCCTTTTTCTCGGCCGAGATGATTCGGGCGCCGAGGATGGCCATGCGTTCCTCACAGTTCTGGATAGCTTTTTCACCTTGATCGAGGCCTTTGCCTTCGAATTCGAGATAACTGACGACTGCATCAGGTTCAGGAAATATCAGGAATGTGGATCCTCCGAGTTTTATCGGAATTACTTCACCGGTTTTATCGTCACGAGCTGCATTATGACCTGTCGCATATGGAGTCGGTACCCCGGTCCAGTGTAGACCGTTCTCGTAATCGGCCATTTTCTGGAAGTGCCCGATATTCTCGTAGGCGAGATCGAGCAGCATGGATTTTTCAGGGGCTTTTCCGGGCACCGTGAAGAACGGGATCCGCTTGAGGTTTTTACCGTCAATTTTCGGATAGGTAGGTTCTCCGATCGGATTCGCAATACCTCCGACTTCTCCGTCGTCATAGATACGCTGCATGTAATCGCCGGCTTCATCGAACGACAGAACGCGGTACCGGTTTTTTGTTTCCGTTGCGAATTCGTTACCAACGATTTTCCGTTGATAGGGTTCTTTGAGAACCACCAGGGTAAGTTCCTGCTGATTATTGACCGACTCTTTCCGCCAGTTGATCACGGACTCGGCATTGTACCAGGCGGCATACGGCCGAAGTCCGAGTTTTCCAGAGTCGAGCTTGTTAATTCCTTCGGGTGCCGTCGGGAAGTCCACGAGGATCCCGCCCCAGTTCGTTTGCTGAACGTCCCAGGATAAGTCGGAGGTAAATTGATCGAGGTCTTTGCCGGACCGGTCGATGTTTTTCAGAAGCTCCTCAAGAGCCGGAGGAATATCCTTCCGGATCGGCTTCTTGGCGAAGATCATGCCGTGAAGGCCCTCGGCGGTTCGTCCGGTTGCTCCGAACCAATGCGGTCGGATGCAATAAGCCCGGTAATCCTCATTATCCTGGCCGGAGGGCTTCGGAAGATACACCGTTCCGCCGGCCTTGATCGATGCTTCGCCTTCAACGGCATCCCGGACGTTTTTCCACCGCGTCTGGTTATTTGAATATTCAGTACAGACCTGATCAACACCCATTTTACACCCCCTGTGCTTTTGACTGGACAACGCCACCGCCGAGAATTGGAAGCTCGTAATTTATGAGATACGCTGCGGCATCGGTTTTATGATCGAGGCCGCCCGATTTATCTGGAATACCGGTATTATCTTTCCAGCAATACCCGTCCCAACATTTACAGAGCAAGAGACAGGTACCTTTTTTAACAAACACGCGGCGAACGCCTTTAACGTTGCAGAGCGCAGCGTTTACCGTATTGAACTTATCAGCTGTCGAGTACGGATGAGATGGGGCCAGTACCGTGAACCCGTGCGAACGGATTATTGTGAAGTCGGTCTGACCGAGCGGCGCGTTTGTATGCCGGCTGTTTCCCGTTGGATCCGGGTATACATAAATCGGGTTTTTAGGGTATCGCCGGCGGAGCTCCGAACACATTGCGTCCGTGTTTCCGTCCGGAATATCAATTTCGTCAAAGAAAATGAGGTTTCCGCCCGACCGTTGTGCGATCGCTGCGGACATCGGGTTAACGTTAAAATCCATCCCAACCAGAATTGGCGAGGAGGTGATTTCGTAGGCATCGATTTTATTCAGTTCTCGTGAGAAATTGTAGTAAATGCGCCCATTGAGCGTTTCGAACGACGCAAGGAATTCCTGGTTAAAGGTTTTAACATCGAGTTCACCTTTTGCGTCCTCGATTTCTTCCGGATCAACGTTCCCGCCTTCGGCTGTTGTAAACTGAAATCGTTTCCATCCCTTTCGATTCTCGGCCGCGCAATAGAGATCATAAAACCAGTTGTATCCTTTCGGAGTCGAAATAAAGAGGCACCACCCTTTTTTATCGGCGAGCATCGGACGCATGACCTTCCAGACTTCCTTTTTCTGGAATGCTGCTTCATCGAGAACCAGAGCATCGAGGCCGGGCCCGCGGAGTGAATCAGGATTATCTGACCCGCGGAGAGCGATAATTGATCCGTTCAGCAAGGTGATTGAAAGATCGGTTTCGTCTTTCTTGAGAACATAGGCCTCCGGGACGAGGCGCTTGAGATCCTCCCAGGCGATCTGCTCGGCCTGTTTGTAAGTCGGAGCGACATACCAGCAAATCGAATTTGCATGATTAACCGCGAAAGTAAAAAGCAGAATGAGTGCAAGAAACGTTTTCCCGAAGCGACGGCCGGCATTCAAAACCTTGAATCGCGCCGGATGGGCGTAAACGAGAGACTGAGGGCGAGTCGGCTTTATTAATCTGAGGTTTGGTCGTTCACCGTGCCGCGCGTTACTCGCCGCTATCGTCGCCATCATGTTGATCCTTTTTTGCTTCTTGCTCGTAACCTTCCGGAAGATCGAGCAGAACGCCAATCATCGGCAATTCACCCAATGCAATATTTTGCTTGTCCGGCCAAAGCTTTTGTTGCCGGTTGTGAAGCCATTTATGAGCAGCGTTCGCGTCGGCGAGAACAGTTTCGTTGTATGTTGCGATTTCAACTTTCGATTTGAAGTTCCCAACAGAAATGACGAGAGGCTTCTCAACCTTGTGGGTAAAACCGGTTGCCCGTTTGTAATAAGACAGCGCCACTTCGGCGTCTGCCTTATCCTTACCCCTCGAAACGGACTCAAGAAAAGACGGAAACTCTTTTTTCCAAGAATTGATTGTTTGCTCTGAAACTCCGAAGAAGTTTCCGAGTACCGCATCCGTCGCTCCGAGCAGGCAATATTTGAATGCCTGGTCGTTATATTCCTTCCGGTAGTCAGTTGGCCGGCCTCTGGGCTTCTTTCCTTCCGGTTTTGTATCGTTCTTTACGGTTTTATTCGCTCTAGTTCTTGAAACGGTTTTTTTAACTGTTTTTTTCTTGGCCGGTGCCTTCTTAACAGCTGCTTTCGGAGGAGTTTTCTTTTTTGCTGGTGGTTTTTTCTCAGTGGCCATATCCCCTCCTCGTTTTATTTTGTGTCAGTTGGCTTACCGGTATAACTTTGATATTTAACGCAATTGCGGAATATGTCAAGAAGAGCGCTTCCCTGAAAACCGTAAAACAGGCCCTTAAACGCATTATTCAGATCCTTTTCGGATCCATTCATCAAAATCGCGGCATCCCCCTCTTGTTTGTCCGCCATTACTGACCAAAGTTGTTTTGGACTGTTTCCCCGGTGTCGGTTCACACAAAATCTGGAACTCCGGACTGAAATGTCTCTTTGTGCCTGATTTCGTTCATGACTCCCTGGGTAGTCGGTTTGAAAGTCTCTGAAAATACATACTTTCCGGATTTCGAGTCAAACTCATAAAAGCCCTTGCATGATGGGCATCTCGGAAGTGACGTTTTGAAACTCAGTTCTACCTGGCATTTTTCGCAGTGCGTCGGTTTGTTGTTAATAGCCTGTTTCTTCGCGGCCGTCTGTTCGATTTTTTCTTGAGAATTCTTCCAGGCTGGATATTCTTCTCGAAGGTTCTCCCAGGTCTGAACGGCAGTTATGAAAAGTGTCCGTTTCTCGGATACTGGTTTTTCTGGATATTTCTCGTCAATGCAGATCTTCGCATATGCGAAGAATGATTTCTGACCCTGAGTCCACTCTTCCGGGATTTTCGAGTTCTGGAACTTTTCGGCGATCTTGTCGTCGATGATGTATCCGGATTCTTTGACTGATTCTCTGAGTAAGGAAAGTGGTGGTTGTTTTTCCTCAGGGGAAACTACATTAAGATTACTACCACTACTTCTTATTTCTAAATCAGAATCAAGATCAATATCAGAATCAAGATCTAAATCTAACTTATGAGATAGACGATCGGTATTTTCGGTGTTTTCAGCACCTAAAGGCTGTTTTAGGTGGTCGTCTATGCCATTTTCGGGGTCGTCTATCCCTTTTTTGGCATCGTCTATCATCTTTACATATTGATCGAAATTGTCGAAAACCTTGCGTAAATCATAGATATAGTGGTTCGGATCAGAACAAAGGAATGCCCTGATCTCGATCGGAAGGCCCCGAAGGGCTGCATACATACCCATGCAAAGGGTACTTCGCTCACCGATTCGTTGGTGTTTTGGCCATTTTGGAATGATCATATATTCTTGAAAGTAGAATACTTTTCGTTTTTCCTCAAATCCTTCCAAGAGTGTTTTGATTTCATCTCTCGGAATTCCTGTATCATCTTTCATGCGTTTCATGGTGATTTTGTAGACGCCGGCAATATTTGTACATTCGTTAGTAAGCAGGTACATATAGAGCAATTTTCCCTGGATAGAAAGAGAATCTACCCAATCGTCTGACCAAAATGATGAAGATATATATCGTTGAACCTCGCCCATAATCTGTTTTCCCCCTACCCTATATTCCTAATTTTCTTAAAGTCCCACGCTCTCTAAAAGCGCTTCAATTTTTTGTAATCGCTCGTTTATTTCTTTCTCGGTCTCGCTAAAATAAGTATCCAAAACTGATAACCCCTTTCTGATTTGATCCGGGCCCATCTCTTGAATCCACATTCCTGGAAGCGGATGCGCGAAAACGATGCAATGCCAGATATCCATTATGAGCTTCGATTCTCGGTTTTCCTCAATCGGTTCCAGGAAAAAATCCGGCTGAATCATTTATTTACTCCCGCTATAGTTTGATTGATCCTTCCAACTGATTTTCACCAAAGAAAACTTCGTCAAATTTTTCTTCGGGAACTGATATAGTAATCCGCTTTGAGAAAAGCAAATCGTTATCGCTGTCGGCTTTCTCCTGCGATTCATTCAGATAATCAGGGTTTTCATCGTCGCCGTATTCATCTATGGCGGCGAGTAATTCCGGCGCATACTGCCCCTCGTAACTACATTTTCTTTGCGCGAATAAACATCGTATTTCCATCCTTTTTATCCTTTCGCGAATTGTCCGCGTATTGGCGTAGCCGATATGCGGCTGTCGGTCGTCCTAACATTTGCTTAACTCGCGAGCTACCGCGAGTCGAGTTGAAGCAGTTGTTAGGCTTTCGTTACATCAACTTCTATGTTTATTACTGCCTTTGATTTTATGGTATATTTCTTACCACACTCATCGCAGACAACCGTATGTTCGCACGTTTCTTTTTCAAGATCGTGTTCATCGAGAAAATGGTATCCGCAATGCGGACACTGGTATTCAAAATCCATGTCAAACAATGCCATATAAACTCCTTTTGCAACGTGTCGGTATAAGCGTGTAGCGGTTATACCGTAGTTGTCAGCCTAACATTAAGTTAACCTGCAAGCCCCTCCCGGAAACTTACAGGTATCGTCCCAACTGTTCCATGACCCGCAACACTCGTATTTACCAACGTGAGTACATTTGGGCTTGTCAGGTTGAACTTGTTGTTAGAAACTCTTACTTTAAGTCAATGTCGGGGATAATTACGGACGGCCTGAAAATAACCTTGTACTGTCTGGTAGATACGCCTCTTGAGTCAAGCTGTTCCACAAACGGGAAAACATTGTCGGCGCGGCCAAGATAATGTTTCATGTATTTCCCGTCATCCGTCTTTACGGTTACGACAAATTTGTCGGTAAGAAACTCGACGGAACAATATCCGTCAATTTCCAGAATGTATTGGTCGGTAATTCCGTTGTAGAACACGACCCGTCGGTATACGTTGAACTGATCTGCCTCTTTTGAAAGATTGTTCGAGGCTACTTCTGCCTCGGTACATCCGGTGATTGATACTGCAATCACAACAGCCACAAGAATAGCGATAAATGCTTTCTTCATGTTCTTCTCCTTTTCTTCCCGCAAATTATCCGTGTAGTGGCCGAAGGCCGGTACACGGTTGTTTGTCGTTCTAACATTTTGTTCACCTGCAATCTACTGATTGTCAGGTGGAACATGTTGTTAGCTACTCTTTGATATTCAACTTCTTGTCAATGAAGTCGAAAGCGTATCTTCCGGCGCGGCTCATTGAGTATTCGGCACGGTCTTTATTGCGATAGCTAACCTCGTCGATTACGCATACAAGGTGCTCCGTAAGCTTGCAAAGCGTCTTGAGGTTTTCAAAACGGTAATCGTCTGCATTAGATTCGCCGACCGGATCGACCGGGCCAGTCAGTTTCAAAACAATGTCTTTTATTTCCACGGTAAAGCTCCTTTTTCTTCCCGCAACTTGTCCGCCTTCGATTTATTGAAGGCGGCTGGTTGTCGAGCTAACATTAAGTTAACCGGCAAGCGGCTTGTCCGCGCCGTCCGGTTGAACTTGTTGTTGGATAGTCGCCAAATCAGCGGCGGCGTGTCTTGCATCACGATGACCCATTTTGTAGGCCAGCGCCAGGCGACTTTCCCAGTCATTATCGTAGGCCATGCCAGCCTCCACGGCTTTTCCGATGTTGGCGCTGGTAATTTGAATGTTCATAATCTGTCCGTGTAAATCCATTTCGTTTCCTCCTGAATTGGCGACGTGGCGCGTGTCCGTGTAACTTGTTACACGGCAAAAGTGTCCATCCAACAATAATTAGGCAGTTCAGCCTAATATACTCATCTCCCCTCCTCCCATTCTGCCTGTGCTTTCAGGATCGCTGATTCGATTGCGTCGACCGTCCGTTCATTATTATGAACTTCATTAAGACGGTTCCACGCTTCCTCCGCTATCTCCCTTGCTCTCGTTTTCGGAAGTTCGCGGGTGTATGTTTTTCTTGGTGATCCGTCCATTAAAACTGAACCACCAAAGAATACTTCCGCTGTCGTTTCGCTCGGTTCTGCACCATCCCACACCTTCGGATTTGCACGTTCGGCTTGCAGTGCGATTGCCGTTGAATATTTATCATCTGTAACCAACCAACAAAGAAAGGCTACAAATCCAAAAAACAAAATTGTTAACGATGCAATTACTATCAGTTGTCCCATTTTAATCCTCCAGTTTAGATAAACCGACGGTATAGTACTGCCAGTTTCGGGTTATTCTCACGTACTTCAATTCCTTCAAAATTGAGCTGAAGCTGCTCACGATCTCCGAAGTCCAGTCGATAACCCGGAAGAATACGAACAGAAAGGGACCGCTGTTCAATTTTTGGAGCATGATCTTTTTTCCATGCTAAAACAATGCTTTTTCTGTCCATATTCATCCTCCTTGGTTAAAATGGAATATCGTCGGGGAAATCAGGCGGTTCAGCGTTCCCCCGCGCTGTGTTTTTCGTGTCAGCGCGTTTCTGATAGGGGCGCCCATCGCTTGCCGGTCCCTGCCCGCCGCTTGCCGTCCCTTGCCCGCCCCCGGCCGGTGCCTGCCCACCGAGAAGCTGGACGTTATTCGCCATAATCTCGATCTTGCTCCGGGCCTGCCCGTCCTGCTCCCATCGGTTTTGATTCAGTTCACCCTCCACGGCGATCTGCTTACCCTTCACGAGGTATTGGTTCAGGGATTCGCCGGACCGGCCCCAGAGAACGATATCGAAAAAGTTAGCTTCTTCGACCCACTCTTCACCCTGCTTCCGGCGCTTATTGACCGCAATAGCGAATTTACAGACAGCCATGCCTCCGGAGGTGTATTTCAGTTCTGCATCGCGGGTGAGGCGGCCGATAAGAATAACGTGATTGACGTCTGCCATTTATTCGTCCTCCCCGTCGCCCTGATCATCGTCATCCTGGTCTTCAGGTTCCTGTTCGGCTTGATCCGTTACCGTCACCCCGAGGGCAGCGTATTCGGCTTCTTGTACTTCCTCATGATTAATCTGGTACAATTCAAGAAATGGCTGAATCGATGAAGCGATCAGGCCACCCCAACCCGGAATATCCAATGCTTGTTCGATTTTCATTGCAAGAAGGAAACCAATCGTATCCCAGGCATCCATCTGATTAATTACTTTATAGACAGCCGTTTCGATCGAATCCGGATCATCCGGGTTTTCCTCGCTCGGCTTCCAACCGTAATAGTCAACAAGGTTGTCGATATCATTGCATTCGACTTCCTGTTTTGCGAAGAGATGAAGAAGTGAAAGCTGATTTTCGCTGTTATCGAGGGATTCCATGACCTTTTCAAACAGCTTTTTATTTGTGTTTGTTCTGGCTTGAAGTCTCGCTATTCGTTTTTCATCACGGGCAGTCCGTTCCGGATCTTTTTTTTCGCTGTCCGGGACTGTCGATTTTATCTGTTCTTTTTTTATCGCATAGACCATTTTTCCAGGCGACGGACCGTTGATAACGATTGCTGGAAATGCACCTACATCAGATTTTTTTGCTTTCTTCCAATCATGGGGATACAGGGCGCCGCGGGTATTTGGAACACCATAGGTCTCACGAACTAACAAATATTCCTTTCCTTCAAGGCTTTTGATGTTTCGTTCCATGATTGCTTTCTGTTTAGATTTATAGCAGACACCATCAGTACAATGGTCGTTTGTGATATCATCAAAAAGCGCGGGATCTGCTCCAGTTCGTTTTTCGCAAGTTGAACATGGTCCGGCTTGCTTTACGAGGGTTGCATCCGTCATTTTCCAGGCTGCCCTTTTCATTTCGAGCATGATATTGATACTGATCCAATCATCAACCTCATGCGCTGTAACTCCGCGCCTGATATTCCAGTCCTGAATCTGTGCTTTGATCACGAGGCGCTGTTGATCTTCACCGAGTCGAGCAAGCAGAACCGCAACGGCCACGTTTATTTTACCCTCGACCAACAGAAGACGTGCTTCGTCGCAGAGTTTCAACAAGCGAAGGCGCTGGTATACATAGGTCAATGATTTTCCGACCTCGTGGGCGATCAGTTCGGGGTCATATCCACCCTCGGCGCTAAGTCTTTCGTATCCGTCAGCCTCATCGAGGGGGTGGACGTCTTCCCGCTGCAGGTTCTCGATCACCTGGATCTTGAGGAGCTGATCGTCAGTGAGATCGCGGACAACGCACGGCAAAGTTTCGAGCCCTGCGAGCTTTGAGGCCCTCCAACGTCGCTCGCCGGCGACAAGCTCATATCCGTCGCCCATGGCGCGAACGACGGCCGGCTGCTGGACGCCGACGGACTTGATGCTCTCGGCAAGATTCGCCAATTTATCCTGGTCAAACCCGCCGATCGCCCGATTCCCTTTACTTGGAGTGATCATATGTAAAGGTATTTGTTCAATTATTTCGCTCATTACTCACCGTCCTTCTATATGATGTGTTTTGCTGAAAGAATTGCATCTCTTACGGAGCAACAACAATAACCAGGATCCTTGTACTGTTCTTCCTCGCATGCACACACATTTCCGCAATATGCATTCGCGCAAGCTTGTTTTACCTTTACCTCGATTTCATCAAGTTCTTTTCGAAGATCAGTAAATTGTTGATTCGTACAGTTATGACCTTCCGGCCCGTGGTCTTCGAGAGTTCGGCGCGCGGCATTGTATTTCGAAACCAGGCTCTTAACCTCATCCGCCGTCGATTCCAGGGCATCGGCATTGATCGCCTCGCGGATCTCGTGGAGCTCTTTCCAGGCGGTATCGCGCTGAGATTCTGCAGCCAATCTGCCGGCTATTTGCGTATCGAGTGTGTCCAGCTCCGATTTGATCGAGTAACCCGGAACCTCCAGTATTTCGTCCGGAATATCGTTGCAGGCCCGAACGCATATTGAAGCACGGTGTCCGCGTGAGTTTGAGTTTGTTTCGTTCATACCGCTGCCTCCAGTGCGAATTCCGTTTCCTGCGCTTCCACCGGCTCCGCGATTCCCGCGAACGCCTCCATTTCGATCTTCTGCGCTATCATCGCCTTCACCTCGTCCGAGTGCGTGATGACAATCGTGTGCCGGAGTTTTCCTTCCGCGTGAGCTGCTTCGAGCATCCGGGCATAGGCCGTCTTCGAATCAGAATCGAGCGCGCCGTCGGTTTCATCCTGGAAACAAGTTAGGAAACGGAAATCCGTGTTCCGCGCGCGGATTACTGCGAAGGCATCGTAAATCGCCCGCTTAACCCATACCGCTTCGCCGCCGGACTTATTTTCGAGAAGTGTCTGCTCCCCGTCTTCCGAATCGATGATGTAGATCAGGAAATCCTCGATCTGTTTCGTGTTTTTACCGGTACCGCCAATGCGCGTTGTCTGAAATTCCACGCGGAAGCGGTCGCCGTAGGCACTGGAGAGGATCCGGTTCGCCGTATCAGCAATCCCCGGGGCCAGCGCGTCGAGTTCGAGCGCCTGTATCCCGTCCGGTCCGAAAGCGCGTTTCAGGAGATCCCATTCAGCGAATTCAGTCTTTGCGGTGAGAATCTGCTTCCGGAGGGCTTCGAGTTCCGCTTCCTGAGCGGCGATATCAGCGAGAGCCTTATCCTGAGCCTTGAGAGATGCATCGGCTGCCGCGATCTCTACGGTGAGAGTTCGGTACTGTTCGGTTAGGGTCGTCAGGCTGTCCTCGGCCGTTTTAAGGTCAACGATCACACTGGTATTCGCCAGGGCCTGAACTTCTATGAGCTCAACCTGTTTTTCCGCCTGCAGCTTGGTCTTATCCGCAATTTGGGCCCGAAAACCTTCGATCCGGGCGGCCGACTCAGCCGATTTTGTGAGGAGTGCGCGGATTGAATCGATTTCGATCGAGCGGATCACCTGGAGCGCCCCGTCGAGGATAGCCCGATCGAACTCTTCCGGTTTCTCTGCCTCCGGTTCGTCGAATCCGAGACCGGCCAATTCCGCCTGGAGAGCGTCCACGCTCGCGTCCTGTGCGGCAATTGCGCTATTTTGCTCCAATGCCTCGACCTGCAGGGTTTCGATGCGTGTACGGGCCGTATCGCGCTTCTGAATCAGTTCCGCGAGCTTATCCGCGGGGAGAATCTGTCCGCAAGTCGGGCAGTTCTGATCAAAATCAGCCGCTTCGTGCTTCAAGAGCTCAATCGAGTGCTGAATCTTCGCGGCATCGCCCCGGGCGTTGTTCGCACCGAGACGGGCCGTGTTCAGGAGATTCTCGATTCGGCGCTTTTCAGTGTTGAAGGTATCCATTGCTGTGCGGAATTCAGTCGTTTTCGTAAGGTTCTGCTGCTCGACGGCCCGGAGTTTCTCGGTCTCTACTGTCTCGATGCGTTTTGCATCGTCGTACCGGGTGATATCCGCTTCGTACTTCGTACGATTGGCTGCTATGACTTCGAAACTGCCAATATCGGATTTAAGCCCGCCAATCTCAAACTCGATATCGTTAATCGATTGGTTAAGGTTATTCTCCTTTATTACCCTCGCCCGCTCTGCCTCCGCTCCTTTCCGGAGGATTTCAACTTTTGATTTTTCGGCTGTGCCTTGATTCTGGATCTGTTGAAGATCGACTGACTTAACAACGCATACTGACCGGAGATTTCCTATCAAGTTAACAATCTCCTCCTTTTTCCCGACCGACGCCTCCATTACACCGATCTTGATTTCCGCGTCATGTGATTCCGCTTGGACGCGATCGCCCTCGGTTTTCGCGTTGTCCGCGAATTTCTGTAGGTAATCGATGCCGGCAAGGTTCGTGAACAGGGCCTTTTTTTCACCCTTTGTCGCCTCGGTGAGATCCGGAACGTCCTTATTGGCCCGCTGAGTCGTAAACGCGGTCCGGAGGAAAAGCTCCATCGGCCCGAACGTCTGCTCGACAGCCTCGGTATAAGGAACGAGATTCCCGTCGATCCCCGCGGCCGGCGCCCAGTCGGACCCCGATCCCGCGCGGTCGAAAATGTAGTACTTTGACCCGCCGGACTTCGTGGCGCCGTCGATCTGGATCAGGTAGCGCTTTTCCGCGCCGGTTTTCTGATCACGATAGATGACTTCCCGGATTGAATCGCGCAGGAAAAAGTGGTCCTTGAGGGTTCCCTTTCTGGTCAGCAATTGCGGATAGGCATGGCAGTTCTCGATCAGTGTCGTTTTCCCCTTCCCGTTCTTCCCGGAAAGCGCAATCAGGCCCGGCTCGTAAGTGTCGAAATTGATGAATATCTCGTCTTTCTTGACGCCCTTCTTGATTCCGATCGAGCCGCGCAGCCGGAGGGATACGAGCGCCCAGTCGCCTGAGGTCACCGCGCCGGCGGTTTCCCGCTTATCCTCGAGGGTCTTGAGCTTCGCTTTCAGGGAGTCGGTGATTGTGATCTTCGACTGTTCGCCCCAAATCTCGAGCTTTTTCTCAGGGGATACGGCGCCGGTGATCTCGTCCGCGCGCACAGTTTCGACGGCCTGAACGGAAACTGTCACCCGAGAGCCCGGCGCAGCACCGACTTTCATGATGGTCGCGAGCACCTTATCAGCGTCTACGAGTGCCTGTTCCTCCTTTTTGCAGGATATTTCTACCCATAACCGTATTCCGTAAAACCGTTCTGCATCGAACATAGTAAACGGGTATTTCGTTGCGATCTTCAAGTTCTGGGGATGCGAAAAGTCAACCCGTTCAACCGCTGTCCCATCTTGTCCAACCGTCGCCACATTAAAGCCCGCTTTGTGTCCTTCCCCGAAGTTTTTCGGATAGGCTGATCCTGCGTAATAGGCCGGAAGCGTTCCGATCTGCTGGGGCTTGTGAATGTGACCGCATGCCACGTAATCGGCTCCGATATCGGCGAGTTCATCGATGGTGATCGCAATTCCCGTTCCGCGCTCGACGGTCTCATCATTCTGCAGGGTGGTTCCCGCGACGTCACCGTGATAGACGACCAGGCACGGGAGATCGGCGTACTGGGAGCGCACGGCGGCGAGCTGGAAACAAAGCTGGTGCATAGCGGCGCGGACGGCTTCATCGGTGGCGTCCTTGCCCGTCGTGGCGCCAGCGAGGAGGTATTTCTTGCGGGGCTCAGGGATTCCGAGGATGAGGAGCGAACCGGGAGACCCAGCCAATGTTGATTTGTTTCTGACTATGCCCACATCAAGAAAATACGGCGTACCTGGCTCGAGTACGGTAATCCCGCGTCTGCTCTGAACACGCTTGAAAACCTCGAGCGAACCGTCGGTATCATGACTCGGAGTTCCATAAACCATGACAACCGGCGCAATGTCCGCAATCCTCTGAATGGCTTCCACGAACCGGTCGAAACCGGACGCTTCGGTATTGAGCATCGAAGCATCCCAGATGTCGCCCGAAATTGCGACGATATCAACCGGCTTGGAGCTGATATGCGCATGAAACTCGGTCAAAGACTTGAGCGCTGCTTCCGCATTTTCGCGGTTGCAGTGCAGGTCTGAAATATGGGCTATTTTCACGATGCCAACCCCCTTTCTTTCATGGTTGTGATGAACGTGTTGATTTTTGAAAGCATTTTCTTCCGACTTTCGATGGTACCGTTGAAATCATCGATTTCAGCCTGGGCCAGTTTGTAGGGATTTTTTCCGTTGGTATCAATATCCAAAACGGCTTTGTTCGATTCGACCAGTGCTTCCAGGTCGGCGGTGAGGTTTTCAAACTCCCGATCTCCTGAATCAGATCCGGCCGCCGCGGCGAGATCCGCAGGAGACTGACCGGATGCCTGTTCAAAACCGGTGGTGTCGGCCGGCTTGAGGTCTTCCTCGGCGGGTTCGGAACCGGTTTCTGCCGAATGATCTTGAGCCGAAGGTGTCTCCTCGATTTGCGGTTTTTTCTGTCCATACAAAAGGGAGCTCACATCCATTCCGAGAGCTTTCGCAGTTGCCATAGTTCTACCTTCCGGTGTTGACAAGACGAATGCTGTATTCATGACGACCCGGGAGAAAACCATTGGTTTTTTCATGTCATCGGCATCAAAAGAACTCGGAAGACCGGCAAGAGCGCGGATTACGCGAAGCCGCGCGCCGGTCTTTGCCCGGGCAAGTGCAACTTTGGTAAATTCAATAACCTTTCGGTTAAACGCCGCTTTGTTCGTTGCGGTTATTTCCGAATATCCAAGTTCTTCCATTGCCCTTACACACGGGTCAAACTCATAGGCTTCGATATTCGATTCCTGCCAATTACCATCGGAACAAAGCTTTTTTCCCTGAGCGGTAACAACCCAGGAGTCACGTTCACCGCAAATACTATCATTTCGATGAATAAGCTTTTCCGTACTGGAACCGTTTATGAAGGTTATTCCGGAAAGCTCTCCGATTTTGTCGGTTGTGGCTTTATCCGGCTGAAACTTTCCGCCCTTCATGGAGTGAAACTGTTTTTTGTCGAAAGATATCTCTGTTGCTTCCGCCCGGAACAGTTCGGTCATCTGATTGAGACTGTTCATGTCTACATAAATCAATGCACCCCTGTTTTTTGCGTTTTCTACAATCGCTAATGCTGTATTGTCCATATACGTACCTCACTTAATTTTTTGAAAGTATTCCGGCGCCTGATTTTCAAGCGCCGGAAATCCGATTTACGCGTTTGCTCCGCATTCGACCAGCCCGGCAGCTTTGATTTCTGCCCGGACACCGGCGATCGCTTCCTTGAGCTTCGCAGCTGTTTCGGCCGGTTCGGCGTATTCTGCCGTGACTTCCCACTGCGCGGTTCCTTTTGCGGTCATGGAAATGTTCATTCTCGTTCTCGATCCGTCCATATATCCTCCTGATATCCGGTTTTTGACCGGTAAAATCCAATTTATGCCTCGAGGATCGCTTCCTCGATAAACATTTCGTCCCTGATTTTTTTAAGCTGATCCACCTCGTTCGTAAAAAGCGGAACGAGGGCCATACTGTTTCGTTTCTGACACGCAATTGCGCATTGTTTTTCTATCTCGATCTGTTTCATCAGGTTCTCATAGACGTTCAAAGCAACCTCCCTGGAAAAGAAAAGGGCCAGACTTTCGCGCTACTACCCGCTTCCGTCTGGCCCTGCTGGGCTCGAAACCCGGGGCGGCAGGTAGTAGTTCTCCCGTCCCGTTTCTCTTAAAAGTTTCATTTCTGAAACTAATTACCCTATAATATGCGCATATATAAAACATTGTCAAGCAAATAAGTTGCATTATTGCGCATTTCATGGGTATAATAGAGCCTATGGAAGACATAGCTGTTGCATTTTGGAAACGTGTGAACGATCTGATAAAAAGTCAGGATAAAAAACAGGAAACCGTTGCGCAAAAATGCGACATCAGTTATCAGACCTTTCGGGGATGGATAACCAGAAAGACGTTCCCTGATGGTCTTCAAACCGCCAATATCGCCCGGGAGCTGAATACGTCTGTCGAATACCTGGTCACCGGCGAGCAGCCGAAGAACAGCGCTGCAGAACGTCTTGAGAACGTGAAAGTCATTCTGGAAGAGGCCCTGAAGGCCGCGAAGTAAGGTTTTCACTTCCAATCCTTCCGAGTTCTGTTGTATTTGATCTTTTTTCGGATATATCCAACGATATCGATCGAGTTCGTTGTCGCATATGCGAAGACGCTTGAAAGTAGAAACGCTGAGTCCCTGGAAAGCAGCTGACGAATCCAACCTTCGGGACCGCTTTCAAACTTACCCTTCACAATCAAGAATTTTCGGCCCTGCAGGTGCATCAGCGTACAAATAGCGATACAGACGTCGGCGAGTTCGAGGCACAATTTTTCGTATGAGAGCGAATCGCCGTGCTGGGCGTACTGATCCTGTTCATCCGCCAATTCCAATATTTCACCGATTATTTTCAGCCGCTGTTGTTTGAACGTCCAATTCGACATATCAAACCGGGAGGATATTACCCTCCAATTCGTTGGTATCGCTTCGTCGTTGATGAAGTTTTCAAATTGCACTGACATGGGTATCCTCCCTATTCGGGAATGCCAGATGTTTTCCGTTACACCCCGCGCATAGGTACGCATGGTAGGATTCACAAATTGCAATTTCCTCTGCATCCATTTCAGCTATTTCTTTTTCCAATTGTTTTGAAATTTCAGCGATACGCTTTCTATCCTCTATGCCATATTCGTCTGATAACAATTTTTCATTCATTTCATCCCGTCGGTTCCGCATGAGTTTTGATCTGGACGGTTCCCATTCTGTCGGTTTAACATCTTCAATTTTCAGGAATATACAATCAGCCGCTGAATGATGACCTTTCCCTTTTTCATCGACTATGCAATGACATGAGGGACAACGCAGAGGTTCTTCTTTGTCAGTTTCTAAAACATAAAGACCCATGCTGATATAAAATAACGAAAGACGTTCAACCGATATACTATTTTCTCTTGGATCTGCTTCTATTCCTATCGATCCCGTGTATCCAGTTTTGATTATTTCTTTTATTACATATTCGATATGATTTCTTGCATGACCTTTTTTTCTATACTCTGGATAAGTATATAGGTTATAAATAAATGCTTTTTTATTTTCTACGAAGTAGTGGCAATACCCGTACTGGTCACGTACAAACCCTTCGATTATCTCTTCTTTGATTATTTTGTCGTTCATTCCCTATTCCTTTCCTTCAATTTTGGTATTTCCCAACCGGAACCCCGGCCGGAAGTGATAAATACTTCGTTTCCCGTCAACACATTGAAAATCAGCCCCAGTGATATCCGCGTAATCCCTCGCTTTATCAAGAACCGTCGAATGATACGGGTCTTTGTTTTCTAGGCGAAGCGTGACCATATACTGAAGTTCCCGGCCCGATATTTTTCCTTCCGGAAGCGAATCGAGAACCTCATATACTACGCGGGTCACTGAGAGCTGCTTCATAAGTGTCCGTGTTTCGCCAGCATCGATGTTCTGACATCCTCATGGGTAGGCAATAGGAAAGCCGTTACCGATTCGGCACATAACATGGCGCCGAGCTTCCCAGCTCGTTGCGCGATACATTTACCGGCGCTCACGACATCCCATTGATCCTTCAGCACATGAAATATCTGGCATCCGGCATGTTCAAAGGGTTCTGTATCGGTATGATAGAATTGATCCTGTTCCGGACGTGCCCAGGGGTTCCGATAATGGTATTTCATTATTCATAATCCTTATCGAAGGCTCTTTCCCAGGAATGGATCCACCGTCGGGCGTCATAGCGAATAAAGTTTTTCTCATCTTCCGAAAGTCGTGTGAAATCAGAGCGAAACTCAGTACATGCCTCATCAACTTGCTCCGGAGACGGATTTACTTCCTTCTGATTGAAATGAAGCCAGGCGAATGAAATAACGGCCGCGCCTATGCAAAACATGAAGATCAGCGAAGTAATGAAATTACTGGTAGAGATTTGGAGCATTGTGTTCATGATTGAAACGGGAACTCTGATTCAATGATCTGAATAATTCGCTCCCGAACCTCCTTTTCGGTTGATGAAATCTGAATGCTGTTTCCGGTTATATACATCTTGAGTTTTAGCTTTTTATTTTCTTTTCGGGTACCTTCGATTTTCTTTTTGTGCGCAATAATCTGGCCGGCCGTTTTCGTTTTAAGTTCACTGACTCCGACCATCTTGTCCGCATACGCCGCCGCGCCGTATTGATTGGCTACCCAAGAGATCGATCGGCCAATTTTCAACGCGATTCCGGCGTTAGTCAGCCCGGGTGTTTCCTTTTTGAGCCGGTTGAAGGCCTCGACGAGTTCGAAGGCGCTCATCTGCTTCCGCTGGGTGTTCTCGACGATCTGGACATAAATGCGATCGGCTTCATCGATATCGTCACGGATTACGCACGGAATGAGCGGATCCCCGTGGAGCTTGAGCGCCATAAACCGGCGGTGTCCGGAAATAATCTCGAATCGGCCGCCGACCGCGCGTACAAGGATCGGCTGAATGATGTCAAACCGGTCGATACTCGCCTGCAAATCGAGTAGTTCGTCTTCCGGCTCATCGCGCACATTGTTCTTTTTGTAAACGAGACCGACGGGAATGTGTTTGAAATTCATGCTTTCACCTCGATATTTTTCTTGAGCCATTGCCAGACTACTGTGAGCTCTTTCGTGTTCATTTCCGGGATCTTCTTATCCACCTGCAGCCGGATCCGGCGGTAGAGAATCTGTTGCGTTGCGAGCTTCGAGCCGTTTCCAACCGTTTCGAGATATCCTTCAATGATCGAGTGGATGTTCTTCCGGAGGTATTTCTCGGCATCAGAGGGGGAACACGGGGGGAGTTCGAGCGCGGGATGCGCGGACCGGCCATCGAGCGCGGCGTTGGATCCGATCGGGATAATCCAGGGGCGGGACTCGCCGGCGCCTTCCGGGCGTTTTTCTTCACTCGTTCCGAGTTCCATCTGATCGTCTGGATTTGACAGCGGAACAAGCTGCTCCCGCTCGATCATCCGGACCGCTTTCTTGAAATTGTGGTCGGCCGGCGCGAAAACTACCGCGCGGCGCTTGCCGGGTGCCAGCCGGTTACCGCGGGCGAAACACTGTTCGAGCCAGGGTATGGACCGGATATGCGTCAGGCAGCAGATGTGAGTGACTTCCGGGACATTTAAGCCTTCGTATGCCATGGCGATCGTTACGAGTATCCGGAAGGTCCCGCGCTTATAGTCCGAAATATTCTTCCGGGCCCCGGGGGTATCGTCGGACGTCGCGATCCGGGCATGCAGGCCTCGACCGGCGAGGTATGCGTAATACCCTTGAGCGATTTCGATATTCGGCGCCACGACGAGCGCTTTCGCCTGGTCGTAGACTTCCGTTTCCCGAACGAAATCATCGAGGCATTCATTCAAGAGCTGATTCGCGTAATCCGTCCGGAGCGCAGTAAAAAGCGCTTTGGCTGATTCCTCTCCGGAGAGCGCCGACTCCCCTTTCGTTCCGTCGAGTTCTTCCCACTCGGCCGCTCCGTCGACCAATTTGAAGTCGACTTTGAGGATCGCGCCGTCGGCGATCGCTTCGCTGCGGGAATAGGTGATCACTCGGCGTTTTTCTGTATTCGTGAGGTCTATTTCACCGTTTTTATAGGGCATGAAGGCTATTTTCTCGCCGTCGCCTCGGGAGAGCGTTCCGGAAGCGTAGACGACGAGCACGGCCTGATCGACGAGCGGTTGAAGGGCTTTGTGCCATTCGGAGCCCTCGGCAACATGATGCGGTTCGTCAAGGAATAGAATGTAGCGATGCTTCGTAAATTCGTCTGCATGGCATTGAGGATTGGCACCAACAGCCTGATAAGTCGTCACGTACCCTTCGTATCCACGGGAGAGATCAGAGCCGTTATCAGCCGCCCTGATGCGTTTCGAGGTCTTCCAGATTGGATTGAGGAATTCCGCCTCGCCTTGATATTTCAGCGAGTTCCGCGGGACGATCCAGCAGATCCGGTCCGCGATTAAACGGGTCTGGTCAATGTTTGCTGGAATAAGGTTTTCAGCCAGAATAACAGGTACGAAAGACTTTCCGCCGCCCGGGGTGACCGATTCGATTATCTCGGTGATCGGCGCCCCGGCGAGGATATCCCTGCAGGCTTCGACTGTCGCGGCTTGGTGCTTCCGGAGGATCATATCAGGCCCATCCCTACGGCGACCACGAAAAGAACGAAAAAAGCAATGCCTGAAAATATCATGACATTCAGAATAGGTTTACTGGTTTTGTGCCGACTAATTTCACGCATTGCTTCCTCGAATTTCCCGGTCATTTTTCAGCAGCCTCAGGGTGTGTGAAATCGACGTTGATGATCGGATGTCCTGTGACTTTTGCACCCATATCCTTCATTTGTTTCCGAAATTCCTTACCTTTCTGAATGATATCTTTTGTACTCTGGAAGAAATCTCCCTGCGGATTCGTTTTTACTTCTGGATCTTTGATTACCAATTCACGCTGCAGGCGTTCGCCGAGCGCATACTTCCTGATCTCTTCTTCGAGCTGATCAACGGCGTCATTCAACCAGTTCCGTTCTTCGAATCCGGGAACATCATCGAGAGTATCTTCGGTGAGCTTCTGTTCGCGACTAATCTTCGAGATGGACCATTTCAAATATACATAGGCATTTTCACGGGATTTAACATTTAGATTGAGCGTGAAATAGTCCCCGTCATCTGCCTGGGAAAAGCTGATACTGTCCAGAAGGGCATTGATGTTCGGTATTTTGATGTAGTCCATAGCCTTGATTACGACCCGGGCGATCGCTGATGTCATGGAATCCATCGGAGCGTCATTTGTTTGTACCTTCTGTTTCTGAAAAGTTTGTTCGAAGGTGACGTTATAATCCCAATCGCCGCCAAGTTTCAGAGAAAGTACCCTGGTTTTCGGCCCTTCTTTTTCCTGAACATCGCTCATTTGATAACTCCCGCTTCCTTAAGTTTTTCGTAACACTCAACGGCGCTACGTGCAACAATTCCAACTCCACCATCACTATTAATTCTATCCAGAAATTGTTTCTGCAGATCAGAAGTAACTCCGCCAACCGGCCGTTTTGATTCAATGGCGAGAAATCGACCGTCCGGACAGATTCCAAGCCAATCCGATGATCCCGGCTTACCGAACTTGATAGGACGTTTTGATTTCCCTTTTTTAACTGCACCAGAATTATTACGCCAATGATAAATACCATAGAGATTAAGCAGCCTATCAATTTCACGATTCACCGCTGATTCAAGTTTCTTATCGTCAAGAATCTCAGTAATTGATTTATCCGCAATTGCGTTTTTCGTTTTCATTCTGTCCTTTGATAAAAAGCCCGGAGCGAACTGGTAGTCACTGAAAACCGAACGCCCCGGGCGGGTTCTTCACTGTCCGGGCCGAAACACCGTAACAATGGCCGGTTACTCATTTCCGGCTCGTTATTCCGCACCTTTCGGATATAAGACAACGAAGCTCCTCGTAACCCTGGGCGGGGGATCATTGACGCCCTTTCGGACCGCACGGCCTTTAACCTTGCCATGACTGCCCCTTTTTATTACGACTGCAGGGTCTTAGTCGTCCGGTTGCTTTTTACCCGGCAAGCATGGAAGCGGCGGGATTCGAACCCGCGCATAGTCCGTGTGAGTGGAGATCACACCGTTTGTATAAACTGGATACAGCAGTTTATAAAACGCTATTCAGCTTCCTTGGCTCCCCGTATCGCCGGGAAAACGCGGGCCGCCTGGCACCTGCAGGTCATCAAGGTTTCCCCTGAAGGATGGAATTGAACCATCTTTTTCTTTACCAAAACTCGCCACTGACCGGAATCGAACCGGATTTCTCGAACCGGAAAGGAATTGAACCTTGCAAACAGGTCTATGGCCAGCTAACCTGCTGTCGCTGGGACATGCGTCTACCCTTTCCGCCACGGTTCATAAAAACCGGCCGAGCTCATCATTCAGCCGGTTACCAGAAAAAGATTTTCGTTATCACCTGCTACTTACCTGTTGCCGATCGGCTTTGGGTAGTACATGCAGTCATGATAAAGAACCATGCAAAGGCCATTTCCTTGCGGTCTCTGCTTATAACACGCGCGTTTGACCGGGATTTTCCGGACTTTTCGCGCAACCAGATCCATTCAACCGTTTCACGAAAACGCAAGGTAATTTTTCCAGGCTCTATCGCAACAGGAAAGAAAAACGGCAGAACAAAACACATGATCAGGACGATGAATCACCTCCTGGGCGAAACTAAGCGGTGCCGCCAGTCGCTGAGCACGGCTGCTTATCAAAGATGTATTTCACACCAATGACCTGGGCCGATACCGAACGAATCATTGCAAGTACCGGTTTATAACCGATGGGGTTCACAATTGCCGAAACAATTCTGACCACGAGAGAAACGAAACGACTAAGCAATGACACGAAAAACAAAATCGATCTCATAGGACTTCACCTCCTTTTCCCATCCATTTTGAATAGAACTAGCCGTGATCTGGAGTCGAACCAGAAATCTGATTGCCACATTCGCAATCCGCTCTACCATTGAGCTATCTCGGCGGGTGCCTGCTTGTCATTTCGCTCAGCCTTCCAGAAGAGTTGACGCCGTGCAGGCCGGCTCACCATATTATTCGTTTGCCATATGTACCCATGCGGTTCCGGCATGGTAGGAAAATAAGCTCACTCCATACGGAAGAGCTGTTCAAAACTGTTTGATTGTCTCCACCACGGTCTTCGCCATGGTTCCAACCGCGATACGAATAGTTCCGGCAACGCCCTCGGCGACTTCCCTGGTATACTGATTTACCAGGCAGTCAATTTTGTGCCTGAGTTCCTCCGGAGACACCGAACCTTCAACCTCAGCCATGATCGAATCGACAAGTTCAATTTGCTTCATACAACCCCCCAATAATCACAGGTGTAATTTTCTTCGACGTACTCACCAATTAAGCGGCAAAGCTGACTCGTATTATCTGACCGGGTGACATACCAATGTTTGCAGAAGTAACACTTCTGATTATTCCGAGCGAGCCGGTACCGGGCCTCTTTCAGATTCATTGCTTCACACCAAGGTTATCGATCGCACTTCTTTTGAAGCGAATAAGCCGGCCAACCCGAATACAAGGAATTTCTCCGATCGTTGCCATGTCATAGACGTTTTTTTGTGAACAGCGGAGATGAAGGGAAACCTCTTTGGCGGTCAGCAGTGGATCGAGATCCTCTTGGGTGAGAGTCGACGCTTCCGACTTGAGAGCGATTATGGTTTGTTCAACCATACCGATCTGATTCTCGATGGATTGGAGCTTCGGGTTTTTGGTCATTATTGGACTCCTCCGGATTGGGAGAGGATTACCTTCGCAAGTTCAATTTCTTCGGCGCTCGGTTTGTACGAAAGATCCCTTTCAATCGCCTCGATGATAAAGGCGTTCATGCTGAGATGCGGTTTGAATGATCTGGCTTCGGTAAGTTTTGAAAATGTTCCTGTTGGTATTCTCAGGTTGAGATCAACCGTTGTTTTCTCTAATTTGTCTTTCATGGGATTATCATAATCCCACCATAATCCCACGTCAAGCATAAAAATATCATTTTGGTATTATTTTGGGTCAATTTGTTTATTTTTTCTGTTGAAAGTACGATAATAGGAATATGGATCAAGACGAAATCAGTAAGTTTAACCTGCGGATACCAACATGGCTCTATGACGCAATCATAAAACGCGCCAGTTACAATAAACGAAGCGTGAACAATGAGATCGCGATTATTCTCGAGCGCTTTGTGAATAGCAGAGAAATCATGGAGGGTTCATATCCTCAGGGGGAGCAAAAGACACAATTCCAAGTTACCAGGACTGGAAATTCCGAATTTCATGCAGCGGAAACGACAGTTCGGTATGGTACGAAAAAATCCTTTGATGAAATTGGAGAAAATGACGATACTCAAAAGGATTTGCAAAATAATTTAGAACAAAAATAAGGGTTAACGATGAATTCCGGAAAAGTGCTTCAATTTCCTGTTAATTATGTTGAACCGAATTATGAAATAGTCCAAGTGGTTATCGCGGGAAAGGGTCC
>Ga0302289_1000145_pt1 | contig 40724 bp, 66 predicted proteins | sample III_Fen_N1_2_FD_194552 | JGI IMG/M metagenome (GOLD analysis project Ga0302289, IMG submission 194552) | Peat permafrost microbial communities from Stordalen Mire near Abisko, Sweden - III_Fen_N1_2 | ecosystem: Environmental > Terrestrial > Soil > Wetlands > Permafrost | place: Sweden: Abisko... | reverse complement strand
ATCCAGGCCGCCAGTACGCGAACGAGCTACAGTGAACATACTTGCGGTTATTACTCCTGCCCTTGCTTTATGCCAAGATTCACTTCCTTGCTCGCAAGTCAGGATAATCATTTCACGCCGCCCGTAGCCTCGGCAATGGCCATCAGCTTAGGATACTCATCGGACAAGGCATCCTTCGTGGCATCCGACAGGCGCTCCCACATGGCGCCAAGCATTTCCACGCCGCCTGCCGCGTCATTTTTCAAGTCGTCCAGCATCGTCTGCATGTCGGCCGAAAGAGTTTTCTTGTCATTAAGTACTGGCTCGGCATCAATGGTGCGGGACTGGTCAGCGGCGGTTGCGTCTGCCTTCCAGCCGTCATGATGCGCAGCCAACGACTTGCGGCCTTGAGCGCCAGCATCTTTCCAGAACTGCTGATATGCGGCAACGCCTTTGCTTGCGGCGGATTTTGCTTGAGCCACCAGGTCTGCCGATGCTTCTGGCGCGGCGGCGATGCTTTGCGTAGTGTCGGCGCCAACAGGCGTGATATCTCGGATTTCACGATTTCCTTCTTCCAACTCGTCGGGCGTATAGACGCCCAAGATTACATCTGGAGCGTACAGGCGCGCCCAGCGTTTCACGGCCAGATATGCGAGTTGCTGGCGTGGGTCGGTGGCCCACAGTGGCGAGTTACGCACGGTAGCCTGCGCCAGAAGCAGGGTCAATTCGCGTGGCTCTGTTTCGCCGCGTAAGGTTGCCCATATGCGAATGCCAAGGCCAGTTTCCAGATTCAGGTCATAGTCTGATGCGTGAAACTGATACGCCTTTTTATAATCGTCTTTGCCCCTTGTGCCTTTTTCTGGCACGTTGACAACCTTAGTCTTACCAATGATGCGCTCCCATGCTCCGAACCATTCATAGTTGAAACGATCCTTTGTCACACCGCTGGCCGTGATGGCAGCATTGACCAACTGGCCTTCATAGCCCAATGTGCCGTTGACGATATGCGTTTTCTGAGCAACTGCGAAAGGGTTCATTTTCCATTGCATCGCTTGCATGATCACAGCCGCGCAATCGGACGAGCTACCCTTGAGGTGCGCTGGAATCGTCGTGCGGCTTCCAGCCATCACATCGGCCATGCGCATGATGCTTTCCATGCTGGCAACGTCCAAAACCAGCGATGCGGTGCTGGTCATTGGCATCGGGGCCAACTGCATCGAGGCTTGGCCTTCATTCGTAACTTCGCTCATATTTCTCTCCGTGTTGAACTGCGTTTTCCGCTCACTGCGGGAATGGGTAAATCATATCAGACGCATTGAATAATGCAAGTAAATTATTTATGCGTCTGCGATTCTCTTTGGCGGATTTGCAACAGCTACTGTGGCTCGGATGCGCCTGCATACAGTGGAACGATGGTTGTTGGCGTCTTGATACATAACCGCTCAATGTCGCAGGCCTGCTTGTCTTAATTGGCGCAAACGGCCTTGCCATCCATGCTCAGCGCAGCCCACATAATAGGCTTGCGGACTTCTGGTTGCGCTACTGGCGAGGCAGCAATCATTGCGCGGTATTGAGCCACGCCGTTGATCGCCGGATTTCCCAACGTCACTTCGATAGCAGCAACAGCCATCGCGTCGGTCGGTTCGATTGGCACCAGCTTCCAGCCGCTCGGAACTGGAAGGAGCGCGCCGTCAATCACGCCCAAGCGTTGCGACAGCCAATCGTCCATTTTCCGCTTGAAATCGCCATCAGGAACGACCAGTAAGGTATTTTGCAATGCGCGGTATGCGTCGGTAAGCGCAGCATCCTGTACCGGGACGGCTTGCAAGGCGGCGCGTGCCTGCGCAATCGCTGCCGATTCGTCGTGAACGATGCCAGTGATTGTATTGAAGTTGAACTGCTCAAGCATAGCTTCCAGCGCCTTCACCAGAGCAGCATCCGGGCCAGCGGCGGCGCAGGCTTGGCCGTAGGCGCGCATCTGGTCGGCGGTGTAGTGCTGTGCCAGTACATTTAAATGATCCATCTGAACCTCTGGCAGATCGGGCAGCGCGCCATTGGCGGCTGCCGGGGCTGCGAGCGATTGCAATTTCTCGTTTGCTGCAAAAAATTTATGGTTTGCATTGCGCAATGCCTCGCGCATCGCGTCCAGTTCTTCCTGCTTCGGCGCCATGGCAAGCGCCCGCTGATGGATGGCCCAATACAGATCGCCAACATCAGGCGACTTGCGCCGCGCATCCGATGCGAACTTGTTCAGTGCATAGCGTTGCGATGCTACGTCGCAATCCGTGCAGTCAAGGTCGAAAACGTCAGGGTTGCTATGACCCGTGTCTTCGCAATTTTGGCATTTATGGCTCATTGTGGCGCCTTAGAAAAGTATTCGATGATGGCCAGAGCCGCGATAAATGCGAAGGCTGCTAACACGGCTGGCTGGCGGATAAAGTCGCGCAGGGGCTTGAAGCGCGATTGCGTGCGGATTTTCATGGCTTCACCTCTGTTGCAGCAACGGCGGCGCGGGCGGCGATCAAGTTCATGCGTGCTTGGTGGCGCTCTTCCTTGTTGCTGAATTCGTTGATCGAGCAGAACGAATCATCCAGACCTTTCAGCGCTGCCACCAGCTGCGCCTGGATGGCCAGCAGTTCAAGGATAGCGTCAGGGTTAGCGGCTTGGCAGAATTCTGCGATAGCCTGCAATTCGCTTTCGGGCGTATCGGGGCCGCGCTGTACCGAGAACGAGAAACGATTGCGCATCTGTTCAACACCCTTGCGCCATCTATCATGCTCCAGCGCGTAGACGGTATGCCCTGTTACTTCCCATAGTAACTGCGTTGCGGCTGTCGCCTTCACTTTCAATTCATCAAACTTTCTCATAAATCCCCCTCGTTATGCCGAGCCACGCGGCCCGGCTGTTGGTTAAATTTCGATTGCTTCTGGTGCGCACCAGTCGCCATGCGTAAGCTTTCTTGCTTCAAACTTGCGCCGAATTATTGGCTCATACTGAATGCGCGTTGCAAATTGGCTAGCGGCGATATGCCGTGCGCCAATCTCAGTCTCTGCAATGACTTCCTCATAGCCAAGATGGCGATCTCCCGGAACCCAATCTTTTGTGGTGATATGTACCAGCCATTCTTTGGAAGCCACTTCATTCCCCTTTCAATTTATAGATTCCACAAGATACGGCTACCTTGTCCGCCCGAATCAGCCCGTGCAGCTCCTGGCAAACATGCTCCCTTGCCGCGCTTGGCTCAGTTGCTGCCAGCGTGCGGCACAGTTCGGTTATGTCTGCGGGGCCGCTGTCGCGGAGTGTGTGAAGGATGGCGTTAGAAGTATTCATGCTGCGCGCAGCCTTCCGCTACGATCAATAATCTTGCTCCCATCAGCAAAATAAAAGGCGGAAAAGCCACGCTGAGAGTCATGCTCTTGACGGATGCAATTCCCCTCGGCCCATGTTCTTTTTTGCTCATAAGTCCCGAACTGGTGCAAAATTTCTTGTGCTTTAGTAGGCATCTATCTCTCCTTGTGGTTACGTGCTGCGGTTGCAGCCATACTGGTTATATTGTTTCGATTCAGAAATTCCAGTTTGCGCCATGGCATCAAGTAAGTCAACACATTTAATTCTCGCAGCGCCACAAAATCATCTTGCCTGTTGTAAATTTGCATGCCATAATTTGTCTGTCACATCCACACATAACCAAGGAAAATAATGAAGAAGCCATACGCACTGTTCGACAAGATCATCAATGATCGCGGCCTGAAAAATGATCGCGCCCTGAGTCTGTTTCTTGGCGTTGGGCCTGCAGTTGTGAGCAAGTCCCGCGATGCCGGTAAAGTCTCCGCCGAGCTGACCATCATCATCCACAAGAAGACGGATATGAAGATTTCGCTAATCGAGAAGTTGAGTGAAAAGGTGGCGGGATGAGCAAGCATACGCAAGGAAAAATTCACGCATCAATCTTGCCGCATACAAATGAATGGGAATTGATCGGGGATAATTTCATTCGCCCTGATGATTCAGAAGTCTTATTGATTGCGGGCGGCTTGGAAGAAGGAAATGCGCGCCGTCTTGCTGCCGCATGGAACGTCTGCGAAGGAATCGACACAGAATCGTTGGAGAATGGCGCCACGCTAGTTGATATCTGCGAGCGCTCTAACGGCTACCAGTTTGAACTCAACGCCGCCCGTGCGCTGCTGCGCGAGGTAAAAAGTCTTGGCATAGCGCCGAAAATGTGGGCTAAAGGTTCCGATACATTGGAGTCTCGCATAACGGAATATCTCGACGCATGCGATACGCTGGAGGGGAAATAATGGGGCAGGCAAAAGACAATCGTGCGCTTCGCATTGCGACAATGAAGGAATTTCAAGCATATTTGGAATCATGTTCCCGTTACCTTGGGTTCCAATACGCAGACTTGACGGAAAATAACTGCGCCATGTTTAAAGCGTTCGAGGAGATGGCCCGCGATGCTTGGTTTTCGGCACGCGGCGTAAATAAACCATACATTGGAGAAAAAGAATGAGCGTTAAAACTACAGGCGCTGAATACAAAGCCTATCTAAATGATACTGATCCACAATTCTGGCCAGAAGGCGCATGGATGGATGACGAAGTTCTTTTAGTCAACGGAAAAGAAGTGGGCGAAGACAATTTCGACTTTGATTATATGAAGTTGAATGATGCAGACTCAGTTATCTTGGAGTGCGGATCGTATTATAAATCTGTGGCAGACCGCGATCCAATCGAACTTGTGACGCATTTCAAGCGCTGGCGTAAAGCACAAACCACGGCCTATATTTCCGTGTCTGTTGATAAAACCCGCATCGATGAATTGAAAGCGATGCTTAAAACATTTGGAGCAAAAATAGCATGAGCGAAATCGTAAAAATCAAAACAGCAGAATCCCGCGCAGCAAGTGGCTGCGAGCAATCGCGCCAATGGCTTGCCCAGTTCGACCGCCAGCGCCAAGCGCAAGAAGTCGAAGATGCAGAGCGGCATCAGCGAATTTCCGACCGTGCGCACCGTGTTGGAGCCTATGCGCTGCAGGAGTCGAAATGACCACGAAATTTGATGCTGGCGAAGAGGGCGAAGGCATGGCCCGTCAACGCGCAGGGAAGTACTACCAAGCGCAGGGCGAGCGCAACGAGGCGGACTCGGATCGCTACAACGGTAAATTGATGCGCACGGACGCGCATTTCTCCCGCCTGGCGGTGGCCTATTTCAAAGTGCCGACCGATGACCGAGCAAGCTTCGTTGATCGCGCTTTGGCTGGCGAGGTTGCCCCTTGAGCCTATCCCGCAAAACTCCCATGAAGCAAGGCGCTGCGATGAAGTCGGGCGGCTTTGCTAAGGCTGGAAAGCCGCGCAAGGAAATGCAGCGCAAGTCAAAGATGAAAAGTAAGGAGCCACGCATGACGCCGATACGAAAGGCGGCACGGGGCCAGGACTGTACGTTGCGAATCCCCGGCGTCTGCAATGGGAATCCCGAAACAGTTGTGCTCTGCCATAGCAATCGCCTATCGGATGGCAAGGGCATGGGCCTGAAAGCGCCAGATATTTCCGGCTGCTTCGGTTGCCATGCATGCCATGCTGTTCTGGATGGCGCCGCGCCGCGTCCTGATGGCATCAGCTACGAAATGTTGCAAACTGGCTTTGATGCTGCTGTGGATCGAACTCATGAAATTTTACGCAAGAAAGGATTGATCGAATGATTCCAAGGCATGTGCAAGCGCTAGGTCGATTGAAATCTGGCGCCATGAACAAAACCGAAGCGGCTTATGCGGCAACGCTTGAGCTGCGCAAATCAGCCGGCGAAGTTCTGTGGTTTAAGTTTGAAGGGCTGAAATTCCGTCTTGCCGATAATACTTTTTTCACTCCAGATTTTGCCGTGATGATTGCCAATGGCGAACTGGAGGCCCATGAAGTCAAGGGCTTCATGATGGACGATGCCAACGCAAAAATAAAGATCGCTGCCGATATGTACCCATTGGCTTTCTTCGTAATCCGAGCTAAGGCCAAGAAAGACGGCGGTGGATGGGATATTAAAAAGGTTGATTGATCATGACCCGCAAAAGAATCCTGACGCCCGAACAAGCCCACGCCCTACGCGCAGCCCATAAGCCAGGTGTGCGCGGCGCTGGATACGAATCTCTTGCGCGGCAGTTTGGCGTAGCTGTTTCTACTGTGCGCGATGTGGTGACGTATCGCACGTATGGCAACATAACAAGTAAAGGATGAATATGATTAACCAGATTCATTTTGGCGACTGCCGCGAATCGCTACGCGCAATGGCTGCTGCTGGCGTCAAGGTGCAAACCTGCGTCACTTCCCCGCCGTACTTCGGCCTACGCGATTACGGCCATGCAGGGCAAATTGGCCTGGAGCCGACGCCCGACGAATTTATCGCGGAACTGGTCGAGGTGTTCCGCTACGTGCGCGACGTGCTGGCCGACGACGGTACGCTCTGGGTGAACATTGGCGACAGTTACGCCGCGAACCGCAGCTACCAAGTCCCGAGCACAAAGGGCGGCCCGAAGCATAGCGGTAGTCAAGCCGCTGGCGGTAAAGGTTCCATTGTGCCTGACGGCATGAAGCCGAAAGACCTGATCGGCATTCCTTGGATGCTTGCTTTCGCCCTGCGCGCCGACGGCTGGTATCTACGTCAAGAAATTATTTGGCACAAACCGAACCCGATGCCGGAAAGCGTAACTGATCGCTGCACCAAAGCGCACGAGCAAATTTTCTTGCTGTCGAAGTCGCCGCGCTATTTTTTCGACTCGGAAGCGATCAAGGAGCCTAGTGTCAGCGGGATTGTGCGCCCACGGGCTAGAGAAAATGGACTCGGCACGGGTCAAGAAAAACAAGGCAATCACGGCTTCACTTCATGTGGGATTTCGGAAACGCGCAACCGCCGCAGCGTCTGGAGCGTCGCCACCCGTCCCTACAAGGGCGCCCACTTCGCCACGTTCCCGCCGGCGCTGATTGAGCCGTGTATTCTGGCCGGTAGTCGAACTGGCGACGTGGTTCTTGATCCTTTCATGGGGAGTGGAACGACAGCTGCTGTGGCAATTAAGCATGGACGCCAATATATCGGCTGCGAACTCAATACTGATTATAAGCCGCTGCAAGATGAGCGCATTGCTGACGCTCACCTTTTGACTGCACAAGGATCATTTCTATGAGAACTGGCCGCCCATCGCATCGTGATAAGGTTCTGGCTGCGCTGCCTGGCACAATCAACCAAGTGGCAAAGCGCTCGGGCGTCAGCCGCTCCACGGTAGGAAAGTGGCTGCTTATTCTTGCTGTCGAGCGCCTTGTATACGTGAGTCGCTGGATTTCGTTGCGTAACGGTCCTGTGCCGCTTTATCGGCTACGCGTGAGTGAATCATCGGTCGATGCACCTAAGCCGCCGCCGCAGACCGATGCAGACTATCAGCGGCGCTTTAACGAGAAGCATCCTGGCCGTCGCGCTGAAATCCGCGATGCTTACTATGGCCGTTTGAAGGCGCCGAAAATACAAGCGGCGTCATGGCTTGCTTTACTATCAACGCCTATCACCAAGCACAAGCCGTCTAGTCGCTTCCCTGATGCTGTCGAGCGGGAGAATGCATAAGCCACAGGCCGCACATCGCGGCCTTTTCTTCATCCCTGCAAAATATCCCTTGCTAAGTCTCCCGATGCATGGCATAGTTTCTCCGTGGCGCAACTATGCGTTTCCCGGTGTCGTAGCCGGTAGGTTTAGGTCATCAAAATCCTGTTTATTCTTTCGGCCAGTCAATTTAGTGGTGTCCCAATCAAGGCGCTTGCCTTCCTAACCTGGGCTACGACCATCGCTAAGTTGGCTGGCCCAAGGGATCAACATGCCTGAATACACTCAAACCCAAGTCAGCTTGCTTAACGCCGCCGAGGAACTTCAACATCAATGCCATGGCGCCGCTATAGCTTCCGGCTGGTGGAATTATGCCGACAAAAATACCAGCAAGGAAAATCCTCTCCATTTCAGCAATAAGCTGTGCTTGATCCATTCGGAAATCAGCGAAGCCATGGAAGGCGACCGCAAGAAGCTCAAAGACGATAAATTTCCGCATCGTGACATGCGCGAGGTCGAGCTGGCCGACGCAGTTATCCGCATCTTCGATTTGGCTGGCGGCTATGGCATGGACTTGGCCGGGGCCATCGTTGAAAAAATGGAATTTAACGCCAAACGTGCAGATCACAAGCCAGAAAACCGCGCCGCTGATGGCGGAAAGTCCTACTAACCCATTTTCTCAAGGAGGTGTCATTTATGAAAATGATACCCTCTCAATAGGACACGAGGAATAATCTATGAAACTCACACTAATATTGCTCTGCGTCAGCATGTACATATTTGATTTATCAGTTCTCGCAGGAACTGTTTATCTCATTTGTTATCACGACTGGTCGGCATGGTGGATGCTATTGTCCACTCTTATTATCGGCGCAAGTAGCCCGCGCCGCTTAATCCTTGCTGCGCATGGAATTGACGCAGACCCTAATTAAAGGAATAAGCCATGACCACTACCGAACTCCACGCCCTGCGCAGCGCTCAATTGAAGGCGCTATGCGCAATGCCACGCGGCGAATTTAACCGCGATGATGCAGCTCGTGTAATGCATTATTGCGATATGTGTGTAAATTTCCGTCTTCGTGCTGATGACCCTACGCAATTCGACACCAGCGATCTATCCGATAAGGCGCTGGAAGAAATCCAGACGCTCGCCGGCCGCTATCTGGAGCAAGTCAAATGAGCAAGAAAATATATAACGTAAGCATCATGGTCACAACCTTGGTTCAAGCCGACGATGCCGAACATGCAATGCATGTGGCGAAAGAATCATTCCGTGAAGTGGCGCACGATACGTTGCCGCGCCATATCACTGTCGGCGTACTGGCAGAAATAACGGCACTGACTGGCCTTCCCGAAGACTGGGACGGTCAGTGCCTTCCATATGGCGGTGATGGCAATACGCGCCTTGATGCAATTCTTCCTGAACGCGTAGCATGAGTGCCGTCAAGCGCCAAAAGGCCAAACCATGAGCGCTGCCACGTTGCCGGCCGATGCCACCCTGCGCGATTCCGTCCTAGCCCTATTTGAAGCCGCAGGCTTTGAGGTGCGCGATATAGAAGGCGGCTTTGCCATCAATGGTTCCGTTGACAGCGCGGCCCTGGTGGTCGAATGGCTGATATGTGGCGTGCCAGATTGATGCCATAGCATTGAAAACAGGTCGCATGAGCGGCCTTTTTTTTGGCCCACTATCTCAAATAGTCGTCTAAGGTAAGTTGAAAAACTGGCCGCAAACCCGCATGGATGCTTCGTCCTTCGTCTGGCGCATGTCGAAACTGTCGTTTAGTTATCTGGAATCTTGCATCGTGCGCAAAATAGTTCTTGCTGTTCGGCTATATACATAGCATAATCCTTCTATCGCCTTGGCCGGCACACAATCAGTAAAGCTTCACATACGCACTGGCGGGTACTGACCCGTTCGGCCAACCGGGGAACCGGAGTGCGTAGGTGAAGCTTTTTTTCGTCTGTACTATATGAGAAATAAAATTACTCACGATGAACTTCTGAGTTTAGTATTTTATGACAGGCATACAGGAATCCTTTCTAGGCATGATCCTAAAAAATGTCACCCGAATCTAAGCCAAAGAGGGTATCTACAAATATCCCTTAGAAGTCAAACCTATTTAGTTCATAGGATTGCGTGGTTTTATGTGACGGGGAAATGGCCGGAAAGTACGATAGATCACATTGACGGAAATAGGATCAACAATATATTTTCGAATTTGCGTGATGTTAGTGCGTCCGAAAATAACCATAATCGTAAAAAAGCATTTAGCAACAATAAGGCAGGAATTTTAGGTGTGAATTTTTATATTCCTCTCCTTAAATGGAGGGCAAGATTTAAAAATAAACATCTTGGATATTTTGAAACAAGTCAGGAAGCTCATCAGGCTTACTTGACTGCTAAGAAAGTTGCTGGATATTTGTAATTTGTTTGACGGTTTATGCTGGGGAACTGAAACCCTGAGCGGCATAGGCTTGATAGAGGTACTCGGGGCTGAAAGCTAGTGAAAAACCTCACATGTCGGTGGCGAAGATAGTGCCGACCTAGCGAACGACTGTTGTGTGACGCGACCTTCCTCACCGGATAGATCAAATCTAAAGGCCAGTTCTGCTTAGGGACTGGTGCGCCTACCAAGCCTCTCGGATTATACGAAACAACTACTAAAGACTTAAAGGAGAAGCATGAATGTACCTAGTGCGGATAAACAAACCTAAGACTAAGCACTTGTGGAAGCCTGGCGGCGATATGAAGGAAGGAGATACAGTCTGTCACCAGTACTCTACAGGCGGCCTGAACAAAAGTAATTACGAGGTCGTAGAAGAATCGACGCTTCCGACATGTGTGATGTGTGACCGTAAAGACCACGCTTTCAAGGGGCTAAAATGGAAATGATGATTGCAGGACAGCCGCAAACAATGACCAGCCGGGAAATGGCTGACCTGACCGAAAAGCGCCACGACAATGTGCGCCGTACGATTGAAAGCCTGTTTCATGATGGCCTGATTTCCAAGCCTCAAATTGAGGATGGGAATAAAGCTGCAAATGGCGTGGTCGAGCAGGTCTATCAAGTCTGCAAGCGCGACTCGTATGTGATTGTTGCGCAACTTTCGCCGGCCTTCACGGCGCGTCTTGTGGATCGTTGGCAGGAATTGGAAAATTCAGTTTCGCGTGAATTGACGCGCATGGAGTTAATCCAACTTGCGCTGAAAGCAGAAACTGAGAATATTGCGCTGGCGGCAAAAATTGAGGCCGACAAGCCAAAGGTGGAGTTTGCCGAAGTAATCCGGGCAATTGATGGCGTCTGCCATATCGAAAAAGTCGCTAAGATGCTTAAGATTGGTCGCACGAAGTTTTTCAAGCGCCTGCGCGATGATGGCATTCTGATGAAAGGCAATATGCCTTATCAGCGATATATTGACAAACTGTACTTTACCGTTGTTGAAGGTCGTCCATATGTTGACAGCCAAGAAGTGTCGCATCCGACTTTTACAACAATGGTTACTGGCGCCGGCCAAGTGTTCTTGGTGCGCAAATATGCAACACCAGTAGGCTTAATGTAATTTCTGTAGTTCAACACATGCAACCAAGGAGATAGCATGTCATTTCAAGCAATCGAAGGATCAAAAGGCGGCCTTATTAAGGCATGGGTAAATGGCGTACAACTGGAAGACGCTGCGCGCCAGCAACTCGATAATATGGCGGCGATGCCATTCATCCATAAGCATATAGCCATCATGCCTGATGTTCATTGGGGTATGGGCGCTACCATCGGCAGCGTCATTGCCACGCGTGGAGCCATCATCCCGGCTGCAGTTGGCGTGGATATCGGTTGTGGAATGGTGGCTCAGCGCACGACACTTACTGCTAGCGATCTTCCCGATAGCCTGCACGCTCTGCGTTCTGAATTGGAGCGTGTAATTCCGCATGGCAGGACCAATAATGGTATGGCGGGTGATCGTGGCGCATGGGCAAATGTGCCAGATCAGCAGTTGCGTATCTTTGGCGGCATGCTGCCAGGATTGCAGCCCCTGATTGACAAGCACCCAGCAATTGGCGCAGCGGCCATGCGTTCAGCAGCGCACCTTGGCACGCTCGGTGGCGGAAATCACTTTGTAGAAATCTGCCTCGATGAATCTGATCGCGTTTGGATCATGTTGCACAGTGGCTCACGCGGTGTCGGAAACAAGATTGGGTCACACTTCATTGAGTTGGCTAAGAAGGATATGGAACGCTGGTTCATTAATCTACCTGATAAGGATCTGGCTTATATTCCAGAAGGCTCCGCACTGTTTAACGACTATTTGAAAGCCGTTCATTGGGCGCAGGACTTTGCCAAAGCAAATCGAGAATTGATGATGGTGGCCGCGTTGGGCGCCTTGTCGCGTGCTGTGCCGAAGGCTTTTACCTGTGATTGTGGTGCCGTCAACTGCCACCACAACTACGTATCGCATGAAAACCACTTCGGCCAGAATGTTTTAGTGACGCGAAAAGGTGCCGTCCAAGCGCGCATGGGCGACCTGGGGATCATCCCCGGCAGTATGGGCGCCAAGTCATTCATTGTGCGAGGTAAGGGGAATCCCGATTCTTTCTGCTCATGCTCGCATGGTGCCGGCCGGTCCATGTCGCGTGCGGAGGCTCGCCGCCGTTTTACGCTAGCCGACCATGAAGCCGCTACGGCTGGTATTGAGTGCCGCAAGGACGATGAAGTAATCGATGAGACTCCAGCCGCCTACAAAGATATTGATGCGGTTATGGCTGCGCAAGCCGATCTTGTCAGCATTGAGCACACCTTGCGCCAAGTTGTATGCGTAAAAGGATGAGCATGAACCCACTACCCGACTGGCTCCCACTGCCTGAATGGGAAGGCTTCCTTGCCATGCGAAAGAAGATCAAGAAGGTGCCGACTGATCGCGCTGTCACGCTGCTTATCAAGAAGCTGGACGGCTACCGTTCTGCTGGTGAGGATATCGGCGCCGTGCTGGACCAGTCCACCATGAACAACTGGCAGGACGTCTTCCAGGTGCGTCAGGATAAGCGCCAAGCGCCCGCCAGCGGCCCGAACATGAGCCGCTTAGGAAAGGTAGGCCAAGCGACCGCAAACAACGCTATGGCGTGGCTGGAGAGGATGAAAAATGCAGAACACTCCTGAGCAGCAGATTCAGTTTGCCACGCTGATGACGAGCCTTAGCGACTATTACGGCAAGGAAATATCGGACGGTGTGATCGACGTTTACTGGAACAGCTTGAAAGTGTACGAGTTCCCGGACATTCGTAAAGCAGCATGGGCGCACGTACAGAACCCGGATACGTCAGGCTCATTCCTTCCCAAGGTATCCGAGTTCGTCAAGATGATGCAAGGCAGCACCGGCGACCAGTCGGCTATTGCATGGTCTAAGGCGGAAGAGGCAGTAAGGCGCGCTGGCCCATATCAGGACGTTGTTTTCGATGACGCAATCATTCACCGCGTGCTTGCCGATATGGGCGGCTGGATCTGGCTTTGTTCGCAGGATGACAAAGCGTGGCCATTCGTTGGGAATGACTTCAAGACGCGTTACAAGGGATACCGTATGCGCGGCGAGATACCAGACTACGCGCCCATCCTGATCGGCCAGGCGAACGCGCACAACAGCAAGGCGGCGGCTAATTTCATGTTCAAGCCGTTGCTGATTGGCGACAAGGCGAAGGCGCAAGCTGTCATGGCTGGTGGCACAAGCGCCCCATTGATCCAGATGCAATGCGCGCAAGAATTCATTGCCCCAGCGCAGATTGAAGCGCCCAAGCCATGAGCACCTGCCTAACCTGCACCAGCCTAAACCTGCACGACTACAGCGCACACGCAAAGGTAGGCTATGGCCGATGCAAGAATTTACCGGGCGCGACGTTTTGTAGCACTCGCGCAACGGCATGTAAAAAATACGAGCAATTGCCTAGCGAGAAAGCGGATGCTCGGGTATCGTGGTCTTTGAAGTTTGACAGGGAGAAATAGCATGAGTAAAGAAGAACTTTTTATTGCCGCAGATGCGGTAATGGCAATACCTGGCGTGTACTTGCATTCGCTGTCGAAATTCACTGACGGCACTGTGAGCATCAACAAGAAAGGGATTATCAAGACGCCTATTGCTCTTGATCTTGCATCCCTTGAGTCGCCCATCGATGACATTCGCGCAGCGCATGCGCCTCATTGCTACGAAAACAAACTTGTTCCGATGCTGTGTTTTATTGAGCCGGAAATTTTTATGGCATCGCGTCGAGTTGGACGGGATCAAGGAATTGAAGCCGCAATGGGCGCTGCATGAGCGCCGATATCGAACTGCTGCGCCTGGCGGCAAAGGCGGCCGGATTTGATGTGGATTTTGATGCTCAATGCTTAGGAAAATATGGTTTTGAGAAAACAAGATTTGGGTCTGTAAAAGCATGGTGGAACGCGCTGACTGACGATGGCGATGCTTTACGTCTAGCTGTTGAACTCGGCTTACGTATGAATGCATCTGCACGTATTGGCAGCGGATGGGCAGGTTGTGCCGTAGGGGATGGCGCTGGGCGGCTTGGAGAAGTAAAAATGTCGGGAGACAGTTATGCTGATATGCGCCGCGCAATCGTCTTAGCTGCCGCCGAAATCGGGAGGGCCATGCCATGAGCCACGAAGAAATCATGCGCATCATCAAGCCGCTGATCTGGCTGGCTGCGCTCGCTGGAATAACGACACTTGGCGGATCGGTATTCTGCCTGTGGTGGATGCTGGCCAATTTGAAATTTAACTGAGATTGACGGGGGCAATATGAAAAAAAGATTTAACGCTAGCATTTCAAAAGGCAATCCGCCTAAAGGAACAATAAAAATCATTGTCGGAGTAAAGGACAACGGAGGAAGTCGATGGGAATATGTTGGTGAGACTCCATTATCATCGGCTATATCCATCATGAACCTTTGCGTCTCTAATGGGAAATATGAAAGTTCGCGCATTGGTGAAGATATCGGAATATCAAAAGCATGGGGGAATTTATGAACACTGATACCCAAATTGCCGAGCATACCGGCGAAATCGTCCAACTCCTTTCCGATAACGCCGGAAAATTCTACAACATCACCGAAATGGCAAAACGGTTCAAGGTGAATCGTTCGGCTATGGGCCTGGCGCTGGCAAGTCTTGCGCATTCGGGCAGGATTCGCGCCAGCATGGCTAGAAACAGGGCGCAGGCGTATTACATGCCGACTCAGGCGCAACTTGAAGCGGAGGCACGCATGAGCACCAAGTTCGTCAGCAATCGGCCGCTCAAGGTTGATCGGAATCGGCAAGAGCTTTACGCTGAACTTGCGGCAGCTCGTGAAAAAATTCAGTCCATCGGGTAAATTGTGCTTGCATTTGCATGTGGCGTTTGCTATAGTTCTACTCATAGGCAGCGCAACACAGCGCGGCGAAAATGGAGAAGTGAAAATGCAAGTTGATCGTGAAGTAATGAATGTTTTGAGCAATGCCCGCATTGATGGCCAAGCGTTGTTTTTGGTCGGTCAATTAGATCGCAAGCTGTACGAGCGCACAAACAAGGTGCTGGAAGCGGCGGGCGGTAAATGGAACCGATCAAAGAAGGCTCACATTTTCGACAGCGATGCATCCGACCGCATCGAACAAATCATCCTGACCGGTGACGTTGTTGTGCCGAAGGATGAATTTGAATTTTTCCCGACGCCAGAAATCGTTGCCCGCCAAGTGATTGACCTTGCAGATATCCGTGATGGCGCCATGGTCCTGGAGCCTAGCGCGGGACGCGGCGCACTTGCCGTACCGGCCCAAGCGGCCGCATCAGGTGTAGCGGTGGACATGTATGACTTGATGCCGGCCAACTGCGACGCGCTCGCGGAGTTGAATCTTCCGCTGTCCGGCGTGGCCGCACCATGCAATTTTCTCGATATCGTGCCGACGCCAATTTATGACCGCGTGGTAATGAACCCGCCATTTGGAAAGCAGGCCGATATCAAACATGTTTTGCATGCGCTGAAGTTTTTGAAGTCGGGCGGTCGCTTGGTTTCGGTCATGGCGGCTGGCGTGGCGTTCCGCGAAAACCGCTTGACAGTCGAGTTCCGTGATCTTGTGTCGGCGCGAGGCGGCCATATAGAAGAACTGCCGGCAGCTTCGTTTAAGACATCAGGAACAAACGTCAGCACCGTGATTGTTGTTATCCCCGAATAAACCGCAAGCAGCGCATGTCGCGGCTTTACCAATAAGAAATAATATAGGAGTAACAATGCAAACCAAAACCCGTCGCGGCCCATCAGCCGCCTCAATCGACGCAGCAAAGCACCTTGCCAAGAATCCCGGAACGGAAGCTCCGACGCTTGCGAAGAAATTCAAGATCAACATCACCACTGTCTACCGCTCTGCGTGGTGGAAGAATCGTGACAAAACTGGAGAGAGCAAATGAGCAAGCCAGAATTCAGCCGGCCTTTTAACCTGGAGCATGCGAAGGCGGGCGCGCCGTTTAGTGGTGAGCGCGGCGAGGCCGTGCAAGTCATAAAATGGGATCGCAAGCATCCAACCCATCCGATCATCGCTATTGAAGTAGATGGCGACCAAGAGGCCGCTGCGTTTCGCATTGATGGCACGACTGATCATGGCCATCCAGCCGTTGTCCAGCGTCTCGTAATGCTCCCCCTGGGCTTCATTGATGGCAAGCCGATATTCGTCGGCGATGAGCTGGTATGCATTTCTTCTGGACGAATAACATTTGTAGAGCCGGACGATAAGAATTTCAGTCATTGTCGTTGGCCCGCGCCAACGCCAACATATCCTGAAACGCAAATTGGGGAAGATGACCTTCATCTTGCATTTGTCAGCTGCGGCCCTGAAAATGCAACAGACCTTAAAGCCGTCGCCAACGCTGCCCTGCGCCACGCCATTGACGCGGGCCAGGTAGTGCCGGCTGACGCGTCGGCGGAATCGGTGCGAAAGGCTTATGCTGATGGGCAAGCCATCGCCTACAAGCATGAAGCCGGAGGCCGCGCTGCACGTGATCTAGCGGTTGCTGTGGCGGTGAATAATGCCGTTGCTGAGATTGCACTGGCAAGGAATTTTGTTTTTGGGCTTGATCTTCCATCCATCATCGCCAGCGTAACCGGCACCAAGGATGCGCAGCCGATTGATTTCAGCATCGAGAAAGGCGACATGGTGTATAGAAAAACATGGGGCGGAGGAAAGGAGCCTGTGGAAGTGGTTAATATCAATTGGGCGCTGAAAGCTATCGCTGTAAAGCTTTCCCCGACTGGAGCTACTGTTGTGTGGCCAGTCGCAGGCATGACTAAAGATCGTTTTTCCGAGGATGCGAAGGAGGGCGCGCAATGAAGGCATCGATCATTCTGCTCGGTATTGGTTCAGTTTTATGCTGCTTATTCCTTGGCACTCCGAAGACAAGGAAATTACGTGCCGCTGTGACTTCCGTTATGTTCATTCTGCTGGCGCTGCTGTGCGCCGGGTGCGGCAATATTGACCGGTCCGCGCAAGGGCCGAAGGCGGACGTAAATCCAGGCCTTCAAGTCTACACCGACGTTGAGACTGGTTGCCAATACCTGTCAATATTCCAAACGGCGCCGACTCCGCGCATGGGCGCAGACGGCAAGCAAATCTGCCGCGAGGTGGCGAAATGAAGCGCGTTGCTGAGTTGGAAGGCGTGGAGCTTTCGCTTTGGGCGGGCCGTGCTGATGGCGCTGACTTTAGGCCTGACTGCAACCAGGGCGAATACATCATCACTGGCGGCCATAGCGGTATCACGCCGGAAGTATACTCACCGCACGAAGACTGGGCGCAGGCAGGGCCGCTGCTGGAAGAATACGCCATTGGCTTTCATCCAATCAGTGATGCCGAATGGCAAGCCGAAGAGCACATTACGTGCTGCACTGGTCGCGGCCCCACGCCTCTTATCGCCGCCATGCGCGCATTCGTGGCCAGCAAGTTCGGGGATACAGTCGATGAGGTGGGGAAATGAGCGGCCGCGACGAATGGGACTATGGGCCGTTTAAAGTTGGCGATGTGGTGGAGGGATATGGGTTTGTCTATCATCCTGAGAGAAATGGGATGAGTGGCGTAATTGCAATCGGACTTCAAGTTCGACCAACACGTAACATGATAACACGCAAAAACTTTTATGATGCCGTGTATGGAGTTGAATGGCAGGATGGCTATGAGTCATCAATAGAGCCAAAGAATCTGCGTCGCCGCAAGCCGCCCATGACTGGCCTGGAAGATGTGCTGGCTATGTTTTATCAGCAGCCTGACCGAGTAAAGGAATTGGCATGAAAAAGCGCAGCAAAAAATATCGCCCGAAATATGTAGCAGTCAATCCTATGTCAACATTCCTTGGCGGTATGAGCATCGAGCATGCCGAACATCTGCAAGCATTGCGCATCAAAAACCATGGTGCCATGGCAAATATGATGGTCGGAACAGGATCCCGCGATGACTGGGACCGATTGGTGGGCGCGGTGAATATGGCCAATGTCATGTGTGAGCAGGGCATCGGCGACGAGTTTCGCCAGATAATGATCGCAGCCAGGGATGCGCTATGCGAATGCGGCAAACGCGCCATGAAATCAGGAGGCCAGAAATTCTTGCTTAAAGGTGATGAAATTGCATTGCTGAATGAATTTCTTGATGCGCATGATGCGCAGGTAACAAACGTCCGAGCAATTGATATTGAGCGCGCTGCCGATGAAGTACTGCGCCGTATCCGGCATCGCATCAATTCGACCAATGTTCGCGCCGAACTTGCAAAGGAAGAGGCGGCAGAGCAAGTGTGACATTGGCGCAACACTTATAAAAATAAAAATCGCAGCAGTTGAATAAAAAGTGTTTTTGCGGTAAAGTGAAGTTCTTGAATCGTTCACTTAACAGATAGTTCTGGATCAGATTTACCCGTAGTTAAACCATGTAAAGGAGCATTATGAAGCGCATGTTTCGCACCTTGGCAATCTTTGCAGCAATGGCATTTGCCAGCGCCGCCTCGATTGCCGCCCCGCCCATCGAGGCGAACGCAGCGTACCCGGCCATCGTCGCTAGTACCGAGCAAGCCAGCCATGCGACCGTCGAAAAATCCGGCGCCGCCTTGGCACCGAAAACCATCAACGTGCGCGCCGCGCTGGAAGTCTCGGGCGCACGAAGTTGGCAGGTCGCCAGAGAAAGCAAATTGATCATGAAAAACGAATCGACCGGCGCCGGATTCTCGGCAACCAAGATGCTGCACATCGACCCTGGCCGACAGGCGAAAATCCTGAGCGCATAAAATAACCTGGCCGGCGCCGATATCGAACTGAGGTTCGGTAGCGAAAGCAAGAAGTAAAAGCGCACCACAAAGGCCATTCAAATAGCGGAAACGCAGCCTAGTAGTGCTAGATTGACTGCCTTAAGCAGTCGCCACAACCATGATTTTTCCGAGGAATGAGAACACACACAGGTAATGCTGGTGCAGTGCATGGGCGGAACGGTGGGGAAAAATCATGGTTGTGGCTAGTCCCAAGTGGTGATTGGGAGTGACTTAATCAGTCCGAATGGATAGAGCAGAAGCCCATGTTGGAAGACAAGCTGAATAAATAGCCGGAAGATGGGGCTGTCCAGTAATAACGGTGAAAATCGAAATATCCTGCTTCGGCAGTGTCAGCTAACACCGTAATAGTTCAAGCGGGGCATTCACCGCCCGCGCCACAAATAATTCTTGCGCTGATGCTTCAACCTGAAATGAAATAATAGGAGGATAAAAACGGCATGATGCACCTTATCTATATTACGGCCGTGACTGCAAAAGAATCCGGCTTGACGCATGAGGGTAAATTGTTCGGCGTGCCAGCCTGGTTCGACGGCGATGATGATGGTGAAATCGCTATGGCTACACCAAAGATTCCAGCGCTTCATGCATGGTGCATGTTGGCCGATTTCGCGCATGGTATTGCCGCTTACTTTATGCCTTCGCATGCCATCCTGAAATCGCCGATTAGCATCACAAGGAAGATTAAATAATGTCACTTTTCGCCATGATGATGATTCTGTGGAGCGTTGAGCGACCTAGCTCAGTGCCTAGCGAGCCTCGCGCACCGAGCAACGCAACATGGCCATACAAAAAATGATGCATAATTAGCACAAGACGATTACTCGCCGCAGCGGATAGTCGGAAACTTCCGCAGTGCAAGCCGTTAAATCCTCCATGCGTGATTCCTTGGCGGTGATTGCATACTGAAATCCCCGGAGCTGCAAGGTTCCGGGGATTTTTGTTTGCTTGGCGCGGTATGCTGGTAGAATTGGGGAATCTAAATCTCTACCATAAAAAGGTCAAGCGATGGCTTTCAAAAGCGCAGCCCTGGCGGATTCCACGCCATTCCCCGTAAACATTGCCTTATGGAATTGGCCCGCTACTGTCTCGCTGATTAGCTCTGCTGCCGGCCGATTGATTGAGCTTTCAACCGATGGCGGCGCAACGTACTTCACGCCGACATACGATAACTCCAGCGCTGGAAGTATTTCTGTTAGCATCTTTGCCCCCGTGAGCCATGCTCGCTTTACTGGCATTAATGGTGACGTTTGGAGCGCTCGGTGAGCTACCCTAATCGCTCTACTGCGCTTCCCGTAAGCCCCCCTGGCTTATTCTGGCTTCCCGACACACTTAACGGCATCGACTTGTACGCGGGCGGGTTCATTCTGCGCCCTACCATTTACTTTGACCCAACCGCCGCTGCGACTAGCTTTGGCTATGGCACGTTCAAGCACCCATATTTCACGCAGGCGCAGCTTGAAAGCGTTTGCCGGGGTGACATGTCAAACGAGACGCTGGGCATCAAGCGCGGCACCACAACGCGGGTGACGGGTGCAGGCTTGACGATGACCGCAAATGGGTCGAATGGTCGGCCCTTCACCGTATGCCCCTATGGCGACGCACAGACGCTGCCTATCATCACAGGTGGCACGGTTGAACTGGGATGGGCAAGCGTCGATGCGCAGCTTAACATCTGGTCGATTGCTATGGCCACCGAAGTCCCCTGCTTTCAGTCGCTTGTTCGCCTGATCAAAGTGGCATACAACACCAGCCCGGCCGTCAGCCTAACAGCGCCAGGCACGGCCACGTATCAGTCCGGCGTGCTGTATATCCGCCCGTTTGATGGCGCTGACCCACGCTTGGGGATGATGGAACTGGCCAAGGCCAAGACGCCATTCCGTGTTCTGTTGAGCGATGTCGCTGCGACAGGATATGTGCATGTGGCTGGCCTTGACACGATGCTCGGCTATGAGTGCGCCGCGCAAATCGGTTCAGCATCAACAACTAACGTGGCGACGGTCAATGACCTGATGTTCACCGGTTGCAGCGGGTCGCATATCGGCACTGATGGGCTGGTCGTGACTGGTTCGGGCGATGCGTTCCAAATATTTGGTGCGACCACCAGCAAACGTGCAACGAACGCCATCGTGCAGGGTTGTCGCGGGCAGGACATCACGAACAACGTTGTTGAGTTCTCGTTCACTTCGGGCGGCAAGGTGCTCAAGAATATTGGTCAGGACGTATCGGGAAACAGCATCGTTGAGCTATGGTCGGACAATGACAATTGCACCATTCAATACAACGTTGGCGATCTGTCGCGCAACCGTTACGCGACCAACTCGGCGTTGGGTGGCATCTGGTTCGCCAATGTCAAGACGGTTGCTGGTGTTGAGTCTACGGACACTGCCAACACTGTCAACACCAACAACAAGGCCAGCTTCAACTTGATCATCGCACCTCAACGTCGCGGCTTTGCCGCCAGTGGCGGCTCGGGTCATTCGTTCACGCAGAATACTGTTGTGCTTGATGACGACCGCTGTAATGGCTTATCGTATGAAGGTGCTAGTTACTGGTTCACCGAGGGCAACGCGGCAACGGGTTTCTGCAATATCTCCAATAACCTGTTCTACACTAAGAATTCAGTGAATGTTCGCTACCCTATTTGTGGCTCGTTACGCGCCGGTATTGGAGCGGCAAAATCGAATCCTATTGGGCAAAAGAACATCTATTGCCCATCTGGTGCGGGGTCTTATGCGTGGGAGGCCGCCGCCAAGTCTGATTACTATTTCACGTTGTGGCAGTCATCTTTGGCGACAGCCAGCATTGCTCTTGACCAGAATTCGCTGCTGTACGCACCAGAATCGAATGCGCCATTGAAGCGTGCTCAGCTTGGATACAATGAGGCAACGAACCGGCCGATTAAAACTATGGCGCCTGGCTTGACGACATTGACCACTATCGGGTCGCGGTATAACGATGGGCAGCCGTATGTAACAGCTTCGGCCACCATTGGCGCATTCGATGGCTATTGATTAAATTTATAGCAATCGGGCGACTTTAAAAGACCCGCATATGTTGTATTTGCGCACATCGCTTGCAATCGTTGAAAGTTTCGTGCAGAATGAAGCCTTAGAACATCGCATCAACGGTAGTCACGAGGCTTTGGCAGATGACGAGAGCGGGGAGCGATGGAAATAATTGCAGCAGTAAAGACTTCCGACAGCGCTGGCATACCGTACTGGGAATTAAATCCGGGTGAATGTATGTTCCTGATCCCTTCGGAGGTATCCGCAGGGCGTGAATGCGAAACCTATCGAAAAAGGCTAGGGCGCTTGGATAGCCATAATTCCTGACGGCGAGCAAATAGATCGTAGCAGTGACCGGCTTTACGCGGTCTAAGATTAATGTATCGGTGGCCGAGTGGTTGAAGGCGACGGGCTGTAACCCCGTTCTGTAAAAAGCGCGATGGTTCGAATCCATCCTGATGCACCAAATAATGCGCAATTGGTGGAATGGCATACACGCTGGTCTTAGAAACCAGTGCCGAAAGGATTGGGGGTTCAAGTCCCTCATTGCGCACCAGATTTGCCGGGGTGGTGGAATTTGGCATACACAGCAGACTTAAAATCTGCCGCCCTAGGGATTGCGGGATCGTACCCCGCCCCCGGCACCAGTTTCAAAGCGGGTATAGCTGATTGGCACAGCAGAAGCCTTCCAAGCTTACGACTCGGGTTCGATTCCCGATATCCGCTCCATTGTCGATTAGCTCAGACGGTAGAGCAAGCGGCTCATAATCGCTAGGTCGCTGGTTCGATACCAGCATCGACAACTAGTTTCGCCGCTCTAGCTCAGATGGCAGAGCGACTGCTTCGTAAGCAGTGGGTCAAGGGTTCGATTCCTTTGAGCGGCACCAAGTTTCACGAATGACTCACGTAAGAGTCGCTACACACGGAACGGTTTAGACGGTAGCCATGCGAGGATCACTGCATACGTGCAGCCTTCCGGCCCGAGACAAACGTGACTTGAAATCACGCCAGCCGTTCTCTGTGTGGTGAAATGTGGAAAGGGGCGAAATCCCTGCAAAATACCACCTTAGGCGTCGCCAGGTGTAGCACTGGCCATCACAACGGCGAAAGCGGATGATCTGCAAAGCGGCCCGTTAAATTGGGCGAACGCACGGGATTAATAACCCCAGGAGATTGCAGCGAGTAGCCACCTATTTGCAGTTCCCTACCAGGAGCCAGCCATGACGAACACAGTGCAGCCGAACAAGCAGCAAGTGAGGGATTGGATGGCACAGCGCCGCGAAGATCGGACGCCGCCGCCAGTGCCATCGGAAGTGCGAAGGCAATTGGGTTGGAACTTGATTCACCCGACAGCGCTACCGTCCAGATAGGGCGGGGCGCGAAAGAACCCCTAGCTAGATTGGGTTAAAAATCTAGCTGATGAATGGAGCGCCCGAGAAAGAATGGGGCCGAGCGATGGGCTTAGATACCCTCGCCATAGTGAGGTGGACGATCAATCTCCCAATCCATGCACAAGGCAGCAGGGACTAGCCCGCCAACGAACCCGGCACAGCCACAAGCTTGTCGGGTTTTTTGTTGCCCGCATCATCCCGCGTGTAAAATAACGGAAACTTAGGGAAATTTGAGGAAAAGCATGAGCGAAAGAGATATTGCCGAAGCGATCTTCGGAGCAAACGGTGAGCGCATGGAGTGGGCGATCAATCTACCGCACCTCCACAATGGCATGATAGCCAATGCGTATGCAGCTTACGAAGGCGTCAGGCATGAGTCATGGGGTGAGATGATGGATCTTGCGCAGGCCATCCAGAGGGATGAGGGCTGGGCCTATGTCTACATCATCAAAGGCACGCATGGAGGTGTAGAGCGCATGAAGATCGGCAAGGCGAATGACATGCACGATAGGCTAAAGCTGTTCAATGTCAAAATCCCATTTGATATCGAAACTGTCGCTTCGTTCTACGTCCCAGGCGCATTGCAACTTGAGCGCATGATGCATGTGATGATGGATGGCAAGCGCATCTCAGGAGAATGGTTCGATCTGAGTGAGAGCGACCTCAAGAAATTGAAGTTAGTAGGATTAGGGGCTGAGTTAAAGGGATGGGCGATGGTCATGGATCGCATCGTTTCCGCCTATCGGGAAAGCAACTCTCTGCCTGATGCCGACTACATCGCCTACCTTGAGTTACTATTGGCGATGAACAACATTCCTTTCCAGCGCAACGGGACATTGAATCATGATTAACGATAAGGCAACAACGGATTGGGAGCGTATCGAGCTTGATTACCGGGCCGGCGTGCTTTCCATCAGGGAGATAGCAGAGGCTCGCGGCTGCTCTCACACGGCGATCAACAAGCGCGCCAAGAAGGAAGGCTGGGAGCGCGACCTAAAAGCAAAGATACAAGCTAAGGCCGATGCGCTGGTTTCCAAGCGGGAGGTTTCCACGTTGGTTTCCACTGAACGACTGGAAACCGAAAAAGGGGTTGTAGATGCCAATGCGCAGGTAATCGCCGATATTCGCATGGCGCACCGCAGAGACATTAAGCGATCACGTAACCTCTGCCTGTCGCTGCTGGAAGAAATGGAGCAGCAGACAACCAATCTCGACCTGTACGAGGAATTGGGCGAAATGCTCCGTAGCGAAGACAAGAACGGGATGGACAGGAAGAATGATCTTTATAGCAAAGTCATATCCAGTGCGGGCAGGATCACCAGCATGAAACAGTTGGCTGATACTCTGCGCGTGCTAGTCGGCCTTGAGCGCGAAGCATATAGCATCATGAATGAGGATAAGGCTCCTGAGAATATTCCTGATGGTTTGGGCCACTTCTATGGCGAGTGAAGGTCGAGCATCTCTGAATCCTGCCCTAAAGGAATTCTGGACGAAGCCAGCGCGCAATCGGGTATTGATCGGCGGGCGCGCAAGCTCAAAGTCATGGGATGCGGCCGGCTTCGTTACATTCCTGGCGAACAAATATAAACTTCGCGTGTTGTGCGTTCGACAATTTCAGAATCGCATCAGCGAATCAGTTTATGCCCTGCTCAAGATTCAGATTGAACGCTTCGGCCTGCAATCGCGCTTTGATATTCAGCGAGACAAGATTTACAACACGGCAACAGGTTCGGAGTTCATGTTCTATGGCCTGTGGCGCTCGATTGACGAGATTAAGTCGCTAGAGTCCGTGGATATTCTCTGGATCGAGGAAGCGCACAATCTCACAGAGGCTCAATGGAAGACGCTAGAGCCGACCATTCGTAAAGACCATTCGCAATGCTGGGTGATATTCAATCCCAAGCTTGCTACTGATTTTGCGTATAAGCGGTTCGTTCGGAATCCGCCGCCTGAAACTATCGTGCGTCAAATCAACTATGATGAGAATCCGTTCTTGTCTAATACGATGCTGAAAATCATCAACGCGGCCAAGGAAGAAGATGCAGACGAGTTTGCCCATATCTACCTGGGAGTGCCAAAAGACGATGACGCAAGCGTAATCATCAAGCGCAGCTGGATTCAATATGCTATTGATGCGCACAAGACGGTTATCCCGGCCTCTGGATCATGGTCAGGCGGCAAGACAGTCGGCTATGACGTTGCAGACGATGGCGCCGATAAGAACGCCACTACGACCATGGATGGCTCTATCGCTACTGGCCTGGATGAATGGAAAGGTGGCGAGAATGAATTGCGCGAGTCCGCAGAGCGAGTGCGGTTGACGGCAAAAACGCAAGATGCGCAGCGAATAGGCTATGACTCTATTGGCGTGGGCGCCGGGACGGGATCGACGCTCAATAGCCTGGGATGGTCAAGCCACTTCAAATTCAATGCCGGTGCGGCCGTATCAAAGCCAGATTCCAATTACGGGGAAACGAAGATCAAGAATAAGGATTTCTTCTCCAACCTCAAAGCGCAGGCTTGGTGGCTTATTGCTGACCGCTTCCGAAACACCTATCTTGCCGTCACGAAAGGGATTGAATTTGCAGCAGATGATATGATTAGCATATCCAGCGAGTGCGATTCTAAATTGCTTGAAAAGCTGATGGATGAATTAGCGACGCCGAAACGAGACTTTGATAATGCCGGCAAGGTGAAAGTCGAGTCAAAAAAAGATTTGGCGAAACGCGAGGTCGCATCTCCAAATATTGCTGACAGCTTTGTTATTGCAAACAGCGCAGGACTTTGTTCGGCAGGCAAGAGCTTCTACGATTATTGAGGAACATATGGGATTTTTCGATTGGGTGCGCGGCAAAGAAGGCAAGCCAGTGCAAGAGGCTGAGGCTGTGAATAACGTTGGGCGCCCTGGCCAGTTCAGTACGGATATCTCCATGGAGCCTCTTGACCGTGGGGCCATGTATGACGCGATGATCAAGGCGCCGACATTCAAAGGCTCGCAGGATGGCAGGCAGCACGCCATGGACGCCTTCTGTGACCCCGGCAGTAATCCATACGCCAGCAAGAATGCTTTCGTTTCGGCTACGCAGCGCATGCCTGACTCGCTTATGTCCTGGTATGCAAGCCAAGGCTTTATCGGCTTCCAAGCCTGCGCCATCTTCGCGCAGCAGTGGTTGATTGATAAGGCGTGCTCGATGCCGGCCAAGGACGCCGTGCGCAATGGCTGGAAGCCGACCATCAACGACGGAAACGAAGAGACACCCGAACTGATCGCGGAAATATGCAAGCTCGATAAGCAATTCCGCGTGCATCACAATCTGGTTGAGTTGATCCGCAATAAGCGCATCTTCGGCATTCGCATCGCTCTATTCGTTGTCGAGTCGGACGATCCCGACTATTACCTCAAGCCATATAATCCCGATGGCATCAAGCCTGGCAGCTATCGCGGAATCAGCCAGGTAGACCCGTATTGGATGACGCCATTCATGGGCGACGATTCCATCATGGACGCATCGAGCATCCATTTCTATGAGCCGACATGGTGGCAGATCGGCAGCAAGCGCTATCACCGCACGCACCTGATTATCGTTCGCCATGCCGAGGTGCCGGATATTCTCAAGCCTGCCTATCTGTACGGCGGCGTGCCGCTTACGCAACAGATTTACGAGCGCATCTATGCAGCAGAGCGCACGGCCAATGAAGGGCCGCTACTGGCGATGACCAAGCGCATGAATGTAGTAAAGCTTGATCTTGATAGCGCTTTTCAAAATCCCCAACGATTCATGGAGCGCATGGCAGAGCAAGTTTCCTTACGTGATAACTACGGAACTCGCATCATCGGGAAGGAAGAAGAGTATGAGCAGCACGAAACAAGTCTGGCGGACGTTGATTCAGTCATCATGACGCAGTATCAGCTTGTGGCCGCGATTGCCGAAGTGCCGGCTACGAAACTGCTTGGCACGTCTCCCAAGGGCTTCGGCGCATCGGGTGATTACGAGGTCGAGAGCTACCGCGAACTGCTGGCCAGCCTGCAAGAGAATGACGGTGCGCCCTTCCTTGAGCGCCACTATGAAATCTTGTCGCGCTCGGAATTCAACGGCAAGTATCACATTGAGCCAGTATGGAACCCGCTGGATGAGCCGACCGAAAAAGAAATCGCGGAAATCAACAAGCTCAAGGCCGACACGTATGCAGCACTGCAGCAGACTGGCGCCATAGATGGCAATGATATCCGCGAAGCACTGACGAAGGACGCGCAATCTGAATTCGCCGGCATGAGTGCGGATATGCCTGATGACCTGGATATACCCGATGACCAAGACGACGCCACCGCAACAGCCTAAGCAACTGCGCGGCCTGGCGCTGCATAACCCCGTGGGGATCGAAGAGCGATACTCGCGGGAGCTGCGCAAGCTGGCGCGGGAAATGACCAAGGCCACGCAAGAGGCCGTCAAGGAACTTTTCCGCACGCCCGACGCAAAGGAGTTCTTCGCGCAGGATGCCAGCATTGCACTGCAGGCGCGGCAGATGCTCAATCTGCTTACCTCGCGTTTTGACCGCCTGTACACGAGCTATGCAAGCCGCCTAGCGCGCAGGATGCTGGGAGAGGTTGACGAGCAGAGCAAAGCGAATCTGAAACGCTCATTCAAGAAGATGACTGGCGAGGTAACACTCAAAGTCGAGGATATGCCGCAGGGTATGCGCGACATGTTTGAGGCCAGTATCAGCGAAAACGTGGATTTGATTAAGTCGATCCCGACGCAATACCTTGATCGCATCAAGGGCGCGGTGAACCGCTCGATTACTGGAACTGGTGGCATTGGGCCGCTGCAGGAAGAGATTAAGAAATACGGCGGAATGTAGGAACGTAGGTCGCGGAATATCGCTCTGGATCAGTCACGAAAAGCATACAATACTGTCAACATTGAACGGGCAAAAGCGGCCGGCGTGAAAAAAGGAATCTGGATTCACACTGGCGGAACGAAAGAGCCGCGTCCTTTGCATAAAGCATATAATGGGAAAGAATTCGTTTTATCCGAAGGTGCGCCAATTGGGGACAAGGGAGAAAATGTTATCCCCGGTGAAAGTCCATTTTGCCGCTGTAGTTTCCTGCCGGTAATTAATTTTGACGATATGTGAGGGATGCCATGTATAAGCATTACAAGTTTGCTGGATTTGAATATGCCAAAGCTGGCGCATGCTCGGTGATGAAGATTTTTGGTCGATTGGTGTTCTGCAAAGCGGGCCGTCAATATCAAATTCTTGGCATTGATTTTTAGGGCATGTGAGGGCAATAGATGAATATCGCAGATGAAATGATCGTTACCTTATCGCTGACCGTCAAGAAACTGATTGGCCCCGCTCTCATGCTGCTGACAATCAACATGGATGAGAAGCCATGTAATCGCATGTTGTTTCTGATGGGCTACCAGATAGCCGGATGGAAAGTTTAAAATGCCGCTGAAAAAAGGCAGTTCCAAAGAAATTATCCAGGCCAATATAGAGGAGCTGATTGCAGCGGGACATAGCCCCGAGCAGGCCGCTGCAATTGCTTATAAAGAAGCTGGCGCGGCCATGGACGAAAGCGCCCGCAAGTTCGATGACTTCGGCTGGATGACCATCGAAGACAATCCAATCTCCAAGGTTGGCGTATTCCCCTATCTCGGCTCGCAAATCGGCGCGGATGACAAAAGCAAGATTTACATGGTGCTTCGTCCGCAAGAGGAATTGAATGATCCTGAAACCATCGAGTCATTCAAGCTCACGCCATTCATAAACGAGCATCCCGAGAACCTGCTAGGCAATATCGGAACCCTTGTCAAAACAGACAATAAGCGCGTCGAAGGAGTAATCGGGGAAAAGGTATATTTTGAATTCCCATACCTCCGCGCCAATTTGCGTGTATATTCCGCACAAACGCTCGATTCAATTGAAATTGGCAAAGAACAGGTTTCAGCCGGCTATAGTTGCAAATGGTCAAAAGAAAGCGGAGTGTTTGATGGCCAGGCGTATGAATACGTCCAGCGCCGGATACGCGGCAATCACAGTGCATTAGTTGTAAAGGGTCGCAGCGGCCCGGATGTGTCAGTCATGGACAGCATGACATTCAAACTTGAAAGTAAGGAGCAACAAATGGAACTGGAAGAACTGGTAAAGGCCGTCGCTGCGCTCACTGCGACCGTCGATAAGATGCAAGGCGCAATGGACGAAGCCGAGGGCGAGAAAAAAGCGGCCAAGGACGAAGACGAAAAGAAAGCGAAGGAAGAGGCCGATAAAAAGGCCATGGATGATGCCGAGGCCGAAAAGAAAGCGGCCGAGGAAGAAGCCGCACGGAAAGCTAAAGAAGAAGAAGACGGCAAAAAATCCGAAGCCATGGACGCGGCCTTGAAGCATGTCAAAGAACTGACGGCGAAAATCACAGCTTTGGAAGCCAAGCCTGCAGCAATGGACTCGGCAGCCATCATGGTGGAAATCGCCAAAAAGAATGACTTGGCTTCGCGTGCCAGCCATTTCATTGGCAGTTTTGCCCATGACTCGATGACACTCAAGCAGACGGCGGAATATATCGCAGATCAATTGAAGCTGCCGAAAGACAATGCCGAAATCCGCGTCGAAAGCTACCTGGCCGGCCGTCCATCGCCATCGCAGGCATACGGCATGGATTCCATCGACGTTCAAAAATCCACCGGCGCGGCCTACCTGGCTACGCACGTTAAGTAAGGAGCAGCAACCATGGCATTTCAATCAGTTGTACGCCAATTCCCTGCGGATGGCATCGTCGGCGACCGCGCCCTTGACGGCCCAGTGCGCGCAAAGAACGTTGTTCTGCGCACCACCGATCCTACCCAAAACGTCATCGGCCGCGCTGTGACGATGGTTGCTGCTACCGATGGCGTTGCTGTCGCTGGTGGCACTGGCGTCTTCGCCGGCATCCTGACCAACAGCAAGCAATACGCATCGCTCGGTGGCGCTACCGGCCCGCTGTCGCCTACCCTGACGCTGCCTAATGAGCTGCCAGTCGAAGCGACCACGACCATTCCAGGCGTGTTCATCATCACGTCCACGACCGCGAATATCGGCGATGGCGTGGCCTACGCGAATGCTACCGGCATCATCGCCGCAGCGCCAGGCGGAACGCCACCAGCAAGCCACACGTTGATCCCTGGCGCATCGTTCATCTTGCGCAATATCACGACTGCCAATTCGCTGGCAATCATCCAACTGCTTAACAGCTAATAGGGGCAAAAAATGGAAGAAACAAAAATCCGTGGTCATCGCTCTGCCCGAAAAGTGGGCGCACTGAGCGATTACCCAGTTCAATCCATGGCAGACGTTGCCGCCCTGGACAACATCGGCATCACCTTCACGCAGCGGGCCATTGGCCAGATGTACTCTGCGTACAAGGACGGTGCGCACATGATCAACAGCGCGATGGATACCAACCTGACCGCGCCACTGAGCACGCCATCGATCACCACGCCGATCCAGTTCCTGCAGCATTTTGCGCCAGGCTTCGTGTTCGTCACCACCCGTGACCGAGCCATTGACCGCCTGATCGGCGAGACTACCATGGGCCGCATCGAGGACGAAGAAATCGTTCAAGGTTTCAGCGAGCGCACGGGTAACGCGTCGATCTACCAGGACAGCAACAACGTCCCGATGACCAACTGGAACACCAACTGGGAACGCCGCTCCATCGTGCGCCACCAAGAAGGCCTGCAAGTCGGCTACCTGGAAGAAAAGCGCGCATCGGCCATGAACTACAACAGCGCCGCTGAAAAGCGCGTGGCTGCTGTCATGGGCTTGGAAGTGCAGCGTAACTACATCGGCTTCTACGGCTTCAACAACGGCGCCGGCCGCACGTATGGCTTCCTGAACGATCCGTCGCTGCCTGCCTACGTCAACCTGCCGAACGGTGCAGCCGGTACGTCCACGTTCGCCACGAAGACAACGCTGGAAATCATCGCCGATATTCTGTCGGCCCTGAACGCCCTGCGTGTGCAATCGGGTAACGTCATCGATCCGAAGAAAACGCCTATCACCTGGGCGATGGGTCCATCGTCGGTCGATTACATCTCGATCCCGACGCAACTGGGCTACTCGGTGCAAGAATGGCTGTCGAAGAACTACCCGAACGTACGAGTTGAATCGGCCCCTGAATTGGACGCCGCCAACGGTGGCGCAAACGTGTTCTACGTGTATGCCGATTCGTATCCAGAAGGCAGCACCGACGACGGCAAGGTGTTCATGCAGATGGTTCCGGCCAAGTTCGTCACCATCGGCGCGCAGCAACTGACGAAGGGCTACGAAGAAGTCTTCGCCAATGCGAGCGCGGGCGTGATGCTTAAACGTCCATTTGCGGTGATCAGAAGGTCGGGCGCGTAGCGACAGCGAAAAGAGTGTTACACTAATCCCCATCTTAAACCGTGGGGATTTTTTTATGGATGTAGTTTATTTTGTTTATGCGCTGACTTTTAATAATGGAAAAGTTTATATTGGAATGAGTAAAACGGATTCCAATGGACTTTATGAGTCTCGATATAAAAGTCATAAGTACGCGGCTAGATCGGGTAAAAAACTCCCCGTCTACTGTGCATGGAGAAAACACGGAGCGCCTATTATGCATATAATTAGCACTCACAATAGCCGCGATGAATGCTGTTCTGCGGAAATATCCGAGATTGATTTGCGTGATTCAACAAACAACAAAAAAGGCTATAACATCCTCAAAGGAGGGCAAGGCCAAGATTCCGCTACAAACCCAGTGATGCATGCTCTAATGCGTGAAAGAGTATGGGATAACCCTGCTTGGCGAGCAAAGTTAAGTGCTGCATTAAAAGGTAGGCAGGTATCCCATGAAACAAAAAAAGGGTATGCTGAATTTTGTAAAACCCCATTAAAATCTGAGGTGGGCAAGATAGCATGGAGGCGACCAGAATACCGAGCAATGAAATCAGCGGCAACAAAAAAACAGATGGCCGAAGGCGGGGCGGATCACTTAAAAAGAATATTTGCGGGAAGAAAAGACCCTAGGAGCGCAGAGGGAAAAGAATTGCAACGGCAGAAGGTAATCGCGTATTCCGCCACGCCAGAAGGGCAGGCGTCTACAAAAAAAGGATATAAAGCCTTTGCATCTAACCCAGCGAATCTCGCGGCGGCCCGCGCAGGACAGGATATTTGGCGCGCATCTGATGCGAACAAGATACAATGCCGAAAAATGGCAAAACTAGCTGCTGAAAAGTGCAGTAAAAAAGTCATAGACAAGAACACTGGTGAAATTTATGATTCTCAGAGAGCGATGGCTAAGGCGCTGGGAGTTAGCGAGGCATCAATTAGTAGATATGTGAAAGATGGAAAAGTAAGTCGTTGTTAATGATAGAATCTGGTTTATTTACCTAATTACCGACCCGGAGAAGAAAAGATGCCATACGTTTACAGCGCACTGACCTGCGACAATGAATACGCCGATTACGTCAAGAGCGGCCAGGGCGATCAACAAATTATCCGCCGCACCGTCAAGATCGCGGGCGGTCATGGTCTGATGAACAAGAACTTCGTCACGCCACAAGGCGCCGTCGTCACCGAAGTGACAGATGAAGAACTGGAGTTCCTGCAGACCGTCAACATGTTCAAGGAACACGTTGCAAATGGTTTCATCACGTTCGACAAGAAAAAAGGCGATGCCGATAAAGTCATCAGCGATATGTCCACCCGCGACAAGTCGGCGCAGATCGTGCCGTCCGATTACGAGCCAGGCGGCATGATGGACGTTGTGCCAAAAGGCAAGAAATAAGGCGATAACATGGCCCAGCATACCCTAGACCTACCGGCATTCCGGGCCATGTTTCCGGCGTTTGCCGATCCTACTAAATTCCCTGACGCGTCCATTCAAATGTGGTGGACGATGGGGAATCAGTACATATACAGCTACGACAATTGTCTGATCTGTGGCGACACGTTGCAGCTCGCGCTTAACCTGATCACGGCGCACTTGGCGCAATCCTTCCTGATGATTGGGAATGGGCAGGCGCCTGGAATCGTCACAGGCGCTACGGAGGGAAGTGTGAGCATTTCCATGGCCGCACCTCCGACAAAGAGCGGCTGGCAGTTCTGGCTGGCATCCACGCCTTACGGCATGCAACTTTGGGCGCTTCTGCAAACACTGACTGTGGGTGGCTTCACCATTGGTGGCCTGCCTGAGACTGCCGGCTTCCGTCGCACCTATGGGGTGTTCCAGTGAGCATGGAAGAGGAACTTGCGCGGCGCCTTGAGGGGTTCAATGGGCGCCAGGCAAAAGTAGGCTGGTTTGAATCGGCAGAATATCCCAATGGTAAGAAAGTCGCAGAAATAGCGATCATTCAAGAATTTGGCGCGCCTGGCGCGAATATTCCGCCGCGCCCATTCATCCGCCCCACGTTCAATGCTCAAAAAGAAAAATGGACTGAGGATATCGAAAAGGGCGTCAAGGCTGTTTTGCGTGGTGCGACCACGGCGGAAAACGTTCTTACAATTGTGGGGCAAAAAGCAGCCGGCGATATCCGTAAGGCGATCAGCGATGTATCCTCGCCCGAGCTTGCGGAATCCACAAAGGCCCAGCGTCACCGCGACGGTTTCACGGATGAGCCATTGAACCGCACCGGTTACATGATTGCGACCTGCACTAGCATAGTGGGGAATGTGGAATGAATTTGCACGCGATGGTACGCGGGCATATCCCGCAAGTGAATCCTGATATCGCGGCGACGTGGAAGCGCAGCACGGGGCTGTACGTGACCGCACTGGATGGCACGCGCACGCCTGGCTATGACCTAGTTCCGGTTGTCATCCAAGCGCAAGCTGCAAGTGGCAAGGACATCGAGCGATTGAACAATCTCGGCATTCAGGGCGTCGTGCGAAAGGTGTACGACTACGGCAATAAGCAAGGCATCGTGCGTCCTGATGGCAAGGGCGGCGATTTCCTCATGTTCCCACAAGTCCCTGGTGCGCCTGTGCAATCGTGGAAGATTACGAATGTGATGGAGACTTGGCCACAATGGTCGGCCGTTTTCGTGGTGCTGCAAAATGACGCCTAATCAGCAAGCAATCTTTATCGCCGTTCGGGCCTACATCTTGAGCCTGATTGATTGCGAAGTGGTGCGCGGGCTTGATAACGGTGTCCCGATGCCCAAGCAGCCGTTTATCTGCCTCACGCCGATCATGAGCAATCGGCTTGCCACGAATCAGCGTTCATACGATGGCCTAGCTAACAAGAACATTCAGACCAACATGGATTACTCAATCCAGATTGATTGCTATGGCCCGCTGTCAAGCGACTGGGCAGCGACTATCTGCGCTACGTGGCGCGACGATTATGCAGTGGATAAAATGGCGCCGACTTGCGCGCCGCTTTATGCAGATGACCCAAAGCAACTCCCGATTGTAGACGGAGAAGCTAACTTTGAACAGCGCTGGATGCTAAACGCTGTTTTGCAATACAATCCTGTTGTAACCGTACCACAAGATTTTTTTGACCGTGCGACTGTTGAGTTGATCAACGTTGATGTCGAATATCCACCGGAGTAATTCAAAATGATTCCAGCAAGCGCTTATGTAAAGATTAACCCGGCGGTTATTAGCGGGGGTGGTGCAGCAATGGCGATGACTGCCGTAATGCTGACAAATAACGCTGCCGTGCCTATTGGTGCTGTGCAGCCATTCCCAACAGCTAATGATGTTGGCACGTTCTTCGGCCCATCAAGCAGCGAGAAGGCATTGGCTGACGTGTATTTCGCGGGCTACGAGAATTCCACGGCGAAGCCTGGCAATCTGTACTTCTCGCAATATGCCACCGCGCCAGTCGCAGCCTATACCCGTGGCGCATCGCTGGCGGCTGTAACGCTTGACCAGTTGAAGGCCATGACCGGCACGCTGATCGTCACGATTGACGGCACAACCAAAACATCGAGCGTTATCACGCTGACGGCTGCGACTAGCTTTTCGAACGCTGCAACGATCATCCAGGCGGCATTTACTTCGCTGGGCGGCACCGTCACATACGATTCGATTCGTCAGGCCTTCGTCATCACATCCAGTACGACCGGCGCCACATCGACCATCAGCTATGTCACTGGCACGATGGCCAATAGCCTGCGCTTGAGCCAGGTCATGGGCGCAGTCACCTCGCAAGGCTCCCTTGCAAGCACGCCAGCCGCAGCCATGGACGCCATTACGGCCGTCACGCTGAACTGGGCAACCTTCATGACGATGTGGGAGCCTGTCATTGCCGACAAGCTGGCCTTCGCTACGTGGACGAATGCACAAGGCAAGCGCTTCCTGTATTCGGAGTGGGATACGGACATCACCGCGACGCAGCCTGGCAATGCCTCTTCGTTCGGCGTCATCGTCAACACGCTCAATCAATCCGGCTCCAGCCCCTTCTACGGCACTGCTGTGCATGCTGCCTTCGTTTGCGGCACGGCTGCATCGATTGACTTCGCCGCTACGAATGGCCGCATCACGTTTGCATACAAGTCGCAAGGCGGCCTGCCTGCCAGCGTCACGGATGGCGCTACCGCAGCGAACCTGAAAACGAACGGCTACAATTATTACGGCTACGTTGCCACCGCTGCAGACAGCTTCCAGTTCATGATGGATGGCGTTGTATCGGGCGATTTCGACTACATCGACAGCTACATCAATCAGATTCGCCTGAACAGTCAGTTCCAATTGGCGCTGATTAATTTGCTGATCGCCTCGACTTCGATTCCATACACCGATGCAGGCTACAGCTTGATCGAAGCTGCGTGCATGGACCCGATTAACGAGGCGTTGAACTTCGGCTCGATCCGCGCAAATATTCCGCTGTCGTCGCAACAAAAAGCGCTGGTGAATGCAGCCGCTGGAGTGCAAATTGATACAGTGCTTTCCTCGCGTGGTTGGTATCTGCAAATCCTGCCGGCCACTGCGCAAGTTCGCGCTGCTCGCGGTACACCGCCCATTAAATTTTTCTATTGCGATGGGGGCAGCGTTCAACATATTGAGATGGCGTCGATTGCCATTCAGTAAAATGATATAGTTCTGCATGCGGGATAGGAGGCATCCGAAAGTCAGTCCCTAGCTGATTTCCCGCATTTTTATCTAGGCTACTTTAGGGGTAGTAATGAAAACATGTACGAAATGTAAAATTGAAAAAGAACTCACCAGTTTTGGCAAAACAAAACAAAATAAATCTGGTTTTAATCCATCGTGCAAAGAATGCGCATCAATTGCGAATAAAGCATACATAGAAAAAAATCCAGAAAAAAGAAAAGAAACATGTAGAAAATACCATGCGAGAAATGCTGAAAAACTTTCTGCGAAATCATCCGATTGGTATCGAGAAAACAAAGAAAAGGCATCTGAAACACGGAAAAATTGGCGATTAAGAAATAAAGAAAAAGATAATGCAGACATAGCCAAGTACCAAAAAACACACACAGAAAAATTGTCAATTGCTGCAAAAATATGGCAGAAAAACAACAAAAATAAATGTGCTGAATACGCCAGCAAATATAGAGCAATCAATCCAGAAAAATCAGCAGCAGCAAGAAGGCTTTGGGCGTCACAGAACAAGCATAAAATTAACGAAAAAAAGCGCAGAAGATACGCATATAAAATGCAGGCAACTCCTACATGGGCAAACAAAGAAAAAATGCAAGATTTTTACTTCGCGGCAAATTTTTTAGGTATGGCGACTGGTGAATTTCATCATGTTGATCATATAGTGCCTTTGAAAAGTAAGTATGTATGTGGACTTCATTGCGAGGCAAATTTAAGAGTTTTGCCAGCGCTGGAAAATCTGAAAAAATCAAACCGGTACTGGCCGGATATGCCTTAACTGCACAGGAGCAATAAAAATGTCGATTACATCAGCAGATGCCATTTTCACTATTCAGGTTCCGGGTCTGTATCCGGTTCCGCAAGTCATCGAGGGTTTTTCGGTTGACGAATCTTTCATGTCGGATGACGTGACCATGGGCGAGGCGCAAATGGGCGTCGATGGCAGGGCGTCTTTCGGTAAGGTTCCATACCTGACGCCGCTTAACGTCACGCTGCAGGCTGACTCCAAGTCCAATGTGGTATTTGACAACATCAAAGCCGCCCAGGATACGCGAGGCAATGATCTGTACCCGACGAACGTCATCATCATCATTCGCGCCACGGGCGAAAAATGGGCGCTGACGAATGGCCCAATGCTCACGGCAACGGCGATTCCGAAAGGCGGTAAAGTTCTCGGCCCGCGTAAGTTCGGGTTCCAATTTGAATCTTGCGCGAAGGCACCTGTTTAATCATGGCACGTAAAACACTGACCTATAAAGTAACCGACGAGAACCGCGACAAGAACAAGGTTTTCATTCTAACTGAAATGTCGCCTCGTGATGGCCACAAATGGGCCACACGAGCATTGTTCGCCGTCATGAATGGCGGCGTGGACATTGATGACGATGTTCTGAATGGTGGCTTCGCTGGCTTGGCGCAAGTGGGCATCAAAGCATTGGGTAATGTGCGGCCTGAAATCGGTGGCCCATTGCTGGATGAATTGTTGACGTGCGTACAGGTCATGCCCGATCCATCCAAGCCAGGCCTGTTGCGCGCTGATTGGGAATCGGATGTGGAAGAAGCGGCGACAATCTTCAAGCTTCAATTTGAAGTGCTGCGCCTGCACACGGGTTTTTCGATTCCCGTCGCTCAGTCGATTTTGGAGTAAGCGACGGGGCCGGTAATGCCCGGCTGCTAGAGTACACGAATATACCGCCATACATTGCTACGGTGGTATCGGCAGGGATGGCCTCCCTGCATGAGCTTGATACTGTGTATGGCCTTGAGGACGTGTTCGATATGCTGGAAATTATAGCTATCGACAATCACAATAAGAATCTTTTGAATCAAAAGGAATAGCGTGGCTATAGTAATCGAGTCCCTGATTGTCACGCTTGGCCTTGACGCTACCAACTTCCGGCGCGGCACGGCCGATGCAACGCGAGCGCGCAATACACTCGGGGATACGAATAGACGCCAGGATGCGGAGACATCCGCACGCGAAAAGAAGCTAGCGGCAGAACAAGCGAAGCGCGGAAAAGAGGCAGATGCTCGCGCAAAGGCTATGGCCGATGGCTTCCGAAAAGTGCGCAATGAGGCGCTGTCTCTGTTCGCTCTCTTTACGGCTGGCGTGGGCATCAAGAACTTCATCGCCAACACGGTAGAAAGCGCTGTCCAGCTTGGCTATCTATCTCAGAATCTCAAAACAAGCATTGAATCGCTGCAAGCCTACGGACGCGCAGCAGAGCGCGCTGGCGGCACGACTGAGGGCGCTTTCGCGCAACTGCGCGAGTCGGCTGATTCGCTGGCTGCATTACGCTCTGGCCTTGGCCCGAACGAAGGCATGCAATGGTTCTTTCGCATGGGCGGGTCAAGCGATGACCTAAAGGACGGCAATACGTACCTGATGGCGCGCAGCAAGATCATTTCCGAAATGTTCAACCGTGATCCACAGCGGGCGATGCTCATCTCAAAGCAGATGGGTATCAGCGAAGACCAGTTCAATCTGATTAAGCAGGGGCCAGATGCTATCAAACGGTTGACAGATGCACAGATGAAGAACTCTGTGATCAGTGCCAAAGATGCGGAAGGCGCTCTTGAGCTAAAAAACAAATGGCTCGATTTTAGCCAGGCTATGACAGCTACAGGGACAAAGATTCTCGTGGCGCTGATACCGGCATTCTCGCAGCTCATGAACTGGCTGCAGACTGTTGCCGGCTGGGTGACGGACAACAAGGATTTGATCGGAGCATGGGTAGCTGATTTCGTAACGAAGGCGATTCCAGTAATGCAAAAAATTGGCAAGTTCCTTGCTGATTTGGATTGGGAAGGCGCGGCTAATCGGCTCAAGCTGGTAGGCGATGCAATCGTCAAGATTGCTGATGCTCTGAGCAAAGTGATAGACCTGTGGAATGAATGGATTGGGAAGAAGGGCGAAACTGGAAAAATTGGGACGTGGTCTAAAAACACTATTGATCCAAAGGGGGAGCATGCTGCCGCAATGAAACAGCGGTATAGCCCGGAAGAGGTGGCTAAAGACAATGCGAACAAAAAAGCAGGAAAACCAAGTCAATATAGTTGGTTTGATTATTTTACTCAGCGTATGGCTGCGCGATTCGGAGATAAAGAGGCCAAAGAATTCATTCGTGATAGTACCGGCGTAGATGAGTTTGGCGCAGGTAAAGCATCGTCATCTGGCGGCGGGAATTTCTCTGCTCTTGAGAAGAAATATGGCCTTCCATCTGGCTTGCTGGATTCCGTTTGGCAGCAAGAGTCCTCACGCGGGAAAAATATGCTGTCACCGAAAGGCGCGCAAGGTCATTTCGGGTTCATGCCAAAGACTGCGGCGGCTTATGGACTGAAAGACCCGAATGACTTGGCAGAGTCAAGCGACGCTGCAGCGCGTATGTACCGCGATTTATTGAAATCGAATGGCGGGAATCTTCCTGGCGCATTGGCTAGTTATAACTGGGGAAGCGGCAATTTGGCGCGTCAAGGCATGGGCGCTGCGCCAAAGGAGACGCGGGACTATATCGGAAGCGTTATGGGCCGCATGGGCGCCAGCAATGCGGCGCAGCGCGGAAATAACAGCACATCGACTAGCACATCAGACGTGAAAATTGGAACTGTCAACGTGCAGACTCAGGCGACGGACGCGCAGGGCATGGCTGCTGATGCAGCTAATGCTTTACGTGCTAAATTCAGGTTCTCTGACCAAGCCAATAGCGGGATGCAATAATGCCTCTGCCAATAATCCCTAAAAGCCTATACCCGCTTGTGCCGAACGTGGCCGGCGTTCCTGCGTTGCTGCGTAACTCTGCTCAAATTCTGGACACGTTGACGCTTGGCGTGCTGGGTATCGGAAATATTCTAGGGCAAGAGCCTGTACGTTGGACAATCCTAAATAAAGATGGTGATCCAGTTGCAGATTTTGATTCCATCATATCTGTGGATATGCGCAACAGTTCCCGGATTTCAAACTACCCAGTTGAGAATGGTAGCTTCAAATCGTACAATAAGGTTGCGAACCCGTTTGATGCCCGCGTAATTGGCGTGCGTACAGGTACGGAAACTCAGCGCCAAGAGTTCATTGATAAACTGGAATCTGCAACTGACTCGCTTGATCTGTTTACGATTGTCACGCCGGAAGCCACCTACGAAAACGCGAACATTGAGGCATTTGATTACGTGCGAGAAACTACGAATGGAGCCGGCATGATTAAGGCATCCCTTACTTTTGTGGAAATCCGCCAGAAGAAGGCGGCGAAGTATTCTCAAGCCAAGAGTATTAGTGCTTCCGACCCGCAAGCGCAAGGCCAAGTTCAGACGGTTGATGACCCCGCCATTGATGTAAGCGGGTTCGCTTGATGCTTACCATCCCATTGACTGCTACGCCGTCGCAGACC
>Ga0302289_1000143_pt1 | contig 40958 bp, 35 predicted proteins | sample III_Fen_N1_2_FD_194552 | JGI IMG/M metagenome (GOLD analysis project Ga0302289, IMG submission 194552) | Peat permafrost microbial communities from Stordalen Mire near Abisko, Sweden - III_Fen_N1_2 | ecosystem: Environmental > Terrestrial > Soil > Wetlands > Permafrost | place: Sweden: Abisko... | reverse complement strand
CCCAACCATCGGAAAGCAAAACGCCACCAATATCAATAAACAATGTAGTAACCACTATCGCGTTAACCATACTATTAAATTTGTTTTCAGGTCGATGATTTCTTTTTCAAGGCGTCCATCAATTGATCAAAGGCTTGAATAAACTTCTCAACACCATCATTCTCTAATTTCTCCGTGATCGTTTTTAGATCAATATTCATTTCGGACAATTCAGACAACACCCAGGATGCCTGTTCCACATCGACTTCCAATAAATTCGACGGAGCACCATGATCTTGATATGCATCAAGTGTTTCGATAGGAATGGTATTGACTGTATTTGGCCCGATAAGTGCTTCAATGTATTTTACATCACTGTAGTCAGGATCTTTTGAGCTGGTACTGGCCCACAGCAGTCGCTGAGGCGAAGCACCAAGTTCAAAAAAGGGTTCGTTCTCAAAAATTTCCTGATACATTTTATAGGCAATTTTCGCGCTTGAGATGGCAACCTGTCCGCGTATTTTTGTAGCAAAATGTGCTTGTTCTCCCACTGAAGCAATAAAGTCTTCTTCTTTTGGATCAATCACCGCATCGATGCGACTTAAAAAAAAACTTGCTACAGATGCAACTTGCGTTATTGATTTACCTTGTAACATACGATCCGTTATACCGTCGATATACGCTTTAGTTACTAACCTATAGCGCGGCAAGGCAAAGAGCAACGTGACATTAACATTGATCCCATCACTAATCAATTGCCGGATAGCTGGTAGACCTTCAATCGTAGCCGGGACTTTGATTAAGACGTTTGGCCTGTTCAATGCAGCCCATAACTTGCGGCCTTCCTCAATTGTACCAGCGGTATTGTGCGCCAAATGTGGATTAACTTCTAGACTGACAAATCCATCTTTACCCCCTGATTTTTCGTACAACGGTCTAAATACATCGGCTGCACGTTGTACATCCTTTTGACTGATGGCCTCATAGATTTCATTTACAGTCTTTCCCTTGAGTGCCATTTTTTGAATCTCAGCATCATAAAGCGTACTTTCTGCAATGGCTTTTTTAAAGATGGCCGGATTAGAGGTCATTCCACGAAGGCCATCCTCTTCTATCAGGTGTAAAAGTCTTCCATCGGCAATCAAATCGCAACGGATATAGTCGAGCCAAATTGATTGGCCTAGTTTCTCCAGCTTTTTCAGCGGATTCTCATTCATAATCTTGCCTTTTTCTTCATTATTTATATTTTATACATCCCCATTCAGGGGCATTTCAGAAAATCCTCAAAAATAGTAATCGGACACGAGTGACAGCGTCGTCTTTTTACAGGAAGGAAATTGACTGTATAAAATTACTTTTCTCGTTCATTGTACGTTTTATACAATTGTTGAGAAAAGTTATATCATTCATCTATGAATAAAGAAAAACCTCACCGAAGAGTAGGTACTCTAGGTGAGGCATGAACAGCCCACATGGTGGGTGGTAAAGAATATACGATGAATGGTCTATCCCGGCTTACGCGTGCTTAACGACGATGGTCTTTAGGATTTTGCCTACTTGTTCGGCAATGTCGGTGGTTTTTTCCAACTCGCCCATGATTCCTTTGTGACGAATTACTTCCAGTCCATTGTCGGCCGTTTCAAACAATTCAATGATGTATTGTTCGTACATGTCGTCGGCTTTGTTTTCAAGGTCATGCAATTCTGTGCAATACGTTGTGATTTTTTGTTGGTCTTTCTTTAGTACGTCCAACTCGTCGGTAGCCTTACTGATGGTGATCGTACATTCCTTGATCACCTCAGCCATGGAAATAGCAGCCTTGTGCAACGACTCGGGTCGATACAACATGATTTTCTTGGCAGCTGAGGTCATTGAGTCCATCACGTCATCCATCCGGTTGGCCAATTGATAAATATCCTCGCGGTCGAACGGGGTAATAAAGGTCTTGTCCAATTCATCAAACACCTTATTGGAAAGTGCATCGGCTTTAATTTCCAAATCCTTGATACCCTTGAAATGATCTGCAGCAGTTGCAATCTGATACTCAGAGACAAATACGATTAACTTGTCGGCTGCTTCAACCAACACGTCTGACAAAGCCTTGAGTATAGGAAAGAACTTGGGCTCTTTGGGAGTAAACTTGCTGAAAAATGAATTGTTCATACGTAAATTTTATAAATGGGTACCAACCAGTAAATAGATTATGGCAGCAAGAGCCGCGCTAACAGGTATCGTGAGGATCCAAGCGACCATCAAGCTACGCGTGACACCCCAACGGACGGCAGAGAGACGCTTGACGGCTCCGACACCAATGATGGCACCGGTAATGGTATGGGTTGTACTGACAGGGATCTTTAGAATTTCAGTCAGGTACAGGGTCAGGGCTCCCGCCGTTTCGGCCGCAACGCCTTCAAGCGGAGTCACCTTCGTAATGCGCGAACCCATGGTCTTGATGATGCGCCAACCACCTGTCATCGTACCCAGAGAAATCACCGTGAAACAGGAGAAGGCCACCCAATCCGGCATTTGGCCAATGGTGTGGATGCCCATGTCAATGCCGTTTTTCGTATAAGCGGCATATAGCGCCGCTGCAATGATACCCATCACCTTTTGCGAGTCGTTCAAACCGTGTCCTATGCTGAACAAGCCGGAAGAAATCAACTGCAAGCGCTTGAACCACAGGTTGGCCTTATGCGGGTTAACCTTTTTAAAGGCGTACAAAATGGTTATTGTCAACAGCGAGGATATGATCATGCCTATCAACGGTGCCAACACAATAAAGGAAGCAATCTTAATGATCACATCTCCTTTTATGGCTTCAAACCCCCAAGATGAGTAGCCGCTTGCTACAACAGTACTCATAATGGCTGCGCCTGCAAACCCACCAATCAAGGTATGGGAAGAAGAGGAAGGGATGCCCAACCACCAGGTTAGCAAGTTCCAACTAATGGCAGCCATGATTCCGGAGAGAATAACGGGCAGGGTGATGAATGTATCCACCACCGATTTAGACACCGTATTGGCGATTCCAAACTCGCCAATGATATATTTGGCAATAAAAAAGGCTACGAAGTTAAACATCGCAGCCCATAATACAGCCTGAAAGGGTGAAAGCACTTTTGTAGAAACGATTGTGGCGATGGAATTCGCGGCGTCATGGAATCCGTTGATAAAATCGAACACCAAAGCTAACGCAATGATCGTGAATAACAGGGTCATCTACTTTTTGTTTATGGTTTCATTTCCGGTACAAATTTCGGCAATTCATGTGACAAACCTGTTACAAACCCATTAAAGGAGAAAGAAAAAAAGGCCACCCAAACAGGCAGCCTTTTTAGAGAGCGGAAAACGGGACTCGAACCCGCGACCCCCAGCTTGGGAAGCTAATGCTCTACCAACTGAGCTATTTCCGCGAAAGATGGTGCCGCAAAGGTAAGAAAATGGACAAAAAAATGGATGGTATGCTAAAAAAAAAGCGGAGGAACACATCAATCGATTGCAACACACGGAAAATTACTGTATTTTTGAGTAGTGAGTCAAGAGAAAATCACACGGTCTTTTCACAACAATGTAACCCCGTTGTAACAGACGATAGCGACCTTCGTCGATGAAAGAAACCTTATCGGTGAAGCAATCGCACAGCAAAATCAATCGCACAGCGTACACTTATAGAAGAAGGTTTATCAATCGTAAAACGTACAATAATCGTAGAAACTACATGGTAACCAAAGTAGAAGCCGAACTCGAGAACCTCAAAAAAGAAACGCTGGAAATGTGGACCTTGGTCTACAACCAGTTACAACGCGCCGGAGACGCCGTGCTCACCTCAGACAAGGATTTGGCCAGGCAGGTGATCCTCAGGGAGCGCCGCGTGAATGCCTTCGAACTGAAGATAGACAGCGATGTGGAAGACATTATCGCCTTATACAATCCTGTTGCTGTTCAGCTGAGGTTTAACTTGGCCGTACTCAAGATCAATTCCAATTTGGAACGAATCGGCGATTTTGCTGAGGGCATCGCGCGCTTTGTGTTGGATTTCAAGGAACCTACGCTCGATTCAGACTTACTGGGCAAGCTGCACCTTTCGGAAATGATTAACAACGTGCTGGCTATGTTACTTACGCTGTATGAGGCCTTTGAAAAGGAACATTCAGAAACGGCAAGCCGCGCCTTTGAGATGGATGCGCTGGTGGATGAGATCAACCATATGGCACCAACAGTTCTGGTCACTTATATATTGGAAAACCCCGATGCCCATGCAATTGACGCACTGCGGTTGTCGGGCATATTTCGGAAGCTGGAACGCGTAGGCGACCATTGCACCAACATTGCCGAGGAAATCATTTTTTACCTGGACGCCAAAGTGCTCAAACACAAAGGTACATCTAACCCCGAAAACGCATGAATCCAACACGACTGCTGGTGGTCGACGACGAAGAAGACCTGTGTGAAATACTCCAATTCAACCTGGAAAGCGAAGGGTACGAAGTAGACACAGCCAATTCAGCAGAAGAGGTCCTGAAAAAAGATCTGAGCCAATACAAACTCCTCATCTTGGATGTCATGATGGGGGGCATGTCGGGTTTCAAGCTGGCCGATAAACTCAAGAAAGACGAAAAGATGGCCAACCTTCCCATTATTTTCATCACGGCCAAGGATACGGAAAATGATATGTTGACCGGTTTCAACCTAGGAGCTGACGACTACATTTCCAAGCCCTTTTCCATTCGCGAAGTCATTGTGCGGGTAAAGGCGGTGTTGAGACGCAGTCATGCCAAGCAAAATCCATCAGAAATCCTTATCGTCGACGCGTTGAAATTAGACATTGGTCAAAAAATGGTTTTTCTGGAGGACGAGCCTATTTCCTTGACCAAAAAAGAATTTGAATTGCTCTACTTATTGGTTTCACATCCGGGTCGGGTTTATACCAGAGAAGATATGCTCAAGCAGGTATGGACAGACGAAGTTTTTGTACTGGACAGAACCATCGATGTGAACATTACCCGGCTTCGTAAGAAATTGGGTTCTTTCGGCCAATACATTGTCACCCGTCTCGGTTACGGGTATTGCTTTGAACAACGCTAAGTCGCGCCAACAGCATGAACGACCTCATCCACAAACCCCGCCTTACCTTCCATCATAAGCTTCTGTTGAGCATCACGACGACCATCATGGTCTTTGTTGTCATGCTGAGCTTGTTCCAATACCAGCGCGAAAAGACCTTCCGGATCGAACTATTGACCGACCAGATTGTCAGTTACAACAACCTGGTGTACGAGGACATCAAGGAACACGGCATTTGCGACAGCTGCCTGGTCAACCTGATGAGCGTTTTCAATGCCAAAGATCTCCGCATCACCGTGGTTAATTTCTCGGGTACCGTTTTGTTTGACAGCCAGGCTGAACACTTGGCCAACCATTCAAACAGGCCTGAAATCAAAGATGCCCTATCTACCGGAACCGGCGTTTCCATCAGGCGCAACTCCCAAACCTTGGGCAAGCCTTTCTTTTACGTAGCCACCCGGTACGACAATCTGATTGTACGGTGTTCACGCCCCTACGATTTCCAGCTTCACCAACAACTGAAAACCGACAACAGCTTCATCATTTTCGCCACGCTGCTGCTCATTGTCCTCTTGTTTTTCATTTTTAGGACAACCCGGCGCATGGGCAATACCATCGAGCAACTCAGGGACTTCGCCCAACACGCCGAAAAAGGCAACTCGTTGGATATGGATCAGGATTTTCCCAACAACGAACTGGGTGAAATTTCTCAGCATATCGTCGGACTTTTCAAACGCATCAGTAGCGCCAAGGATGACTTGGTCCGTGAACGGGAAAAGTTATACACGCACTTACAGACGGCACGGGAAGGACTGGCCGTGTTTGATTCCAACAAAAAGGAAATCGTCTCAAACAACCTGTTCATCCAGTACATGAACTTGATTTCCAACACCCCTGTCAACGCATCGGATTCCATTTTTAAATTGCCCGAAATACATGAAATCAACCAGTACTTGGATCATCATTTGGCCGTCAAGAACCTGCTCGGGCACCTGCAGCGGTATTCCATCCAGATTTATAAGAATGGCAAGATGTTTTTGGTGCAGTGCATCATTTTCTTAGATGGCAGCTTTGAAATCAGCATCACCGACATTACCCTGAACGAAGAAGAATCACGCCTCAAGCGACAGCTTACGCAAAACATCGCTCACGAGTTGAAAACCCCCATCAGCAGCATCCAAGGCTACTTGGAAACCATTCTCGAGAACCAGGACCTGCCGGCTGAAAAACGGAACAAGTTTATCGAGCGCTCGTACCTGCAAAGTAAGCGGTTGGGCGACTTGCTCAGGGATATTTCTACCCTGACCCGCATGGACGAAGCGCCCCGACTCATTGAAAAGGAACCGGTGAATCTCACCAACTTGCTGACTCAGCTGTTTGCCGAAGTTGAAAACGAGGCGCATCAAAAAAACATTCGATTGACCATGGAAATACCGGCAGAACTGCACATTCACGGTAATCCATCCCTGTTATACTCCATTTTCCGCAACCTGATGGACAACGCCCTGGCTTATGGTGGCGAGAACATTGAAGTTGGTATACGCTGTTTCCGAAACGACATGGATCGCTGTTATTTCGTGTTTTTCGATACAGGAGAAGGCATCCCGGAAGAACACTTGAACCGAATCTTTGAACGGTTCTACCGCATCGATAAAGGGCGCACCCGTAAGTTGGGTGGAACCGGATTGGGGCTGGCCATTGTCAAAAACGCCGTACAACTGCACGGCGGTTCCATTTCAGCCAAGAATCGTGACAACGGCGGCTTGGAAGTCATCTTCTCCCTCTCGAAATAACCGCTTTTTATTTATCTAATATTCACCTATTTATCTTTTACTGTTTCCGTTCCGTCGACAGGGTTCATTGGGCGGGCTTCAGTGACACCTTTGATCAATGGAAAAGCGGACCGAAGGGAGGGAATATGGGACTAGTGCGACTTCGACGGCTTGGCGCAGGGGGCGCGACGAGATCGGCAATGATTTTTTCGACGGCTCTTTGAGACTAGAAAAAATCGCCGAGGTCTAGCGTCAATCAGCCAAGACTAGCGGAGCACGGTGCCACATTACCGGACGAAGGAGAGCGGTTCTTGCGCCGAAAAATTTAAAAGAGAACCTCAGGATGTACAGTTGACCCCGATTTTTAGCCGAACCGTCCGGTGATGTAATTCTGCGTTTGCAGGCTCTTGGGGTTCGTGAAGATGGTCTTCGTTTCGTCGTATTCAATCAACTCACCCAGGTAGAAAAACGCGGTGTGGTCACTCACGCGGGCCGCTTGTTGCATGTTGTGCGTGACAATGATGATGGTGTAGTGCTGCTTGAGCTCATAAATCAACTCCTCAATTTTCGAGGTAGAAAGCGGATCGAGAGCCGAAGCCGGCTCATCCATCAGAATCACGGAAGGCTCAATGGCCAAAGCCCTGGCAATGCACAACCGCTGCTGTTGCCCTCCGGATAAGGCGTTTGCCGATTTTTTCAGCTTATCCTTGACCTCATTCCACAACGCCGCTTTTTGCAACGACGAAACCACGCGCTCCTCAATAAAGTGCTTGTCACTGATGCCATCGATGCGTAAGCCGTAGGCCACGTTTTCAAAAATGCTCTTGGGAAAAGGGTTGGGTTTTTGAAACACCATGCCCACTTTCTTGCGCAATTCATCGACATCTATGGATTTGTCGTACACGTTAATCCCGTCAATCAGCGTCTGGCCTGTGGTTCTGACGCCGTCGATCAAGTCGTTCATGCGATTGAACGAACGCAACAACGTGGACTTTCCACAACCGGACGGACCGATAAACGCAGTAATGGTATTTTCAGTTGCTTTAAACTCGATATCCTTCAAGGCATGATACTCTCCGTAATATAGATTGAATTGCTTGGCCTCAACTTTAGTGGTTGACATACGGTTTACTTTGATTTTTTGATAAAATAGTTACGTACAGCGTTTGCAAACAAGTTGACAAACAAAACAAGGGCAATTAGTACAAAGGCTGTGCCATAGGCCATGGGGCGGGCTTTTTCCAAATCGGTGCCACTGACAATTAATACATACAAATGGTACGGCAAGGCCATGACCTGATCGAAAATGCTGTGCGGCAAACGTGGCAGGAAACTGGCCGCGCAGGTAAATAAGATGGGTGCGGTTTCTCCGGAAACACGACTGACAGACAGAATCAGGCCGGTTACTATATTGGGGTAGCACACGGGCAAGACGACCTTTCGAATGGTCTGCAGCTTGGTGGCTCCCAAGGCGTAACTGCCTTGCCGCAACGAATCGTCCACCGATTTAAGTGCTTCCTCCGTGGTACGGATGATGATGGGCAAGACCATCAACCCGAGTGTGAGTGATCCCGCTATCAGGGAATCGCCAAAATTCAACGTATGAACGAACAAGGCCATGCCAAACAGACCAAATACAATGGAAGGTACGCCCGACAAGTTGTTGGTCATGGATCGTACAATCTTTTTAAACCAATTTTCTTTCAGGTATTCGTTGATGTAAATACCGGAAAGCACGCCAATGGGAAAAGCAAAAATAATGCTTCCCAACACCAACAACAGTGTTCCAACGATGGCAGGCATGATACCACCTTCCGTACCGTTGTTCGATGGCGCTTTTGTCAGGAAATCCCAGTTGATAACGGAAATGCCATTAATGATGATGAAACCGAGTATCAGGAACAACGAGGCCACAACCATAAAGCTGACCAACCGGAACAGGTTGAAGGCCAGCAACTGATTTGTTTTTTTTGACAACCTAAATCCCTGCATGATTACGACGATTTTTTCGATTTGATCACTTCAACTAGGGTGTTGAACACAAACGTGATGATAAACAAAATGATGCCCAGCGCAAACAAGGCCTTGAAGTGCGTTCCTCCGAAAGGGGCTTCCCCCAACTCACCCGCTATGGTAGCGGGGATGGTGCGCACGGGCTCCAACACGCTCGACGGCATGGTGGCGGCATTGCCGGTCACCAACAAGACAGCCATCGTTTCGCCAATGGCACGTCCGATGCCAAGGATGAAAGCGGCTAAAATGCCTGATTTGGCATAGGGAATCACCACCCTGCTGAGCGATTGCCAGTGTGAGGCGCCTAAGGCCAGGCTGGCTTCCTTCAACGAAACAGGAGCTGAACGGATGGCATCTTCGGCTATGGTGATGATGGTGGGAAGTGCCATGATGGCCAGCACCAAACTGCCTGCCAACGCCGTTTCACCGACAGGCAGATTAAATAGTTGTTGAAGAAAGGGAACAATCACCACAAGACCAAAGAATCCATAGACGATGGAAGGAATGCCGGCCAACAATTCGATGACGGGCTTGAGAAACCGACGCATCCGGTCTCCGGCAATTTCGGCCAGGTAGATGGCGGTAATCAGCCCAACAGGTATAGCGATCAAAATGGCCAGGAACGTAACCCACAGGGTTCCCAGAATCAAGGGCAACACGCCAAACTGCGCTACTGGAGTAGCAGTGGGATACCACTCCCTACCGTTCAGGAATTCGGCAAGGGTAATATTCGGCACCTTAACCATACGGCCTGAAAAGGATTTGTCTAAAAATCGCTTTTCAAAAAAAGCAAAGACTCCCTTGTTCTTAGAAACGTAATCGTTGACGCAGGCCGGAATGTGCTCTAAACTTGCACCGAGTTGTTCTTCCGTATAGTTGGAAGAAAGCTCGTCTATGGTAAAAAGCTGAATTGCGTCATCGCTCCCACCCACTTCCTTCCAGTTGGTGACGTCGCCGTTGAAAATATCCTTGATCTGTCTTGAGGTTAATTGCTTAACCGGGTTGGACGCATTCACGGCAAGTGCGTATCCATCTTCAAGGGGCGAAGCGCTAAATAATCCCATCCCCGACTTGAACAGGAAGAAAACAATAAACAGTACGGCGATGGTGGTCACCGTACTGCTGGCAAACAAGATGCTTTCGGAAAATTTCTCTATGGCCTTTCTAAACTTCATCGGTTACCGTTATGAGAGGGGGACGAATCCTTCAGCCAGTACAATATTCTGACCGTCTTTGGAGAGGATAAATGACACAAGCGGTTTCACTTTTGCCTCAACAGTGTTTGTGAAGTAATAATACAACGGTCTAGTTACGGGATACTTTCTCGACATGGCAGTTGAAACATTGGGTGCCACATACGTCTTTCCTTTGTCGTAAGAAACCTTCAAGGCTTTAACTTCCTTTTCAACATAGGCCAAGCCTACATACCCGATGGCTCCTTTTGTCTGGCTGACCGATTGCACAACGGCACCGGTAGCGGCCATCATCAAGGCCGAAGCCGTAAAATTCTTTTTGTTCATCACATGTTCCTTAATGAAATCATACGTTCCCGAACTGGTTTCACGGGAATATACGATGATCTTCAGGTCGGGTCCACCAACGTCTTTCCAGTTGGTCAACTTGCCGGTAAAGATGCCTTCCAATTGCTCGCGGGTGAGCTGACTCACGGGATTGCTCGGATGAACAATGATAGCCAGAGCATCGTAAGCTATAATCACTTCCTTGACCGACTTTCCACCTTCTTGAAGTTTCAGTTTCTCGTCCATCTTCATTTTACGGGAAGATTGAGCAATATCGGTGGTACCACTAAGCAACGCGGCAATTCCCACACCGGAACCACCTCCTACTACGGAAATACCTGAACCTGCGTTATTCTTGTTATAAATTTCGGCAAAGCGTTGAGATAATGGCAGACAGGTATCGCTACCCTTGATCTTGCACACCACTTTTTGAGCATTTGTCACAACCGGTATCAACAAACTGATAGCCAGAAATAGTGTCACTACTGATTTTTTCATATTGTTCTCTTTATTACACATTCAAAGTAACTATTCCAATATTTCACATTTGTTACAAACCTCTTACAGTTTGTACACGTTTTAAAACTTGTACTGAACCCTAAGCGTAAATACATTGTCTTTACGATCGGCTGACAGGTCGGCCAAGGTGCTTGCTTTCTTTATGTTCGTGGTGGTTTCGTTCTTAACCATGTCATAATAAGCCATGATTTTCACGTTGCTGTTAAAGCGGTAATTTAATCCAACCCCCAGCGTGGCGTATTTGATGTCGGTTGCTCCGGTTGCTATGCCTGTCAACGGCGTTGTGCCTATCTGATTTCCGGCCACATGGGTGTTCGGGTCGTACACATCGTACTTAACCACGGCTTGAAAAGGCGATTGCAGGATGTCTTGAATCAAATAGACGTAATAACCGCTGAATGTGCGGCTGTATGCATCCACGCCTACATTGCTCGTGGTTACTTTTCCGGTAGTAATGTCGGCTGTGGAAGTTGAACTGACGTTGGCTGCCGTTAGGCTTGAGCTGCTGGAAGCGGTGGCCGGTTGCGTTCCTGTTAGATATTCAGCCTTCACTTGGGTGATACCCAAGGCCCAGTCGTAACCGATTTGTCCTTCCAAGCCCACGTATTCCCGTTTAAGTTTGTCGTTCTTGTTGACTGTTTCGGGAACAAAGGCTTTGATGCCGCTCACGGTTTGGGTGGTGTACAAACGGTTGGTCGTAGCAGCAAACCCGCCGTTGTAGTACGAAGCACCAATTCCCCATTTCAACCGTTCGTCTTTTGATACCTTGTTTGCGGTGAGGTGCGCAACAAAATCTTTATAGTTATCGGTTTCCACATTGGTACCGTTGCCGCACAACAGGCCGAGGTCTAGTTTTAGAAAATTCCAGTTGGAGGTCTTGGGAGCTTGTAGGGTCAATTTGGCTCCCAAATCGCGTTCACCCGGAAACAAGGTCTGAAACATCCTGGAACGTTCCGGTGTTTCACGGCTGCTGGACGAATACTCAATCTCGTAACCAAAGGGACGATTAAACACACCACCGGTCAATGTCAGCGCGTTCAACCATGGCTCGGTCAGACTCAGGTAGGCGTCCTTGATGCCAAGGCCTTTTTCGGTGATGTCAAATTGCATCACAGCCAACGCATTTTCGTAGGTGTAGGCTACTTTCACGCGGCCCCTGCGAACAGAGAAGCGGTTGTCAATGCCGGTGCCGAAATTGCCTCCCGCCATACTGGAGACACCGGCCGTATCAGCCACTTGGTACTGTGCCTGTACGTAGCCCGAAATTTTCAGGCGTTTGGCCACATCATTGTCCGACTGTAGGGTTTCTACTGCACTGGACAACGCACTAACTTCGCTTTCTTGAGCGGACAAGTTTGAGGCTAACACGGATAGTATTCCGGTGCCCAACAAAAAAAGGTGTTTCATTTTCATGTGATGAATCGTATTGTTACGGATACAAAAGAACGCATGTGTCGTTACAGTTGTGTTTCATTCCGATAAATACTGTGTTTCATTCACTTTATTACATCACAGAAGAGGCTTGTTAACCGGTTGGTTTTAGTTGTCTTGTTTCACCCAAATCAGATTTTTGGTTTCAAATCCGTATGCTTCAGCCACTTTCAGGTATTTCTGTTTGGTGGCCTCATCGATTGTTTTCGTGCGCGACAATATCCACAGATAGGTGAAATGATCTCCGGCAACCAAGGCGGTCTGGTAATCTGAATCCAATGCAATAACATTGTAGCCGGCATAAAATGGGCCAAAAAAGGATACTTTCAACATGGCCTCTCCCGATTTTCCCACGAGTTTTGCCTTCCCTACCGCCGATTTCCATGTGTTCTTTATCGTATCGTAGCCACGATTTTCCACCCGAATGGTGCCGTTTTTGTTAAAGCTATACTCAGCCGTTGTGTTACTCAGGTTTCGCTCAAAGCGAAAATCAAATCGAGCAATTTCATACCATTTTCCTACATACTTACCTGCATCAAAATTCGAAACGGCTACAACTCCTTTGGGGATGTTTGCGCAACCCGCAAACGAAAATAGAGCGACAAAAGCCATCATCATTTGTTTCATCTTATTTTTGGTTTAATTCGTGCATCAGCTAGTAACAACCGCGGGCAGTCAATTGTTTGTTTACGAAAAAAGGGCATCTTCCGTTTTCACGTTGAAGATGCCCCTTTTTACTTTTCGTGAGCCTATTCCCAGCTGCTTTGTGGCAGGGTTAGCTAACAAAACGAGATTTCTTAGCTGTTTTCCGGACGCAATTTGCGTACAACAGCTCCTGTGCGCCACATTTCGCTTTCACGCAGGGCTTTCAGTTCCACCTCCAGTTTTTCTCTGTAGTCAACCTTAGAATTTGAATCGATGGAACGTTGTGCTTCATTTCCGCAGGCTACTTCAGCATACAATTTCTCAAAAACGGGCTTGGAAGCATCGTGGAAAGGGCCCATCCAATCCAACGCGCCACGTTGGGCGGTAGTGGAACAATTGGCGTACATCCAGTCCATACCGTTCTTGGCGAACAAGGGCATGAGCGATTGAGTCAACTCTTCAACCGTTTCGTTGAACGCTTCCGAGGGGCTGTGACCGTTGGAACGCAGCACTTCGAATTGAGCCAGCAACAGGCCTTGGATAGCGCCCATCAGGGTTCCGCGTTCGCCGGTCAAGTCGGAATAAACTTCACGTTTGAAGGTGGTTTCAAACAAATAACCTGAACCAACGCCGATACCGAGGGCAACCACGCGTTCAAAAGCGCGACCGGTAGCATCCTGGAAGATGGCATAGGAAGAATTCAAACCGCGACCTTCCAAGAACATGGTACGCAACGAGGTGCCCGATCCTTTCGGAGCAACCAAGATTACATCCACATCGGCAGGAGGAACAATATTGGTGCGTTCCTTGTAGGTGATGGCAAATCCGTGTGAGAAATAAAGTGCCTTACCTTTGGTCAGATACGGCTTGATGCGAGGCCACACCTCAATTTGAGCTGCATCGGAAAGAAGGTATTGAATAATAGTACCCCGTTGGCAGGCTTCCTCGATGTCAAACAACGTTACACCCGGCACCCAACCGTCAGCAACAGCCTTGTCCCAAGTCTTGCCACCCTTGCGTTGGCCAATAATGACATTGAACCCATTGTCGCGTAGGTTCATGGATTGTCCAGGACCTTGCACACCGTAACCGATTACCGCGATTACTTCATCTTTCATCACTTCACGTGCCTTTTCAAGCGGAAACTCTTCGCGGGTAACGACGTTCTCGTCAACACCGCCAAAATTCATTACTGCCATTGTTTTATTTGATTTATCGGACTAAATGCGTTATTTCTCTACTTTTTTACGCTACAAAATTACAAATTATTTATATGCCGTCAAATCGAACGGTCTTTCAAATGCCATTTTTGCCCTGCAAACCACGTCGGTTCCCCGACGCATCTCAAATGTACAACTTTCAGGATTTGTTTGCTGACGCAGGATTTCCACCGTTTCACCGTACACCGCTTCATTGATGAAATTGATGTCGAGACGATGCACCTGTGTATGTACGAACAAATCGAGCGGAAACAAGTCAACCATCCATTCGAGGTATTTTATACTGTTGGTATGCCTGTTGAAATCAAGGTCGCTGTACTTCACCCTGTGGCGTGAAACCGATTCTCCCACCAACGCCGGAATGCGGGCCGGTTTGTTTATCAGCGAGGGAATACCGGTGACAAAAGCCGAATAATCTGCCTCACCCAAATCGATGGCTTTACGGGCGTTCATGTCGATCATGCACCAAACACTGGAGCCCGCTCCCATCTGTGAGCCGTCTTCGCAATATAACTTAAAATTACGGGTAGTAAACACACGCCCAAAGTCCTCAATCCAGGTTTCAATTTTAAACCCCTCGTGGGCTTTTGGAAAATGCGATACTTCCATGGCCAAACGAGAAGCCACCCATGCCCTGTCGTTTTCCAACAAGGCATCGCTTCCAAATCCGTTTTCCCTGGCGTTCATACCGGCTGCGTGAAGCAAATAGCCCAGCAATTGGGCCAATCGAATCCGATCGCTGAAATCGACATCCAGGGGTTGTACCTGATACGTATAAGTGGCTACTTTTTGCATTCTTCCAGTGCTTTCGCCCGTTTACTCTCCATCTCGTCCAAAAAGTCACTCAATCGTTCTTGGGTGGAACGGGTAATGGCGACACGGCCGGAACGGACAAACTGCAACACTTTGTATTTGTTGAGTTCGTCAAACAGACCCTGAATCACGTCGGCTGAACCTGAAATTTCAATCGCGGCAAAACTGCGATTAACTTCCACTATCCGTGCGTTGTAGGTTCTCAATAGGTTCTCTATTTCGGGATTGTCCAGCAATGAATCGGTCGGAATCTTGTAGAGAGCCACTTCCTCGAAAATAATTTCGTTATCGGTATACAGAAAGGCTTTCAACACATCGATGCGTTTCTCAATCTGTTTGACCACCTTCACAATCAACTCCTTATCCGTCTCTACCGAAATGGTGAACTTATGAATTCCCGGCAACGATGATTTCGACACAGTGAGACTTTCAATGTTGATGTGTCTCCTCGTGAAAATGATGGCAATCTGATTAAGCAGACCCACCATATTTTCGGTATAAACGGTTACAGTATAAAGTGTCTTTTCCATCTGCTCAATCTCCTAAAATTAGGTTATCCACATTCGTTCCGGCCGGAATCATGGGATATACCATACCATTTTCCTCCACCTGCACATCAAGCAGATAGGGGCCTTTATGTTCTAGCATTTTCTGAATGGCATCCTTCAGTTCCTCACGGTTGACCACCTTGTTTGCGGCAATGGAGTAGGCCTTGGCCACCAACGTGAAATCAGGACTTTTCATGGGTGTGGACGAATACCGTTCACGATAAAACAATTCTTGCCACTGACGAACCATGCCCAAGAACTTATTGTTTAAGATGACGATTTTGACCGGAATGTTGTATTCCATGATGGTGCCCAGTTCCTGAATGGTCATTTGAATGCCTCCGTCGCCGGTGAACAGACAAACTTGCCGTTCGGGTGCGCCAAAAGCGGCACCGATGGCGGCCGGAAGGCCAAAACCCATAGTTCCAAGCCCACCCGAAGTCACTAAGCTCCGTTTGCTTTTCAGTTTGAAATAACGACACGCCATCATTTGATTTTGACCCACATCGGTAGCCAACACGGCAGTGGGTGATGCCATTTCTGAAACCAAGTGGATCACCTCACCCATGGTGATGGGGCCGGCTGCAGGATGAATTTCGGGTTCAATGACGCGTTGCCACTCCTCTTGTTCGTGAGCAGTGAAGCTTTCCACCCAGTCGGCATGACTAGCCGGTTCCAACAAGGCGGTCAGTGCAGGCAGGCTTTCCTTGACGTTGGCCAGGACCGCCACATTTACTTTGACATTTTTGTTTATTTCTGAAGTATCGATATCCAGATGAATGACCTTGGCTTGCTTGGCATACGTCTTTAAGTCACCCGTAACGCGGTCATCAAAACGCATCCCGATAGCAATCAATACGTCACATTCAGCTGTCTTTCTGTTGGGTCCCACATTTCCGTGCATGCCCAACATGCCTTTCATCAGGGGGAAATCAGCGGACAACGCCGGTAGTCCCAACAAGGTCGCACCGGCGGGTATATTCGCTTTGGTCAGGAAGTCTTTCAGTTCTTCCTCCGCTTCACCCAAAATCACTCCTTGTCCGATGAGTGCCATAGGGCGTTTGGCTGCATTGATAAGGGCGGCAGCTTGTTCAACCGCTGAGACCTTCAAGTCGGGATAGGGTTGGTAGCTTCGAATAAAAGTACATTTCTCGTACGAGAATTCCATCAATTCGTTTTGGGCGTCCTTCGTGAAATCCAGCACAACAGGGCCGGGACGACCCTCGCTGGCGATGTAAAAGGCCCTAGCCACTGCCCAGGGAATGTCGGCAGCTGTCCGTATTTGATAACTCCACTTGGTCACAGGCAGGGATAATCCCACGACATCGGTTTCCTGAAAAGCGTCCGATCCCAGCAAGGGACTGCTCACTTGGCCGGCAATCACAACCAGCGGCGTGCTGTCCAGCATGGCATCGGCCAATCCGGTGATAACATTGGTGGCTCCGGGACCGGAGGTGACAATCACCACACCCGGTTCACCGGTAACACGGGCGAAACCTTGAGCGGCATGGATGGCACCCTGTTCGTGGCGGGTCAGTATCTGACGAATGGTATCGCGGTAAGAGTACAACGCGTCAAAAACGGAGATGATGGATCCGCCAGGATAGCCGAACACCGTGTCCACCTTTTCCTCAATCAGGGATAACATCAGCGCTTCTGCGCCTTTTATTTTTTTCTTTTCCATATAAAAATCAATCAATGAGTCGAACAGCACCCTTATCGGCCGAACTGACCATGAATGCATAGGCTTTCAGTGAAGCTGGAATAAGGCGTTGACGTACGGGAGCCGAAAAAGCAGCCTTGCCACGAGCCAATTCCTGATTTCGACGGGCTTCCAGCGTTTTTTCATCTACCAGGACATTGATGCTGCGCTCCGGTATGTTGATGTCGATGGCATCACCATCCTTTACCAACCCGATTGCACCGCCGGCTGCTGCTTCCGGTGAAACGTGTCCGATAGAAAGACCGGATGTTCCTCCGGAAAAACGTCCGTCAGTAATGAGGGCGCATTCTTTGCCCAAATGTTTTGCTTTCAAATAGGAGGTAGGGTATAACATTTCCTGCATACCCGGCCCACCCTTGGGGCCTTCGTGCGTGATAACCACTATGTGCCCGGCTTTCACCTCACCTTTCAGAATGCCTTCACAGGCTGCATCCTGTGAGTCGTAAACCTTCGCGGTACCGTTGAAATGCCACAAATGCTCATCCACACCGGCTGTCTTGACCACACAGCCGTCTAAGGCGATGTTGCCCTTCAATATAGCCAACCCTCCATCCTTGGTGTAAGCGTGCTCACTATCGCGGATACAACCGGAGGCCCTATCAGTGTCCGGTTCGGAATAATACGTAGCCTGAGAACCCATGACCAGGTTGAACCGGTTGGCAGGGGCCGAACAGTACAGGTTTACGGCGTTGGGGTTAGCGTCTTTCTTGGTAACATCGTAAGCTACCACTGCTTCGGCCAACGTCAAACCGTCCACCCTGAGCACCGTGGTATCAACAAGACCACCCTTGGCCAATTCATTCATGATACCCAAGATACCACCGGCCCTGTTGACATCCTGGACGTGGTATTTGTTGGTATTGGGAGCCACCTTGCACAAACAGGGCGTTTTGCGTGATAACCGGTCGATGTCTTCCATGGTGAATGGAACGCCGGCTTCGTGGGCAATGGCCAATAGATGAAGCACCGTATTGGTAGATCCACCCATGGCGATATCTAGCGTCATGGCATTTAAAAAGGCCTGACGGGTGGCTATGGAAAGGGGCAACACGGTGTTGTCTCCCTCGTTGTAATAAGCCAATGCGTTCTTGACAATCAACCGGGCCGCATCCATGAACAACTTCGAGCGATTTTCGTGGGTGGCAACGATGGTGCCGTTACCGGGCAAGGCCAAACCAATGGCTTCGTTCAGGCAATTCATGGAATTGGCCGTGAACATACCGGAGCAAGATCCGCAGGTAGGACAAGCGGCCTGTTCCACCCTTGCCACGTGTTCGTCGCTGATTGAGTCGTCAGCAGACAGAACCATGGCGTCAATCAGGTCAAGGTGTTTACCATCCAGTTCGCCGGCCTCCATGGGCCCACCGGAAACAAACACGGTGGGAATATTCAACCGCATGGCTGCCATCAACATGCCGGGCGTAATTTTGTCGCAATTGGAAATACAAATCATGGCATCAGCCTTGTGGGCGTTGACCATATATTCCACGCTATCGGCTATGATATCTCGGCTGGGCAGGGAGTACAACATGCCGTCGTGTCCCATGGCAATGCCATCGTCAATGGCTATGGTATTGAACTCGGCCGCAAAACAGCCGGCTTTCTCGATTTCGGCTTTGACCATCTGACCCACCTCGTGCAGGTGCACATGACCCGGCACAAATTGGGTAAATGAGTTGACCACAGCGATGATGGGTTTGCCCATCTGTTCGTCTTTCATTCCATTGGCCTTCCAAAGGGCCCTGGCTCCTGCCATGCGCCTGCCTTGGGTACTGGTTGCGCTTCGTAAGGGATAGCTCATAGTTGATTCGTTAATACCTAACTAGTGGGGATGCAAAGATAGGCAAAATTCTACAAAAAACGGTTTGGCTCAATTTTCGCCACAATAAGTAATGATTTATCACATTTTAAAGCTTAAAATGATTACTTTATTAGTTTATTTCAACGGGTCGCGTGATTTCACAAAAAGAAATAACTTTGCGATAATTGAAACCATCAGTACAAATGTATGAATACTTCCGCTGCTTTCGATAAAAAAATAGACCGACTTGGCTCAAATAGCTTCAAGTACGACATGATGGGCAAACTGTTCGGCACCACCGATGCCATTCCGATGTGGGTGGCCGACATGGATTTTGCCTCACCCGATTTTGTATTGGATGCCATCCGGGAACGGTGCGACCACGGTATACTTGGATACACCTTATTGCCTCAGGGTTGGTCGGCGGCCATTGTCAACTGGATGCGCCAACGTCACGGTTGGAATGTAACACCCCAACAACTGGGTTTTATTCCCGGCATTGTCTCCGGGCTGGGTCTGGCTATCCAATGTTTCAGTCAACCGGGAGACGGCATCCTGGTGCAAACACCCGTGTACCCTCCCTTTATGAGCCTACCCACTGCAAACGACAGAAAATTGGTCATCAACCGGTTGGTGTTCCACGATGGCCAGTTTCACATCGATTTCGCCGATTTTGAACGTCAAGTCGCCACGTGCACCTTATTTCTGTTGTGCAACCCGCACAACCCGGGTGGAAGAATCTGGACCATCGACGAACTGGAGCGGATGTGTGCGATTTGCAACAAGTACGGTGTGCTCATTGTTTCCGACGAAATCCACGCCGACCTCGCCTTGCCCGGCCACACGCACCATTGCCCCGGGTCGTTTTCCCCTGAGTTGTCCAACAACATCATCACATTGATGGCACCGAGCAAGACCTTCAATATTCCGGGATTGTCCAGTTCCTACTTCATCATCCAAAACGAAGCGCTACGGAAGCAATTCGCCGCTTACCTTGACAGAGCCGAATTGGGATATGGTAGCCTGTTTTCCATCATCGCGGCGCAAGCTGCCTACGAAAAAGGTCATGAATGGCTTGAACAACTAAAAACCTATCTGGCAACCAACATCGAATACGTGGATTCTTTTCTTAAACAGCACACGCCGCGTATCAAGGCATGCCTGCCTGATGCCTCCTTTTTAATTTGGCTTGATTGCAGGGAGCTGCTGCTTGACGATCACTCATTGAAGCATTTTTTTCTAAAAGAGGCTGGTTTGGCCTTAAATGCCGGCGCCAGCTTCGGCCCAGGCGGTGAGGGATTTATGCGTCTAAACATAGGCTGCCCGCGTTCCACCGTGGAGCAAGCCATGGAGCAGCTAAAGGTGGCGTATCAATCACGTTTTTAATATTTTTCGTATCTTTGTGGTCATAAATCAATTCAATACGTATTAATGAAAATTTCTGCCAACACATTTGTATCCGCTACCTACGACCTGTATGTCGGTGGTAATGACGGCACACAAGAAGAGCTCATGGAAAAAGCGACAGAACAAAAGCCGCTCAGTTTTATTTTCGGCATGGGCATGATGCTCGAAGCCTTTGAGAGCAACTTGGTCGGACTTGAAGCCGGTGCCACGTTCGATTTTGTACTACCCAGCGATCAAGCCTATGGTGAATATTTCGACGAAAACATCGTCGAATTGCCCAGAACGGTTTTTGAAGTTGACGGTGCTATCGATCCGGAAATCATCTTCGAAAACAACACGGTTCCTATGATGGACCAAGAAGGTAACCGCATCAACGGAACCATCCTCAAGATCGGCGACGAGACCATCTCCATGGACTTCAACCACCCATTGGCTGGAGAAAACCTTCACTTCGTAGGAAAAGTCATTGAAGTACGTGAGTCCACCGAAGAAGAAGCACGCGCTTTCATGGGCGGCGGCTGTGGTTGCGGCGACGGCGATTGTGGCGAATGCGGCGACGGCGATTGCGGTGAAGGCAAGAGCGACTGTGGAGGCTGCTCCTGTGATCACTAATCAGCCACACGTAGTATGAGCAATAGTTTCGGACACCTGTTCAGATTAACCTCGTTTGGAGAATCGCATGGTCGCGCTGTTGGGGGCGTCCTCGACGGTTGTCCGGCCGGTGTCGAGCTGGATATGGTGTCGATTCAGCAGGAGCTGAATCGACGTAGGCCGGGTCAGTCAGCACTCACCACCAGTAGGGATGAGCCCGACGAAGTGGAATTCCTCTCGGGCATCTTCGAGGGAAAGACCACAGGAACACCCATTGCCTTCTGCGTCTGGAACGCTAAACAACGCTCAACCGATTACGATTCAATGAAGGACCTCTTCCGTCCGTCACATGCCGACTTTACCTACTTCAGCAAGTATGGCATTCGCGACAACAGAGGGGGAGGTCGTTCATCGGTTCGTGAATCTATCGCTAGGGTGGTGGCCGGTGCCATTGCCAAACAACTGCTCAACGAGCTCGGCATCAGTATCACCGCCTACACCTCGCAAGTAGGTCCGATTAAAGCCGACAAGCCCTACCAGTCCTACGATTTTTCCACCATCGAACAGAACCCCGTACGGTGTGCCGATCCGGAGGCAGCCATTCAAATGGCCGAACTGATCACACGCGTGAAGGCAAAGGGCGACACCGTGGGAGGAGTGATTACCTGTGTTGTAAAGGGCACCCCTGTCGGACTGGGACAACCTGTTTTTAACAAGCTGCACGCCGCCCTCGGCTCGGCCATGTTGTCCATCAACGCGGTCAAAGGCTTTGAATACGGCTCAGGATTCGACGTGGATGCTTTCGGCTCGGAAATGAACGACTCGTTCTATAACGAAAACGGAACCATAAGAACCCGCACCAACCATTCCGGCGGCATACAAGGCGGGATTTCAAACGGCGAAGACATCTACTTCAGAGTAGCCTTCAAACCGGTGGCTACCCTGCTGATGGATCAACAGACCGTTGATAAACAGGGAAATGACATTCATTTTAAGGCTCGGGGCCGACACGACCCCTGCGTTATGCCAAGAGCCGTGCCCATTGTAGAAGCTATGACCGCTTTGGTTCTGCTTGATATGCACCTGCTCAACCAATCCGGCAAGCGCTGAGTTTTCATGTTTGCACACCCATCGTATGAAACATCTTCATTGTTTTTTCATGTCAACAATCATCTTGTTGGGAACAACAGCCTGCACCCCGTCAGGTAAGGGCACTTCAACTCCATCTATCAACTATGTGGTAGATCAGTTTGCCGATTTGCAAATTCTTCGCTACGAAGTGCCGGGCTTCGACGCATTATCCCTCAAACAAAAGGAACTCATTTATTACCTGAACGAAGCCGCCCTTCAGGGTCGCGACATCCTTTACGACCAAAACTACAAACACAACCTGTGTATCCGCCGTACCCTGGAAAGCGTCTATCAATATGCCACAGTTGATACAACCAGTCGGGACTGGCAACAATTTGTGGTTTACCTGAAACGGGTATGGGCTTCCAACGGCATTCACCACCATTACGCCACCGACAAGTTCATACCTGGCTTTTCGCCGACTTTCTTTGCCGAAGCGGTTCGTTCAGTCAAACCCGACTCCTTACCATTGGCACAGGGAGAAACCGTGCAGCAACTCATAGAAAAACTCACACCCATCCTTTTTGATCCCAAGATAGACGCCAAGCGGGTCAACCAGAAAGCCGGGCAGGATTTGCTGTCCACCTCGGCTTGCAATTACTACCAAGGGGTTAGTCAATCGGAGGCAGAAGCATTTTACACGTCCAAAAAAGACCCGAAAGACAACACTCCTATTTCTTACGGCTTGAATTCCCGTTTGGAAAAAGAAAACGGAAAGCTGGTTGAACGGGTTTGGAAAGAAGGCGGTATGTACGGTTTGGCCATCAGCGAGATTGTCCTTTGGCTGGAAAAAGCGGCTACCGTTGCCGAAAACAAACAACAGGCCACCGTAATCAACACCCTAATCGACTTTTACAAAACTGGAGACCTGAAAACCTTCGACACCTATTGCGTACAGTGGGTGGAAGACCTCGATTCCCGCGTAGACTTCGTGAACGGATTTATCGAAACCTACGGCGACCCCCTCGGTATCAAAGGTAGCTGGGAAAGCATCGTCAACTTCAAAAATGAGGAGGCAACCAAACGCACTGAAACCATCAGCCGGAATGCTCAATGGTTTGAAGACAACTCTCCCGTTGACAAGCAATTCAAGAAAGAAAAAGTGAAGGGTGTCTCAGCCAAGGTCATTACCGTTACCATGCTGGCCGGAGACTGCTACCCCACCACCCCGATTGGCATCAACCTGCCCAACAGCAACTGGATCCGTCGGGATCACGGTTCCAAATCGGTCACCATCGAAAACATCACCCAAGCCTACGACAAGGCAGCCCAAGGAACCGGCTTCAACGAGGCCTTTATGTGGAGTGACACGGAAGTCAACTTGGTCAAACAGTATGGCTTTCTAACCGACAACCTGCATACCGACCTGCACGAATGCCTAGGGCACGGCTCCGGCAAACTGTTGCCCGGAGTTGACCAGGACGCGCTCAAAGCTTACGGAGCCACCATCGAAGAAGCCCGTGCCGATTTGTTCGGTCTATACTACCTGGGCGACCAGAAGCTGATCGAACTGGGTCTGCTACCCAACAAGGAAGCATTCAAAGCCGAATACTACAAGTATATGATGAACGGCCTGATGACCCAACTCGTTCGCATCGAGCCCGGCAATTCCATTGAAGAGTCGCACATGCGCAACAGGGCTCTCATCGCGCGCTGGGTGTACGAAAAAGGCTTGCCTCAACACGTGGTGGAATTCAAGCAACGTGACGGCAAAACGTTTGTCGTAATCAACGACTACACCGCCCTGAGAGGCCTATTTGGTCAATTGCTGTCGAACATTCAACGCATCAAATCGACCGGCGATTTTAACGCAGCCAAGCAACTCGTGGAAACCTACGGTGTTCATGTAAACGCCAAATTACATCAGGAAGTGTTGAAACGTTACGCCGCCTTGCACCTTGCACCCTACAAAGGCTTCGTCAACCCCGTGTACACACCCGTTTACGACAAAAAAGGACGCATCAAGGACGTCACCGTGAGTTACACCGAAGGCTATGCCGAACAGCACCTTAGGTATTCAAAAGATTATTCCAACGTACCTACTTACCATTGACCACACAAGTTACCCTGCGGGAAATCAAGAAACGCCTGCGGTTGCGTATGAATGGCGATGTGTCGGCTTCCATGAGAGCCAGCGGCATGCCGTATAAACTGAACTTCGGCCTGGATGCAGCTTCCCTTCGGGAAATCGGAGGCAGCTACTCTCCCAATGCGGAGTTGGCTGAAACGTTGTGGATTGAGTCTTCCCGAGAATGTAAAATTCTGGCTACCATGATTTACCCCAAATCGACATTCAGTCCCGAATTGGCTGAAACGTGGCTTGAAGGATGTTTTACTGCTGAATTGGTGGAGCAATTCATTTTCAACCTGCTGCAACACCTTCCTTTTGCTCCCGAACTTGCAGCCCTATGGTCAAACCACCCGGACAGCCATCACCGCAGTGCGGGGTATGTGTTAACGCTTCGGTTGTTGCTTTCCAAAAAAATAAGCACCGTCAACCCGGACACCTTAACTCACGCCAGCGCTGACAAGTCGGATGAAAACGCAGTCTTACGCCTTCATGCATGCAGACTGATGGAACGATGCGAGTGTAATTAGAACAACGTTATACCACACCGCAACCCCAATCGTCCAGGTAGGGTAATCCTGTTCCATCGTGTATCGTTGTAGGAATCATTGTCAATTTCGTACGTTTTTAGGTTCTGATCAGCCTTCAGGGTTCTGTATCCCAAGCCGAGTCCTACATTTCCCTCAATAAAGAAACGGCGTCCTAAAAACAGCTGTAAGCGATACACCAAGGTTACATCTTTATTGATACCAACTGGATTGACGGTGATTCCGGTAAGAGCGGACTCGCCTGTTGACCGATTCAGCAGGGTTGCATTGGTCAACGGTTCGAAGTCATAATGACCATAACGGTATTCCAAACACAAACGTTGTTGCACAAATTCATCGCGCATGGAAAACAACGCAAACCAATACGAGGCTTCATATCCCGAATAGACGTATGATCCTCCCGGCTTTTTATTGTTAATAAGCCAGGAATAAAACCGGTAGTTGTCGGTAAACCCGTCAAACGAACAATACCGAACGCCTTGATTGATTCCAAACGTTTTAATATCCGCAAAAAATGAGGCTTGTTTTCCTCCGAAAAACAAGGTTTTAATAGGAGCAAACCCAACGCTTAACCCCCATTTTCGCTGAAACGCTTCATTTTTTTCCCGTTTTAAACGCAGGGAGTCAATGGTGGCAACCGCGTTGAGGCATTTTGTCGTCCCTTCTTTACAGCCAACACTCGCGTAATAAGCCTGTAGGCGTTTGAATTGATCCTCAGATACTTCCTGAATCTGACAGGCATCAAACAGTTGGTTACACACATCCGTCATATCCGAAGTCATGTTTTCCATCAAATCCTCATCGGTTGTGCTCAGTTGAGCCAGGTTCTTCATCGCTTCCAGGTATTTCCAACGATCCTCATCGGTAGAACGACTCGATTTAACCAGTACGGTATACACTTTTTGGTACATATCATTCAACTCCAGGATACGCGTTGCCTCTTTCAAACGGGTCAACTCATCAAACTGTTTTACCACGTAGGCCGGTTTATCCAATTCCATGCCTAATTCAATAATCATGAGCTTTTCAAGTAACGCCAACCGACTCAGTGCATCAAGCGTTTTTGACGCTGTTACTGGTTGCTTTTTGACAAATTCTTGAGCTTCCACTTCGATATCTAAGATGTTGTAATCCAACTCATGCGTGCCCCACATGGCATTCGTAGTACCGTCCAACAGGTTTTTCAATCGAATAGTTGCTTTCTTCATGGTCGTATCCCTGTAAAGAGCACCACAAAAAGTCAATGGGTTGGTGTATTTCGTACGCAACAAAGCAATGTACCGATGCATGGCGTTCGACATGCCAACCGTATCCTTCGCCACTTTATGGATAATATACGATTCCCAATAACTGTCGTATTGAATATTATCCAAATCCGATTGATTTGAGGCGGTACTCTTAAGCCGCATATCGCTTAATAACAGAGGCTTAACAACGGTCCACTTTGATTCAAGGGTGTTAGCCCATTTCACGGCCTGTTCTGATGTAAAAAGGTACTCATCACACGAACGACTGTGAAACAAAGAAAACAAGATGGCCGATTGGGCGTATTGCACGTTGGCATCCTCACTATATAGACTGTTCAAGGCAACAGCCTTTTGCAAATAATTCACAGAAACAGTCAGACTGTCGTGTGCTTCCTTCAGTAGCGCATCTTGTAGCCCCTTGTCGCAGGACGTGACAGTATAAATATCTACGGCCCTATTGTAGGCTTTAACCCATTTATCAAAATACTGAATAGCCGTTGTCTGTCCAAACAAGCCAGTTGACAGCACGACTAAAACAAGGGAAAAATAGATGCGCTTCATAAAAACATCGGTTGAAAGGAATGATTGATCCTTGAATTGATAACTGTTATCAAACAACAAAAATACACCGATGGTAATGTATTGGTTACAGCTCACCAAAAAAAACACAATCATGATGGAATAATTAACTTTTATTAACATGTATAAATACCGTTAAAAGCAGCAGAAAGCGACCTTCATTAAACCCGATTTTTCAATTGACCCTGCAACTACCTGGATAATGAGTAGCGGTAAATCAAATTATTGATGTAAATTTGTAACGTATTATTTCAACCTATTGTCTAATTCAGACAGACAATAAGCGGACGGATGATGTTGATTCGTCCGTGCTTTGTGTGTCATAACTGTTCTCACAATAAAATGGGTGTAGATGTATTGCTTGGCCTCCAATGGGGCGATGAAGGTAAAGGAAAAGTAGTGGATGTGCTGACCCCAGGTTACGACTTGGTTTGTCGTTTCCAAGGTGGCCCCAACGCCGGTCATACCCTGGAGTTTGACGGGCAGAAATACGTGCTTCGTTCCATCCCCTCCGGTATTTTCCAGGGAGACAAGGTCAACATCATCGGCAACGGCGTGGTACTTGATCCTGCCCTGTTTAAAATTGAGGTTGAACAACTCAGCGCCAGTGGTCACCCCTTGACCAAACGGCTGCTCATCTCCAAAAAAGCACACCTGATCCTACCAACCCACCGTCTACTCGACGCAGCCAATGAAGCCAAAAAAGGCGAAGGCAAGATTGGTACAACAGGAAAGGGAATAGGCCCTACGTATACCGACAAGGTCAGCCGCAACGGTTTACGCGTGGGTGATATCCTCGTCAATTTTGAAGCGAAATACAAGGCTGCCGTAGCCCGTCACGAAGAACAACTTAAGTGGATGGGATTTAAGTACGACCTGGCTCCGCTCGAAAAGGAATGGATGGAAGGCATCGAATGCCTCAAGCAATTTGCCTTTATCGATAGCGAGCATGTAATCAACGATGCCCTAAAAGCCGGCAAACGCGTACTGTGCGAAGGCGCGCAAGGCACCATGCTTGATGTTGATTTCGGTTCCTATCCGTTTGTAACCTCCTCAAATACAGTCTGCGCCGGTGCCTGTACCGGACTGGGCGTAGCACCCCGTTCCATTGGTCGCGTCTATGGCATTTTCAAAGCCTATTGCACCCGTGTGGGCAGTGGTCCCTTCCCTTCCGAACTATTTGACGCCACGGGTCAGGATATGCGCGACAAAGGACACGAATACGGTTCCGTTACAGGTCGGCCACGCCGCTGCGGTTGGGTAGACTTGGTTGCGCTGCGTTACGCTGTCATGATCAACGGAGTCACCGACCTGATTATGATGAAAAGCGACGTGATGGATGCTTTCGACACCATCAAAGTCTGCATGGCATATTCTATAAACGGCGAGGAAACCGAGCAGTTCCCCTTCGATATCACCGAAGGTGTGGAGCCCATATATGCCGAGTTGCCGGGCTGGAACACCGACATGACCCACATGCGATCGGAAGATGAATTCCCCGAAGAATTCAACAACTACCTGAGCTTCCTGGAAGAGGAACTAGGTGTACGCATCACCATCGTGTCCGTTGGTCCCGATCGTGAACAAACCATCAAACGATACAACGACTGATTATGGGAACCCTATTCACGTACATACCCATGGGATTTGGAGGCTTCATGGGAGCCAATATGCCCATTTATGTTATTTTCATTGTCTTTGCCCTGTTGAGCTGGGTCGTTCAAAAAAGACTCCAGTCCAAGTTTAAAAAATACAGCCAGATTGCCCTTCCAGGCGGTTTGACGGGCAAGGACATTGCCGAACGTATGCTGCGCGAAAACGGCATCACCGACGTCAAGGTGCAACACACCGGCGGTCAGTTAACCGACCACTACAACCCAGAAACCAAAATTGTCAACCTGAGTGACCAAGTCTACGATGGCAACAGCATTGCAGCAGCGGCAGTGGCAGCCCATGAATGTGGCCATGCAGTACAACACGCAAGAGCTTATGCATTCCTGACCATGCGTTCCAAACTGGTACCGACTGTCAGTTTTGCCTCCAAATGGATGCAGTGGATTCTGTTGGCCGGCATTCTGATGGTGAGATCGTTTCCCCAGTTACTGCTGATTGGCATTGTCTTATTTTCGCTGACAACGATTTTCAGCTTTATCACCCTTCCGGTTGAAATCAACGCGAGCAAACGTGCAGTCGCTTGGTTGAGCAACGCCGGTATCACCACCAACACCACCTACCCCATGGCCACCGACGCCTTGAAATGGGCAGCTTACACCTATGTGGTGGCGGCTCTCAGTTCCTTGGCCACCCTGGTTTATTACATACTTATTTTCCTGGGCGGCAGCCGCAGGAACTAACCGGTTATCATGCTGAAACCTTCCATTCCAAAAGGCACACGCGATTTTTCGCCCCTAGAAATGGCGAAACGCAACTATATTTTCGACACCATCCGGTCCGTATTTCAATTATACGGCTTTCAGCAAATCGAGACGCCAGCTATGGAGAATCTCACTACACTGATGGGAAAATACGGTGAGGAAGGCGACAAGCTGCTGTTCAAAATTCTCAACTCCGGTGACTTCATGAGTAACGTGCCGGGGGCCGAGTTGGTCAACCCAAATTCCATCAAGCTGACCGGAAAAATCAGTGAAAAAGGGCTTCGTTACGACCTGACGGTGCCCTTTGCGCGTTATGTGGTCATGCACCAGAACGATATCAGCTTTCCCTTCAAGCGTTTTCAGATTCAACCCGTTTGGCGGGCCGATCGCCCTCAAAAAGGACGTTACCGGGAGTTCTTCCAGTGCGACGCCGATGTGGTGGGTAGCGACTCCCTGCTGAACGAAGTGGAACTCATCCAACTCATCGACGAGGTGTTCCGTCGCTTTGGTTTACGCGTATGCGTCAAGCTAAACAACCGTAAAATCTTGAGCGGCATTGCTGAAATCATTGGCGAATCCGACCGGTTGACTGACATCACCGTAGCCATCGATAAGTTCGATAAAATTGGCGCAGACAACGTCAATAAAGAACTGTTGGAACGCGGCCTATCAGCCGAGGCCATTGAAAACCTGCAACCCATCCTTCGATTGGAAGGCAGCAATGAAGATAAACTAACCCGGTTAAAAACCATCTTGGCTGCCTCAACAATAGGCCTTGAGGGCATTAAGGAACTCGAAACCGTTTTTGGCCTGACGAAAAACCTCCACGTATCCGCCCAACTGGAACTTGATCTTCGGCTGGCCAGGGGCTTGAATTACTACACAGGCGCCATCTTCGAGGTCAAGGCTCTCGACACCGAAATGGGCAGCATCACGGGTGGCGGACGGTACGACAACCTCACCGGCGTCTTCGGCCTTCCCGGCGTTTCTGGAGTGGGCATTTCCTTCGGAGCCGATCGCATCTTTGATGTGCTCAACACGCTGGACCTCTATCCGGCTGAAGCCATCCGCACCACACAGGTTCTATTCGTGAACTTTGGTGAAAGCGAAATGACCCATTGCCTTCCCCTCGTCAAATCACTGCGCGACGCCGGTATCGCCACCGAACTGTATCCCGAAGCCGCCAAGATGAAAAAACAACTCGGCTACGCGAATGTCCGGAACATTCCTTACGTAGCTATGGTAGGAGAAACTGAAATAGCTACCGGCACCGTCGCATTGAAAAACATGCTCACCGGTGAGCAACTAACCGTAGCGGCCAGGCAACTGGCAGCCACACTCCAATCACACTAACCAGACACGCAACATGAATCCCAACGATCTGAGTGAACAAGAAATAGGCCGACGTCAGAGCCTGCAAGCCCTTAGGGACGCAGGTATCAACCCGTATCCGGCCGAAACCTATCCCACCAACGCATTTTCCACCGACATCCTCGAACAGTTTTGCGACGCAGACGAAACGCCTCGTCAGGTCTGCGTAGCTGGTCGCATCATGACCCGCCGCATCATGGGGAAAGCCTCTTTCTTCGAGCTACAGGATACAGCCGGTCGCATTCAAGTATACCTGTCACGCGATGCCATCTGCCCCGACGAAGACAAGGAACTCTACAACACCGTGTTCAAGAAATTGCTGGACATCGGCGATTTTGTCGGCATCAAAGGCTATGTATTCCGCACCCAGATGGGCGAAATTTCCGTCCATGCCGAAGCACTCACCGTCTTAGCCAAGACCCTGAGACCCCTGCCCGTGGTCAAGGAAAAAGACGGCGCCATCTTCGATGCCTTTTCCGATCCGGAATTACGCTTTCGCCAACGCTACGTCGACTTGATTGTGAACAACCAGGTCAAAGACATTTTCCGCAAACGCACCCAGGTGTTTAATTCCATGCGCACCTTCTTCAACGAGCAAGGTTACATGGAAGTGGAAACGCCCATTCTCCAATCCATACCGGGTGGAGCTGCCGCACGTCCATTCATCACGCACCACAACGCCTTGGATATTCCCCTTTACCTGCGCGTTGCCGACGAACTTTACCTCAAACGCCTCATCGTGGGTGGATTCGAGGGCGTGTACGAATTTTCCAAGAACTTCCGCAACGAAGGCATGGACCGCACGCACAACCCCGAGTTCACGGCCATGGAAATCTACGTAGCCTACAAGGACTACAACTGGATGATGGACTTCACCGAGCGGATGCTCGAACGCATCGCACTGGAAGTGAACGGCACCACGGAAATCACCGTACGCGAACGCGAAATCAGCTTCAAGGCTCCTTTCCGCCGCGTCACCATGATTGAAGCCATCAAGGAAAATACCGGTATTGATATTGGCGGCATGGACGAAGACCAACTGCGCAGTGTCTGCAAACAACTCAACGTAGAACAAGACCCGTCAATGGGCAAAGGCAAGCTAATCGATGAACTCTTCGGCGAAACGTCGGAAGGCAACTACATCCAACCCACCTTTGTCACCGACTACCCGTACGAAATGTCCCCGCTGTGCAAACGTCACCGCAGCAACCCCGAACTCACCGAACGGTTCGAGTTGATGGTCAACGGCAAAGAACTGGCCAACGCCTATTCCGAGTTAAACGACCCCATCGACCAACTGGATCGCTTTCAGGAACAACTCAAGCTGGCCGAAAAAGGAGACGACGAGGCCATGTTCATCGACATGGATTTCGTACGTGCCCTGGAATACGGCATGCCCCCCACATCGGGCATGGGCATTGGTATGGACAGACTTGTTATGTTGATGACAGGACAGACTACCATCCAGGAAGTGCTGTTCTTCCCCCAAATGCGGCCTGAGAAAACCGTCAAAAAAGATACTGTTCAGGCATTTACAGCCATTGGCATTCCGGAGCCTTGGGTTCCGGTGCTGCAAAAAGCGGGATACCTACTGGTGGAACAACTTAAAGAGCTGGTTCCCGGAAAATTACACCAGGAACTGTGCGGCATGAATAAGAAACTCAAACTGGAACTGACCAATCCAACGTTGGATCAGGTCATCGAGTGGCAATCAAAACTATAGGACTATGGAATTCCAAGGAAAAATCTGCATCATGGGTGGAGGCAGCTGGGCAACAGCCTTGGCCAAAATTGTCTTGATGAACGGTGCGGAAAAGATCAACTGGTACATGCGCAGACCTTCCCAGATTGAAGAATTCAAACGACTCGGACACAATGCGCTGTATCTGAGTGCAATTAAATTCGACACCAGCCGGATTCATTTTTACAGCAACATCAACCTAGCTGTAAAACAATCGGATATGTTGGTTTTTGCCACGCCCTCTCCGTATTTGAAGCAGCACCTCAAAAAACTCAACCAAGATATCAGCGGAAAAATCATTGTTTCAGCGATTAAGGGAATTGTACCTGATGAAAACATGTTGGTCTCCAACTATTTCAATCAGACCTACAACGTGCCCATGGAAAACATCGCCGCCATAGCCGGGCCTTGTCATGCCGAGGAGGTAGCGTTGGAACGCCTGTCTTACCTCACCATTGCCAGCCCCAACAAGGAACGGGCTCGTTCCATCGCCCAAAAATTCACCTGCAGTTTTGTCAAGACCACCGTATCGGACGACTTGTACGGCATTGAGTACTCGTCAACCCTAAAAAATGTCTATTCCATTGCCGCCGGCATCTGCCACGGACTCAAATACGGTGACAACTTTCAATCGGTACTTATCTCCAACTCCACCCAGGAAATTGCACGGTTCGTGAATGCCGTCTACCCCTTGAGCCGCAACATCAACGAATCGGTTTATCTCGGCGACCTGCTGGTGACTTCCTACTCCAAATTCAGCCGAAACCGCACCTTCGGAACCATGATTGGAAAAGGCTATTCAGTGCGTACGGCCCACCTTGAAATGGAAATGATAGCCGAAGGGTACTACGCAACCAAGTGCATCAAAGAAATCAACGAAAGTTACCACGTCAACATGCCCATTCTCGACGCTGTGTATAACATTCTCTACGAACGCGTTTCTCCAGGTATTGAAATTAAGCTGCTGACAGAATCGCTTCGATAAACCAAACCCATTTTCCGAATATGCTACAGTTTGATACCACTCACGCTCTTTCATTCATTCCGAATAACACCATCGATAACTACGCCGAAAAAACAGCGGCGGCCAACCAACTGCTGCACGAAGGCACCGGCAAGGGAAATGATTTCCTAGGCTGGTTAAACCTGCCCTCGTCGCTTTCCGACGCCTTTCTGACCGACATCCAACACACCGCCGACCGATTGCGCGCATCGTGCGACATCGTGGTTGTTGCGGGTATCGGAGGCAGCTACTTGGGCGCCAAAGCCGTTATTGATGCTTTAAACAACAGTTTCGACTGGTTGGGCGCCAACCGCAGGAATCCGGTGATTGTTTACGCCGGCCATAACATCAGTGAGGATTACCTGGCCGATTTATTGGAACTGCTTGCAGACAAATCGTTCGGCATCATCAACATCTCCAAATCGGGTACGACAACGGAAACCGCCCTGGCCTTCCGTCTGCTCAGAACCCTGCTCGAACAACGAGTGGGCAAGACAGAAGCCAAGAACCGGATTGTCGCCGTGACAGACGCCCGTCAGGGAGCCTTACGCAAACTGGCCAATCAAGAAGGTTACACCACGTACGTGATTCCCGACAACGTGGGAGGCCGCTTTTCCGTGCTGACCCCTGTTGGCTTGTTGCCCATCGCCGTTGCCGGCCACGACATCAAGCAATTGGTAGCCGGAGCCTGTGTCATGGAAAAAACCTGCGGTATTGACACGCCGTTTACCGAAAATCCGGCAGCCCTGTACGCAGCCATCCGCAACGAACTGTACCAATCGGGGAAAAAAATCGAGCTCTTGGTCAATTACCACCCCAAACTCCATTTTGTAGCTGAATGGTGGAAACAATTATACGGTGAAAGTGAAGGCAAGGAACACAAAGGCCTTTTTCCGGCTGCCGTGGACTTCACCACCGACCTGCACTCCATGGGACAGTGGATTCAAGATGGTGAACGCAGCCTTTTTGAAACCGTAATCAGCGTAAAAGAAGCCAACCGGGAAGTCCTTATTCCCCGTGACAGCGAAAACCTGGATGGATTGAACTTTTTGGCCGGAAAACGGGTGGATCAAATCAACAAGATGGCCGAATTGGGAACACGTCTAGCGCATGTAGACGGCAGCGTACCCAACCTGAAAATTGAGCTTCCCCGTTTGGATGCCTATTGCCTTGGCCAATTGCTTTACTTTTTTGAAAAAGGATGCGGCATCAGTGGTTACCTGCTCGGCGTTAACCCCTTCGACCAACCTGGTGTGGAGGCGTATAAGAAAAATATGTTTGCCCTGCTCGAAAAACCCGGTTTCGAAAAAGAGACCGAATCCATTAAAAAAAGGCTGTAAGACCATGTTCGAAACTGCCATTCGCGCATTCCTGAACGCCACGTCTTACTCCCACCTTGACATTAAGTCCATCTTGTTTGACATGGACGGCGTGTTGTTCGACTCTATGCCCGTCCATGCCTATGCCTGGTGCACCACATTCAGGGAACTGGGTATGGCCTTTTCTGAAGAGGAATGTTACCTCAACGAAGGCAGAACAGGGAGTGGCACCATCAACATAGTGTACCAACGCACGTTTGGACGGGATGCGACCGAAGCAGAAATCAAACACATCTACGGCCGAAAATCCTACCTCTTCGAGCAGCACGCAGCCGCCCCCGTTATGCCGGGAGCGGCCGAATTACTGGACAGAGTCCGTGATGATGGAATTTCTCGCATTTTAGTGACGGGTTCAGGTCAAAAAGCCTTGTTGGCAAAATTGAATACCTTCTTCCCCGACCATTTTACCCCCTCACGTATGGTTACCGCCTACGATGTGAGAAAAGGGAAACCCCACCCCGAGCCCTATCTTCAAGGACTGAAGAAAGCTGGAGTAGGGTCTAACCAAGTACTTGTGGTGGAAAACGCCCCCCTTGGCGTGGAGTCCGCCAAGAACGCAGGGCTGTTTGTGATAGCTGTCAATACCGGCAAACTGGCCGATCACTACCTGACCGATGCCGGGGCCGACCTGCTTTTTCCCAGCATGTCAGCCCTCCATCAAGCCTGGACGGATGTAGCCGAAGCGCTACGCAGTTGTCAACGTTGATTCCTATCACCGCTGATACGCAGTCTTGAACGAGAAGATTCAAACAACTTAATCTGTTCAACGGTCAACACAGACTCAATCTTTTTGTTTGGAGCCTGCACTTTCTGTTGCCTGGCTTTCATCTTTTTCTGAGCCTTCTTGTACCTGGAAATTTCTTTTTTGGCTTGCTTCTCTTTAATTGAAGTAATCTTCTTCACCTGATCGGAAGTCAGATTCAATGCCTTTTGTAATTGATCAACTTCCTTCTTAATCCGTTCTTCCGGATTGACCATTCGGCCCGGCTGCATGCCTTGTTGCAGACCTCGCTGCATACCACGTTGCATACCTAGCGGCATTCCTTGTTGCATACCTCGCTGCATTCCCGGTTGCATGCCTCGTTGCATACCTTGCTGCATTCCCGGTTGCATGCCTCGTTGCATGCCTTGTTGCATGCCCGGTTGCATGTTCCTCGAGCCAAATCCCGGAGCAATTTCACCTCGCTGCAATCGGCTGATACCGGGCGCACCCATAGCACCACCTCGTTGCATACGATTAGTCCCCGGTACGGCAATAATAACTCCTTGAATGCGGCTTTCGCCACTAAATGGAGCCATTCTATTCAACCTCTGTGGCCTCTGTTGCATACGCCCAGTACTGTCACCCGGTTTCGCAATCTGCCTCGGACGGGTGATTGCCTGACCCTGCACCACCATTGCCAAAGCCAGCATACAGATGGTCATATAACTAACGACTTGCTTTTTCATTCCATTGATTATTAAACGGTTTCGAACTCTTATCATTTGTCCCTTTGATTGATATAGTACAGAATCGTTTAACGATCAAAACGCTAATAAACGTTATTTCTCGCCTCAACTACCTTTCAATCTTTTGAAACCAACAGAATCTTCAAGCCCTCCAGAAAGTCGCCCACTGATAGCGCCTTTATTTCAAAGAATAGCGTTTCAGGTTGCTTTGCATTGAGTATCTCAAGTTGGGCAGGGTCAACCTCCAATGATCAATCTTATCCACCAAAATGGAAGCAGCCAACTCCTTTTTACCGACAAATACACCCATCGCTACTATAAAAAAATTAACTTCGTGCATTCTCATACAAATAGAATGAAACATAAAACCCTATACGCATTCTGGTGCCTGCTGATACTCACTCGAATAACTGGTGCCTCGGCCAGTGAAGTAACCGATACCCTTCAGCAACGCCTCAACAACTACCACCTTGAAAAACCCTACATTGGACTGTACGTCCATTTGGACAAAAACACATACCTCGTTGGAGACACTATTTGGTTCAAGGCGTATGTCATGTCTACATTCACGAACGAAGTCCTGTATGTCCGAATGACAGACCAACACAAGGACATCGTACTGGAAAAACAATTTTCGATATACGACATCCGTTCTCACGGCGACCTTGTCATTCCCGAGGACTTGCCGGAAGGCAAGTATTACTTCTACGCCTATACCGACCGCATGATGAGCCTCAGTTCGGGGGAAGCCTTCGTACAACCGCTGACGGTAGGCAAAAACCAGCTCCACCGACTTGAAGCGGAGGCAGCCGTTGTTTCTCCCCGAAAAATTCACCGGGGAGATCCGGTAGAAATCAGCGTCAAGGTAAACGGCGTTGCCGGTAAAACACTCAAAGGCACCTATCGCCTAGTGAACGAAGGCATTGTTTTCAAGGAAGGACGCATTACTGTCAACAGCCAAGGATATGCCTTTATCCGGTTCAACTACCCCAACCTGCCCGATGACGAAAGCATGCATTGTGACATTCGCTTCGACAACGAAAAAGAATTTGCTGAATTATCGCTGAATCTAAGGCATGAAGGAAATACCCTACAACTGAAAGCCTATCCCGAAGGAGGTCACTTATTGGAAGGCGCTCCTGCCCGGGTTATCATCGAGACACAGGATGAGCACAACAATCCCCTCAAGGCAGTGATTGGCCTGTTGGAAAACGGGAAAGAAGTGTCCACAACCGAATCGGATACGTACGGACTGGGGGAACTCGCTTTTACACCCAAAAAAGACGCCCGATACCGACTTCGAGTATCGGAAAACGATACTACCTACCAAACAGATTTCCCCTGCACGATTGAAGCAGAGGGCTTTGCCCTGAGAACCCATAAAGACACTAAAACCATTAACACCGTTCTATACCACATAGGGAAAAGCGATTCAGCCACCCTGGTAGTCCGGTCATTCAACAAAATCGTTTGGAGTCAACCCTTCCAAGCCGGAAAAGGCGATTCAGTCACCCTAAGCTTACCGGTTGCCGACCTACCGGACGGGCTGCTCAACTTGGCCGTGTTCGACACCACCGGCTTACCCAAAACCGAACGACTCATCATCAACCCGAAGGGTGACAACTACCACATACGATTTACCGTTGAAAAAACACAGAAAAGTAGTGGCATTGAAGCGAAAGTCACGATACACGTCAGCGACAGGGAAGGCAAACCGGTTAAGGCCAACCTCTCCGTTTCCGTCGTCGAGAAGAGTTCGGTAAACTGGGCCGATTACCGGACCATCCAACAGGCAGAACGGTTCAAAAACCTGACTGTTCCCTTAACATACAACGAAAACGACAAACAGGTAGACAGGTGGTTGATGAGCAAAAACCTGGCGAGATACGACTGGGCACATGTGCTACGGTACAAGCCAACGGGCACAATCCGAATGCTGAACAATCCGGCAGGTATTACCGGCAGAATCCAGATGAAAGAAAACAAGCCCTTGAAAAACGACGTACTTTGCGTGGAAGCCACCACCATTCCCGACCTTGGCAATGTTTCCGATTTGGTCAAATCAATCAGTGGTACCACCAACGCAGCCAATGGCAATGCCGTGAACCTTGCCCGAATAGCAGTCAATATCATTGATGACCTTCAACTCATCAAACCCTCCGAAAACGGGTACTTTTCCATCCTGCCTTCCTCGTTGAACGTTAGCAGGAATCAGACCAAAATTCTTAAACTAAGAAATTCCTATGAAGACGTAAAAACCATCGAATTGACCGACTATCCAAGCGACTTCGATACGATGGTCCGCTCGGGAAACCGATTGGATTTTCCTGTTCCCTTCAATACCGTCACCAAGTACGTGCCTTCGGTCGAAAAAACACTGAATAAATCCATCCAATTGAAGGAAGTGTCGGTTGAAGCGAGAGGAAAGGGACATACCGATAACAACATGGGTAAAAAGGAAGACTACGTTTGCAGCGAATACAATGTATTCAACTGCCCCAACCACAGAGTGGGTGGTAAAAAACCCGAGGTCGGGACGGTGTATTCTTCGGGAGAAAGGGGCACCCCCTTCCTGTACAACGGTGTGGGCAAACGCTTTTCACCGGCTCCCGAAGGCACAGTTGCCGGCACCCGCGTGTACTGGCCCATCACCAACATCAGCTCTCCAAACACCTTTTATCAACCTCAAATCACCGATACTACCTTCTTAAAAACCGATATCCGAAACACCGTGTTCTGGTCTCCCAACCTGTACACCGATGAATCGGGCGACAATCGTTTCGGTTTTTGCACGTCCAACCGCAAAAGCGCCTTCACCATCATCGTCCAAGGCATCGACTCCAAAACCCGTCAAGCCATTTTCGGGCGGTATGAGTTCAGTTTATAAAATGGTGTAAAAAACACAATACATCATATTATAACTATAATATGCTATATTTGCATAATATATGGTATATTGTTGATATGACAAAGAACACGATGGGCACAAAACTGCCCAGAAAGCTGGAACAGAAAATGCAGATCGTAGGCGAACAAATCAAATTGGCACGCCTACGACGCAACCTAAGTGTGGCACAAGTGGCCGAGCGGGCCACCTGCTCTCCGCTTACCGTTTCACGCATTGAAAAAGGCATCCCGACGGTAGCCATAGGTATTTACCTGCGTGTACTCTATGCCCTACAATTGGACGATGACATACTTTGGTTGGCAAAAGAAGACACCCTAGGCAAAACCTTGCAGGATTTGAATTTGAAGCAACGCGAACGGGCTTCGAAAACGACTAACGTATGAAAACGTTGCTGGTGTACGCCGACTTTGATTGGCTGAAAGAAACCACGTTGCTGGGAGAACTTAGTTACGAATCACTTCGTGGTTCGGACAGCTATGGTTTTACCTTCCATGAAGATTGGTTGAAGAAACACGGCAATTTATTCCTGAGTGATGACGTGAACAATTATCCGGGAAAACAATATACACAGCCGGTCAACGATATTTTCGGATGTTTCTCGGATGCCCTGCCCGACCGTTGGGGGCGCACCTTACTCAACCGCAGGGAGCAACTGCTGGCAACAGAAGAAAAACGCCCCATACGTCGCTTGACCTCGTTCGATTACCTGTTGGGTATTGATGATTTTTCACGCATGGGTGGTTTTCGATTTAAAACAAGCCTCGATAACGATTTCATCAACACAAGCAACGTATTACGCACCCCACCCCTCGCTGATATACGTGAGTTGATTTACGCCAGCAATGAAATTGAAAACAGCGAAGCCAACAACCAACTATCAGACCTAAAATGGCTGGAACAGTTGATTCAACCGGGAACTTCACTGGGTGGTTCACGTCCAAAAGCCAGCGTGATAGATACGGACAATCGGCTGTCTATGGCAAAGTTTCCTTCCCGAAACGACGAGTACGATATGGGGCTTTGGGAGCATTTCAGCCATCAGCTTGCCAAAGCAGCCGGCATCCATGCGGCATCCACGCGCGTCCTTTCCACGAACGACCCCTACCACACTTTACTATCCCGTCGTTTTGATCGAACAGAAGCAGGCAAGCGCATTCACGTTGCTTCTGCCATGACTTTATTGGGACTTTCTGACGGAGACAATGCAAGCACAGGTCACGGCTATCTGGATATTGTGGACTTCATCCTACAGGGTTGCACCGATGTGGAAACCAACCTGCGGGAACTTTACCGCCGGGTAGCATTCAATATCTGCATCGGCAACACAGATGACCACTTCCGCAATCACAGCTTCCTGCTTACAGCTAAAGGCTGGACGCTTTCACCCGCCTACGACATGAATCCGACACTGAACGACCATCAAAGTCTGCTCATTTCGCCAACTTCCAACAAAGCCGACTTAACCCTACTTCAAGATGCCTGCGAGTCTTACCTGTTGAACAAAAACGTGGCAACAACCATCATTTCAGAAGTAATCACAACGGTGAAAGCATGGGAACCGCTGGCCATCCGGTCTGGTATCACCAAACGGGATAGGGATTATCTAAAGAAGCATTTTAAGGTTGCCTGAGGCTATTATTTATTCAGCCAATGCTTGTTTGCTATTTTTGATTTCCTGAATCCATTTGATTCCAGAAACTAAATCAAAAAAGTCAGTGTCCAATACATTTCCATCGGGGTCGATGAACACATAATGTGGCACACCATTGAATCGAAACAGTTGCATCATGTAATTGAAATCGTCGTTTGAAATCATATAGGAATGTTTCAAACCTTGTTCCTTTACATAGTTGTCATACACTTTCTTGTCAGGCGACCAGTCTTTACACGTAATGAAAACAAAGTCAAAATCAGGGTTGTTGGCGTATTGTTCGCGTATTTCCTTTTGCCCATTGATCGCACTTCGACAGGGGCCACAGCTGACGCCCCAAAAATCAACGAATACGTATTTACCCTTGTGTCGTGCCATCAACTTTTTGAAGATGTCCGCATCAACACCGTTCGGCAATGAACGGGGCGACCATTTGGGTTGCTTGGCGGTGCTTCCCGGTAC